>Ga0114129_10002100_pt1 | contig 27414 bp, 17 predicted proteins | sample RhiMetdeltSRZDD1_FD_80071 | JGI IMG/M metagenome (GOLD analysis project Ga0114129, IMG submission 80071) | Populus rhizosphere microbial communities from Tennessee, USA - Rhizosphere MetaG P. deltoides SRZDD1 (version 2) (version 2) | ecosystem: Host-associated > Plants > Roots > Rhizosphere >... | reverse complement strand
GGCCGGATCGCCTTCGCGGTGATGATGCCGAAGGGCTTCACCCAGACCATCGGCGCGAACGGCGCCCACACGTCCGACTTCGATCAGGACTTCCTCGACACCGACATGTTCTGGGTGGCCTGGGTCCGCTACTTCGACCCCGACCGGAGCCCCAACCCCGACGACCCCGAGGACACCATCCGTACGCTCAGCCACGAGCTGTGCGAGCTGTTCACCGATCCGGAGGGCGACGCCTGGTACGTCGAGGGCGCCGGCGACGAGGGCGAGATCAGCGACGGCTCGGAGTCGGCCACCCCGACGGGCAGCGTCAAGCAGGCGGCCTGGGTGAACGGCGCTCGGGCGGCGGCGTACTGGTCGAACCGGCACGGCGCCACGATCATCCCGGTCGACCGCGATTACCGGGCGCGGATCCGGGGTTCGATCAAGGTGACGAAGCAGACGACCATTGTGGAAGGGCATTTCCGGCCCCATCCGGCCGAGAGCCGGTTGTGCGCGATCGTCGACGCTTGCTGCTTCGGCGATCGGGACTACGCGTACGCCGTCAAAGGCCGCAACGAGAAGGTGACGCTGCGGATGGAAGCCGATCGCTACTACTCGCCGGTGGCCGCGTGGACGGTCGGTGGCAAGCCGGTCAAGGGCTCCGGCACGGTGACCGTACGCGTGACCGCCGAGGAGTACACCGGCCGGATGGCGAGCTATGCCGATCGCGACGTGACGATCGGGTACGTCGCTACGGACTCGTCTCTCACGCTCACCACGACCGGCCAGGGGGCGAACTTCGACGTCGTGGTCGGCTGCGACGTCACCGACAGCTCCATCGAGGGCAATGTGAAGGTGAACGTCGTCGCCAAGCCCCGGCTCACCGTCGGATTCGCCGGCGCCCAACTCCACCTGGATCCGGAGTACGTGCATCAGCAGAAGGCTTGTGACAAGGCGCTGCACGAATCCTTCGGCCGCAAGGACAGCAAGGCGTTCGGCCGGCCCAAGCCCGGCGAGCCCGTCGAGATCAATCCGGCTGTCCTGGCCGCGCTCCCGGCGTACACCAGGATCGGGAGATTCCGCGAGATGCGCCAAGCCGCCGCGCTCAGCTGGGCCGCGAGTCGGGTTCTGGACCGTGACCGAGCCGCGGACGTCCAGGCCGGTCTTGCGGTCCGATTGCCGATCCTGCATAGGCGCGGGGACTGATACCGTGCGCGCGTGTGGGTGACGCTTCTCGGCCTGGCCGGCGCGGCGCTGCTGCTCGCCATCCTGTTCGCCGTCCGGCCGCGGCGCCGCGTCCGCGCGCCCATCACCCAGATCCGGCCCGGCGATCCGGTGGTCGGCCTGCCGCCGCGCCGGCCTCACGTTCAGCCCCGCTCGCTCTCCGCGGCTCCGGTCGCGCTCACCGGCCCTTCCGGCATCGGCAAAAGCACAACCGCATATGAGTACGCCCACCGCAATCTCGAAGACTTTCAGTTCGTCGGCGTGGTGCACGCCGCTCGCCCGCCCCTCATTCCGGTGGCGTACGCCGGTTTCGCGGCCGCGCTCGGCGTAGCGCCCGCGGAGGATCCGGTCGCGGCGGTGCACAAGGAGCTGGCCGCCCGCGAATCCTGGCTGATCATCTTCGACGATGCCGGCGGCCCGGCCGATGTGGCGGCGTACTTGCCACCGGCGGGGCATTACCTGGTGACGTCGAGCGCGCCCGGCTGGGAGGGCGACGAGCTGAAGCCGTTCACCCGGGACGAATCCATCGAGTTCCTGCGCGATCGCGGCGTGGATCGCAAGAACGCCAAGGCATTGGCCGAGACGGTCGAGGACTTTCCGCTCGCGCTCGGGATCGCCGCCGGGTACCTCGACGCCACCGGCGTGGACGCCCATGACTACCTCGTCCGCGTGCGTACGCAGATTTCGCGCGTACGCCGGGGTGCGTTGCCGGCGTTGTGGAGCCTGTCGGCGTCGTACCTGCGGTCGCATGCGCCGGACGCGTTCGAAGCCATGGAAGTCTGGGCGGTCCTGGGCACCGAGCCGATCCCGCTGGCGGTGTTCGGCGAAGGTGCCGGCGCCGGCCTCGTCGCCCGCCTCGGCCTCGCCGTCCTCAGCGGCGACACCGTGATCGTCCACCCGCTGGTTCAGCAGCTCGTGCGGTCCGGACCGGACATCCGGCGGCGGTCAGCCGTCCTGCGGGGGGCGGCGGCGTTGCGGCGGCACCTGACCGATGCGCCCGACGAACGGTGGCGTGCGCTTCTGCCACACGTGTACGCCATCACCAGCCGGCCGGAGCTGGCCGGTGACCGTACGGCGTCATGGCTGCTGCATCACGCCGACTTCGTCGCGCCTTCGGTGTGACGTCACACTCGGGAGTCGCGGCGGGCTTGGCGGCGAGCACCGGCCGCGCGGGTCGTTGCGTGCCGCTTGACGCGGTCGGGCGTACGCGGGCCCCGGCGCGGGCGCTGAGAGGCCGGCAGCGGCGGCGATGCCTGGCTCGCCTTCGGTGGTGTGGTGGTGCGGGCGGCCCGTGCTTCGGCCAGGCGTTCGGCCTTCAGCGCTTGCGCTGACTCTCGTGCGGCCGCCGCCAGCCGGCGGCTGACGCGGGCGAGGGCGTCCTCGAAGACCTCGGCCTTGCCCCGATCGCGGGTGCCCTTCTCGAACGCCTTCCCCCGGCCGCCCACGGTCGTCACCCGCGTGGCCGACTGGCGCCGGTAGAGCTTGACGTACTTGTCACGGGCGCGGCGTACGCGGGTGTGCAGGTCCACCAGGGCGTCCTCGTCGAGCCCGGCCATCTGCTCCCGCTGTGTCTCGCGGACCAGCCCCTGTTCGGCCTGGGTCAGCGATCCCAACAATGCCTGCATAAGGCGATTATTCCGGCCGTCAGGGGCGGCGGTCCGCGTAATGGGGAGATAGTGGCAGATCGCTGCCGTGGCAGTACCCCGCCACCCGGCAAGCCTTCCGCGAGCGCCGCGGCGGCCGGTACATCCTTCGCATGCCTCCTGAGTTCCTGCTCCGGCTCCGCGGCCGGCGCATCCTGACCACGGCGGTGGTCGGCGCGCTGCTGCCGATGCTGCTCGTCGGCCCGCTGGCGCGTACCGCCGCGGATGCCGCCATCCCCCATCCGGTGCGGTCCGGCCCCACGGCGACCGTCACGTTGATCACCGGCGACGTCGTGGCGGTCACCAAAACCGGCAACGGCCAGTACGCGACCGACATCCGGCGGCCCGACCGCGCGCGAGGCGGCGTACACGCCCAGACCATAGGCGAGGACCTTTACGTCTTCCCCGATGAGGTGATGCCCTACATCGCGGCCGGGCAGCTGGACCGGCGCTTGTTCGACGTCACGACGCTGATCGAGTACGGCTACGACGACCAGCACTCCGACGGCATCCCGCTGATCGTGAGCTACGCCGACGCCAACGGCGCGCAGAAGCCGGTTCCGGCCGGCACCGCGAAGGTTCGGGCGCTGCCGAGCGTACGCGGATCCGCCGTGAAGGCGGCGAAGCGGCACATGCGCAAGGTCTGGGACGCGGTGATCCCGGGTCCGGACACGACTGCGCCCTTGGCGGCCGGTCTGAAGCCCGTCCTCGCCGGCGGCATCGCCAAGATCTGGCTCGACGGCCGGGTACGCGTCGCGATGGCCGACAGCAACGCCCAGATCGGCTCGCCGGCCGCCTGGTCGGCCGGGTACGACGGCCAGGGCGTGAAGGTGGCCGTCCTGGACACCGGGGCCGACCTCGGCCACCCCGATCTCGCCGGCCGGGTCAGCGCCACGGCCAGCTTCGTGCCCGGCGAGACGGTCGCCGACGGCCACGGCCACGGTACGCACGTCGCCTCCACGGTCGGCGGCAGCGGTGCGGCCTCCGGCGGTCAGGAGAAGGGCGTCGCACCCCGGGCCGACCTGATCGTCGGCAAGGTTCTCGGCGACGGCGGCTGGGGCGAGGACTCCTGGATCATCGCCGGCATGGAGTGGGCGGCCGGTCAGCGGGCCCGGATCGTCAGCATGAGCCTCGGCAGCAGCGAGCCCAGCGACGGGACCGATCCGCTGAGCCAGGCCGTCGACCAGCTCACCGAGCAGACCGGCACGCTGTTCGTCATCGCCGCGGGCAACGCCGGTGCCGAGGCCTGGATCACCCCGCCGGGCACCGCCGACTCCGCGCTCACGGTGGCCGCCGTCGACCCGGCCGACCAGCTGGCCGACTTCTCCAGCCGCGGACCGCGCTACGGCGACTACTCCCTCAAGCCGGACATCGCCGCGCCCGGCGTCGACATTCTGGCCGCGAAGGCGGGCGGCAACGCCACCGACGGCTATTACCAGTCGATGAGTGGCACCTCGATGGCCACGCCTCATGTGGCGGGCGCCGCCGCCATCCTGGCTCAGCAGCACCCCGACTGGCACGCGGCCGAGCTGAAGAACGCGCTCATGAGCACCGCGAAGAAGCTCGACGGGCACACGGCGTACCAGGTCGGTGCCGGCCGCGTGGACATTCCGGCCGCCATCGGCGCGACGGTCACCGCCACCGGGTCGGCGTACTTCGGGTTCCAGGCGTGGCCGCAGAGCAACCCGGCGCCGATCGACCGGACCGTCACCTACACCAACACCGGTGACAGCCCGGTCAGCCTGGAACTCGCACTCGACAGCGGGGTTGCGGGCGGACCATATGACGTCGATCCCCACGCCGGCGAAGGCACCCCGGCGCCGGGCGTCTTCACGCTGTCCGCGTCCACTGTGGTCGTACCCGCGCACGGTACGGCGACGGTGACCGCGACGGCCCACCCCGACCTGGGTGACCCCGGCCGCCGCTACCTCGGCGAGATCACCGCCAAGGCGGCCGGAGTCGTGCGTACGCACACCACGCTCGGCCTCTACATCGAGGAGGAGCGCTACGACCTGACCCTCGCGCTGAAGGATCGCGCCGGCGATTACGTCTCGACCTGGGTGATGCTGCAGAAGTTCGGCGAGCCCGACCCGTACTTCATCCTCACGAGCACGCAGCCGATGACGATCCGGATGCGTCCGGGCACCTACAGCCTGTCGAGCTATGTCGAGGTGCCCGGCCGCCACCACCCCGACGCCATCGCGACGGTGATGATGGGCGATCCGGAGATCGTGCTCGACCGCGACCGCACCGTCACCCTCGACGCCCGCAAGGCCGTCGAGGCCACCGCGACCGTGCCGAAGCGGACCGAGGACCGCGTCATGATCATGGACTGGTACCGGTCGGACGGCGGCGACAGCGTCATCGGCGACCAGTACATCCTGCCGCCCTGGGCCGACGAGATGTACGCCCTGCCGACGAAGGCGGTCACCCGCGGCGAGTTCGAGTACGGAGCGCGGTGGCGCAAGGCGTACCCGTTGCTGACGATGACCGACCGCGGCCGGGAGGTGAGGTTCCTGGGGCAGGCGGGCTCGCAGCTCTACGATGGCAAGAAGGAGGTCGACGCGGTCTACGCGGGAACCGGTACGCCAGAGGAGTACACGAGCAAGGCGGACGGCAAGGTCGCGGTGGTGACCCGGTCGGATGCGCTGGACAACATCCAGCGGGCCAAGGCCGCCGCGGACGCCGGTGCGGAACTGCTCATCGTGGTCAACGACACCCCGGCCAAGTACCTGGAGTGGGCGGGCAACGAGGACGGCACCACGGGTCGCATACCGGTCGTGTCCGTCACCTCGACCACCGGCGCGCCCCTCGTCGACCAGGCCAAGCGCGGCAAGCTGCGCCTGAGCCTGGAAGGTACGCCGTCCTCGCCGTACGTCTACGACCTCGTGGACCCGCGTGCGGACCGGATCCCGGCAAACCTGGCGTATAAGCCGCAGCCGAAGGAGCTGGCCACGGTCGAGATGCGCTTCCGGGCCGACACCCCGATCCGCGGTGCCGAGGGTCGCCTCGCCTACCGCCCCTACCGCAAGTACGCCGCCGGGGTGACCCTCGTTCAGGACATGCCGAACATCCGCACCGACTACCTGTCGGCGCAGCCCGGTACGACGTGGCGGGAGTCGGCGATCGGCGGCCGGGAGCTGGAGCTGGTCTCCATCGGCACGCGCCACGGTTACAGGCCCGGCAGCCACCAGACGATCGACTGGTTCGGCCCGGTCGCACGGCCGCGCGACAACACGACGTTCTGGTCGTCGTACCGCGACCAGGCTGGGTTCCAGTTCAACATCCAGCCGTGGTCCGACGGCGCCACCGGGCACGCGGGCTACATGCAGTGGGGCGATCAGATCACCTTCCGCGTCCTCCAGGACGGTGTGGAGATCGCGAAGAAGGAGGGCTGGGCGTCGGAGTGGGTCGAGGGCAACCCGGACGGGATCGCCCGCTACACCCTCGATCTGGAAACCAGCCGCGAAAACTACCGGCTGTCGCCCAAGACCCACACGGTCTGGGAGATCGCCTCGCCGCATGTCGATGAGAACGCCACCGCCACGGAGAAGGTGGCCGTGCTCCAGATGGACTACGCGGTGACGACCGACATGTCCGGCAACGCCCGCGGCGGCCAGCAGCAGATCGGCCTCATGCCCGCGCATCTGGACGGCGCGGTCGGCGCTGGCAAGATCACCACGGTGGGCCTGTCGGTCTCCTACGACGACGGCAAGACCTGGCACGACGCCACGGTGGTCCGCGGTGCGAGCGGCTGGACCGCGACGTTCACGGCCCCGTCGACCGGATTCGTCTCGCTCAAGGCCCACGCCTCCGATGACCGGGGCAACGCCATCACGCAGGAGGTGATCCGCGCTTACGGCCTGACCATCCCCGGCCGTCACTGACGGCGTACCAAGGACGGCGGCCCCGGGTAGTTCCCCCCGCACCGGGGCCGTCCCCTTGTATCCTTCCTAGCCATGCTGGAGCCGCTGGGGCTCGGTGCCGCCGAGGAGGAGATCTACCGGCTGCTGGTCGCGCGCCGCGGTGCACGCGCAGGCGAGCTGGCCTTCGCCACGGGCAAAACCCCCGCGGAGGTCCAGGCCGCGCTGACCGCGCTGTCCGATCAAGGTCTCATGGGTACGCCCACCGCGGAGCCCGATCCCGTATACGTCCCAGCACCGCCGGGCGTCTCCCTGGCCGCCTTGCTCCGCCAGCGCCAGGATGATCTGCGCGAGGTCGAGCGGGACGTCGCCGATCTCGTGGAGCAGTACCGCTCTGCGGATGTGGGCCACGACGTGATCGAGGTGCTGACCGACGTCGAGACCGTCCGCAGCCGCTTCTTCCAGATCCAGGAGGCCGCCCGCGTCGAGGTGCTGTCGATGGTGGTGCCGAACCTGACGGTCGTACCGCATCGGGAGAACACCGCCGAGATCGCCGGAATGAAGCGCGGCGTACGCTATCGGGCTCTGCTCGACCGGCGAGCCCTCACCGCGCCCAACATGCAGGCCGACGTACGCGCATCGCTCGCGGCCGGGCAGGAGATCCGGGTAGTCGACGAGGTACCGGTCAAGATGATGATCGTCGACGGGCAAACGGCCCTGCTGCCCCTACAGCACGATCAGACCGGCTCACCGGCCTCGGTGCTGGTCCACCGCAGCGGCCTGCTCGCCGTGCTGATCTCCTTCTTCGAAGCCGAATGGGCTCGCGGTTACCCGCTGCGGCCCGGTGCCGCGCCGGACTCGGTGACCGAGGCCCACCCCGGCGACCTCGACGAGCTGGACCTTCAAGTACTGGCGCTGCTGCTGTCCGGGCTGACCGATCAGGCCCTGGCCGGCCAGCTCGACCTGTCGCTGCGGACCGTGCACCGGCGGATCCGCCAGCTGATGGTCAAGGCGGGCGTCGAGAGCCGGATCCAGCTCGGCTGGGCGGCCGCCCGCAACGGCTGGGCCTAGCCCTTCTGCGCTTTGCGGGACCGTCGGCTGGGCGCGAGGGGACGTTCGGCCCTGGAGCGTTGCGGTCCCGATTCACGATTCTGGCCACGGCGGTTCGAGTTGCGGGGCAGGCTCGAACCATCGAGGGTGGATCACGAGCATGAGACGGCGAATATGGGGGGTTGGCGTGGCTGACTCGGTGGCCGAACGAGCGGTGCTGAATCTGGGCGGGCTCCTGCGACGGGCGGAGGTCTCGCCGGACGGGCGGGCGCTGTACCAGATCGGCGGCCGCGACGCCGACACCTTCTACCGGGACCGATGGTCCTACGACAAGGTCGTCCGCTCCACGCACGGGGTCAACTGCACCGGCTCGTGTTCCTGGAAGGTCTACGTCAAGGACGGGATCATCACCTGGGAGTCGCAGCAGACCGACTATCCGTCGGTCGGCGCCGACCGGCCCGAGTACGAGCCCCGCGGCTGTCCGCGGGGTGCGGCGTTTTCGTGGTACACCTACTCGCCGACCCGGGTGCGGTATCCGTACGCCCGCGGCGTCCTGGTCGACATGTATCGCGAAGCCAAGGCCCGGCTCGGCGACCCGGTCGCGGCCTGGGCGGACATTCAGGCCGACCCCGACCGGCGGCGGGCGTACCAGCGGGCGCGGGGTAAGGGCGGGCTCGTACGGGTCGGCTGGGACGAAGCTCTCGAAATAGCGGCCGCCGCCCACGTGCACGCGATCAAGGCGTACGGGCCCGACCGGGTGGCCGGCTTCTCGCCGATCCCGGCCATGTCGATGGTGTCCCACGCGATCGGTGCGCGGTTCCTGTCGCTCATCGGCGGGGCCATGCTCTCCTTCTACGACTGGTACGCCGACCTGCCCGTCGCGTCGCCGCAGATGTTCGGCGACCAGACCGACGTTCCGGAGTCCGCCGACTGGTGGGACGCGGCGTACCTGGTGATGTGGGGCTCCAACGTTCCGGTCACGCGTACGCCCGACGCGCACTGGATGGCCGAGGCGCGCTACCGCGGGCAGAAGGTCGTCGTGGTCGCACCGGACTACGCCGACAACGTGAAGTTCGCCGACGAGTGGATGCCGGCCCAGCCCGGCACCGACGGTGCCCTTGCGATGGCCATGGGCCACGTCGTCCTCACCGAGTTCTTCGTGCGTACGCCGATCCCGCGCTTCGTCGACTACGTGAAGCGGTACACGGATCTGCCGTTCCTGGTCACGCTGGAGGAGCGCGACGGCGCGTACGTGCCCGGCCGGTTCCTGACCGCGGCCGCGCTAGGCGAGGCGGACAAGGAGGCAGCGTTCCGCACGGTGCTGTGGGACTCGGCGACGCAGCGGCCGTCCGTCCCCAATGGATCGCTGGGCTTCCGCTACACCGACGCCGGAGCCGGAAAGTGGAACCTCGATCTGGGCGACGTCGACCCGGCTCTGTCGTGCGAAGGCGGCGCCGTCGTCGAGGTGCTGCTGCCGCGGTTCGACGAGACCGGAGTGCTGCGCCGCGGCGTTCCTACGAGGACGGTCGCCGGGCAGCTGGTGACGACGGTCTACGACCTCATGCTCGCGCAGTACGGTGTCGCCCGCGACGGCATGCCGGGGCAATGGCCGTCCGGCTACGACGACGCCGAGCAGCCGTACACACCGGCGTGGCAGGAGCCGATCACCGGCGTACCGGCGGCGCAGTGCGCCCGGGTGGCTCGCGAGTTCGCGGACAACGCCGACCGGTCCGGCGGCCGGTCGATGATCCTCATGGGTGCGGGCACCAATCACTGGTTCCACTCCGACGCCACGTACCGGGCGATGCTGGCCCTGACGACGCTGACCGGATGCCAGGGCGTCAACGGCGGCGGCTGGGCGCACTACGTCGGGCAGGAGAAGTGCCGCCCGGTCACCGGCTGGTCCCACATGGCGTTCGGGCTGGACTGGTCGCGCCCGCCCCGGCAGATGATCGGTACGGCGTACTGGTATCTGCACACCGATCAGTGGCGCTACGACGGCTACGACGCCGGTGCGCTCGCATCGCCGCTCGGCACCGGCGCGTTCGACGGCGTACACACGGCCGATCTGCTGGCCAAGTCGGCTCGGATGGGCTGGATGCCGAGCATACCGACGTTCGACCGCAACCCGCTCGACGTGGCCGACGCGGCGATCGCGGCCGACGCGGAGAATCCGGCCGCCGCCGTGGTCGACGCGCTCCACAATGGACGGCTAGGCTTCGCGGGCGCCGACCCGGACGCGCCCGGCAACTGGCCGCGAGTGCTGACGGTATGGCGCGCCAACCTGCTCGGCTCGTCGGCGAAGGGCAACGAGTACTTCCTGCGCCACCTGCTGGGCACCGATTCCTCGCTGCGGGCGGCCGAGACGCCACCGGACGGGCGGCCCAAGGAGGTCGCGTGGCGGGACGAGGCGCCCGAAGGCAAGCTTGATCTGTTGCTGAGCCTGGACTTCCGGATGACGTCCACGACGCTCTTCTCGGATCTGGTGCTGCCCGCCGCGACCTGGTACGAGAAGCATGATCTGTCCAGTACGGACATGCACCCGTTCGTGCACGCGTTCACGCCGGCCATTGCGCCACCGTGGCAGACGCGTACCGACTTCGCCATCTTCCACGGTCTGGCGCAGGCCTTCTCCCGGCTGGCCGCCGTGCATCTGGGCGTACGCAAGGACATCGTGGCCGTACCGCTGACCCACGACACACCCGACGAGCTGAACACGCCCGGCGGTGCCGTACGCGACTGGGCCCGCGGCGAATGCGACCCGGTGCCGGGGACGACGATGCCGAAGCTGGTGATCGTCGAGCGGGACTACGGTGCCGTCGCAGAGAAACTCGCTGCCGTCGGCCCGCTCCTGGACCGCCTCGGTACGACCACCAAGGCCGTCACCGTCGACGTGACGCCCGAGATCGCGTTCCTGGGGAAGGTGAACGGCATAGTCGGCAGCGGTGTCGCCGCCGGCCGGCCCCGGCTGGACAAGGACACGCAGATGTGCGAAGCCGTCCTGACCCTGTCCGGCACCACCAACGGACGGGTCGCCGTGGCCGGATTCGAGGCGCTGCAACGGCGTACCGGCCAGCACTTGGCCGATCTCGCGGCCGAGCACCAGGGCAAGCACATCCGCTTCGCCGACACGCAGGCGCGCCCGGTGCCGGTCATCACCAGCCCGGAGTGGTCGGGCAGCGAGCACGGCGGCCGCCGGTACTCGCCGTTCACGCTCAACGTCGAGCGGCTCAAGCCGTGGCACACGCTGACCGGGCGGCAGCACTTCTTCCTCGACCACGACTGGATGCACGAGCTGGGCGAGGCGCTGCCGGTCTTCCGGCCGCCGCTGGACATGCACCAGCTGTTCGGGGAGCCGGAGCTGACGTCCACCGGCGAACTCGGGCTCACCGTCCGCTATCTGACCCCGCACTCGAAGTGGTCGATCCACTCGGAGTACCAGGACAACCTGCTGATGCTGACGCTGTCGCGGGGCGGCCCGACGATCTGGATCAGCGAGCCCGACGCGGCGAAGATCGGCGTACGCGACAACGAGTGGGTGGAGGCGGTCAACCGCAACGGTGTGGTCGTGGCACGAGCGGTCGTGACGCACAAGATGCCGGAAGGAACCGTCTACATGTACCACGCGCAGGAACGGGTGGTGGACGTGCCGCGAGCCGAGACGAGCGGGCGGCGGGGCGGCATCCACAACTCGCTGACCCGCCTGCTCATCAAGCCGACCCACATCATCGGCGGGTACGCCCAGCTGTCGTTCGCGTTCAACTACCTCGGCCCAACGGGCAACCAGCGCGACGAGGTCACCATGATCCGCCGCCGGTCCCAGGAGGTGCAGTACTGATGCGAGTGATGGCGCAGATGGCGATGGTGATGAACCTCGACAAGTGCATCGGCTGCCATACCTGTTCGGTGACGTGCAAGCAGGCGTGGACGAACCGGTCGGGCGTGGAGTATGTCTGGTTCAACAACGTCGAAACCCGTCCCGGGCAGGGTTATCCGCGTACCTATCAGGATCAGCAGCGGTGGCAGGGCGGCTGGGTACGCACGAAGCGCGGGCGTCTCAAGCCCCGTGCGGGTGGCCGGATCAAGAAGCTGCTGACCATCTTCGCCAACCCCAAGCTGCCGTCCATTCAGGACTATTACGAGCCCTGGACCTATGACTACGAACACCTGCTGACCTCGCCGGCCACTGACCAGACGCCGGTAGCCCGGCCGAAGTCGCTGATCTCCGGGCGGGACACGAAGATCTCGTGGTCGGCGAACTGGGACGACTCGCTGGCCGGCGGCAACGAGCTGGCCGCCGCCGACCCGATCCTGGCCCGGGTCTCGGGCACCGTGAAACTGGAGTACGAGAAGGCGTTCCTGTTCTTCCTGCCGCGCATCTGCGAGCACTGCCTCAACCCGTCGTGCGCGGCGTCGTGCCCGTCCGGCGCCATCTACAAGCGCTCCGAGGACGGCATCGTGCTGGTGGACCAGGACCGGTGCCGGGGCTGGCGGATGTGCGTGACCGGCTGCCCGTACAAGAAGATCTACTTCAATCACCGCACCGGCAAGGCCGAGAAGTGCACCTTCTGCTTCCCGCGCGTCGAGATCGGTATCCCGACCGTCTGCTCGGAGACGTGCGTGGGCCGCCTTCGCTACATCGGGCTCATGCTCTACGACGCCGACCGGGTCTCCGCCGCGGCGGCGACCGAGGCCGAGACCGACTTGTACGCCGCTCAGAAGGCGGTCTTCCTCGACCCGAACGATCCGCAGGTGCAGGCGGCCGCCCGAGCGTCGGGCATCCCCGAGGACTGGATCGACGCCGCCGCCCGCTCGCCGATCTGGGACCTCATCATGAAGTACGAGGTGGCCCTGCCGCTGCATCCGGAGTACCGCACGATGCCGATGGTCTGGTACATCCCGCCACTATCGCCGGTCGTGGACGCGTTGCGGGACACCGGCCACGACGGCGAGGACGCCGGCAATCTCTTCGGCGCCGTCGAGGCGCTGCGGATCCCGGTGGAGTACCTGGCCGAGCTGTTCACCGCCGGCGACGCCGAACCGGTCACCGCCGTGCTTCGCCGCTTGGCCGCGATGCGGGCGTACCAGCGGCGGGTCAATCTCGGCGAGGAGCGAGACGAGTCAATCGCCACCGCCGTCGGCATGACCGGTACGCAGATGGACGCGATGTACCGCCTGCTCGCGATCGCCAAGTACGAGGAGCGGTACGTGATCCCGGCCGCGCACGCCGAAACCGCCCACGGGCTGGAAGAGCTGGCGACGGGCTGCTCCCTGGACTACGAAGGCGGGCCGGGCATGGGCGGATCGGGCCCGTTCGGCGAGGCGTCCGGGCGCCCGACACCGATCGCGGTGGAGAGTTTCCACGCGATGGCCGACCGCCAGCGCAGCGAAACGTTCGCCGACCCGTCCGACCCGAACCGGGCTCGCGTGAATCTCCTCAACTGGGACGGCAAGGGCCAGCCGGAGGGCCTGTTCCCCGAACGCAAGGATGAGCCGTGAAAGCCGCCCTCGCGGCCAAGGCCGCCTCGATCCTGTTGCGGTACCCCGACGGCGACGCGCTGGCGGCACTGCCAACCCTGGTGACCGCACTCGACGGCCTTCCGGCCGATGTCGCACAACCATTGCGCCGGGTCGCCGGGCACCGGGCGACCAGCAATCCGACCGATATCGCCGCGGAGTACGTGCAGCAGTTCGATCTGCGCCGCCGGTGCTGTCTGTATCTGAGCTACTACACCGCCGGCGACACCCGCCTGCGCGGCGAGGCGCTGGTGGAGTTCGCCGCGGCATATAAGGCGGCCGGGTTCGCTGTCGAGGGCGGCGAACTGCCGGACTTCCTTCCGGCGGTGCTGGATCTGGCGGCGCAGGCCGGTGAGCCGGGCTGGTCGCTGCTGCGCCGCCATCGCATCGGGCTGAACCTGCTCGGCCAGGCGCTCGCGGCCGACGGTTCGGTTTACGCGTACGCCATCGACGCGGTTCGCGCCCTGCTGCCGCCGGCCGGCCCGGCCGAGCTGGCCGCCGCCTCCGCCCTGGCCAGCACCGGCCCGCCCGCCGAACGGGTCGGGCTGCAGCCGTTCGCGCTCACTCCGGGAGGACGCCGATGACCACCCTGCTGTGGGCGATCGTGCCCTACGCCTGCCTGCTCACCTTCGTGCTGGGCACGATCTGGCGCTACCGCTACGACAAGTTCGGCTGGACGACCCGCTCCTCGCAGCTCTACGAGACCACCATCCTGCGCTGGGGCTCGCCGCTGTTCCACTTCGGCATCCTGCTCGTCCTCTTAGGACACATCGGCGGCCTGCTCATACCGAAGTCGTGGACCGAGGCGGTCGGGATCACCGAGCACGCGTACCACCTCGCCGCGGTGTTCCTGGGCACTATCGCGGGCATCTGCACGGTCGCCGGCATGGCGATCCTCATCGCCCGGCGGCGCCTGGTCGGACCGGTCTTCAGCGCGACCACGCGCAACGACAAGGCGATGTACGTCTTCCTGGCCGGCACGATCGTGCTCGGTCTCCTGGCCACCGTACGCGCGAACGTCATCGGCGAGGGCTACGACTACCGCGAGACCGTGTCGCCGTGGCTGCGCTCGCTTTTCGTGTTGCAGCCGGAGACCCAGTTGATGGCCAATGTGCCGCTGGGCTTCCAGCTGCACGTCCTGGCGGCGTTCGCGCTGTTCGCCTTCTGGCCCTTCACCCGCCTCGTGCACGCCTTCAGCGCGCCCGTCGGCTACCTGACCCGGCCCTACGTCGTCTACCGCAGCCGCGACGAGCACGCCCGCCCCGGGCTGCGGGCGACCCGGCCCGGCTGGGAGAGCCCGGGTTCGCCGCGCCGCTGACCGGTGTCTGTGGCCTGATTCACGGACTTTCGGCCTGGTCCGCGGACCTTCGGCCCTGTCTGGTCCCGGCCGGCCGGCGCCAGGGTGGGCGGTATGACCGCCGTACAGGTGAGCACCCGTCCACCCGCGCCGTCCGAGTCCCCCAACGCCAGAATGGCCTGGCATGGCTGGGCCAACCTGCTGATCCTCTTCTGGGTCATCGTGGCCGGTTCGGCGGCGATCGCCGCGACCGCCGGCTGGGCGCCGGGATGGCTGGCGGTGCACGCATTCGGGCTCGGTGCCGTGACGACCGCGATCGTGATCTGGAGCGAGCACTTCGCGGTCGCTCTGCTTCACACGGCCCCGGTGAGCCGCCGTGCTTCGTCGGCCCGGCTGGCGCTGTTGACCGTCGGCCAGGCCGTCACCGTCGCAGCGGCCGTCCTCGACGCGCCCGCTGCGTTCGCCGTGGGTGCCGGGGCGGTCACGGTGGCCGTGGGCCTGCACGGCTGGACTCTGCTGCGGCTGCGCCGCCGGTCGCTCGGCGGCCGCCTGGCCGGGATCGTCGACTACTACCTCGCCGCCTGTGTGGCCTTCCTGGCGGCGGCGGTGGGCGGCGCCATGATGGGTACGGGCATCGGATCCGGGTGGCACGAGCGGCTGCACACGGCACATGAACACCTGACCATCGGCGGCTGGGTGCTCTTCACCGTGGTGGGTACGCTCTTCATGCTCTGGCCGACGGTCCTGCGTACGCAGATGGACGCGATGACCGGCCGATCGGTGCGCTGGTGCCTTCGCCTGACGGCGCCGGGCCTCTTCCTCGCGGTGGCCGCCGTTCTCGCCGGATGGCCCGGGTTCGCCGCGGCCGGCATGGTCGTGTACGCCGCCGGTGTCGTGGTCGCTGCGATTCCGTTGGCGCGTACGCTGCGCCGTAAGTGGCCGGCGAGCGGGGCCGCGTACCTTCTCGCGGCCTCGATGGCCTGGTTGGTCCTGGCGGTGGTGGCCGACGCCGTTCTCCTGGCCGTCGGGGCGCCGCTGGAAGCTCTCGGTCCCGTGGTGCTCGTCGGTGTCGTCGGGCAAGTGCTTCTGGGATCGCTGACCTACCTGCTGCCGGTCGTGGTCGGCGGCGGGCCGGCCGGGGCCCGGTCGGCGATCACCCTGCTGGACGCCTACTGGCCGCTGCGGGTGGCCGGGCTCAACGCCGGTGTCGTCTTCCTCGCCGTCGAGGCGGCTACCGGGCAGGCCGCTGCGGGCCGCGCCGGATGGGCCTTGATCGGGCTGACGGTGTTCGAGACTCTGGCCCGGATCGGGTGGCTTCTGACGCGTACGCTCGCGGCTACGCGGCCGGCGGCCGGTCGCTCGCCCGTCATCGCCGGTACCGCCGTGGGCGCCGTGATCACCGTTGCCGCAGTGCTGGTGGCGATGTCCGGCTCCGGCTCTGGCGACGGTGGCAATGGCAGTGGCGGCTCGGTCGCGCTCGGCTCGGGAACGACCACTGTGGACATTTCCTTGCGGGACATGCGCATCGATCCGGGCACGATCACCGTACCGGCCGGGGGTCACGTGATCCTGCGCGTCACCAATCACGACAGCCAGGCGCACGATGTGCGTACCAGCACCGGACGGCGTACGCCGATGCTCGCTCCGCACCGGACGGCCGACCTCGACCTCGGTGTCGTCACCGCGCCGATGCAAGCGTGGTGCACGGTTCCCGGACACCGGGCGGGCGGGATGCGCATGACCATCGCCGTCACCGATCATCCCGCCACTCATCCCGCCACCGGCCATGCAGCCGCTGGAGACGACGGATTCGGAGCCGGTTTCACCGCCCGGGACGCGACCCTGCCGCCCGCCGCCGGCACCACCGTCCACCGCGTCGAGCTGCCGATCGTGGAAGCGGAGCAGGAGGTCGCGCCGGGCGTACGCCAGAAGGTCTGGACCTTCGGCGGATCGGTACCCGGCCCCACCCTGCGGGGCAAGGTCGGCGACACCTTCGAGATCACCCTGATCAACCGGGCGGGGATCGGCCACGGAATCGACTTCCACGCCGGTGCCGTCGCGCCCGACGCGGTGATGCGGACCATCCAGCCCGGCGAGCGCCTGGTCTACACCTTCCGGGCGGAGCGGGCCGGTATCTGGCTCTATCACTGCTCCACCAGCCCGATGACCGCGCACATGGCGGCCGGCATGGTGGGCGCGGTCATCATCGACCCGCCGGAACTGACCACAGTGGACCGCGAATTCGCCTTGGTCGCGTCGGAGCTCTACACCGGTGCGCCCGCCAGCGACGGCACGATGGCGAAGCAGCACGCCGGAACCCCGGACGGCTGGACGTTCAACGGCACCGCTCGCCAGTACGACCGCCAGCCCCTCACCGTGCCGGCCGGTCAGCGGGTCCGGATCTGGGTGGTCAACGCCGGACCCGGCTCCACCACCGCGTTCCACGTCGTCGGGGCGCAGTTCGACACGGTCTACAAGGAGGGCGCGTACCAGCTGCGATCCGGCACCGACGCGTTCGGCCGGCGTTCCGGCGGAGCACAGGTGCTCGATCTGGCGCCCGCACAAGGCGGATACGTGGAGATGACCTTCACCGAACCGGGCACGTACGCCTTCGTGGACCACGACATGCGCCACGCCGAGGCGGGAGCACACGGCATCATCAAGGTGATCGCCTGATGTGGACGCTGATCCGGTTCCTGCACATCATGGGCGCCGTGCTGTGGGTGGGCGGGCAGCTGACCCTCACCTTCATCGTGCTGCCGATCGCCCGGCGGCGGCTCTCGCCGGCTGACCAAGGCGTCGTCGTGCCACCGATCGGGCGGCGCTTCGCGATGATTACCCTGGCCGTCATGCTGCCGGTGCAGATCGCGACCGGCATCGCCCTGGCCGCCCAGCACGGCGTCACCTGGTCGGGGCTGGCCGAGCCGGGCTATGGGCGTACGCTCGCCGCCAAGCTCGGCCTGGTCGTCGTCGCGATGAGTGCATCGGCGATCCACGGCATCCTGTCGGCCAAGGGCCGGCCCCGGGCCGCGCGCGTCGCCGTCACAGCCGGCCTGGTGTGCTCGATCGGCATCGTGCTCCTCGCGGCCGCCCTCGCCACCTGATCTGTCCCAGCGGGACGGCGGGGACTTTGGGCCCGCGGTGCCGGAACCTCCGGCCGTACCGCGTATCGGGCCGGAGCCGTAGTTTCGACTCGCACCGAGCAACCAGGCGGAATGACGGCGTTCATGCCGGTAAGGAGCTAATAATGGCCATCGTGACCAGGACCCGGCCGGCCGCCGGCACCGTGCAGACGTCGGCCCCCCGCGGAGCCCCGCTCAACCTCACGATGGCCACGCTCGGCTTCCTGCTGAACTTCTGGGCGTGGGCGCTGCTCGGCCCGCTAGCGCCCGGACTGAAGGAGAAGCTCGGCCTCACCTTCGCCGCCCAGTCGCTGCTCGTGGCGGTACCCGTGCTCGTCGGCTCGCTGGGCCGCATCCCGGTCGGTGCGCTGACCGACCGGTTCGGTGCCCGTGTCATGTTTCCCATCGTCAGCCTGCTCACCGTCATTCCGGTCCTGACGCTGGCCTACGTCCAATCGTCGTACTGGGCCATGATCGTCGCCGGGTTCTTCCTCGGCATCGGTGGCACCACGTTCGCGATCGGCGTACCGCATGTGTCGGGCTGGTACCCGCCCGCTCGCCGAGGCACCGCGCTGGGCATCTTCGGTACCGGTATGGGCGGTACTGCCATCGCCAACTTCACGACCGTGAAGCTGACCGACGCGTACGGGCCGAAGGCGCCCTTCTTCCTCGTCGCCGCGCTGCTCATCGCGTACGCCGTCGCGGCGTTCCTCCTCGTCCGCGCCGCACCTTCGGCGAAGGCGGGCGGGTCGGCGATGCAGCGGACCATGGCGGCGGCCCGGCTGACCGTCACCTGGCAGCTGTGCTTCCTGTACGCGGTCGGCTTCGGCGGCTTCGTGGCGTTCAGCGTCTACCTTCCGGCGTACCTGCGGACCGTGTACGACCTGTCGACCAACGACGCGGCCCTGCGGACGGCCGGATTCGTGGTCCTGGCCGTCGCGGCCCGGCCGACGGGCGGCTGGCTTTCCGACCGCTTCCACCCGATCCCGGTTCTGGTGGCGTCCTTCTCCGGCGTGGCCGCCCTTGCGGTGCTGCAAGCGTTCCAGCCGCCGCTGATCCCGTGGGCGACGATCGCGTTCCTCGGCATGGCGGCCTTCCTCGGCGCGGCGAGCGGTGCCGTCTTCGCCCTCGTCGGCAAGGTCGCCCCGGCCGACAAGGTGGGTGCGGTCACCGGCCTGGTGGGTGCGGCCGGCGGGCTGGGCGGCTTCGTACCGCCGCTCATCATGGGCGCGGTCTACAGCTCGCAGCAGTCGTACGCCATCGGCCTGATGCTGCTGTCCGATGTGGCCATCGCGGCGGCCGTCTACACCGCGTTCAAGATGGCCGGGCTGGCGCAGGGCCCGGCTCGCGGCCGGGCCTGACCCCGTCGCCGCCCCGCCGGACCGACTCGCGTAGCTCCGGATCGCCCATCACCAGGTAGACCAGCCCGCAGTCCTGGGGGCCGGCGACGTCGACCTGGCACAGAGTGCAGGGCTCGCCGGGCCGGATCGGGCACCGGGCGTCCGGTCGAAGCTTGGCCATGAGACCTAGACTGCCCCGGCCCGGCCGGGCCGATCAGGGCCGAAGGTCCCGCGCGGGAGGGTGTCGCGTACCACTGGTCGCACTGGGCGGTTTTCGGCCTCGCTGACCGGATCCGGCCGCACGGACGAGGTCTGGATCACGCTTGCCGTCTATCTCACGCGCTGACAGCGGATCGACCGGCGATCGGCCGCTTACTGTAGATATGTGGGATTGGCGCAGGTTTCGCAGCCGACCGCGCTTCGCCGTGGCGCGACAGCGGGACTGCTGGCCGTGTCCGCCGGCCTCATCGCGGCGTACCCCTTCGTGCCCGATTACGGGCGGCGCCTGATCTACTCCGCCTTCGCCTGCGCGGTGGTCGTACCCATCGTCCTGGGCAACCGCCGCCGGCCGTCGAGCCTGCGCATGCCGTGGCTGTTCCTCCTCGCGGCGATGGTCCTCGGCGCGGTCTCGAACACGATCCTGCGACTGCCGCTGGAGCGGCCACCCTGGCTGGACGTCGTGGCCACCACGATGCCGAGCGTCGCCAGCGGCTTCCTGCTGGCCGCCACGGTCGGCGTCGTGGTGCTGCGGGGGCGCAACGACCTCGGCGGACTGGTCGACGCGGGCCTGGTCGCGCTGGCGTTCGGCGGCCTGCTGTCGCTCCTGGTCGTCCTGCCCCGCATGCAGGCCGGCGGGGCCAGCCCCGGCGAGCAGGCGCGGCTGGCCGTCGTCCTCATGCTTCAGGCGGCGATCCTCGGCGCCCTGCTGCGCCTGCTGGAGACCGATCCGGCTCGCAATCCAGCGGTACGCCTGCTGCTGGCGGCGCTGGCGCTGAACCTGACCGGATTCGTGCTCCTCGGCGTCCTCGGTGACGGTGGTGGCCGGGTCGCCGCCATGATGGCGTTCATGGCCGCGTACGTGGCCCTCGGTGCGGCGGCCGCCGGGTCGGCGATTCACCGGCTGGCCGAGCCCGGACCGGCCCGGGATGAGCTGGGCATCGCCCGCATGCTGTTCCTCGGTGCCGCCCTCAGCGTCATCCCGGTCACGGTCTCGGTGCGGTCGATGTTCGGGCACCCGATCAGCGGGCCCTTCCTCATCGTCGCCACCGTCCTCGTGGTGCCGCTGGTGCTGGTGCGGATCGGGCTGCTGACCCGGGACCTGCACCGCAGCGAGCGAGCGCTGCGCCACCTGGCCGGCCACGATCCGCTGACGGCCGCGCTCAACCGGCGCGAGTTCACCGCGGCGCTGGGATCGGAGCTCGACCGGTCCCGCGATCTGGCCCTCATCTTCTGCGACCTCGACTCGTTCAAGCAGATCAACGACCAATACGGCCACGTCACCGGCGACCGCCTCCTGGCCGAGGTCGCCGACCGCCTGCGTACCAGCCTGCGGGAGACCGACCTGGTGTGCCGGTACGGCGGCGATGAGTTCCTCATCCTGCTGCGCGACGCCGGCCCGCAGGAACTCCAGCTCATCCAGAACCGCATCGCGGACGCGCTGGTGCCGCCCTTCGCGGCCGGTTCGGACCGCATCACGATCTCGGCGAGCTTCGGAGCCGTGATCTCCGCCGCCGACCGGCGCGAGGCGATCACCGCGGAGCAGCTCATCGGCCGGGCCGATGCGGCGATGTATGACGACAAGCGCCGCCCGGTGGTCGGCACCGTCCACTGAGGGGCAGCCCACGGCGGCGCGATCCTCTAGACTCCGCATCGAGCGGGGGATCGGCCACGGGGGGCGCGATGCTGCGGATCGTCTTCACCAGCGATGATGTTGCCCGGATCCGGCTGAGGACCGGGCCGGATCCCTTGTGGGAGTTGGTTCTCAGCGTTCACATGCTGCGTGGCCAACCCGGCGATCTGCTGTACTCCCACTGGCGCAAGCAGACCGCGACCACGCTCGGCACGGCCCGGCTCGGGCCCGGCGGGCGGCTGCTGAACGATCTCGTGCCCACCCTGGGCTACTTTCCCGACTTCCTCAACCCCGCCGCATCGGCCGACGGCCTCGCCGCCGGTCTGGAGGCGGTCAAGTCCACGCCGATCGCCGTCCTCGACCGCGAGCTGCGCCGGGTCCGCCTGCCCCGGCGCTCGGCGGCGGACGCCCGGCTGCTGGTCACCGGCAGCGTCGCGCTGCTCGACCGGCTCGCCGGCACGATGCAGGCGTACTACGCAGCGGCGATCCAGCCCTACCAACCGGTCCTGCGGGCCGCCGCCGAGCGGGAGAGCCGCATCCGCATGCACGCCCTGGCCAACGGCGGCGTCCGGGGCCTGCTGGCCAGCCTCCGCCCGATGATGACGTTCACCGGCGACGTGCTGGAGGTACCCGGGCATCCGGATCAGATCATCCACCTCCACGGGCGCGGCCTCACCCTGGTGCCGTCGTTCTTCTGCGTACGCCATCCGGTCACCCTGTTCGACGGTGACCTCCCTCCGGTGCTCATCTACCCGTCGGCGCGCGACCATCACGCCCTGCTGCCACCGGCACCGGCGCAGCGAAAGGCGCTGTCCGCCCTCATCGGCGCGACGCGGGCCGCCATCCTGGACTCGGTCGACTCCGGGTGCACGACGGCGGATCTGGCCGCGCGGGCGAACATCTCGGCCGCGAGCGCCAGCGAACACGCCACCATCCTGCGTAACGCCGGGCTGCTCGTCAGCCACCGCGACGGCGTACACGTGATTCACCAGATCACGGCGCTGGGCCTGGATTTGTTGGAGGGCGGCAAAAACCTTCGGCCGACCGACTAGCTATTCGGTACGCAGAGCGGTCGCGGTCCGGATCCGCGCCGCCCACCCGGCCGGCAGCAGCGCACCGGCGACGGCGATGACGATCCCGCCCAGCCCCAACAGGACCAGGAGCACCGGTCCCCACACGTCGAGGACCATCTGCGGCAGGCGTACGCCCGCGGTGTCGCCCATAGCGGGCACCATGACGCTGTGCAGCGCCATCCCCGCGGGTACGCCCAGCACACCGCCGATGAGTCCAATGAGGACGACGGAGGACAGCACCACCATGATCGCCTGCCGGGGTGTCATCCCCATCGCCTTGTGTACGCCGAGTTCCCGCACCCGTTCCCGGGTCTGCAACACGACCGCGTTGAGTACGCCCAACGCCGCGACAGCGACGAGCAACACCGTGAGCAGACCAGTCAGAGTGTTGAGCGCAACGAGGACGTCGCTGTGCCCGCCCGGGTTTGGCTGAGCGTTGAGCCCGAACGGCTCCATCGCCTTGTCCAGGGCGGTGATGTAGCCGTCGAGATCGACGCCGTCGGCCACGGCGACGCGGTACTCCCGCGGCTTCAGCTTCGGCTGGACCGCGGTGAGCGTACGCAGGTCGGTGAACAGCTGCAGGCCGTCGTTCTCGGTGGAGAAGACCTCACCCACGATGCGGATGGGTACGCGCTGATCGTCGAGGACCACGGTAATTGTGTCGCCGATCTTCGCTGCGGTGGCGGTCAGCAGGGGAGTAGGGGCCAATGCTTCGCCGGTCCCGTGGAACCAGCGGCCCTCGGTCAGCTCGAACCCGGCCCAGGACGGGTCGTCGGTGAACCCCAGGAGATCGATCGTGCCGGACAGGCCGGCGATCGCGGCCGGGACTTCGGCGATGCCGTACGCGGCCTCGGTGCCCGGCTGCGAAGCGATGGCGGCCAGCACGGTCGCCGGTTCGGGTCCGTTCTCGTTGAGCGGATCCGGTGGCCCCGGCCGGCGCGGCCCGGAGCCGGAAGCAGGCCCCGAACCGGTGCCCGGCCCCGATCCCGGCGGCGAGGAGCCGTCGACCATCACGCCGGCCGAGTCGTGGCTGCGCGTGACTTCGACCCGGCCCAGCGATGCGGCCAGCCCGACGGCGAGCGCTACCGCCGCGGTGCCGAACACGACCGTGGCCACCATGGCGATCATCCGGGCCGGGCGGGCGAACGGCTGGGCCAGGCCGAGGCTGACCGGCCGGGGCAGTGGCAGCCGAGCCGACAGGGCCGCGGCCAGGCGTCCACGCCCGGCGGCGGGCGTACGCCCAACTGCCAGGGCGTCGACGGTACGCAGCCGCCCAGCCCGCCACGAGGCCGCCCACGCGGTGGCGGTGACGACCGCGACGGCGGCGCTGACCACCACGATGTCGACCCAGGGTGCGACGCCGGAGGGCGTCGTCTCGTAGACGTCGCTGGCGCTGCGCAAGACCGGGATCGTGAGCAGGTTGCCCGCCACCACGCCCAGGCCGATCCCGAGGCCGGCCGGGATCAGCGCCTGCGCCAGGTACGCGCGGACGACCTGAGCCGGGGTGAAGCCGAGGGCCTTCAGCACACCGATCCGGTATGTGCCGGCGCCGACCGCACCGGCGATGACGCTGCCGACACTCAGGACGGCCATGACGAGGCCGAGGAGCCCGAACGCGATGAGGAACGGCACGAACAGAGCTGTCGTACGGTCGGCCGCCTGCTTGGTGGTCAGCCACGATTGGCTGCCGAGCACCGTATCCGCTGGAAGTGCGGCCGTTACGGCCGATCGTACGGTGTCTACATCGGACGCGAGCGCCGAGGCGGACAGGCGGTAGAGCATCTGGTAGCCGGTCGGTTCCAAGGCGGTGATCGCCGGCGGCGTGACCCACGCGTCCGCCGTGCGGCTGACCGAGCGGGCCCGGCCGACGACGGTGAAGGAGGGCTTACCGGGCCGGTCGGCGAAGACCAGGGTGCTGCCGATGGCCGGGCCTTCGGTGAGGACGATCTCGCCCGGTCCGGTGGCCCATCGTCCATCCAAAATGGATACTCGGTCGACTCCCTGCGACGGCTCGTCACGACCGGCGATCGTCAATGGCCGCAAGGCGATCCCGGCCGGTCCAGAGCTACCGGGGCCGAGTTCGGGGGCGGCGGTGACCACCGCATAGGGACCGGAGCTCTCGGACACACCGGAAATCTCGGCCGTCGCGGCGGACTGCGTCTGTGTGGCGCGGGCGGCGTCGATCAGTACGCTCAGATGCGCACCGTGCTGCTCGGCGAACGCCTTGTCGAACGGAGCGGTCGAGGCGACGAGCAGCGATCCGCCGAGCACCGCCGCGGTGACGGCCATGAACGCCGAGAGCAGGATGACCACCGTCTGCACCCGGCGGCGCCCGATGCCCGAGCGCACTACCTTCCCAAGACTGCTCACCGGTCCACCTCCGAAACGACTGCCTCCGAAGCCGGCGTCTTTGAAGCGACTGCGCCGGTGGGCGTACCCATGACATGGCCGTCGACCAGCCGGAGGGTGCGCGTGGCACAGCGAGCCGCGAGGGTTTCGTCGTGGGTGACCAGGACGAGCGTCTGGCCCTCCGCGTTGAGGTCGGCGAGCAGCTTGCGGACGTCGTCGCCGGAGGCGCTGTCGAGGGCGCCGGTGGGTTCGTCCGCGAGCAGCAGGGTCGGGCGGTTCATGAGGGCGCGGGCGACCGCGACCCGCTGGCGCTGCCCACCCGACAGCCGTCCCGGGTACGCCTTCGCATGCCGCGCCAGGCCGAGCGATTCGAGCAGGGAAGCGCAGCGGCGGTGCGCATCGGCGCGGGACATGCCGGCCAGCAGCGCGGGCAGTACGACATTGTCGGTAACGGTCAGGTCGTCGAGCAGGTTGAAGAATTGGAAGATCATGCCGACGTGGGCGCGGCGATAGCGAGCCGACGCGGCTTCGCCGAGCCCGTCCAGGCGAACCCCGGCGACGGTGACGGTACCGGCGTCGGGGCGGTCGAGGCCGGCGATCAGGTTGAGCAGGGTCGATTTGCCGCTGCCGGACGGTCCGAGGACGGCGATGGCCTCACCCGCCGCCACGGTCAGCGTCACGTCGTCCAGGGCGGGCGGGCCTTCGTCATAGCGCCGGCTTACGCCGTTCAGCTCGATGACGGGCATGCGATCCTCCTAAGAAGTCGGTTCCTGCGGGCCAACGTAGGAACCTCGCCGCGCCACCCGCGTCGGTGCCGAGACGGATTTCGCGTACCGCGTTTGGCGGGGGTCATCCTTGCGGAGTAGTCCAGCGATGTACGCCGCATGCCCACCGAGGCCGACGCCGAGCACGCGACCAGTGCGGATAATGGCCCGGTGGAGGATGAGCCGAAGGTCCGGGTCGAGGATCTGCTGCGCCCGGCCGGGCCGATGCCGAAGCTGTCGGTACGCGGCCAGATCTTCGACGTCCTCTTCGCCTTGCTGCTGCTCGCCGCCGCGTTCGACTACATCGCCGAGTATCCGGCCGGCGGCGACGGCGAGAACACGGCCGCGTTGTCGTTCGTGTCGCTGGTCGTGTCCGGCTTCCTGACCCAGCGGCGGCGGCATCCGCTGACGGTGCTGTGGGCGGTGGCCCTGCTGACTCTCCCGATCGCCGCCGACGTACCCCGAATCACGTACTACGCATTGGTCATCGCGGCCTACAGCGCGGTGGCTTACAGCCCATATCGGGTGCCGACTTACGTCACGGTCGGTCTCCTGGCCATCCTGTGCTGGCGGTTCACCACCGCCGGCATGCCGACCATTCCCGATCAGTACGTCGGCAGCCTCGTGCTGGCCCTCGTCGTCCTGGCCGGTCTGGCGCTGCGAATGTGGCGGTCGCGAGCCGAGGAGAGCCAAGCCAAGCTGGCCGTCGCCGAGCAGGAAGGCGCCGAGGCGTTGCGCCAAGCGGTCGAGTCCGAACGCGCCCGGATCGCCCGCGAACTGCACGACGTGGTGACCCACAATGTCAGCGTGATGGTCATCCAGGCCGGTGCCGCTCGGCGTACCATGCCCACCGATCCCGAGCAGTCGCGGCAGGCGTTGCTCGCCGTCGAAGGGGCCGGGCGTACGGCCATGGCAGAACTGCGCCACGTCATGGGACTGCTGGCCGCGTCGCCCGACGGCGATGCCGCGCTCGCACCCCAACCGGGCCTGGATCAGCTGGAGACGCTCGTGAACCGGGTCCGCGACACCGGGATGGCGGTCGACTTCACGGTCACCGGCGCACCCCGGCCGGTGTCCGCCGGTGAGGCTTTGACGGCGTACCGGGTCGTGCAGGAGTCGCTGACCAACGCGGTCAAGCACGCTGCCGGCGCGTCGGCCACCGTGGTCGTCCACTACGGCGACGGCGAGCTGCTCGTCGAGGTCACCGACACGGGTGGTCGCCCAACCGGGGCCGGCGGCTCCGGCCGGGGGCTGCTCGGCCTGCGCGAGCGGCTCGCGGTCTACGGCGGGACCCTGCGTAGCGGCCCGCTGCTCACTGGCGACGGCTACCGGGTCAAGGCCGCGATTCCTACGGGTACCGGAGGAACGACAGACCCTAGCCTCTCATTGGATGCCGCATGAACCCGCCCCGGGTCGTGATCGCCGACGACCAAGCCTTGGTGCGAGCCGGATTCCGGATGATCCTCGCCTCCGACGGCATCGACGTCGTGGCCGAAGCGGTCAACGGAGCCGAAGCCGTCGACGCGGTCCGGCGTACGCGCCCCGATGTGGTGCTCATGGACATCCGGATGCCGGAGCTGGACGGCTTGGAGGCGACCCGCCGGATCGTCACCGGCATGCCCGATCAACCGCGCGTCGTCATCCTCACCACGTTCGATCTCGACCAATACGTGTATTCCGCGCTGGAAGCCGGAGCGAGCGGCTTCCTGCTCAAGGACGTCTCGCCGGAGCAACTCGTAGCGGCGGTACGCCTGGTCCGGTCCGGCGACGCCCTGCTGGCCCCGAGCATCACCCGGCGGCTCGTCGAACGATTCGCTCGCCGCGATGTGCCCAGCGCGTCGGCGCACCGGGACCTGGCCGCGCTGACGCCGCGCGAGCTGGAGGTGCTGGCGCTGGTCGCCCGCGGGCATACGAACGCCGAGCTGGCCGGGCAGCTGCACCTGTCGGAGGCGACCGTGAAGACCCATGTCGCCCGGATCCTCGGCAAGCTCTGCCTGCGAGACCGGGTGCAGGCCGTCATCCTCGCCTACGAAACCGGTCTCGTAGACCCCCACCGCCCCCCACACTCCGGTTGATCATGAACTTGGGGTGACGTCGGCCGGCGTGTCGACCCCCGTAACTCCATGGTCAACACCGTTGGGGGATCTCCGGCTCGGCCGTCGGCCGACCACCGGCGGCGGCCAGATCAATTACTGCGTACTTTTGCATGAGATGGGACACAGTTTCGGCTTGGACGACTTCTACGACTGGACGCCCACCGGGCAGTGCTGCTTCATCATGAAGGCCGGCAGCGCCACGTCCATCACCGAGTTCGACCGGTGGATGTTCCGCGACTGGTGGCGGC
>Ga0114129_10002099_pt1 | contig 27418 bp, 26 predicted proteins | sample RhiMetdeltSRZDD1_FD_80071 | JGI IMG/M metagenome (GOLD analysis project Ga0114129, IMG submission 80071) | Populus rhizosphere microbial communities from Tennessee, USA - Rhizosphere MetaG P. deltoides SRZDD1 (version 2) (version 2) | ecosystem: Host-associated > Plants > Roots > Rhizosphere >... | reverse complement strand
CTTCGCGATGATCGGCGCGCCACCGCTCGTCGCGTTCCCCGGCCACTTCTTCGTCGAGCTCATCGCGTATTCGTACTCGGGCACGATCGGCACGCTGCTGGTGATCGCGACGCTCGGTGTCCTCGTCGCTCAGCTGCGCGCAGCGATGGCGATCTTCCGAACGGCACCCGAGCGGTGGCGAGTCGAGCGGAGGCCGATCGCCGGGATCGTCGGCGGGTTCGTGTTCGCGGCGCTGCTGATCGGTGGCGTGCAGCCCGATGGTTTCCTGCAGCCGATCGCCGCGTTCGCGGACGAGTTCCTTCGGGCGCTGCATCCGCTGTAGTCGGAAGTAGGGTCCGGCTGGCCGATGAGAAACGCCGCCGTGCGGCGTCTAACGAGTGAAACAAGCTTGCATCGAGGCGCGCAGGAGGTTCGAAGTGTCTGCATCAGTGCTCTACATGTCGATGTCAGTCGACGGGTACATCGCGGGGCCGAACGACGACCCGGACAACCCGGGCGGCGACGGCTTCGACCGGCTGCACGAATGGATCGTCAGCCCGGACGGAGAGTTCGGCCGACCGTCCGGACCAGCCGGAGACGTGTGGGATGAGATGTTCGCGACCGGCGCGGTGCTGGCGGGCCGGCGCACCGTGGAGCAGGTCGACCACTGGGGCGGTGATGCTCACGGTGTCCCGATCTTCGTGCCCAGTCACCGGCCGCCCGGCCCGTCGGTCGCGAAGTATCCGTTGGTGACGTACGTGACCGATGGGATCACCAGCGCGATGGCGCAGGCGAAGGCCGCCGCCGGGGACCGGAACGTGCTCGTGCACGGCGGGTACACGGCGCAGCGCGCGCTCGAGGCCGGCGTGCTGGACGAGCTGGTGATCTCCCAGATCCCCGTGCTGTTCGGTGGTGGTCGTCGGCTGTTCGACGTACTCCCGTCGCGCATCGAGCTGGAGATCGTTCGGGTGGTCGACACGCCTGTAGCGACGCACCTCCACTACCGCATCCGTCGCGAAGACAAGCCGCGGCGATCGTGAAGAATCTCGAGCCGCTGCGCCGGTTCTTCGCGGGTGAACTGCTGCTGCCTGCCGACCGCGAGTACGACCTGCACCGCGAGGTCTGGAACGCCGCGGTCGATCGCCGTCCGGCGGTGATCGCGCGCTGCACCTCGGCCGACGATGTGGTCGCCGCGATCCGCTTCGCGCGGGACGCGGGACTCGAGATCGCCGTGAAGTGCGGCGGGCACAGCGTCCTCGGCCTGTGCGTACCCGATGGCGGACTGATGATCGATCTGACCCCGATGGGCGCGGTGCGCGTCGATCCGAGCGCGAGGCGTGCATGGGTCCAGGGTGGAGCGCTCCTTCGAGGGCTCGACCGGACCGCACTACCGCACGGCCTCGCGACGACCGCCGGCAACGTGTCGCACACCGGCGTGGGCGGCCTGACCCTGGGCGGCGGCATGGGCTGGCTCGCGCGACAGTGCGGCCTCGCCTGCGACAACGTCGAGGCGTTCACGGTGGTCACTGCCGACGGCGAGACCGTGCGCGCGACGGCGAGTGAGAACGCCGACCTCTTCTGGGGTCTTCGCGGTGGTGGCGGGAACTTCGGCGTGGTCACCGAGTTCGAATTCAGACTCCACCCGACCAGCGGGCGCGCTCTGGTGGTCGAGCTCCTCTTCGAGCCCGCTGAAGCGGCGGCCGCCCTGCGTATCTGGCGGGAGCTCCTGCCGGACGCGCCGCGGCCAGCAACGCTGACCGCCGACGTGACGACCGCGCATGGTCTCTCGCGGCTGCCCGCCGAGCTCGAGGGACGCACGGTCGCGAGCGTGGGCTACGTGTGGATCGGGAATATGAACGAGGCGCGCGCCTACCTGAAGACGATCAGGCAGGTGGGCCATCCGCTCGCCGAGAACATCACCGAGATGTCGTATGTCGAGCTGCAGAGCATCGCCGATGAAAGACACCGCCACGGGAGACGCCGGTACTCGCGGGGCAACTACTTCACCGAGCTGAGCGACGGCGCGATCGACGCGTTTCTCTCTCGCGGCGTATCCCACGATGACCGACAGGTAGACCGGTCGCGGCTACCGAGCGGCGGCTTTCAGGCGTACGGCGGCGCGATCGCCGAGGTGAAAGATGCGGACTCGGCCTTCAGCCACCGCGGCACGCTGATCGAATGGGGCGGCGCGACGAACTGGCTCGAGTCCGGCGAGGACGCGGACCGCATCGCTCGCGCGCGCGCGTACGGAGCAGCCATGGAGCGTTTCGCCAGCGGCATCTACGTCAACACGATCGCCGACGAGGGATCAGCTGGCGTCCAGCGTGCGTACGGCACCGAGAAGCTCCGCCGTCTCGCGGCGCTGAAGGATCGATACGACCCGGAGAACGTGTTCCACCTGAACCACAACATCCGACCGTCCACGCGGCGTTGAGCGGAACGGCTAGGCGGAGCGGCGCTGTCAGCGCGACGCGAGCAGAGAGAGCGGATCGATCGGCTGACCCGCACGCAGCACGGCGAAGTGGAGATGCGGACCGGTCGTGATGCCGGTCAGTCCGACGAACCCGATCACCTGACCCGCAATGACAGCGTCGCCGATCCTGACCGGCGGTCGCGCGAACGTGTCGTCGAGATGCGCGTACACGGACACGAGACCTCCGGCGTGCGCGATGATCACGACCATCGCGCCGTCTGAGAGATGGCCGACGAACGTGACCCGCCCCTCCGCCGCGGCAAGCACCGGCTGCCCGAGAGGCGCCGCGAGATCGAGCGCGTCATGGAAGTGCGCGTAGAACAGACCGTTGTACGTGCGTGCGGGCTCGAGCGGGAAGGTCGTCGGCCCGAAGGGCTGCGTGATCGCACCGCGCACCGGGAGCGACCATGTGGACGGCGCGCTGCCGTCGCCGGCCATCGCCGTCGCGACCAGCTGTGCGAGCGAGGTCTGCGCGGCGGCCGCGTCGCGCGCGAGCGCTTCGAGGACGGCCACCTCGGCCGCGCGCTTCTCGCCCTCGCCGTTCGCCGCGGCGGCCGCGATGGTCCGCGCGCGATCGCGCAGCCGACTGAGCTGTCCCTGCTTCGCGGCGACCGCGTCCTGAGCACCCGCGAGCTGCGCCGCACGATCCGAGAGTCGCGCCTGTGCGTCGCGGAGCGACGCGTCGATCGTGAGCAGCTCGCGGTACGCCTCGATCTGCGCGCCGCTCAACGCGGCGAGCGAAGGCGTCGAGCTTGCGGCGGCCAGCCGGAACGCGTCGCGCGCGAGCCGGTCGCGGATCGCGCGCCGGTCGTTCGCCTGCGCCTCCAGCGTCGCGATGTCGCCGCGCACCCCCTCCAGGTCTTTCCCGACGCGCGCGATCTCGGCGTTCAGCGCCGCGAGCTCGTCGCGAGCGACGAGCGCCTGCGCATCGACGATCTGCGTCATCGATCGTGCGCTCGCGAGTAGCTCCGCGTCGCGCGCACGCGCGGCCTCGAGCTCCTCCGGTGAGGGTGTGGCCGATGGCGTCGGCGACGGTGACGCTGTCGGGCTGGACGCACCGGGCGACGCTGACGGACTCGGTGAGGCCGAGGGTGACCGCGCCGGCGAACCGGACGGAATTGCCGAAGGAGATGGACTCGCGGAACGTGAGGCGGAGGGGCTAGCCGACGGCGTGGGCGACGCGCTCGCGGACGACACGGGCCTGACGGGCGGCGGCGTCGAGGGCGTGGGGGTTGGATCCTCGGCGTTCGCGTACGCCGGGAAGATGGCAAGGAGCGCGAGGCCCAGCACGGCGCCCACCCAGAACCTGCGGGACATTCACCACAGAGATTGCACGAGAGCGCTCATATACCGGACGCACGTCCACCCGACGGACGAGCGCGCATCTACCGGCGGCTCGGTTCCTCGATCTCCCAGCCATCGACCCGCAGCCGCTCTCGCTCTTTCTCGAGATCCTTGTAGCGCCCGATCTCGGTCCAGGGCTTGTCGTCGACCGGCGTGCCGGGATTGATGCGCTGCATGACGCGCTGATCGGAACGAAGCTCGCGCACGACGAGCTGTCTTTCGCCGTGAGCGACCTGCAGCAGAAGTGACGCGCGAAGTAATGTCGCCATGCTCCCCTACTCCCTACCCACAGCCGCTAGAACGTGAAGCGAGTCCCCGAGGCGGTGAAGTGTTTCACATCGAAGGCGATGATCTTCGACGGTTTAGCGCGGAAGACGTGGCCCTTCTGATACTGCTCGGGTTTAGGCCGGTAGTCGAAGGTCCGTCCGTATTTCCTGGCGTACTGGCTGGCGATCTTTTTCGCGACGGCCGGTGCCGCGCCCCGTACGACCTCGACGGTGCCCTGTCCGAATAACGCCCGCGTTCCGGTCTGCGTCCCGAACGCGACGCGCGCATCTCGCGCGAGGTTCAGGGCCCAGTGCGTGCGCTCGCTGCCCTCGAAGTACAGGTGATCGTCGACCCAGGCGGCCCACTGCTGCACGAGATGCGGACGACCGTCGGCATCGGTCGTCGAGATCCAGTAGTAACGGCCGTTGCGAAGGATCTTCTCGACGTCGGTCCACGCCAGCATGCCCTTCGGGCCGCGCGTGATGTAGCCCTTCGGGATGTTTGGGCGGTCGCGTGTGGGAGCAGTTATGCCTTGTCCTCGGTCATCCAGCGCTCCACGTCGCGGGTGTAGTCGACGACGCCGTCGGAGAACCACAGCGCGATCTCGCTCTTCGCGGTCTCCGGTGCATCGCTCGCGTGGACGAGGTTCCGCAGCCCGACGAGCGCGTAGTCGCCGCGGATCGTGCCCGGTGCGGCCTCGTGTGGACGCGTCGCGCCGACCATCGCGCGGACGACGCCGATCGCGTTCGGGCCTTCAAGCACCATCGCGACGACCGGCGACGAGCTGATCACCTTCACCAGGTCGTCATAGAAGAACTTGCCCTTGTGGACGGCGTAGTGCTTCTCGGCCATCGCGCGATCGACGCGCAGGAGACGAAGTGCCGCGATGCGCAGACCGCGGCGCTCGAAGCGCGACAGGATCTCGCCGGAGATGCCGCGCTGCACCGCGTCGGGCTTGAGCACGACAAGCGTGCGCTCGACGACCAGGTCGGGGCTCACGACGCGATCTCCATCACGACCTCGGCGCCCTCCGGCGCGCGGATCGTTGCGACCGCGGCACGCGGACCGACCGCCGCGACATAGGCGAGGTCGGGTCGCAGGTACTGCCGCGCCGCTCGCTGGATGTCCTCGGCGCTGACGCTGTCGATGATGTCGCAGACCTCCTCGACGGTCCGCACGCGATCGAGGAACAGCTCCTGCCCCGCGAGCCAGTTCGATACGCCGCGCGTGTCCTCGAGGCGCAGCTCGAGTCGTCCCTTGTTGAAGTCGCGCACGCGTTCGAGCTCATCGGGGGGCACGATCTCGTCGCGCAGGCGCGCGACCTGCGCGAGCGCCGCGTCGACGACCTCGCCGATGCGATCGGGCGCGATGCCCGCGTAGATCACCTCGTGGCCCGCGTCGACGTAGTTCGACGAGAACGAATGCACGTCGTACGCGAGTGCGCGCTTCTCGCGGAGCTCCAGGAAGAGCCGGCTCGACATGCCCTCGCCGAGGACCGCGTTGAGCATGTCGAGCGTGTACTTGTCCGGGTGGACCTGGGGAACGCCGCGCCAGCCGATGCAGACGTGCGCCTGCTCCGTCCGCTTGCCAAGAAGCTTCACGCGCGTCTTCGATGGCTTCGGTGCGGGCTTGAGCCGCGGTGGCTTCCGGTCGGCGATCGGCGCGAACAGCTCCGCGATCGCGTCTGAGACCTCGTTCGCGTCGACCTTGCCCGCAAGTGCGATGACGATCTTCTTCGGCGCGTAGCCGCGGTCCATGAAGTCACGGATCTGGCTCGCCGCCATGCCAAGCACCACCTGCTCGCGGCCGGCAACCTCCCAGCCCAGAGGATGATTCGGATACAGGAGCTCGTCGACCAGCGTGTGCACGCGGTCCTGCGGCTGATCCCGGTACATCCGCAGCTCTTCGACGATGACCTTCTTCTCGGACTCGACGTCGGACTCGCGCAGCATCGGCGCGAGGACCAGGTCCGCGACGACGTCAAGCGCGATGCGCCAGTGCCGCGCCGGCACGCGCGTCCAGAAGACCGTGACCTCTTTGTCGGTCGCGGCGTTGACCACGCCGCCACGGCTCTCGATCTCCATGCTGATGTCGGCCGCGGTCGGACGTTTCACCGTTCCCTTGAACACCATGTGCTCGAGGAAATGGCTCGTCCCCGCATCGCGCCGACTCTCCATGCGCGATCCCGCGCCGACAAAGACAGCGAGCGACGCGGAGCGTGTCTCCGGCATCTCCGAGACGAGGATCCGCACGCCGTTCGGGAGGGTGCGCTTCAGGTACTCCACCGCGCCGAACGCTAGCATTGCGAGCGGTCAACCGTGACGCGAGCGTGAGGAGGACACCGCTCTGACTGGCCGCTCCGATGCCCTCATCGACTTCCTATGCGTGCTCCCCGAGCACCTCCGCGATCCGCAGCTCGAGAGCGACCACATCACGGTCGTCGAGGGCCGTTGGGCTTTTTGCGCCATGAATGTGCGCGAGGAGAAGCACGAGTGGGAGTCCACCGGAGGGATCACGCGGGGCGACGTCGCGAACCAGCTCGCACAGCGCCGAGGTCAGACGGCCTAGCGGCAGAACGCCATCGTGATGTAGACCGCGTCCGGTCCCTGGACCGCACCGATGCCGACGCGACGGAAGTTCGGATCCATGATGTTCGTTCGGTGGTTGATCGGCTCCCACGGCTCTGCCATGAATTCGCGATGCAGGACGTCCACACCGCCGCTCCACACCTTGCCCGTGTTCTCGCCGTACCAACCGCTGCCGCACGCGGGCACGTAGCGCGATCGCGCCGTGCCGTCGGGTCCGTCGTGGTAGACGTAGCGGTACTGCGCCTCGACCGCGCTGTGCTTTCGCGCGACGTCCGACACGCCGGTATCGAGCGCGAGCGGCACCAGACCCGCGACCATCCGCGACGCGTTCATCAGGTAGAGCATCCGTAGCTCGGCGTCGAGCGTCGAGGAAGACGTCGTCATGGCGGGCGGCGCGGGCACCGGTCGCGGCGCTGCCGTTGGGTCGGGGCGAGGCTGCGGCGCCGGCTCTGCGACCGGCGCGGATTCGGGTGCAGCATCCGCGGACGGAGCGGCGGCGGCTTCCGCGACGAGATCAGGAACCGCGCCGGAGTAGTCGCTCGAGAGCATGTCATTCAGCACCGGGGCGCGACCGGCCTGAACGAGGTCGAACGCGAGATTGACGGTCATGAGGCGAGCGCCTCGTGCGGCGGGGGCGACCCGCGCCACGGTCTCGCTTCTTGTGTTCGCGGCGTCCACGGGCGATGCGAACACGGCGTGGAACACGTCGCCGATCACGACGATGGCGACGATCTGCACCGCGAGCGCGACAAGGATCGCGAGGGACCGCAGGGTCGCGTCGTACGTTCCGGCGCGTATCACTCTGCCGCTGCGCTCAGCGCACCGTACGTGATGAGCAGGTCCGCGCCCGCGCGCCGCGCGGCAGCGAACGTCTCGCGCTCGGCGTCGGCGCGATCCTGCGAGTCATCGGGCGAGCCGAAAAAGGCGTGCTCGTCGGCGGTGAAGAACGAGATCACCGGTCGGTCGACGCTCTCGGACACCCGCGTCACGAGATCGAGCGTGACGAGTCCTGGCTTCAACACGACCGCGTCCGCGCCGGCCGCTACCTCGCGCGCGGCGCGGGTGCGCGCGCCGTCGCGATCGTCGACCGCGACGAGCGGCACGGCGCGCTCCGTCACCGGGATCGCCTCCACCGCGACCCGATGCGTCCCATACAGAACGCTCTCGAGCTTGACCATCGCCGCGATCGGCAGCTCCGGCCGTCCAGCGGAGGACACCGCCGTGCGAAGCGCACGGACGCTGCCCTCGAGCATCCCCGATGGGATGAGGAGGTCGGCGCCGGCGTCCGCGTGCACCGCTGCGATCTCAGCGAGCCGATCGAGCGTTCCAGCGACGTTCGCCTGACCTCCCGCGAACAGCACGCACTGACCATGCGGCGTATACGCGCAGACGCAAACATCCGTCGCGACCGCGAGATCCGGCGCGGCGTCTTTCACGGCGTGGATGGCGCGCGCGACGATGTGATCGCGCTCGCTCGCAAGCAGCGCGAGCTCGTCTTTCCGATCCGACGCGGCAAAGATGAGGAAGCCCGCGAGACCGGCGGATGAGGCTTCGCGCGCGTCACGCACGAGCTCGGTCAGCGAGAGGCGCTCGAGGAAGGGCACGTCCGGAACGCGCTCGCGATCCTCGACGCGCGCCGAAACGATCACAGGCTGGATCAGCCGCCCGGTGATCTCGGGCGCGGCCATCGCGCGGGACCACAGCGGGTGGTCGCGCAGCCGGCCGCGGACCAATGTGGTCGGGCTCATTCGCGGGATGGTACGTGTCTGGGACGCTCCCGGACTCGTCGAGAAGCGGCCGGAGGGATACCCTGTATATCGGGTATGAGAGGTCGAGCGCCTTCCCTGGCCGCCTTTGGCCTTACCGTCGGCATCGTGCTGGGTGGTGGCGTCGCCATGCGCCCGGTCGAGCAAGCACAGAGCCCGGCCATCGTTGATACGGCACCGATCCAGGATGTCGCGGCGATCGTCGCCGACGTGCCCTCCACCACTGTCACGGTCAGCGCGCCCGCCGCGGTCAGCGCGCCGACGATCGCGGCGCCTGAGCAGCTTCCGACACCAATCGCCGCGCCCGCAAGCGCCGCGTTCCCCGAGATGAAGCACGTGTGGCAGTCACTCAACAACTGCGGACCCGCCGCCGTCGTGATGGCGCTCTCGACGCTCGGCGTCGATGCCAATCAGGAGACCGCGCGTCTCGCGCTCCGCGGCACGGATGTCCGCCGCGGCATGGGACCACAGGGTGTCGGTCCGTGGGTGCAGGAGAACTTTGGTCTCAAGTCGATGTGGCGCAACAACGGCACGAACGAGACCCTGAAGACCCTCATCGCCAACGGCTTCGCGCCGATGGTGACGCAGTGGATGGAAGAGCCGTGGGTCTCACGCGTCGCGCACTGGCGCACGGTCCGCGGGTACGACGACGCGAAGGGCGTCTTCTACGTGAACGACTCGATGCGCGGGAACAACTTCCCGATGTCGTACGACTTCTTTGCGCGCAACGGGCAGTCGTTCTCGTTCCGCTACATGGTCATCTACAAGGGCGAAGACGAGAAGCTGCTGAAGGCGATCGTCGGCGACCAGTGGAGCGACCTGATCATGCGGCGCTCTCTGTACCAGCGCACGAAGGCCGACGCATTCGCCCAGAACACGAACTTCGCGTGGCTGGCCTACGGCGAGGCGTCGTACTCGTTCGGCATGTTCGAGGAGGCGGTCGCCGCGTTCGAGAAGGGCCTCGCGATGGGCAACTCGCAGGGCATCTTCGGACTTCGCAACTCATACCCGCAGGCGCTCCGCGCACTCGGCCGACAGCAGGAGGCCGACCGCGCCGCTCAGACCGTGAGCGGCGTGAGCACGGTCCCATCGAACGGCGTGGCCGCACCGCCGGATCCGTACGCCGTGTACCTCGCCATGCTGCGCACCACTCCGTTCGAGCAGACCCCGACCGAGTGACGCGCGTCCGCTTCGTCGGAAGCGGAGATTCGTTCGGCAGCGGCGGTCGCTTCCAGACATGCATCCTCGTCGACGCCGACGGCTACCGATTTCTCATCGACTGCGGTGCGACGTCCCTCGTCGCGCTGAAGCGCGCCGGGATCGACACCGGCTCCATCGACGCCGTGCTGCTGACCCACTTCCACGGCGATCACTGCGGCGGCGTGCCGTACCTCATCCTCGACGGCCAGTTCACGAAGCGCGAGCGGCCGCTCATCGTCGCGGGTCCACCCGGCGTGCGCCAACGGATGACGGCCGTGTTCGAGGCGGCGCTCCCCACATCGTCCCGGACGGAGCAGCGCTTCGGCGTGACGTATGCCGAGCTCGGTGAGAACGCGACACGGATCGGTCCGCTCGAGGTCCTGGCGCTGCCCGTCGCGCACCTCCCCGACACGGTGCCACACGGACTCCGCGTGCGCGCCGATGGCCGCACCGTCGCGTATACCGGCGACACCGACTGGTGCGATGCACTGCCGAAGCTCGCCGACGCAGCCGACCTCTTCATCGCCGAGGCGTACTCCTTTGAGAAGCGCATCCCGCAGCACCTGTCGCACGCCACATTGCTGGCGCACCGCGACCAGCTACGTGCGAAACGCGTCGTGCTGACGCACGCCGGGGCGGAGACGCTCGCGCGGCGCGATGAGCTCGCGTGGCCACTCGCCGACGACGGCACCGAGATCGAGGTCTGACCCCCTAGCGCCGCTTCCCGGCGAGCTCGCGTGTGCGCATCAGTCGCTCCGCCGCGGCGGTCAGCACGTCGTGCGTCTTGCAGAACGTGAAGCGGATGAGGTGCTTCCCGAGCGCGGGCTCCGAATAGAAGGAGGCGCCCGGCACCCCGGCCACGCCGACTTCAGACACGAGCCAGTGCGCGAACGCCGTGTCGTCGTCGAAGCCGAACGGCGTGATGTCGCAGAGCACGTAGTACGCGCCCTCCGGCTTGCGCGGCGCGAATCCCGCTGCCTCGAGCGCGGGCACCAGGAGATCGCGCCGCTTGCGGTACTCGGCGCTCAGCGAGTCGTAATACGGACGGCCGAGCGCGAGCCCCGCGGCGACCGCCTCCTGCAGGGGCGCCGGAGCGCCGACGGTCACGAAGTCGTGCACCTTGCGGATCCCCGCGGTGAGCTCAGGCGGCGCGACGATCCAACCAACGCGCCAGCCCGTGACCGAGAAGGTCTTGCTCGCGCCGGAGATCGTCACCGTGCGCTCGGCCATGCCAGGCAGCGTCGCCATCGGGATGTGCTCGCCTTCGTAGCGGATGTGCTCGTAGATCTCGTCGGTGACGGCGACGACGTCGTGCTCGATGCACAGCGACGCGATGAACGTGAGCTCGTCGCGGGTGAACACGCGGCCGGTCGGGTTGTTCGGTGTGTTCACGATGATCGCCTTCGTTCGCGGCCCGAATGCCTTGCGCAGCTCGTCGCGATCGAACACGTTCTCCGGCGGCCGGAGCGGGACGTACACCGGGCGCGCGCCGGCGATGTCGGCGTCCGGCCCGTAGTTCTCGTAGAACGGCTCGAGCACGATGACCTCGTCGCCGGGGTCGACGAGCGCGAGGAGCGTCGAGATCATCGCCTCGGTCGCGCCGCACGTGACCGTCAGCATCGTCTCCGGGTCGACGGCCATGCCATAGAGATCGGCGTACGTGCGCGACAGCGCGTCGCGCAGCGACTTCGCGCCCCAGGTGATCGCGTACTGGTTGATATCGGCGTCGATGGCGCGCTTCGCCGCGTCCTTGATCGCCTGCGGCGCCGCGAAGTTCGGGAAGCCCTGTGCGAGATTGATCCCGCCGTGGATCGCATTGAGTCGCGTCATCTCGCGGATCACGGACTCGGTGAAACCGGCGGTGCGCGCGGCGAGCTTCACGCGTGCGGTGCGCATCAGTACCCGGCCTCGAGATCGACGCGGTTGAGCAGCTCCGCGCCAGACTTGAAGCGCCGCAGGTTCTCCTTGAAGAGCGCGAGCGTGCGCTCGCGCATGCGCGGCGACGAGTTCGACGAGTGCGGGCTGATGATCACGTTCTCGAGCGTCCAGAGTGGATGATCCGCAGGGAGCGGCTCGGTGCTGAAGGCGTCCAGACCCGCACCTCCGAGCTTTCCTTCACGCAGAGCATCGACCAGCGCCGCCTCGTCGACGATCGCGCCGCGCGCGATGTTGACGATCCATGCCGTCTTCCTCATGCGGCCGATGACGTCGCGCGAGACCGCGCCGCGCGTCGCAGCGGTCAGTGGCGCGGCGACCGCGAGGTAGTCGGCCTCGCCCGCGACCTCCTCGAGCTGCTCGGGTGGCACGATGAGCTCGACGCCGGGCATGGGTGCGACGCGGCGGCGGACGCCGATGACGCGCATGCCGAGTGCCGCCCCAAGGCGCGCGATCTCCGCGCCGATGCTGCCCAGGCCGTAGACGACGAGCGTCGCGCCGCGGATCTCGTCCTGCCGGTGCTCCTTCCAGTCGCGCCGCGTCTGCTGATCGCGATAGAGGTGCAGACGCTTTGCGCCGGCGAGGATGAATGCGATCGCGTGCTCGGCGATCTGGATGTCGTACGAGCCGCTGTTGTTCGTGAGCGTGATGCCACGGGTGCGGAACTCCGGCACGCCGACGAGGTCCTCGACCCCCGCGCCGACCGAGTGGTACCAACGCAGCTTCGGCGCCGCGTCCAGCAGCTTTCGCGCGCGCGCGCCGATGTTCGTGCCGATCGCGCACTCCGCGTCGGCGACCTTCGCGAGCTCCGACTCGTCCTTCGGCGCCAGGACGTCCTCGCCCGGCAGCAGCTTGGGAAGCTCGGCGGCCATCCCACCGAACGCGGACCAGACCGCGATCTTCGTCACTGGTACACCGCCGGCGCGTCGCGCCGCAGCGAGTCGGCGAGCATGGTGCGCTGGAGCAATGACATGTTCTCGGGCAACGATGCGGGGTCTGCGAGCACCACCTCGGGCGTCTCGACCGACGGCGTCGCGTCACCGCCGGTGATCCGGGCACGGAAGCAACAGATGTAGAACTGGTAGGGCGAGATCCCGCCGAGGCTCTTGTTGTCGTACACGCCGATGAGCCGCTCGAGCTCGGCGTGGAATCCCGTTTCCTCGTGCAGCTCTCGCAGCGCGTTCACGGACGGCGGCGATCCGACCTCCGCGTAACCGCCCGGCAGTGCCCAGCGTCCGTTGTCGGCGCGCTTGATGAGGACGACGCGGCCGACGTCGTCGAACGCCGCGACGGAGCACCCGACCTTGGGGCTCGCGATGCCGACGTCCGCGAGGTATGGCCGCTCCGGCGTGAACTCCGCGTCGATCGTCATCGCGGCCATATCGCCACCGATCGTGAGCATGCGCTGGAAGCGATCGCGGTCGTAGTCGTTCGTAGCGAACTCCAGCCCGGTGCGCGCCATCGCCGCGAGCTCGTGGGCCCAGAAACGGATCTGCTCGGACGGCTGCATGGGCCTCGCATACTACGCAGACTTGTCGGCGCTCTCGGGGACGCTTCTCAACGCCCTCACCGTGCTCGTTGGCGGGCTGCTCGGCACTGTCCTCGGCGACCGGCTGCCCGAACGCCTTCGCGAGAACGTCGTCCGCGGCGTCGGCCTGTTCACGTTGGCGATGGGAGCGAAGTTCGCGATCGACACGTCGAACCTCCTCTACATGCTGGGCAGCATCCTGCTCGGCGGCGTCATCGGTTCGCTGTGGGGCGTCGACCGACGTCTCAACGACCTCGGCACGGCACTGCAGCGTCGCTTCACGGCACGCGGGGGTGGCGGGACCGTGGCCGAGGCGTTCGTGACCGCCTCGATCGTGTTCTGCGTCGGCCCGCTCACGTTCCTGGGCTCGATCCAGAACGGCCTTACCGGCGACGCCAGCCTGCTCGCGATCAAGAGCGTGCTCGATGGGTTCACCGCGGTCGCGCTCGCGGCGACGCTCGGTTGGGGCGTGCTGCTGACGATCCCGCTCATCCTTATCTATCAGGGCGGACTGGCCATCGGCGCGTCGGTCTTCTCTGGCCTTCTCTCCGATGTTCAGCTGCGCGAGATGAGCGCGGTCGGCGGCTTGCTCATCATCGGCGTCGGCCTGAAACTGTTGAGCATCCGCGATGTGAAGGTCGCGGATTACCTGCCCGCGATCCTCGTCGCGCCGCTCCTCGTGGCGGTGGCCGTTCGCATCAAGGAGGCGCTCGCGCTATGAAGATCCTCGAGTTCCGCAGCGACACGTTCACGAAGCCGACGCCGGCGATGCGCCGGGCGATGGCCGAGGCCGAGGTCGGCGACGACCAGTACGGCGAGGACCCCACGGTCAACAAGCTCGAGAAGCGCGCCGCCGAGTCCGTCGGCAAAGAGGCCGGCCTCTACGTCGCGAGCGGGATGATGGGCAACCTCTGCGGCGTCATGTCGCAGACGCAGCGCGGCGACGAGGTGATCCTCGGCGACCTCGCGCATATCTACCAGAACGAGATGGACGCGGCGTTCGTCCTCGGTGGCGTCGTGCCGCGCCTGGTACCGAACCGCGACGGCCTTCCGTCGCTCGATGACCTCAAGACCGCCGTCCGGCCGCAGGGCATGCACGCGCACACGGCGCTCATCTGCATCGAGAACTCGCACAACAACTGCGGCGGGACGGTGATCACAGCCGCGCAGACGAACGCGATCGGTGACTTCGCGCACGAGCGCGGCCTCCGCGTGCACCTCGACGGCGCTCGGATCTTCAACGCCGCGGCCGCGCTCGGTGTCGACGCGAAGACGCTCACGCAGGGCGTCGACACGGTCCAGTTCTGCTTCTCCAAGGGCCTCGCCGCGCCAGTCGGCTCGATCGTCTGTGGCGACGCGGAGACGATCGCGAAGGCACGCCGCGTGCGCAAGCTGCTCGGCGGCGCGATGCGCCAGGCCGGCGTCATCGCCGCGGCCGCTCTGGTCGCGCTCGAGGAGATGCGCGACAGGCTCGTCGAGGACCACCGCAACGCCAAGGCGCTCGCGCAGGGCCTCGCGCAGATCGACGGCGTGAAGGTCGATCCCGCGAAGGTGGTCACGAACATCGTGTCCTTCGAGATCGAGGCCGCGTGGATGGACGTCGGCGCGTTCCAGAAGGCGTGCGCGGAGCAGGGCCTTCGGTTCTCGCGATACCTCGGCAACTCGCCGCGGCTGCGCGCGGTCACGCACAACGACGTGACGAGGGCGGATGTGGACGCTGCGCTAGAGATCGCAAGGGCCGTGCTCTCGAAGACAAGAGCTCCGGCCCTCAGCGCCTAGCGGCTATTTCTTGTCGGCCTTGTCCGCCTTGTCAGCGGCTTTCTCCGACTTGTCCTTCTTGTCCTTGGTACCGCTCGACGTCGTCGAGGCGCCACCGGTGACCGTCGCCTGTTTGGTGAACGAGCCGGTCAGGGTCGGCGACGAGAAGCTCACGCGGAGCGTGTAGTCACCCGGAGCGAAGCCGCGCGTGTCGACGTTCACGTGGTAGTCGCTGCCACTCCAGGTCACCGATCCACTCGGGCTGGCGCCGTAGATGTAGCCGACGACGACCGCGCCCGAAGAGTCGAGCACGTCGACGCGGACGCTGGAGTCGAGGACCGGCGAGCCGTCGCCGCGCAGCACCGAGAACTTGACGGGCAGGAGACGGCCGACCGTGAACGAGCTCTCGACGGGCTCGTGCCACTGGAAGGTGAACTTGCGAACGGTCACCGCGAGCGTGCCCGTGCCGCTGGCGCCCTCGCTGTCGGTCACGGTCACGGAGACCGTGTACGTGCCGGCCGTGCCGTACACGTGGTCGAGCAGGAACGAGTTGCCGCTCAGCGCAAGCGCGCGGCCACCCGAGCCGTCGCCGTAGTCGACGGTCGCGTAGTAGGTCTCCGTGGTCCCGGGGTCGCTGAAGGTGCCGGACTGGCGGAGCGTCGGGTCGAACGTCAGCTCGACCGCGCCGCCGAGATTTACCGTCGGAGCGAGGTTGGTCACGGTCACGCGGAACGAGCCGGTGCCGGCGGCGCCCGCGTCATCGGTCACGACGACGCTCACGACGTAGCTGCCCGGCTTGAAGAGGTGATCGAGCGTGAAGGTCTTGTCGGCGGCGAGCGCGAGCGCCGCCGTCGCGGAGCCGTCGCCGTAGTTGACGGTCGCGGACCACGAGGTCGAGGCGTCCTGATCGCTGAAGCTCGCTGGACGCGAGAGCCTGGTGCCCTCGTTGAGGTTGGCATCGGGACCGAGCGTGACCACCGGCGCTTCGTTGCTGCGCGTGTCACGCGTGTACAGCTGCGCACCGGTGCTCGACGGTGAGGTCACCAGGTTCGACGCGGTCGTTTGCAGGACCACGAAGCGGCCATCGGCCGACACGGACGCGCCGGTGCTTGGCGCGTTCGCCTGCTGGCCGGCGTCGTTGACCGAGACGAGCGTGACCGCCTCGGTCGACCGGTCATATAGGAAGACGTCGATCATTCCGTTCGCGTCACCCGACACGAGCATGTTGTCGATGGACTGGAACGCGACCCAACGGCCATCGGCCGAGATCGACGGGGCGCGGCTGTCGGCGCCGCTGGCCACGTTCGGTGACAGCGACGCGAGAACTGTCGTGTGGAGCACGCGGTCGCGCAGGAACACGTCGAAGGTGTTGACGTCGCGGTCGCGCGGCTCGAGCTGAGCGCGCGACTCGAACGCGACGAAGTGCCCATCGAATGACAGCGCCGGCGCCGCGACGGGCTGTGACACGACAGCCGAGCCCGCGGTCGTGACGGATTCGAGCGTCGTCGAGCCTGCGTCGAGATCGCGCACGAAGAGCTGCGTCGTGTGCGAGGTCGAGAGCGACGAGAAGTTCGCGGCCAGCGAGAGGTAGGCCACCACTCGTCCGTTCCCGGAGAGCGTCGCACCCGAGCTGGCGTCATTGCCGGCGGCGTTCGAGCCATCGACCGACGCGCGCGTGACGAGGCCGGTCGCCATGTCCTTCACGTAGACCTGGGACTTGCCGTTGTTCGGCGTCGGGACGAGGTTCGTCGCGCTCGAGGTGAAGGCGACGTAGCGTCCGTCGTCGGAGATCTCACGCTTGCCAGCGACGTTGTTCACGATCGCGCCGAGGTCGGCCGGCGCGCCGGTCTGCGAGGCGCTGACCATCGCCGTCGTGCCGCTGTTCATATCGCGGAGGAAGATGTCGAGAAGCCCGTTCGTGTCACCATCGACGAAGTCGCTTCCCTGCGACGCGAAGGAGACGAAGCGGCCGTCGGCGGAGATCGACGCCGCGAAGCCGCCGGCGGTGCTCGGAGAGCCGGTCTTGGCGACGGTCACGAGGACGGTGGCGCCGGTCGAACGGTCGTGGCGGTACACGTGCATGCCGCCCACACCGGTGAGGTTCGCGGCCGTGGAGCTGAAGACGACATAGCGGCCGTTCGCCGAAAGAGATCCCGTCTGGATCGTCCCCACGGCGGGCGCGCCCGTGGAGCTCACGGACTCGCGCGTGGTGCGGGGATGCGCCGCTGCCGCGTCGAATGCCCCGGCGACGCCAGAGAAAGCAAGGCTGCTCGCGAGGGCCGCCATGGTGAGTGCCTGGGCGCGTTTCGTCTTCATGGTCGCTAATTAACAGGGGGATCGCCTGTACAGGCGATCCCCCATGTTGCTCCCCCGGTCGGGGCAGTACGTCAGCTGGTCAGCGGAGGCGTGACCTCGTCGTCGCGCCGACGGTGCCGTTGGTCGCGAGCGTGAACGAGCCGGTGAGCGTCGGCGACGAGAAGCTCACCCGCAGCCAGTACATGCCCGGTGCGAGGTCCTTCGTGTCGACGTTCACGTGATACGAGTCGCCGCTCCACATGACCGAGCGGCTCGGCTGGTCGCCGAACGTGTACGGGCCGGCCATGAGGGTGCTCGTCGCGTCAACGACGTCCACGACGACGGTGCGATCGAGAACGAATTCGCCGCTCGGCCCGCGCACGGTGAACTTCACCGGCACGTTGCGGCCGACGACGAATGAGTCACCGAGTGGCTCGAACCACTCGTAGCTGTAGCCGCCGACCTTGACGAGCATGCTCGCCCTGGTCGAACCGCTGTTGCTGTCCGAGACCGCCACGATCACGGTGTAGCGACCGGCTGCGGCGTACGTGTGGTGCAGCGTGAACGAGCCGCCAACAAGTGGCGACGCGTCATAGGGGCCGAGCACGAGCTGCTCCGTAGGCGTGCCGTCGCCGTAGCTCACGAACGCCGTGTAGGTCTCGCCCCTCGATCCGGGATCCGTGAATGTGCCGGACGCATCGAGCGTGCGAGTGAAGGCAAGATCCATCGTGGCGAGCAGACCCACCGTCGGGGCGACATTGCTGACCACGACATGGATGACGAGCGTGCCGGTGGCGCCGGCGTCGTCGGTGACCTCGACGGTCACGTCATACGAGCCAGGCGTCCACAGGTGCTCGAGGACGAACGTCTTGTCAGCGTTCAGGGCGAGCGGCTGGGTGCCCGAGCGGTCGCCGTAGTTCACCGTCGCGTTCCACCTCGACGAATCGGGGTCGCTGAACTGCCAGGTCAGATTCATCGACTGGCTTTCCGCGAGCAGGAAGTCCCGACCGAACGGCTGGAGGACCGGCGCCTGGTTCGACACGAGGTTGCGGACGTAAAGCTGGGCGACCGCAGTGACGGGGGTGCCCAGGTTGGCCGCGTTCGAAAGGAACAGGACGAGGGTGCCGTCAGCTGAGACCGACGGACTCGTGCTGGCAGTCAGGCCGATCCTGCCGCTGGCCTGATCGCCGTTGTCGTTCCGCGAAACGATGGTGATCGCGTGCGTGTCGCGGTCGTAGAGGAATACGTCGATGAGACCACCGACGTCCCCGCTGACCAGCATGTCGTCCAGGGACTGGTACGCGACCCAGCGGCCGTCATTGGAGATCGACGGGGTGCTGGTCGGCACACCGGTGAAGACGTTCGGCGAGGGCGACGCGAGCACGGTCGTGTTCGCGACGCGGTCGCGCAGGAACACGTCAGTGTTGCCGTTGTCGGCGTCGGCCGCGTCGAGATGAGCCGCGGTCACGAAGGCGAGGTAGCGGCCGTCGAGCGAGAGCACGGGAACGGTGGAAGCCACGCCGGCGGCGGCCGCGCCGGGGGTCTCGAGGCTCGTGACGCCGGAGTCGAGATCGCGCACATAGACCTGCGAAGTCGTCGCCCCGAGGTTCGGTGCGCTCGCGCCAAATGCGACAACACGACCGTTGCCCGAGATCACGGGCGTCGTGGTGGTGCCGTTGGCGGGCTCGGCAGGCGTGGCGTTGTTCACCGAGGCGCGCACGACACTGCCGGTGGTCATGTCCTTCACGTAGACCTGCTGGAACGCGCTCACCGCATCTCCGGTGAGGTTCGTGGCGGTGGACAGGAAGACGATGTAGCGGCCGTCGTCCGAGATCTCGTGCGCACCGGACAGCCCGCTCAGGGCGCTGAGCCGGTCGCCGGCGACGTTATCAGCGTTCGCGCTGACCAGACGCGTCGACAAGCTCTGCATGTCGCGCACGAAGACGTCCTGGAGGAGGTTCGTGTCGTTGGCGACGAGATCTGCCGCCTGCGACGTGAACGCCACGTAGCGGCCATCCGCGGACACGGTCGGCTGGAAGCTGGGCCCGGTGCTCAGCGCTCCGGTCGGTGTGATGTCGACCTGCACGGTCGCGTACGGCGGCATTCGGTCGTGGCGATACACGTGCAGGCCCGTGCCGAGGTTCGACGCGGCCGACGCGAAGACGACGTAGCGGCCGTCGGCGGAGAGGACGCCCGACGACACAGTTGCGTTGGCCGCCACACCGGCGGACGTGACAGAGACCCGCGACGTCTGACCCGCGTAACCGTTAGCGATACCGGCCGCGGCGATGATCGAGAAGATGAGTGCAACGCTGGGTACGAAGACCCTGATATTGCCGCGCATCCTTATTCCACCTCACCGCACGATTCAGCCTGATTCAGCGTGCGGTGGATGATTTGTAGGTGGCAGGCATACGCACGTATATGGGAGCGAGGGGTCTCCCTCTTTCGGGGCAGTACTAACGCCCTACCTCGGTGTGGATTGTGCCGAGATCACTCGTGCCCGAGAGTTCACGCCATGACAGGGAAGTTTCTGCGTCGTATCGACCCGCCCGCCGCGCCTCGCTCGCCCCACAACCCGCTCGTTACCATCGGCACAGTGGTGGGACGCCCTTTCGCACGCGACGACGCCGGGCAGACCGTCGTTCTCGTTGCCCTCATGTTCACGGTGCTCATGGGCTTCGCGGCCCTGGGCATCGACGTCGGCCGCTTCTACTCGGAGCGCCGCTTCATCCAGGACGCCGTCGACTCCGCGGCGCTCGCATGCGCCTACAAGTACGCGCAGGGCGGCGTTGTGGCGGACGCGTGGAACGCCGGCGACGCCGTGCTGCAGCAACGCAACCTCAAGGGCAACCCCCTCGGCGTCGCGGTGACGTACGCCGCGCAAGGTAGCGAGGTCTACGACCCGACCGTCGACGACCACAATCTCATCAGCGGGATCAAGCCGGTCCAGACGAACGGCCGCGGCTGCCGCGTGGCGATCACCGTGGACGTGCCCACCTTCCTCATCAAGATCGTGAGTCCCGCGCTGAACACCATCAAGATGACCACGATGGGTTACGCGAAGACCAAGACCGGGTTCCTTCCAAGCGTTGTGAACCGTTGGGCGAACCCGCCCGGACCGGGCAACGGCAACGTCAACAACTTCATCGACCACGTCATGGCCGAAGGCCAGGATTACAACTGCACCAGCACGAACACGGCCGGCTGCAGCGTTGCCAGTGAATCGAGCAAGGGCCGCGAGTTCGTGATCTTCGGGCAGCAGGCCAAGGCGACGAACGACTCATCGTTCCGCGGATACATCGGGCTCGACATCCGCGACTTCACGAACACCGATGGCAGTGGCAACCTCATCCACGAGCAGACCTCCATCGGCATCGCGTACAACCAGGTGTCCGCTACTGCGACCGTGAACACCCTGAAGGCATTCGAGTCGGCGTGGATCAATGAGGGGTACCCGGGTCCCGACATCTGCGTGGTCCAGACCGGCAACTTCCTCCCGTGCGCGCAGCTTGCCGTGCTCAATGGCTCGAGCTCGGGCATCTTCGTCACCGACTATGAGAACCGCTTCCACATCGGCGACAAGCTCCTGCTCCAGCTGTACGACGGCCTGGTCAAGACTGTGCCGGACTTCACCATCGCCAGTGGCACGCTGAACCTGCCACTCAACGGCACCGCGACGTCATCGGTCGTCTACACCTTCTCGCCACAGTTCGCCGCGAGCACCGCGGTCGTCACGACAACTCTCATCCCGGACGACGGCACGATGACGGACGACGGCGGCGGGACCTCGACGAACCCGTTCCTCACCGCGAGCGGGCCCTGCGCGACGATGAGCTCGCCCGCCTTCTCCGCGAACCCGACGCTGCCGAATCAATCCAGCTACACGCAGAACTGGAACACGATCACGACGAGCGGCTGCGACAAGGGCATCTACCAGGCCTGGCTGCGCGGAACGTCGAGCGCGCCGTACACCTCCCGCGTCCACGAAGCTCTCGTGAACGTGAACGTGGGCGGTCAGGCGAGAGACTTCAGCCTGAACACCTCGGACGCGTACGAGGCGATCGCCAGCCCGGGGATCCAGGCCGACTATCTGATCCACACCACGACCGCGACCTCAGGTGCCACGAAGTGGACGGGTAGCAACCTGCTGACGCTCTCGTGGGCGAAGTGCCCGACGACCACCGACCCGAGCATCCTTCCGCCCGAGGTGCTGGTCTGCGGCATCGACGGGAACTTCGCGCAGACCAGCATCAGCAACATGGACCCGGGCGAGGACCACACCTTCAACGTGCAGACCTTCCTCGCGCGCACCGGTGAGGTCTATAAGGGCTGGGTCCGCGAGACCGGCCTCGACGACGTGACCAACAAGCGCGTCACGCACCTGCTCCAGGTGACGCTCGAGGTCGCCCTGGTCTCGGGTGGCGCGACGCAGTATGCGGACGTCCTCGGGTACGCCGTCTTCGAGGTCACCGCGATCGACAGCAACGACGTCTACGGCCGGGCGATCACCGGCGCCTACAACGACCCGAACGACCCCGCGCTGGCGGTTGGCCGCAAGATCGGCCTCGTGCCCTGGGAAGAGCCGTAACCTTCGCCTGCGGCTCCGGCTTTCTGGAGCGGCCCTGCCGCTCCATCAGTAATCTCTCGGCACCATGGCCGTCTCCGCTCGCGACAAGAAGACGCTCCTCACCCTCCTAGAGCAGGCGCAGCTCGTCTACCTGCTGACGCGGCTTCCCAAGAAGCAGGTCCTCGACGATCCCAAAGATGTCGCCCGCCTCGAAGGTGCGCTCGCCGCGATGCGCGCCGCCGCCCGCGACCTCAGCGCCTCGCTGCGCGAGACCCACACCGGCGTGCAGTGGGACGAGCTCGCCGAGCAACCCGATACTCCGGACCTGCTCTGGCGCCGCGCCAAGCGCCTCGGCCCGCAGGTGCTGCGTCAGTTGCGACCGCTGCTCGCGGGGGAACCCGAAGCCGCGTTCATGCTCGATCCAACGGCTGAGGTGCCGACGAAAGCGAAAGCGGCGAAGACCGCGACGCCACGCGGCCGCGCGAAGCGCAAGTAGCCGCGGCTACTTCCCCGTCAGCTCACTCACGATCGGACCGAGCTTCTCAACGTCCGGCCCGCGCAGGCAGAAGTACGTGATCCCGATCGCGTCGCGCACGCGCACGACGTGGTCGCGGATCTCCTGGAGATTGCCGATCCCGCGGTAGACGTTGTCGCGAACGGTGTCCGGCTCGACCTTCCCCTTCTCCGCGATCTCAGCGATCGTCTTCTCGCGGTCGTCGGTGAGCGCGCAGTCGAGGAACATCGAAAGCTCGATCTCGCCGAAGCGCGCGCCGGCCGCATCGCGCACCCTGCCGATCTGCTCGCGCATCGTCTCGAGCCGGAACTTCTCCGGTGGGATCGGCCCCGAGCCGGTGATGCCCGACGGCACGATCGCGACGATGTTCGCCTCGCGTCCCGCGAGCGCGAGGATGTCGGGGCCGCCGCCCGCGATGAGGAACGGCGGATGAGGCTGCTGCACGGTCTTTGGCCGGCACTCGGCCTTCTCGACGCTGTAGTACTCGCCCGCGAACGTGACCTGCTCCTCGGTGAAGAGGCGCTTCAACAGCGTCACCGCTTCGGCGAGCCGCGCGACGCGCACGCGGCCGCGGTCGAAGGCGATGCCGGTGCTCTGGTAATCGCGGTCGAGCCAGCCCGCGCCGATCCCGAGCTCGAAGCGCCCGTTCGTGAGCACGTCGAGGGCCGCGCACTCGCGCGCGAACACGGTCGGGTTTCGAAAGTCGTTGTCGATGACGAGCGTGCCGACGCGCAGCTTCTGCGTGACCGTCGCGGCGACCGCGAGCGCGGGCAGCGCCGCCCACGCGCCGCCGATCATGTGGTCGGGCATCGCGAGCGTGTCGTACCCGAGCGCCTCGAGCCGCTTCGCCCGATCGATCCAGTCCTGCCCGCTCGGCGCACCGCCGGCCTGCGTCGCGAAACGCATCGGGACCCTGCGGGACGTCATCGATCGGACACTATCGGACGCCGACAGCGGCCGTTCGGATGTCCGCGTGCCGTTCCACTTTGCGGACGGCACGCCGCTTGATAGGGTTTCGCGCGTGTCAACCAAGAAGAAGCGCGTCGTCGTGCTCGATGACGACCGCGACGTGGCGGAGGTCATCCAGACCATCCTTCTCGACGAAGGCTTCGCCGTCTCCTGTCTGTATGGGCCGGACTACGAGGGCGTCGCCACCGCCGTCAGGGACCTGGCGCCCGATTGCGTGATCCTCGACGGCGCCGGCTCACATGAGACGGACCCATGGGTCGTCGCAAGGTCTCTGGCGATGCTGAAGCCGGCGATCCCCACCGTAATGCTCAGCGGAAGTGAGACGAACCGCGAAGAGGCGATCCTGGGCGAGAGCGATCGCGCGAAACAGTCGGCGATCGCCGCGGTGGTGCCGAAGCCGTTCGATATCGACCGGCTGGTGTTGGCAGTGCACAATGCGATGGGCGCCGCAGCGCCGTCCGATGTTTCGCGCAAAGCCGCGACGGCGGACACCGAACGCTTGCTGAAGCGTCTCCGCGCCGCTGGTGCACACGATCTCCGTACGTCGACCCTCGGTCGCGAATGGGTCACGTTCCGGGCGACACCCGACGGCGACCTGTTCAAGGTCTACCGCTGGCAAACGGCCGGAGCGTTCTTCATCGGCCGTTATGCGGCGAACGGCGCCCGGCTCGAGCCGCTCTGTCAGGTCTCCGACACCGAAGCGGCGGCCGCGTACTGCGAGCGACTTATCGGATACGAGCGCCAGGGGCGCTAGAGATCGACGTCCTTCGCGAGTAGCGCCGGCGGCAGCGAGCCCGCGCCCAGGATCTTGTCGTGGAAGAAGCGCATTCCCCACCCCTTCCAACGCGCCTTCTCGCGCAGAGCGAGGATCGCCGCACGGCCGAGCGCGTACGACGACGGCTGCGTCGGCGTGAGCGTGTACCGGCGCACCTCGGCGATCGCATTTGGCGGCTCGAGCTTGGGTCGCTCGACCATGTACGCCACGGCCTCGTCGAATGTCATCTCGCCCGTTGACAGCCCGACGTCGACGACGACACGCGCGGCGCGCCACAGCAGGTCCTTGAGACGCAGAAGGCGGGTCTCGGGCGAATCGAGGAACCCGATCTCGCTCATGAGCTCCTCCACGTAGAGACCCCAGCCCTCGACCATCAGGTTGCTTCGTAGGGCCTTGCGCGCGAGCGACGCGTTGTCGGCCGCGTACGTGAGCTGCAGATGGTGCCCGGGGTAGCCCTCGTGGCAGGCGATGACCGGGATGCCCGCGCGCGGATGGCCCTCGAGGCGCTCGCGGCGGGTGCGCTCGTCGTCGTCGGCCATCGGCAGCGTCACCCAGAACCGGCCGCGGCGGTTCGCCTCGAACGGCGCCGCCGCGACGTACGCCGCGTACGGATACGTAGTGCGCTGGAAGTCGGGCATCGTCTCGACCACGAGATCCTCGCCGTACGGGATCGACGCGATCGACGAGAGGCGCACCGCCTCACGCGAGCGCTCCATCTCGACGCGGTAGGTGATCACGAGCTGGTCGGCGTCGGGATGGTCCTTGCGCAGACGCGCGACGGAGTCCCGCCAGTCGTCGTCGCCGAGCGCATGCGCCGCTTCGGCGATCTTCGCCTCGGTCTCGCGGAAGAGCTCCTCGCCGAACGCGCGCAGGCTCGACGTGTCGTGGTCGAGGAGCTCCTTCTCTTTGAGCAGCGCCTCGAACGCCTCGCGCCCGATCGCGAATGTGCCGCGCGCCTTAGGCAGCAGATCCGCGCGCAGCCACGCGACGTAGCGGTCGAGCGCGTCGGCCGCCGCCTTCGCGGCGGGAAGGAGCGCGAGCGCGACAGCGCGCCCGAGCGGCGTATCCGGCAGCGCCTTCGGCAGCTCGTCGCGCAGGAACGCCGCGCCCGCCGGCGCCGTGAGCTCCGCGATCGCGATCCACTCCGGCGGCACCTTCGCCGGGTCGAGGTTCGCGCGCGCCGCGTCGAGCGCGGCCGGCGCTTCCGCGAGGCGCTCGGCCAGCATCGCGAGCCGGTCCTCCGCACTGCTCCACGCGCGCAGGAGCGTGTAGTAAGCGCCGCGAGTGATGAGGTCGGAGTAGAGAGACGGCTGCCGGCGCCAGCGCTCGAACGGCTGCAACGCGTGCTCGCCGCGGAGCTCGGAGAGCACCAGGTTGCGGTCGACCCGTTGGTACGGATCGAGGCTGTCCTCCCCCATGCCGACGAAGCGTTTCAGCCAGTCGTCGGTGAACGCGTTGCGCGCCGCGAAGCCGTCGGCGGTGAGATCGCCGAGGCGATGGTCGTGCGAGTGGTTGCCCATGACCGTCGCGGCGACCGGCTCGAGCGCGAAACGGTCATCGAGAAAGGTCTTGACGGTCGCCTCGAGCAACGTGCCTACCATGACGGGAGCGCCAGTCTGGCACAGGGGAGAGTCACATGCCGCGCGAGCGCTATCCCGATTGCGAAGGTTGCGAAGCGCCCTGTTGTCGTCGCCAATTCGTCGAGGATGACGATGGCTGGTACACGCTCGCGGACGCGCGACCTATCTATCTCGAGGCAGGTACGGACATCAAAATCGTCGGATGGCATCAGCAGAAGGACGGACGACAACCAATGTTTGAGTGCCAGGCCTTCGACAAGAAGACACTGCGCTGCGCCGTTTACGCGAAGCGACCCGAGCACTGCCGGACTTACGACTGTCGAGACGACGATCCCGACGAGTGGCAGCAGCGGGCGCATTGCGACGTCGCGCGCCACCAAAAAAACCTGGGTGTTCCCGTCAAGAACTCTTGACACGACGATAGAACTTGTGTTCTATCGAGATTGATGACCACCACAGCCGAGGACCTAACCGTTTTTCGCGGCTATAAGACCGAACTGGACCCGACTCGCGATCAAACAGACCTGTTTAAGAAACACTCGGGTACAGCGCGTTGGGCGTACAACTGGGGACTTCAACGCAAGATCGAGACCTTCCGCGCCACCGGAAAGACCGTCACTCGGTTCGATCTCGAAAAGGAACTAGCGGTCCTGAGGCGCTCGGATGCCTCGTGGCTCTCCGAAGTCGCGAGTCGAGTCCCGACCGAGGCCCTTAAGGATCTGGAAACCGCCTTTCAACGCTTTTTTCGAAAACGACAAGGGCAGAGGCGTTACGGATTTCCGCGCTACAAGGCACGGCGCGAACGATTTGGGAGTTTTCGCTGTTCCGGCGACGCGATCAAAGTCAGTGGTTCGCACATTCGGTTACCGCGGATCGGTTGGGTCCGTCTCAAGGAGCACGGGTACCTTCCAACCTCGGATGTTCACTTTGTTGCGGCCACAATCAGCGAGCGTGCGGGACGCTGGTTCGTCGGAGTCACTGTGAGCTACGTCGTTCCCCGTCCAGCGCCCCATCACGGGACTGTGGTCGGCCTTGATCTGGGCTTGACGAATCTGGCGGTACTTTCCGATGGAACTACATATCCCAGAGTTCGTTCATTCAAGCGCAGCGCGAATCAGTTGAGGCGTGCCCAACGCGCGCAGGCCCGTAGGAAGAGGGGCAGCCGCAACTGGAAGAAGGCCGTCCGACGAGTTGCTGTTCTTCACGCTCGAATTCGGGATCGCCGGCACGACCGACTCCACAAACTCACGACAGAGCTGACGAGAACCAAGTCGCTCATCGTCGTGGAGGACTTCCAGGCGAGGGCTCTCAGTCGGAATCGGTCGGTCGCAGGCTCCTTGTGGGACGCGGCGCCAGGCGAACTGCTGCGCCAGTTGACCTACAAGGCGAGATGGGGGGGAGGCGGCGTTCTCGTGGCGCCACTCTTTTTCCCATCGACGAAGCAATGTTCGGACTGCGGTTGGCTCGCTGCGGACATGCCTCTGGACCGACGCGTGTTCCGATGCGAGCTTTGCGGGCTAGAGATCGACCGCGACATGAACGCTGCGAAGAACCTGGTGGCACTGGCCGCGAGTCCCGCGGACAGCAACGCCTGTGGAGAGGACGTAACACCGTACCAAGCGGCAGTCCTCGTTGAAGCAGGAACCGTCAACGAAGACGGAGGACGGAGTTCATGGAAGATGACTGACCCGCGATCGCTCTACGACGTGGCGATAAGCGCCACGATTAAAAGGCACGCGCGCACTGCGATCTCGCGCGTCACCGCCGCATGACCGCGCTGCGCGCGAAGGTGACTGTTTAGTTCGTCTTCGGCTTGTCGGCGGTCGCGGTGCTGGCTGCCGCGGGCTTCTCGGTGCTGTTGGCCTCTTCGCGGAACG
>Ga0114129_10002098_pt1 | contig 27420 bp, 20 predicted proteins | sample RhiMetdeltSRZDD1_FD_80071 | JGI IMG/M metagenome (GOLD analysis project Ga0114129, IMG submission 80071) | Populus rhizosphere microbial communities from Tennessee, USA - Rhizosphere MetaG P. deltoides SRZDD1 (version 2) (version 2) | ecosystem: Host-associated > Plants > Roots > Rhizosphere >... | reverse complement strand
GTTCCCGATGACCAGGCTCGGCCGCCCGGACCCGTCGTAATCGGCTGCATCCACGCCCATGCCGGCGCGGGCAACGCCCGCCTCATTGAACGCAATCCCTGCGGAGACTGCGACATCCACGAACGTTCCATTGCGGCGGTTTTCATACAAGCGGTTCGGCTGCGTGTCGTTGGCGACGAACAGATCGATCCATCCGTCGTTGTTGTAGTCGATGAGCGCGATGCCGAGCGCCTTCGACGTCTCGTCGAACAGACCGGCGTGTTTCGTCACGTCCTCGAATGCGCCCTGGCCGCGATTGCGGTAGAGCACCGAGCTCGCGCCCTTGTACGACTCGGGCGTGCAATACGACTTCGTCTTGCCATCGAGGGTGCAGAAGAGATCCTTCTCGATCGTCCAGTCGACGTACCTGGCGACGAAGAGATCGAGCAAGCCGTCTCGATCGAAGTCCACCCACGCGGCGCTCGTCGAGAACCCAGAACCGCCGACGCCTGCCGCGTCGGTCACGTCCGTGAACCGCAACCCTCCCATGTTCTTGAACAGTCGATTGCGTCCCAGCGCGGTGATGTAGATGTCGACCCGGCCGTCGTTGTCGTAGTCCGCTGCGGCCACCCCGAATCCGTACATCGGAATCGCGAGGCCGGCGCGCTCCGTGACGTCGGTGAAGGTGCCGTCGTGGTTGTTGCGATACAGCGCCATTACCGAGCGATGGGCCGGACGTCCGGGCCACGTCATCGAGTTCACGAACAGCACGTCCTGCCATCCGTCTCCGTCGGCATCGAGGAACGCGCACCCGGATCCCATCGTCTCGGGCAGGTACTTCTTGCCGAACGCGCCGTTCTCGTGCGTAAAACGAACACCTGCCGCCTTCGTGACGTCGGTAAAGATTGGAAGCGCGGACTCCGCCACGATGCCGTCGTACGCGGAAATGCCCAGGACCAGCGCGAGAAGACTCGTGGCGGGTCGTCGATTCATGGATTGTCGGTAGTCCGTCGTTTGTAGGCTGCGGGAGTGTTCACCGGCTGCTGCAACGCCGCCGACCGGTGCTCGTGAATGGATTGCCGTTCGTTGTTGTCGTCCGGATGCAGTTGGCGATATGGGCCGGTAATCGATTGAGAAGACTCGTCGGCCTTGAAGCGTCGATAGAGTGTCTCCTCACGCGCCGCGAGCTCTGGCTGGCCGAGACCGCGATAGCACAACATCAGATTGTAGTGCGCCTGCAGATCCTCGGCATCGATCGCCAGCACGCGCTTGAACGCGTCGACCGCGGGCGCGTATTGACGCTGCAGGAACAGGACGCGACCGAGCTGGTTGAGAACGACGCGGTCTCGCGGGTACTTCGATGATGCCTTGCGGAGATGTTCCAGAGCCTCGTCATAGCGACCGAGGCTCTTGAGCGCAGTGCCGAGGAAGAAGTGCGTCTTGGCGAGCTCGGGATCGATCTCCAGCGCCTTTCGCAGCATCGTTTCGGCGCCCGCCATGTTCCCTTCCTGCACACGCGCGCGCGCGACGTTCACCCAGCCATCGGCGTAGCCGGGTTCCATCTCGGTCACTTTGAGGAACGCCGCTTCGGCTCCCTTCAGATCGCCTTGCAGCAGCAGACCGATGCCGTAGTCGTTCCACCGCTCGCGGACGGACTTATCGAGATAGGCCGGAGACTCGACGGGTGCCGCGCGATCGACGACGCGAAGTGTGGCTTCGGAACGCGCCATCACCGTCGTTGGGATGTCAGGGATCCGCTTCATTCCGCCGGAAACGCCTGATGTATCTCCCGTAAACACCCACTTCCCATCGTCATGCCCCGGCGCGATCGAGTACTTCGTCTGCAGCGGGTCGCGGACGCCGGCGAACGCCCACTGCGTGTTCCACCACGCGAACTTGCGATAGTTCACCTTCGCCCGCAACGTGATGATGTTCCCCGCGTCTTCGGGAATCTGAAGACGATAGTGGATGGTGTCGGCGGCGCCCGGCGGGATCAACCGCACGTAAGCGACCGAGCGTGCCGCCCAGGCGTTCCGCTTGTTGATTGGATTGCCGTGTTCGTCGATGAGCAGGCTGCGATAGAAGTGTGCGCCGGTTTCCACGCGCCCGCGTCCGCCGTCTTCGACCGATCCACTGTGAAAGATCGTTCGTCCGCGATCGTCGGTCGCCTCGAGCTCCACCCACACGTCGAACGCGTCGACGGTTCCACCCGGGAAGAAGTGTCCGACCTTTCGCGTACGGACGACCACTTCGATCCGTGCCGACTCGCCGCGGCGGACGACCGCGTCGACCTTGCCGAGCGGTCCGATGACGTGCGCAGGAGGCGCGATGAATGCTTGCCGGGCGCCGAAGTCGAGCGACTCCTCGCCGACCGCGAACGTGCTCGCGGTTGCCGGATCCGCACTCTGCACGACCTGACGCGCCGCAGGTGTTGTCTCACCGCCTCGAACGAGACCGAACACGTCGACCGAGATCTGACCGTCCTGGAGGAACTGCTGTGTGACGCGCAGCTGTTCCGCGTCACCGTTCACGTAGGGGAGCGCTGTGTTCGCGGCAGGGAAACGATGCGAGCGAATCAGCCCGTTCTTGGCCGCCGGATCGTTCGAGGCCACGCGCGGCATGTGGCACTCGGCGCATTTCTGCGGCTTCGGCGGGTAGTAGAACGACCGCGCGCCTTCCCCGGATACGCCCGACGCCTGCCAGTTGTCGTACTCGTTGAACCCGCGGAACCAGCGATACCCGTTCACCGGCACGTCGAGGTGAACCTTGTGACAGCTCGAGCAGAACTCCGGCGTCTGCTCGCGATGGAACGGCTTCAGGAACGTTCGCCGATGCGGCTCGGGATCGAGGAAGAGGAGACGATCGTGGGCGAATTGCAGGAAACGATTGTCGCTGGCCGCGAGGTCGTGCAGAGGCGGATACTCGATGACGAAGTCTCCCTGTCCCATCGTGCTGCTCACGTGCGAGATCGAATGGCACGAGGTGCACGACAGGCCTGCCTGCGCTTCGGGAGTGTCGATTTGCTCCTTGATCGGCTTCTCGAAACGGCCGTTGAAAAAGACGGCGTGGTCGTGGCAGCCGGCGCACCACTTCGAAGGAGTGGTGCCGACGACGTCCTGCATGTACTCGATGGACTTGCGGTACCACTGGTTGTTGAACGACGAGAAATGATGCGCCGACGATTTCCACTGCTCGTAGATCTCGGTGTGGCAGCGCCCGCACACCGCGCTGGTCATGAAGAAGTTCGACGGAATCGTTCTGCCGACGTTCGTGTTTGCCGAGGAGGGAAAGAACGGACTCTGCTTGCCGGCGCCCTCCTGGTCCATGTTCAGCGGAGGCGGATTGGGATTCGAGATCACGAGCGCGTCCCGCTCGGCGCCCCGCTGCCGGACGACAATCGCCGATGTCCAGCCGATCGCGCCAATCAGTGCAAGCGCGAGGAACGCATGCTGCGGGCGCAGCCGGATCACACCACGACGGAGACCTGTGGCGACAAAGACAACCAGCGCAACGGCCGCGCCTGCCGTTGCCACGATGATGTGCGACTTCAGGAGCCAGGAGTATTGCGTGGTCGCGCCGGTTATCGCGAGCGCAACTCCGAGGGCGGCGCCGGGAACGAGCACTGTGGCCGCCGCAAGCACCGGGGTGGGACTCGCGGGCGGCAGCGGGGCGCGCGCTCGCCGCACGAGCCACACGATGCCTAGCGCCAGCAGCGCGGCGCCGCCCACGACGTGCAGGGCGACGTTGGTGAAATAAAAAAGGGAAGGCGTCGCGAACGCGGCGAGGTATGCGCTGTTCAGCAGGAGCAGCGCGCCTCCGATCGCAAGGAGTCTCGAAAGGCGATCCATCGCTCTTACTTAAGGTTAGTGATGGTACACCAACAGGAATGTCGCTTCCCTAATCTCTTTGCATTACAAGTCCCTCGAGCGTGCAGGCTCACTGTTTTGAACAGTTGAAGCTTCGCTCGACCACCCAAGCGATCGATTTCGGCGAGGCACCCGCAAAGCCTCAAGCCATGAGCCTGAAGCCTGGTCCGCCGCCTAGCGAGTCTGTCGGAGCCCAGACAATCGGCTGGCAGCGACCAGCCTGGCAAGCATCGACAGTGCAAATCCGCGTGAAAAATCGTGATTTTCCGATGGGCAACGCTCTTGCCCTGGTGACATCGGCTCGACTCGGTGAAGGGACCGCCATGCGGCCCCGAAGACGGCCACACGGCCAAACGGCCCTGCGGCCGCTGTCTGACCGGAGGCAGATGGCGCCGGGTCGAGCCCCTCCCCCGAGGCCCGCCTCCTTTTCCCTTAGCCTTTGTGGGACGATCTTTCAATACGCCGCGTGCGATCCCAAATGGCTCAGCGCGGTGTGTTTTCGTGGCTGCGTCCCTTCGCGGCGTTCGTTGAGGTCGCCGTCTGCGCGTGATAGTGAAGCCACCTCAGTCCTTCCCAGACGCTAGCGGCCCGCGTATCGTGAAGAACGCGATGAGTCCACTGGAGCTCATGATTGCCGCAGCAATCCACATTGCGCGCCTGAACCCTTCCGAGAACGCCTCCCCGGCGACCTGGTGAATTCCGGAAACGCCGGCTGCCAGCGGAAGTATCGAGACGGCCAGCAGCTGCGCGAGCCGCGTGACCGCGTTGCTCACACCTGATGCCAGCCCCGCATGTTCGTCGTCGAGCGCCGCCATTGCCGTGGCGGTGAGCGGTGCGACGGTGAATCCCATCCCGAGCCCAAAGACGAGAATCGCCGGAAGAACAGACCTGACGTATGTAGCATGCACGTCGACACGCGCCAGCAAGGCAATGCCAGCGGCGGCAATCAACGGACCGGCTGTCAACGGCAGTCTGGGACCGAGATGCGCAGCGACGCGACCCGCGGTTGGAGAGAGCGCCAGGAGCATCAACGTGACGGGCGCCAGCGACGCGCCTGCTCCAAGGGCCGAGTAGTGGGCGACGCGCTGGAGCTGCAGCATGAGGAGAAACATCACGCCGCCGAGGGCGAAGTAGATCGGTACGGTTGCGGCCGTGACCGCGGCAAAGCGGCGACGTCGGAAAAGCGCCAGCGGAAGCATCGGATCGCTTGCGTCCTGTTCGATGATCGCGGACGCGACTATCGCTCCGACGCCGATGATCGCGGACGCGAGAACGCCGGTGTGGGTCCAGCCGATCGCGGGCCCTTCGATGAGCGCGAAGACGATGCCGCTCAGGCCAAGGGTGATGGCGATTGCTCCGGGAACATCGACATGACGGGCGCCCGTGTGTTTCGACTCTGGCACCCATCGGAGCGCGATCGCGATCGTCGTGAGCGCGAGCAGCGGGTTGATGAGGAAGACGAGCCGCCACGAAATCCTGTCGACGAACCATCCCCCCAGGAGCGGCCCGAGGATCGTCGAGAGACTGGAGAACCCCGACCAGGCGCCGATCGCCTGACCTCGATCCGCGGACTCGAAGGCTCCCTGAACCATCGCGAGGCTCGCCGGCACGAGCAGCGCCCCGCCAACCCCTTGCAGCACGCGCGCACCGATCAGGACTCCGGCCGAGGGCGCAACGCCGCAGAGCACGGATGCCGAGGCGAACCAGATCACGCCGATTGAGAACACCCGTCGCCGTCCGAAGCGATCCGCGATCGATCCTCCCGGCAGGACGAGACCCGAGAGCGCCAGCAGGTAACCGTTGACGACCCACTGCAGACCAGCGAAGCCGGTGTGCAGGTCGGATTCGATGCGCGGCAGCGCGACGTTCACGGCGGTGGCGTCCAGAAACGCCATACCGGATCCGAGAATCGACGCCGCGAGCGCGAGCCGGCCCGACCGAGACCGGTATCTCAGCATCTCAATCCGGGGGACTTCGTCCCCCGGCCCCCCTCATGCCGTCGCTCGCGGGGGCCCCTTGGCCCCGCTCCGCTCCGGCGGCTCTTTCGCTGCGCTCGTTCGCTCAGCCCCATGATGGACAGTGGATCATGGCGTTCGCGAGAGACTGCTCCACAGCGCCGTCGCACACGTCCCAGTCACGTAAATCCAGAGGACCGAGAACACGCAGTGTATGACGGTGTTAAACGTATTGCCCCGCCAGAGGCGCGGCGAGTAGAAGCACCATTGCATCAGCATTCGCAAGGCCCAGAAAACCGTCAACCCGATCAGAATCGCCCGACTCAGGCGTGTCGGCTCCAGCAGTGCGTCACTGCACGTCAGCAACAGCACCGAGAACAGCGCCAGCGTGACCACGATGAAGAAATTGTGGGCCTGAAAAATCTGACGGTTCAGCAGCGACAGACGCGACATCTCCTCGCCCCAGTGAAAGCGAAATGGGACGACGACGTTCACGACCACGAGCGCTGCCATCAACACGCCGACCGCCCGGAGATGAATCAGAACGGCATGCGGCTCGATGCTCATGCATTCTTCTCGAGGACAAAGACGTGAACGAAAGGCGTGATCGAGAACTCGCGATGGACCGCAAGCCCGGCGCGAGCGAAACCGCGCGTCCAGGTGGGGTGGGAATGGAAGTGCAGAAAGCCCGGACCGAACGCGGCGAAGTTCGCGACATCGCGGAGGTGCTCGGCAACGACCACTCGTCCGCCCTCGGTCAGCGCCCGGCGTATCTCACCGAGCAGCGCACACCGCGCGTCATCGGTCCGAAGTTCGTGGGCCGAGAGCAGCAGCATGACGGCGTCGACCGTCGTGTCCATCACCGGAAGGTGACGGAAGTCGACGGGCTCGGAAGGTGTGGTTCCCTCGCACAATCTCCTCGCCCGCGCGATCGATGGCTCGGGCATCTCAGCGGGATCGAAGATGTCGAACGCGCGTCCGCACGTGCCGTCAAACACTCGCTGAAGGAGAGCCGTTGTCTCGTCGAAGCCCGCATGAATGTTGATCCAGGTGCGCGGCCGGAACCCGAGGGCGTCCGCGACCCATTCGACGTTCATCAGCGGCGAGCGGTCGTACACCATCCACGATGCCGCAAGCGAGCCAATCGTCCAGAGCGCAGTCAGCGCGGTCGCGGTCGAGACGATGAGAGTCGTCAGAGCGCCCGCGCGGAACCACTCTGCGACGGCGGGTGTCACAACGATGAGTGTGACCGAGCAAAGATAGAAGGGCCAGTTGAAACGGACGATCTGTCGAACGCCGTGAAGCGACTCCCTCTCGGAGGTCGGTCGGGCGGGCTGGGACCCGCGCGTCACGGACGTTGCGCTGTGGTGTCGGAGCCGGGGTCCCGGCCGCGCCGGCCTTGCGGTGTGACGTGGGAACGCGATCACGCGACGGCCTCGTTCGGGGCGCCGGCCGGCCGTGTCTGCGATGACCTCTCAGGCGTCAGGGGATGACGCACGCCGCGCTCCCACCGATAATCGATATCGTTGACACGGAACGCCGCGGCAAGAATGGGCGTACAGTTCTGGAAGCTCTGCTGACCGAAGAAAGCAATCTGCTGCACGTCGACCGCGACAGGGACAGGCTTCCAGTTTCGACGCATTGCGTGAATCGCGATGATCGCGTTGGATTCTTCCTCGTAATCGAACGTGAACGGCAGCGGGCCGGCAAAATAGCGGGCCTCGCGCCACGAGCGGAACGGCGATTCTGCGGGCAGTGTTGCGCTCGTCGGGTCGGCCTCCAGAGCCAGGTCGCCGACACCATCGCGACTCTCGACATGCACGCGAATGCGATCCTGTGACGAATCGATCCCACCGCTGCACTGATGATAGTTGTAATGAGTGAGCAAGTTGCCTCCCATGACCATCCGCCACCGGTTCGCGTCGCTGCGAAGGATGCGCAGTCCCCGAATCGATTTGCCTTCCAGCGTCCGGAACCTGACGAACACGCGATAACCGGAAAGGAAGAAGTCCTGCCCAAAGCATTTCGGGAACCCCCCGGGCCGCAATGACTCCGTTTGCACGAGCGCGACGGCGAGGAAGCCGTACCCTCGCAAGGTCTCCAGCTCCAATCCGGGAGGTAGCAGAGGCCGAAGCACGGCGGCCGGGACCGCGTAGGTCAGCGCAAGGCAGTCGCGGAAATGTGCCTCGATCGCGACTGGATGTCGTCGAAGCCACGCACGCAGCGACGACCGTCGCGTGGAACGAGCGGCAATCCACGCGAGCGAGAGCAACAGGAGGTTCGCTGGAATCAGACCTGCCGGCCAGAGCAACACGTGTCGAGCGAAGGCGAGCTCGATGATGTTCATCGACAACAGCGCAACCGTCTGTGTCGTCGCACAGAGCCGCGGCATCCATCCCGAGACGATCCACAGGGCGATGAAGACTTCGAGCCCGCCGACCACGGCAAGCACGCGCTCGCCGGCAACACCTTCGAAACCGGGGATCGCCTGAACGATGGCGAGATGCCTCGGCGAGCCGCCCAGCAGCTTGTTCCAGCCGCCGTGAACGAGCCAGACGACAGCTACGAGCCAGGCGCAGATGTCGCCGACGATCCGTGATGGCAGTCGCATGACTGCGGCAAGTCGCTGCAGTTGGTCCATGAAACGCCTCACGATTTCGATTTACCGCCGAGCATCTTGACGACCTTGTCGCCCATGTTCAGGAGACGTATGAGCGCTGCGGTCGGCAGCTTGTTGATCTGTTCCGCCCAACTCGTCATCAACTCGAAGAACTCGAGCAGATCCGTCACCCGCTCGCGCGTGTAGGCGTCAGCGGCGCCGGCACTTTTCGCCTGGGCCAGGGCCTCGCGCAGCATCGCGAGCGTCGGATCCGCCTCGCGTTTCTTCCGCTCGGCGACAATGATGCGGAACATCTCCCAGACGTCCCTCAGGGTCTCGAAGTGGTCGCGGCGGTCACCCAGCACGTGGACGACGCGGACGATTCCCCAGCCCTGCAGCTCGCGCAGGCTCGTGCTGACGTTCGACCGCGCGATGTCGAGGGTCGAGGCAATCTCTTCCGCATGGAGCGGACGCGACGAAACGAACAGCAACGCGTGAATCTGCGCCACCGTGCGGTTGATGCCCCATTTCGTGCCCATTTCGCCCCAGTGGAGGACGAACCGCTGCTGCAATGAACTAAGTTTCATGTAATTTTAGAAGTTTCTGTCTAAACAGAAATATACAAAATCCAAGAACTCGTGTCAAATCGGGACGCGTTCGGGCCGACCTCGCTATGGCAGGGGCATGCTATGCTCCGACCACTACTGCGACGGAGCGTTGCGTGGTGCCGATCCTTGTCGCCGTCTGGTTGCTCGCCATCGTGCTCGTCGGCTGGGTCGCCGTCGATGCGGCGAGGCGCGGGCGCAACTGGCTGGCGTGGGCGCTGCTCGTCGCGTTCACGGGCCTGGTCGGAGCGATTGCGTGGCTCGTCATGCGGCGACGCGCCCCCATCGTCGAGGAGCCTGGCGCGGTTCGGTCTGTCGCGCTGAGGCTGATCGGCGTGCCGCTCGTCTTCATCACTGTGGCGGTGACAACGTTCGTCGTGACCTTCCTGGTGCAGGTCGCGCGCGTCGAGGGTCGAGCCATGGCGCCGACGATCGAAGACCGGGACCGGCTGATCGTCAACAAGCTGGTCTATCGTTTGCGCGAACCGAGGCGTGCCGAGATCGTGATGCTCCTGTATCCACTGAGACCCGAGCGGACATTCGTCAAGCGTGTCGTCGCGGAGGAAGGCGATCAGGTGCGCATCATCGACGGGCGGGTCTACGTCAATGACGTCGCGATGACGGACTCATTCGTCACGCCCGAATATCGCAGCCACGACAACTGGGGTCCCCAGGTCGTCCCCGAGGGGTACTACTTCGTGATGGGCGATCACCGGAACAACAGCTTGGACAGCCGCCACTGGGGCTTCGTCCCGAAGAAGTACATCGTCGGCCGCGTGCAATGGCGGTGGTGGCCTTTTTCGGCGGCCCGAGCCTTTTGATCAACCGGGGAGAAGGAAACAGGAGCCCCTCGAGTGCCTTGACGGCACCGGCCGTCGTCCCCTTCGGCGCGAGGACGATCGTTTCCCCTTTTGCAGTCGCGAACGCCACGACGTCGCCGGCAGCGTGATCAGCCTCCCGGCCGCTGCGATACAGCGTCACGCTTTGACCCGGCCACGGATTGACGATCCGGAACGTGCCGCCGTTCTGCGACACCGCTTCGACCAACGGTGTCTTCCCGGCCCGCTGCGCCGAGCTCACGACGAATCCGCCCCGCGCGAGCAGCGTGAACGCAGCGTCCCAATCCTTCGGCCACGCGTTAAAGATGCGGATCGGCTCCTCGGTCGTGGACTCCGGATGGCTGTTCAGCAGGGACGCGTGGACCCCTGATGCCAATCCGGCGATGTGCTCGGCGTCGATCGCCCCCGGCCCTTCACGCAGTCGAAGACGATTGCGGAAGATCTGGGCGCCGCCGCCGCCATCGGCGTCGATGAAGCTGCCGAGCCTCGTGAAACCGAGAAAACGGCGCTTGAGCTCTGGTTCGGGGCCGACCGGCTCGATTGCACCAGGGCCGTTGTAGACGAACGCGCCGTACGGCCGGTCGATGGCGATTTCGCTCCCGGTACCGCACTGCGCACGCGGAGGAATCGGCACGAGGTGATCGGCGATGTGCTGCCATTTCGCCCGCAGCTCCGCGTCTCGCCTGAGGATCACCGCGGCGCGGACCGCAAGCGGAAGGATCATGTGCATGCACGCGACTTCGTACGGCGCATCGCGCGAATCCCAGGCCGATTCTCCGCTGTTGGTGTGGTTGATGTGGTACACGCCGTCGTGGTCGGCCTGCAGGTTCGGAAAGCTCCGGTAGAACTCGGCCGCGCCCCGGATAAACGAGTACGCATGGTCGCGCAGCCACGCCTGGTCTCCTGTGAACTGGTAGCGTTGCCAGGCGAGGTTTGCTACGCGCGCCGCGACGCCGAGGATGTGCGTCGTGTGGCCGAAGATCCCGTTCTTTGGAGCGAAGGCGTAGCGCCCCTCCTCCCATTTCCCATCGGCGCGGAAATTCCACCGGCTAGTGTGGCGGTTTTTGTTCTCCACATAACGATCGAACCGCTCCGATCGTTCGGCGAACGGCTTGCGTGCCAGCACGAGATCCTGAAGCTCCCTCGCGATGTCTTCGGGCAGCTTCTCCGGCCCATTGAAGAAGGTGGTTTCCGGGATCCAGATGCCTTCGGTGCCCCACTGCTGTCGCGCCGCAAGCGCCGCCGCATCGTACATGCCGGCGTACAGCTCGAACATCGGATCGATCAGCTCGAGCCGGTTGGACGGCATCAAGTTGCTGTAGTAGGCGCTTGTGTTCGCCCACCAGTACTGCGATCCCCACCGGCTCAAGTCTCCGTTCGTGAGCCACAGAAGGCCGCCGAAGCGCGGCGGAAAGTCCCCGCGAGAGCTGGCGGCCATCAGATAAAGGAAGGTGTTGTAATTTGCTTCCACCAAATCGGCTTGACCGGATGCGCTGTGCAGGTAAACGCCGCCTCGGTTCCAGAACTCGTGCCACCAGCGCGACGTGTCCTGCTGCAACACGGAGAAGCCCTTCTCTTCCGCTATACGGACTTGCGATAACGCGAGCGCCGCCGTGTCGGCCGCGGGGTCCGCGCTGGCGGCGCTCCCAATCAGAATCGTGAACGGCCCCTTCCCCGGCACGGCGGACACCTGCACGGTCATGTCGTTCAGGTACCGCGCTCTCGACTGACGCCCGAGCACCGCGATCGCGACCGCCGATGAATCGTAGAATTCTCCTTCCTGGAACTGCTGCACGAGCGTGATCCGCCCATCGCGTATGCCAAGCGTCGACGTCGCGGAGTGCGCGCCGGTGTGGAACACGACCGCGTGCTGCTTCGCCAGCTCCGCGCTCCGTCCCGGCGTGTACTGCATCTGATACCGAAGCATCCGCAGATGAACGTCGATTGGTTCGGGCTGTGCACGATCGTCATCGATTTCAATCGCGATCACGTCGCCGTCAGGCCATGCCAACGACCGGGCCGTCACCCCGTTGCCCTTCGCCGTCATGACCGCGTCGTGCAGCGAGAGGTGCTGATGGAAGGATTCGCCGGCGAACACGTCGTCGCCCGACTGGACGACGTTGATGTCGACGAACGCGCATCCGTAGCCGTAGTCAGAATCGGCGCGTGGAAAGCTGAACGTCGTGCTGTCCATCGCGTGTACGTCGACGCGATTGATTTGCATCTTCAGCGCCGACGGAGTCGTCCAGACGAGCGTGCCCATCCGCCCGTTGCCGATCGGCATTCCTTCTTCGCTGCGGGCAGCCGGCGTGTCGTAGTCGAGATCAGCGCGCGCGAGCTGCGCGGCGCGATCGATCTGGATGAGCGTCTGCGCACGGGTCGGGCACGCCGGCCAGAGTGCGAGGATCGCGAGCATCGCGGCACCGAGCGTCGTGCGGTTCATGGTGGCGCCGTTGCGCGGCAGCGTAACACACAAGTCGGTTTACTTTACCGGTAAAGTGCAGTATCCAGCGCGCGGAGGAACGGAGAACCATGCGTGAACGGCGCTGCGTTTCGGTATTCCTGTTGTTCGTCCCGGCGTCGACAAAGCCGGCGCGCGGCCAGGGTTCGGTCTGGGGCGCGCCAGCCGTCACCGTGACGCACGATGCCGGCGCGCGGATTATCGCGGGGCGGAAGAACCCCGTCACACTGGACCCCGCCACTCTGGAGTTGACCGTCCACGCCGGCGGGACAACCTGGCGGATGGTGCCCTCGTCGAACCGCGATTTGCTGTCGCGTGCAGAGGGCCGCGACACGTGGCGTGCGCTGAAGGAGCTGCCTGCAATCCAGATCACGCCGTACGACGCGGGATTCAAACGCGGTGTGAAGATTGCCCTCGGTGCGGCGGACGATCTGCGGCTGTTCCTCACGATCGCGCTCGAAGGAGGCGACGAGGACCTCACGTTCGAGATCTCGGCAGTCGAGGGTGCTTCGCGGATTCGCGAACTGAACTGGCCCACCGCGCTCGATGGTGCCGACGTGGATGCCACCGTGCTCACGACTCCGGCGAGCTGTTGCCGCGAAACTGGCCCACGGCGTATTACCCGATCCATCGCGCCCAGAACGACACGAGCCCGCGTTCTGCATCCGCATCCCAACGTGCGCTTCGACGCCATGCATCCGACGTAAGAGCCGTATGCAGCAATTCTGCACGTACGGATCTGTGCGGGGGGCGCTGGGTCAACCGGCGCTCCTACCGCGACAAGACGCATCCTGCATGGGAATGGGAGTTGGAAAATGGGAAAAGCCCATAGATTCTGCCATCTCCCATTTGCCATTTCCCATCAGGCCGTCTTTTTTCAGCGGCCTGTTAGTTTAGCGCGTCGCTCCGTTACCACGAACGTGACGTCATCGTCGTGCTGGCAGCGGTCGCTCCAACGGATCAACTCGCCGAGCGCTACATCGGCGAACCGCGTTCCGGGTCCGGGATTCCATAGTTGCTGCACTGCATTAAATGCGTCGTCGATCGGGGACGACCAGCAGGACGACACCACTTACGAGGAGCACTCCTCCGACGACAGGGGAGATCGGGAGAGTCTTTCTCTCTCTCGTATGCGCTTCGATCGGGCCGATATCGAGAACTTTCTTTTCCCGAGTCCACGAGAATCCGCCCGAGAGAAGGCCGACAAGTCCGATAACGATCAGGACGATTCCAATAATGCGCTTCGCGGTCATGCATTCCTCCGCTTTCGGCGCTGCACAAGTCGCGCCAGGTACCGTCATGTCGGGAGAAACTCGAATATGCCCTGTCGCAGCCGAGCTTGGTGAGGGTTGATCGCGAGCGTCAACGCGTCTGGCCGGCTGTCATAATCCTAGGTGTTGGCACGGTGCCGACAGTGCACACGCGCAACAGAAGCCTCAAAACCTCGCTCGAGGACAGGCCGCGTGGCGATCGCCTACGACTGCAATACGCGCCGTTGCAAAATCAAGGAGCTGTTTTCGCCCATCGCTCGGTCGAGGCAACTCACGACGATTGGGACTTCATCCAGCGGTACGCGGCGACGGTCACCGGCGCCAGAGCGCGCCGGCACGTCTTTGCCATGGCGGAGGAATACCAATGGAGGGGAAACTCGCATCAGGCACGCCCGTTGCGTTTACGCGTGACAGCGACGCGGGGCTCGGACTTCCAGGAGGCCTCCCGCATCGCGGGCTCCTGAAGCTGCATTCGATGGCAGCTCATTTGGCCTGGAGAAGGCCGGAACGCCGTGAGCTACGATCGCAACGGAGGCGCCTATCAGCGACCGACAGCTTCCGTTGAACGAACGTCGAGTAATTGAGACTGCATTGGATGTTTTCGAGAAACTGATTGACCGTCTCGACGCTGGAGAGCCACTCCCGAATGCGCTGCTCGGCGATGCCACCGACGGTCTGCGCGCCTTTACGGGCGAAAGTCAGGCTACAAGCGAACAAGAATTCCTGGCAGTGGAGGACGTGTCGCAGCGAGCTGCCGCTCACGTCCTCGTCGGCGAGATGGAATTGGCGCTGGAGGCGCTCGAACGCGGTGAAGCGGGGGCGGCCGGAGCATTCGTGGTTCGCGCTCGTGACTGTGTCCGACTTCTTCGGAATCACGCAGGTCTGGAGCTGGGGCTCCAATGGTCCCCGAAAACCGGCACTGACTCCGAGTTGCTGCCCGATCGGACCTGGACACTCGAACACTCGTCGATGTTGCGCCACTTCCAGCGTCTGCTGGAACGCTACGTCAAGTGGACCGGCGCCAGCCAGAACTCAGAGGTGAAAACCCCCGGTGACCCAATCGCGGCATCTCGAGGTGCTGCCAAAATTGATGCCTGATGCAGCTGCCGTGATTACGTACAGTCGATCGCCTGGAGCTGCGTGATCAGGCGGGGACGCTCGGCGTGCCCCATCATTGCACCGGGCCCAGATACTTGTCGAACCAGCCCAGGACTTCTCGGACGACTTCGTTACGCGCGACCATCGCGTAATGCGTCGTATCCAGAACGACGTGCCGCTTGTCTTTTTCAGGCGTTCCGAACCAACGGAACATCGGCTCCTGGAGTTTGTCCACCGGGAAAACGAAGTCGTAACGGCCGTTGATCATCAGGACCGGGATCTTGACCCGCGGGGCGAAGTTGATGGGGTCGGCTTCCGGACGCCACCGTAGGGAGGGAAATGCGCCGTCAGCGAGCACGGCGGCCTTGATGCGGCCCTCGAGCGCGAGATACGGTCCGAACATCGCCCCCATGCTAACCAATCTGGTCCTTACGAATGTCAGGCCGCGTCTCCAGGTAGTCGATCGAGCGGCCCAAATCCTTGACTCGCATCACCGTGAGGTCCCTGCTTGCGATGTCGGAAGTCGGCGAAGGAATCCTGCGCTCGTAGGTCCCCTGGTAGACCGGATACATCACGGCGCGCCCGCTCTTGATCACGAAGTCCAGCCATTCCATGCAGATCAGGTTTGCGCTGGATGTCGATTGGGCGGCCGAAGCCCACGGAAGAAAGACCACTGTCTGGTACGGTGGCTGAGTTGACTTGGGCAGGAACGAATACGCGGCCATCCGCTCACTGCCGTACGCAGCGGCAAACGTGACCTTCTCCTTGCGCCAGGCATCCGGGCTTTCGTCCGCCGATTCGACTTTTGGATTCAGACCGCTGTGGTCGTAGAGGTAAGTGTGCAGGTTCAGCCGGGCAGCGGGTCGGCCGCGATGCATGTCGTCGACCTGGCAACCGGCGACTACGGAAATGTCGTCAACTCGGTCACAGGTGGCCCGGCCGTTGCGGCTATGATTTCGTTCGACATCGACTGGAGCGGCGTCGAGGAACGCGTCAAGATTCGAAACGACTCCACCGACTTCGCCGGGGAGTTCATCCGCAACTCGGCCACACTCTCCTGGTCGGCACGCGAGTCCGGATTCAGCTTCACGTCCGATCCGGGCGTCAGCCATTTCGCCGAGATCGGACACGAGCGGAACGGCGTCTTCTTCCGCTAGCCTGGACGTTTCCAACGGCCGCAGGCAGGTGCCTCTGGCCGTTGCTTTCGCCTTCGGCCAAAGGTCTTTTGCAGACGCGAGTTCGTAGCGCGTTTGCTGCGATCGCTCGCATCAACGGCGGGGCTCGGCATATGAACACGGCGCCAGTGCCGCAGCACGCGCACGTGCGGCGCGCGCAGCGTCATGATCGCCCCGCTTATCGAGCACGTCGGCGAGCGCGGCATGCGCGCGTGCGTGCTGCTCGTCTACGGCGATCGCCTGACGTAGTGCGGCTTCGGCTTCGATGAGCGATCCGGCATCGCGCAAGGCACGTTCAAGAAGTCATAGATCGATCGCTGTTCCAGATGTCCTGCGTGAGCTTCCACGCCCCGTCTGGTTGACGCCCGTACACGTGCAGGCCCTTGCCGACGTCCTCAATCGGCAAGGCTTCGACGTCTGACCAGATCGTCGCCGTATAGGTGATGCGCTCCAACGCGGTGTCACCGGTAACCTGGATATGGGAAGAGGTGAATGTAAACCTGAACTTGCTTCGCGAAAACAGGTTGCGAAAGTACTCGGCGATCGCCTGGTGGCCCTGCACAGCTGAATGATGCGGGGGCATCAGTACTCCGTCGGGCGCCCAAACGGCCAAACAGCGGTCGGCATCCGAGGCATTCACGGCCGCCAGCAATTCCGACGTTGTTCTCATGATCGCGGCACGATCAACCTCTTCGGCGCCTGGGTGGTTCATACGTTCGGACTCCATGACGAAGATGGTGGGATCGTATGCGAACCCAACTTCGTCGAGACGGAGGCTATGAGACTAGAAGTCATCTCACAAACACCGCAGCAGGATGAGGCAACAGGCGAGGTCCAGCATCCCGAGAAAGTTCTCTACGTGACGCTCGTAACGCACAACGATTCGTCGGTAGTATCGACGCAGTGGTCGGCCTGCGTCTTGCGCTTGAAGTCGCTTCGGTGAGGAGCAATCAGCTCGACGCCACGCTGTGTCAGTTCGGCAGCCCTGTCTGCGGCTGCCCCGGAAGGCTCTCCACGTCTGTCGCAAGCCAAAGAGATCGAAGTGGTTGATCACGAAAGTGGTGACAAGGACCAGTATCCATCCGAACGCGAATCCGGCCTGCAGCACGGCACGGCCGACTTCCTGCTGGGCGTCACAGATGAGGCCACCGAGTGGCCGCCACTGCCAGAACAGAAGGAGGAGCGCCAGGCTGCTCACAAGCACGTACGTGCTCCTCTTGGCGGCGGCAGGAATGCCCCTGGTAACGAGCCGCTTGAATCCATGTCGCGCCATCAGGCTGTGCTGCACCGCGAAGAGCGAAAGCAGCCCAGGTTGATCGTCAGCGCTGTCAGCCATGGATCAGTCAACGCTGAATCGAGCGACTTCGGCACAACCACGTTCCCAAGGAAGCCGATCGCGTAGAGAAACGTGAGAAAGAAGATCACGTAACTCAGCGCGCCATATGCCAACGTCAAAATAGCGGCTATTGCGTCTCTCCTTCTGTGCGACTGTCGCCTCGACTCAGTCTTCAAAGAGGCCCGGTCGTTGTGGGCAGAACTTGATCGTTGTTCTTAAGAGCGAGCCTCAGTGGCGTTGAACCAATGCTCTCAGAAGATTCGAAGTAGAAGAAACGATACTGCTTTAGCTGAAAGTCTCACGACGGCAGCGTCCCATCGTCCAGTCGGTCCTGGGTAGTCGCCAGCGTTGACCTATCCAAACGGCCGGTTGAGTCCGATGGCGGTTATTTATGAGATGGCTTCTACTCGTATCGAAGCGTTTCGATCGGATTCAGGCGTGACGCTGTGCGAGCCGGAAAAACCCCCACGAGAGTCGAGACCGCGCCCATGATCACCACAACCCCGAGCAGCGTTACGGGGTCGTATGGCGGGACGCCGAAGAGGAATCCCTCGAGCACCTTTCCTGTGGCGATGCTCGCGGCCAATCCGATCGCGACACCAAAAAGTGCGATGTTCCACGTTTCGCGAAGCAACATCCGAAAGACGCGACGTGGCGCGAGCCCGAACGCCATCCGGATGCCGATTTCGCGTGTCCGCGCTCTTACCGTGAACGACAGAACACCGTACGTGCCAACCACGGCCAGCGTGAGTGCCAGCATGCCGAGAACTCCGGTCATCATGGCCGCGCCTTTCGCACCTCCGAAACCGCTTCCGCTGTCGTTGATCTGCCGCTCGAGCGTATAGACGTCGTAGACCGGAACAGCGGAGTCCAAGCGACGGATCGTTTCGGTCACGGTCGATGTGAGCGTTTCGGCCGTCCTCGTTCGAGAACGCACATGCAGCGTGCGAGCAGCGGCACTGAACTGATCCAACGAAGCGAAATAGCGCGGCACTGCCGAACCGCCGATCTCGTCACGGCGGTATCGAGCATCCTGCACGATCCCGATCACTTCGAACGTAGAGTCAGGGTCGGAACTCGAGCGAAACCGTCGTCCAAGAGGATCGTCCCCGGGCCACAAACGCGCCGCCAGCGCCTCGTTCACGACGGCGACTTTTGCGGATCCCTGGGTATCGACGCTGGAAAAAGTGCGACCTCGCAGCAGCGGCGTTCCAATCGTTCGAAAATAATCGCCGGTGACAAGATGTCTGTCCGCCAGGACGCCGGTGGTGCTCGATGGCGGGGCCTGGCCCTCCGCGGCTATATACGGAGTCGAATTGCCAGTGCCGAATGGGACGAAGACCGAAGCGGCTGCGGATTCGACCCCTGGCAGTGCTTCGACTGTCGCGTCGAGTACCTCGTAGAACGCACGCGTTCTCCCGACGTCGTACCCGACAGCGCCCGGATCCATCGAGGCCAGCAGAACACGAGTCGCATCGAAGCCGAGATCCACGGATTGCAGGCTCTGGACGCTTCGAATGAACAACCCGCAGACCACGAGCAGCACCATGGAGCCCGCAATCTGCGCGGCGGCGAGGCCCTTGCGTATCAGGTGTCGCTGCCGGCCGTCGGTGGAGGCTTTACCGTCTGAAAGATCGCTGCGCGGGTCGACTCGCGACGCCCTGATCGCTGGCAACAATCCAATCAACAGCGTGCTGACGACCATTAGGATCGCAACGTAGGTCTGTGTGCCCCAGTCGAGGCGCAACTCGAGGAACAAGGGAAAGCCAGGAGCAACTGCCACCGAGGCGAGGGCACGGGCCACCACAACCCCGGCGATGGCGCCTGCAGACGCCCCGAGGAACGCGATGACAAGCGCCTCGAGGACGCACAATCGAACGAGATCCCATCGGCTGGCGCCGAGCGATCGCCGGATTGTCATCTCTCGGCCACGGCCGAGGCCTCTGGCGAGGAAAAGCCCCAGCACATTGGCGCACGCAATCAGGAGAATCGCGCCAACGAGCATCAGGAACACGGCGGCGAGCGCTGGCCCCTGCGATGCCGTCTGCGGCTCGGGCCGTGCCAGTCGTTCCGAATACACACGCACGCGCCGGCCGGCGTTCGTGGTTGGATGATCTCGTTCCAGCCGTTTTGCGACTGCATCAATCGAGGCACGCGCTTCGTCCAGCGCGAATTCAGGCTTCAACCGACCGATGACGCGGACCGACAGCACATCACGGTTGGAGAGTCGCGCCCGGGACTGGAACAGCTCCAGCGGCAGATACACCTCTGACGAGAGGAGCCTGAAGGTACCGTGGAAACCCTCTTGAGCGACACCGACGACAGTGAAGGGGCGCCCATCGATCCGCACCTCCCGCCCGACAGCCGACGAGCTCGCCCCAAAGCGCCGTGTCCAGTACGAATGACTCAGGACGACAATAGGCCGCGTTCCGCCAAGCTCGCCATCCGATGGAAGAATCAGTCGTCCCGCGGCCGGATCCAGGTGGAGCGTGGAAAAGTAGTTACCTGAAACGACCGTGGATATCACTCGGTCAGTCCGGCCGTCAGCGGTCAGGCCCACAGAGTTCAGGTCCCACACCGCCATGTCGGAGAACGGTGCCGTCGATGACTTGTAGTCCTGGTAGTCTGGATACGCTAGGCGCTGCCAGATTCTTGGATTGGCGGACACTGTGGTCGCCAGGACTGTCAACCGATCGGCGTCAGCGACGGGCAAAGGTCTGAACACGCAGCTGATGACCGTCGCTATGGTTGCGTTCGGACCGATGCCCATGGCGAGGGTGAGCACGGCTGCCGCAGCAAAGACCGGGTACCTGAGGAGCTGCCGCACCGAATAGCGGAGATCCCTCCCCAACGCGAAAAACAGCCGCAGCCCTCGCGCGTCGCGGCACTCTTCTTTCCGCTGCTCGATCGCGCCCATTTCCCGAAGGGCGGCATAGCGGGCGTCCTGAGGAGTCGCGCCAGCAGCAATGAGGTCGTCAATCAGGCGCTCCAAATGATATTGGAGTTCGTCGGCAAGCTGCTGTTCAACGCGGCGACGCCGAAACAGCGAACGAAGGCGCAGACGAAACGTTCTGGTCCAGCGCATAACGGTCGCGTGCTCAAGCCGGTTTGACGATCAAGGAGATTGCCGAGGACAGCCGTTCCCACTGCGCGGTTTCGGTCTTCAGCGCTTTGCGACCAGCCGACGTGAGCCTGTAGTACTTCGCACGACGATTGTTCTCGCTGATGGCCCATTCCGCGTCGATCCACCCCTGCTGTTCGAGCTTGTGCAGCGCGGGGTAGAGGGCGCTCTGCCCCACCCGCAACTGCTCCTTCGACATCTGCCGGATTCGTTGTGCAATTGACCATCCGTGCATTGGCTCGAGAGACAGGACACGGAGAACCAAGAGGTCCAGCGTGCCCTGGACGAGGTCCGTTGGTTTGCTCATACTACCCTCAGTTACTGACAGGAGAATACAACCAGGCGGGGAAGTGAGCAACCGAGAAATCTGTCGGCTGGCAACTTGAGAACCCGGCTCGCAGGAGTCAACTTCGACCGCGAGGTGTGAGGAAGGCGACGGTTTTTGGGCTATTTCGACGTTGTACGACTGACGTCGAAGGACCACGATTTCGTGGCTCCTCGTGCCTTCTCTCCGGTTCCTGATGTTTCGGCCTGTGAACACGGCGCCAGTGCCGCAGCGCGCGCACGCGCCGCGCGGGCGCCGTCGTGATCGTCCCGCTTATCCAGTACATCGGCGAGCGCGGCATGCGCGCGTGCGTGATGCTCGTCCAGCGCGATTGCCTGACGTAACGCGGCTTCGGCTTCGATGAACGATCCGGCATCGCGCAAGGCAAGACCCAGCTCGTAGTGTGCGTCGGCGAAGCCAGGACTGATCGCAGCGGCTTCGCGGCGTTGTGCGATCGCGCCAGCGAGATCTCCTTTCTTCAGCAGTGCGGCCGACGAATCGAGGAGCACGAGCATGCGGCCGAAGTCCGCCTTCTCTCCATTGAGGCGGCGGACTTCGGCCTGCTGCTGCAGCGCCTCGTCCGGTTGTCCGCTCTTCGTCAGCGCCTGTGCAAGCATCACACGGGCTTCGATCAGCGACGAATCCAGCCGCGTCGCCTCACGCAAATGTTCGACCGCTCCCGGTAGGTCGCCAAGCTTCAGGAGCACGGTGCCCAGCAGATGGTGGGCTTCGGCGTCCTGCGGCTGCAGCGTTGCCGCGCGCCGCAACTCGCTCGCCGCTGCGGTGACGTCACCTTTCTGCCGCAGCACGAGCCCGAGCGAACGGTGGGCGAGCGCATGATCGGGATTTTTCGCAAGCGCCGCACGGAACTGTGCTTCGGCTGCTTCGAGGTTCCCCTCCAATCGAAGAGCGAGACCCAGGTTGTACGGGTACTCTGCGTTTTCGGGCGCGAGCGTCATTGCTCGTCGAATGTGTTGGACGGCCTGGCCGTATTGCTGTTGCTCGGCCAGGAGCTGCCCGAGCACGAGATGAAACTGCGCGTTGTCTGACTCCTGCTGAACGGCGGGTGAGAGTTCCGAAACGGCTTCGTCGATATCGGTCTTCAGCCGACGTCCCCGGCCATGCTGATATCGATTCCACAGCGTCACGGCAAGTTGATACCGAGCCTGAGCGGAATCAGGGCTGGCTCTCACCGCTTCTCGCAGCCGCGCAATCGCGCCATCGAGATCGCCCGCCGCCGCGCATGCAGCGGCACTTTCGGCCGCTGCTTCGACAGAGACCGATGGATCCGTTCTCGCCGAGTTCGGCGGGGAAGAGGGCAGTACCGTTCCGGCCTTCGCGCCCGACGAGGCCCGGGGTTCGGAGCGGGTGGCGCCGACTCGGACGATGCGAAACATCATGTGACGCAAGTCGGTGTCGGGATCGTCACCACGTTCCTGCGCGTTCAGCCGGCTGACGCGCGCGAGCAGATCGCGTGCACGATCCGTTTGGCCCGCGCGACGGTACGCCTGCGCGAGAACGTATGCCGGCGCAGCGGTCTCCGGTTCGAGCGAAACGGCCTTCTCGAGATGAGCGATCGCGTCGTCGACCTCGCCGCGTTTCAGCAGCAACTTGCCCAATTCCGCTTGCGCCTGCGGGAACGTTGGGTCCACGGCGACCGCAGAGCGGAAGGCCTGCAGCGCCTCGGCGCCTCCGGCGTCGTCTGGCGCTGCGCCGGATCGCAGGAGGGCGATGCCCAGCGCGTACAGAAGCGCCGGTTGCAGCTTTCCTCGCTCCGCCGCGCGGCGTGAGTGCGTGCGAAGGAGATCGACGGCCTTCGGCGTCTCGCCGCGCTGCATCCAGACCATCGCGAGGGCGACGTATCCCGAGGGGTCGTCCGGCGCAAGGCGGGTCGCGCGACCGAATTCCTCCTCGGCCTGTTCATTGGCCCCTTTCATCGCGAGCACGACCCCGCGCTGGAGCGACAGCATCGCGGAATCCGGGCGGTGCTTCAGGCCGATATCGACGATCTCCAGCGCGAGGTCGTAGTTCTTGTGCTCCAGGCACAGCATCGCGAGATCGATGTAGTGTTCCGTCGCGGCTGGTTCCAGTCGCGTCGCCTCGCGCAGGGCGTCGTAGGCCTCCTGGATCCGATTGTCCTTCGCGTACGCGCGCGACACGAGGTTATACAGCTCCGCCGGTTTGACTCCTTGTTTGAACAACTCCTCGGCAACGCGGATCGCGGATTGATGCTCTCCGGCCTCGATGAGCATGAGCGTCTCGTTGTAGCCTGCCGAGTACGCGTCGCGATGGCCATTCCGGCGAGCGGCGCCGAAGAAGCGCGCGGCCTCCGCACGGACCTCGTGACGTCCAAGGAGGACTCCTGCATCGAACAGGCTCGCTGGATCGCTTGGCGGCAAGCGATCGAGGAGCGCGACTGCATCCGCGTTGCGCTGCTGATCGAGAAGACACGTCGCGTAATGCAGGATCCATAGCGGATTCTGCGTGACGCGCGCGCCGCTCTTCTCGTAGTACGGCAACGCTGCTGTGAAGGCGTTCCGCTGGAAATGAATCTCGCCCAGGTGCAGATGTGCGATCTCGTCGTTCGGAGTCTGTGCGAGCACCTCCTCGAAATGCTGCTGGGCGCTCGCAACATGGCCGGCCGTGAACTCGTTGACAGCGAGGTTCTTGAGGGCCGGAGTGAAGCGCGGATCGATTGCAAGCGCCGCGCGGAACCGCGCGATCGCGTCTTCAGCTCTGCCTGCTCCAGTCAGCGCGATGCCAAGCAGGTTGAGCGCCTTCAGATCTTTCGGGGCTTTCGCGATGAGCTGCTCGAGCGTCGCAATTGCCGCCTGGAACTCGTGACGCTGAACCTGTGCGACCGCGCAATCGTACGACGTCGGGCCGCAGTCGGTCGTCTGCGCGTGTGCCGGAAAACACAATGACAGCCATAGAGGAACCAAAACGCTGCTCAGAACATGCGCGCCGGTAGCTCGGTAGTTCGGTGGCTCGGTAGCTCGCTTGCGTGCCGGGATTCGGGGCTCGGGGCTCGGGGCTCGCTTGTTTTCATGCGGCGGGGTCAGCGCGAGATCACGATCCCTGCCAGGAAAAACTTGGAATGGCCGGCCGCTCCGGTGCATCAGACGATTACGCTAACACGACCTTGAAACTTTGGGTCGAGAAGCGGCATACGGGGCATTTTGAAGAAACGAAGCCACGATGAAATCAACCCCAATTAGGTCTTCGCGGTCTTCGTCCCTTCGTGGTCGTCGTGAGAACGCCGTCGCGCGTGGCAGTGAAGATTGCTCAATTTGTCTAGAACGAGAACCTCGTCGAGAACTGGACAATGCGGCCTGGCTGAGCGGAAGTGGACCGGCCGAAGGTCGCATTGATCATGTTGTTATCGGGGTTGTTCAGGTTCAGTGTGTTGAACAGGTTGAATGATTCGAAACGCAGCTGAAGATCGCCGCTTCCGGTGAAGGCCCACGGCGTTCGAATAACGCGGGCGAAGAGGAGATCGACGTTGAAGTACCGCGGCCCGCGAAACGTGTTCCGTCCGAGTGCGCCCGGTCGCCCGGGCGCGGGAATGGGGAAGTCCGACGCCGAAAAGATTCCGCTGAGGAAGTCGTCGTTCGAGAGGCCGCCCTTCGAATCGCCGAACGCCGGAACGTTGGGACGATCGTTGCCCGTGAAGTTGTCGGCGTTGAAATCGCAGCCGCTGTTCCCGACAATCGCGCCAGAGGCGTCTCTCACGGGAATGAAACCGCGGTTGTTGCACACGACGGAGAAAGGCGTACCAGTCTGCGCGATGAGGACCCCCGCGAGCTGCCAACCTCCAGCAAGCACGCGCGCGATCCCGCTTGCGGGGCTGGGCAGCAGCCAGTTAGCCGACAGCGCGATCTTCTGTCGCACATCGAAGTCTGCCGGTCCTTTCTCCTGATCGGGCGGCCCGTACGCGTCTGGCCGGCCCGCTGCCGAAAACGAGCTGGAATAATCGGTGGCCTTGCCGAACGTGTAGGCGGCACCGAGCTGCACCGCGGTCCGATTGACTTTGAGCGCAATCGTGCCGCCGTTGAACGAGCTCTGGTCCGTCGACTCGGTGTAATTGATGGACGCAAACCCGGGCAGGATCCCATCGAATCGGCCGTCCAACATATCGCCGTTGTAGCGGTTGATATCGAACTTGCGATAGGCGTTGCGCCCGCGCGATCCGATATAGTCCGCTTCGACGGCAATCGTTTTTCCAAGCTCACGCTGCGCTCCGACGAACCAGTTGTCGAGATACATGTTCTTGAAATCGGGATCGACGACGTGCACGAGGCCTCGGCCGTTGGCCAGACCGCCAGACGGGTTCAGCCCGGCCGTCAACCCGATCGGCCGCGGAAAGTCGTAGGGCATATCGCGATTGCGTCCCAATCCAAACACCGGTTTTGCAGTCGGGTCGCTCGCGAGCACGCTCGCGATGGCGAACCCTGGCAGGTTGAGGTGTTCAGAGTCCCAAATCTGATTCGACATGCGATCGTACGAGCGCCCGATACCTCCGCGAATCGACATCACGCCGCGGTGCGTCGGATCCCACGCGAAGCTCGCCCGCGGCGCGAGCGTGTGCTGGCCGCCGTTCCACAGCCCCCCTTCGAGATAGTAGTGCCTCTCGACCATGTGCGCCCCCTCCAGGCGCGTGCGGAGGTCGCTCCCGGCTCCCATTACGATGTTGGCCATGTCGCCCGACGCATCGTAGATGTTCAGGAAGCCCTCGTATCGCAGACCCGCATTGACGCTGAGATTCGGTTTCACTTTCCAGTCGTTCTGAATGAACGCCGACACCGATTGCGTGCGGTGGAAGCGGGTCAGCGACGTTACGGGCCCGGCGGTGACTGGATCCATTCCGACTTGTCCCTGCTGTCGCGGAGTGTCAGCCGCGAAGTCGAAGACATTGTTGAAGTCGTACGTGGGTCGATTGTAAGTACGCGACGAGTCGTTGTCGGCGTGCTCGCGAGTGTATGCACCGCCGACCTTCATGCTGTGCGTGCCACGCGTCCACGTCACAACATCGCGCCACTCGAAGCTGTTCTGGACGAACTCGTTCGGGCCAAATCCCTGCTGATAGCCAGTCAGGCCTCCGACGGTGATGCCGGGCACTTCGGGGTAAGGGTTGGTCAGTTCCCCCCACGGACGCACCCACGAGAAGGACGCCTCGTTCAGGAGCGATGGCGACAGGATCTTTGTGTAATTCGTGTTGACGTGCATGCTGTTCGTTGGCGACGGCGCCGTGAACGCCGGATACACGCTCGGCTCCCCGAATCCCACCTTGTCCGTCGTCGTCCGGTTGATGGAACCGTAGAGACGATCGTGCCCACCGTTGAAGGTGTGGTCGACACGCACGGTCCACTGCAGGCCGTTCCGCGGGGATGTGTCGTTCCAGGTTCCCACGCCCATGACCGGGAAGTTGCAGGGGATGGAACCGACGGGAGAGGCGATCGGTGTGTCTCCCGTACAGGAAGAACTCAGGAGGGACCCGGCCGTGCGGATGTTCCGGTCCGGCGTGAATGATGCCGGAAAACTGTTCATGATGTAGGTCGACACGTTGTTCGGACGATTCTGCTGCATGAACCGGGCGAAGTCGGGCGTGATCACGGTGGTGTCGCGGCTGATGGCGACGCTCGAGCGCAGCAGATCGCCAGACGTGAAGAAAAAGGTGCGGTCTCGCACGACCGGACCGCCGACGCCCCATGACAGTTCGTTCCGGCTGAAATTCGGCGTGGTCTTCTCGAAGTAGTTCTTGGCCTGCAGCTCGTCGTTCGTGAAGTAATAGCTGACGCCGCCGTGGATATCGTTCGTTCCGCTCTTCGTGACGATATTCACGAGCACCGAACCGTTTCGGCCGTATTCGGCCGAGAAGTTATTGACCGACACACGGACTTCCTGGACGCTTTCGGTGTTGGGGTTGACGTTCACCACACCGCTTCGCTGACTCGAGCTGACCGTCGACGAGTCGATCAGGAAGTTGTTCGACTCGGTTCGCGCGCCATTGGCGTTCATGTTGACGCTGTATTCATTGCTGTAAAGATCGGAGCTGGATTGCGCGTACGCCTGCGTGCCGCCGGTTGCGCGGCCCAGCACGCCGGGAGTCAGCACGACGAGTTGAAAGAAGTTGCGCCCGGCGAGCGGCAGGTTCTTGACCTGACCTTCTTCGATGAGTCCCGAAACGCGTCCCTGTGCGGTCTCGACGAGCGGCGCGGAAGCCTGCACCGTGACCTCCTCGGCCGTCGCGCCGACGTCCATCGCGAGATTGACCGTTCTCGTCTCCGCGACCTGGAGCCGAATGTGTTCCTGGACGACGGTCTTGAACCCTTGCAGACTGACCCGAACGGTGTAGAGGCCGTTGCCCAGCGACGGGAACCGGTAATATCCGGCATCGCTCGTCTGAGCGTTCTGCGTGGCGCCGGTCTCCTCGTTTCTGAGCGTGACCGTCGCGCGCGGAACGACGCCGCCTGTGGAGTCGGTCACAGTGCCCTCAATCGCGCTCGCGAACTGGGCCCGCGCTTCACTGCACAGCAGCAGGCTGGCGCCGAGTGCGGCAAGCACCCGCACCACACTGCGGATGCGAGCGGAGGCACCTGGAAATGCTGATACGTTCGCCGGGTTACGCTTAGTCTGAAATGTCAATGACGTCATCCGCATCCCGGCCTCCCGTGGAGGAGCAACGAAACCCGTCATCGCACCGCGTCGTTCTCTGCGGAGCTTTCGACGGGGGGCCAGCAGGACGTTACAACTGATATGCCAGTTATCGACGCGTGATATATCGTATATG
>Ga0114129_10002097_pt1 | contig 27432 bp, 21 predicted proteins | sample RhiMetdeltSRZDD1_FD_80071 | JGI IMG/M metagenome (GOLD analysis project Ga0114129, IMG submission 80071) | Populus rhizosphere microbial communities from Tennessee, USA - Rhizosphere MetaG P. deltoides SRZDD1 (version 2) (version 2) | ecosystem: Host-associated > Plants > Roots > Rhizosphere >... | reverse complement strand
TGCCGATCCTCTATCGCGCCGTGTTGTCGTCGCTTTCGGTGGCACGGACCATCGCGCTCGACCGCAATCTGCTGCTTTACCTCGAAAGTCTTGCGCCTCGTGCATTCCTTGCGGACTACGGCCCGCGGACGAACGCGACCGAGCGATTGCGCGCGTTCTTTGGACGCGAGCTGCCGGCCGCCGTGCGCTCCGCGCGCTGGCACATCCTCATCGCGGCGCTGACCCTGCTGGTCGGCCTGATGGTCGGCTTCCTGCTCACCGTGCAGGACGAGAGCTGGTATTCGTCCTTCGTGCCATCCGGCCTTGCCGGAGGACGGGGCCCGTCGAGCACGCGGGCCGATCTCGAGAAGATAATCTTTGCGCGCTGGCCTGGCTGGGTGGAATCGTTCGGCATCTTCGCCGGCGTCCTGTTCAACCACAACACGCTGGTGGGGATTCTATCCTTCGGACTCGGCATCGGCGCGGGCATCCCGACGATCATGCTTACCGCATATCAAGGCCTGCCGGTCGGCGCGATGATCGCGATCCATTACAACCGCGACCTGGGCATCGATTTTCTGGGTTGGCTCGCGATCCACGGCGTCACTGAATTGGGCGCGCTGATCATGTTTACGGCCGGCGGCTTGGTGATCGCGGAAAAGATCCTGTTTCCGGGACGCTACTCCCGAATCGAAAATCTCGCCTTGCACGGCCGGCTGGCCGCGCAGATGGCGGTTGGCGCCGTGCTCATGCTGTTCGCGGCGGCCATCCTGGAAGGCGGCTTTCGCCAGCTCATCGCGAGCACGCCGTTGCGATTTGCGATCGGCTTCGGCGTCGGCGCGCTGTGGCTCGCCTATTTCTGCCTGGCCGGTCGGGAGAAGCGGCGATGACGCTGGCGCACGAACGCACCTCGCAGTTCTTCGAAGGCGGCCGGCGCGAGCGGCGGCAGATCGTCACCCCGGAAGGCGTTCCGGTGCCGGTGGAGCTTGCCGACCATGGGGAGCGGCTGGTCGCCTTTCTGATCGACCTGGTGATCTGGTTCCTGCTGACGCTCGCAGTGTTCATCCCGATCATTTCGATCTCAAGCACGAGCTGGGGCAGCAAGATTGCAATTTCCATCGCATTGTTCATCGGCTTCATTTTCCGCAATCTCTATTTCATCTATTTCGAGCTGGCATGGCGCGGCGCGACGCCGGGCAAGCGCGTGATCGGTCTCCGCGTGATCGATCGTGCCGGTGGGCCGTTGCTGCCGTCCGCCGTCGTCGCGCGCAATCTCACGCGCGAGATCGAGGCCTTCATCCCCTTGGGAGTGCTTCTCGCCGGGGGCAAGGCGGCGGATGGGAGCGTCGATTGGGATCAGCTCCTTGTCGCGATATGGCTGCTGTTTTTCGCGGCGCTGCCGTTCATCAACCGCGACCGCATGCGCGGCGGCGACCTGATCGCGGGCACCATGGTCATTGCCATGCCCAAGCGCGTGCTATCGGGCGATCTTGTGGAGAAGAAGGTCCAATTCTCGTTCAGCGAGCAGCAGCTGCGAACCTACGGCGCCTTTGAGCTGCAGGTGCTGGAGGAATTGCTGCGGCAGCCGGAAACGCCTGATTCGAAGCGAGTCCTCAACGAGGTGTGCGACAAGATATGCCGCAAGATCGGCTGGACTGCTCCGCTGCAGCCGGCGGATGTCATGCCGTTTCTGCGCGAGTTCTATACCGCGGAACGCGCCTTCCTCGAGCGCGAGCAGCTTTACGGCAAGGTGCGCGCGGACAAGTACGCGCAACCCGGCCGGAGTGAATGACCGACATCAGTCGAAGACGGCCGCGATCTCGTCGATACTGACGCCTTCCTTGGCCACGCGCAGGTCATGATAGGTCACCACAACCGCAATGGCGGAGAAGGCGCCCCAGACCCCGTTCCACAGGAGGCTGACGATAACGGTCAAGGTCGTGCCTCCCACCAAAGGCACCATCTCATCGAGCGCCGGGCTGACCACGCTACCGATGATGAAGAGCAGCAGCATCAATCCGAAGATCTTCCAGCGGTGCCCCTTCGTGAGTTCCGAGCTGCGAGCGAGGCTCGCCGAGGGTCCCAAGCGCTCGACCACGCATACGGGTATCGCAACCGACCACTTTGCGAACAGGATCAGTCCGGGAACCACGAAGAGGATAATCCCGAAGCTGACCAGGACCACGACAATGATGCCGATGGCAACGACGGGCATCACCCGGCGCAGCCCCACCTTGAGCGACTCGGCGAGGCTCACCGGCCGTCGGCGCATATCCTGAAACGCTCCGTAAAGCACCACGGCCTGGCTCAGCATGCCGAGCACGACCGCCAGAAAGCTTGCGACAAGCGTCAAAGCCACGGCCGATAGCGATCGGCTGTCGGCGAAGGCCGACGCCTGTGTGATCAACAGGGTCGGCACGTAGGCCACCGCGGTGACCACGAAGAAAGTCAGGAAATGCCTCGACAGCAGCGAGAACGTGCGATTGAGCACCCGCCCGACACGGAAATCACCTTCGACAAAACGATCGGCGGCGAGAGACAGGTCCGTCACAGGGCGCTCCTCAGTTCACGCTCGTATCGCACGTCGTCACATTCGGTCAGTCGAACACCGCCGCAATCTGCTCGATGTCGATGCCTTCCTTGGCAACGCGCAGGTCGTGATAGGTGACGGCGACGGCGATGGCGCCGAAGGCGCCCCAGATTCCGTTCCAGATCACGACGCCGATCACCTTCAGGGTGGCACCCCCGATCGTGGTCAGCGCCAGGTCAAGCGTCGAATTGGCCATGCCGCCGATGATGGCAAGGGCCACGATCAATCCAAAGATCTTCCAGCGATGCCCCTTGGTGAGCTGCCGGCTTCGCCGCAGGCTCTGCCACGGGCCCAGCCGTTCGACGACGCAGCTCGGTGTTCCGACGTACCACATCGTCATCCAGATGAAGCCGGGGACGATGAAAAGGAGAAATCCAAGCCCGACCAGAAAACCCATGACGATGGCAAGAAGAATTAGCGGGAAAAAACGGCGCAAGCCGACCTGCAATGACTCCGTCAGGTGCATGGGGCGGCCGCGCATATCCTGAAAGGCGGCATGAAGGATCACGGCCTGGGCGATCGTATAAGCCAAGATCCAGAGGAACAGGCCAAGGAAGAGAAGACCCAGATAGCGGCCGAGATTGGCGCCGGTCGTTGTGTCGATCCGTTCGGTCGGGATCAACAGGGCGAGGGGCAGATAGGCCACCGTGGTCACAGATGCCATCGGCAGGAAGTTCCGGGACAGGACCGAAAACGCGCGCTCGAATACGCGCCCGACGCGGAAGTCGCTCTCCGCGAAACGGGTGACCGGCACAGATACGTTCGTCATGAGTCGCCCCATCAAATTGGCCGAGATCGCATCAAGGCTTAGTCGCGACCGGCCGTGTCACGGTTCATATGACGCGTTGATATCGTTCATATGACGCGTCGATATCATAGAAAGGGCCGCAATCGGTCCACAAGGCGTGTGGAGAACGGTTAGAAAGTGATGAGTGTTTCACATCGGCGTCCAGGCAATTGCCGGCGCAACGACAAAACTGGTATGGACGGCGCGCCTCAACCCACCTCATTCCGCTACCGGAGCGGCTCTTGGCTCGCATCGCTTATGTGAACGGGCGCTATCTGCCGCGTTTCGATGCCACGGTCCACATCGAGGACCGTGGCTACCAGTTCTCCGACGGCGTCTACGAGGTTTGCGAGGTGAGGGGAGGCCGCATGGTCGACGAACGCCGGCATATCGAACGGCTGCAGCGCTCGCTTGGCGAATTGCAGATTGCGATGCCGATGTCTCCGGCCGCGCTCGGCGTTGTCTTGCGCGAGACGATCGCGCGCAACCGCGTGCGTGACGGTATCGTCTACCTGCAGATCACGCGCGGGGTGGCGCGCCGGGACCACGCCTTTCCGCCGCCGGGGACGGCGCCAAGCATCGTCGTCACCGCGCGCAATCTCGATGCCGCCGGCAACGAAAGGACCGCGGCCGAAGGTATTGCGATCATGACGGTGCCGGATAACCGCTGGGCCCGCGTCGACATCAAGTCGATCGCGCTGTTGCCGAACGTGCTGGCCAAGCAGACTGCCCGCGCCAAAGGCGCCCGCGAGGCCTGGTTCGTCGATGCACAAGGCTTCGTGACCGAAGGAGCCTCCAGCAACGCCTGGATCGTGACCGCCGCCGGCAAAGTGGTGACCCGGCCCGCCGACAACGGCATTCTGCGGGGCATCACCAGGACGGTGCTGATCGACACGATCAAGGCCCAAGGGCTGGCATTGGAGGAGCGGCCCTTCACCCTGGAGGAGGCCCACGACGCGCGCGAAGCCTTCATTACCTCGGCGAGCCAGATCGTGATGCCCGTTGTGCGGATCGACGGCCGCGCGGTCGGCGGGGGCGCCCCGGGACCGGTGGCAAAGGCGTTGCGGCGGGCCTTCCATAATCACGCTGAATGGGCCTGAGAACGGGCTTCGGACCCCCGCCAAGGCCCAAACTGCCCCGAACTTGGACTTGCACCGCCCGCGGACGTGCCTTGTAATGGCAAGGTCCGGGTTCTCGTGAGTCAAGGGCTCAAGCAAGAGGGCACGACGAACCCCGACAAAAGCCCGCGGGAAGGGGCCCGCGGGTTAAATCGGAACAACGACAATGGCGGCCGACCGCTCACAAAACCTACAAGACACCTTCCTCAACCACGTCCGAAAGAACAAAACTCCTCTCACCATCTTCCTGGTGAACGGGGTCAAGCTGCAGGGCGTGGTCACGTGGTTTGATAATTTCTGCGTGCTGCTGCGACGGGATGGTCATTCGCAGCTCGTCTACAAGCACGCGATCTCAACGATCATGCCGGGTCATCCGATCCAGCTGTTCGAAGGGGCTGAGGAGGCGACGCCGGCTGGGGACAAGGCCTGATTGGAGCCCCGCCGGTTCGATAAGCGTACCGACCGCCTGAGTCCGGCAGAGGGCTCGGCGACCGGCCGTGCAATCGTTGTCGAGCCGCATCTGCGCGGCAGGCCGCCGCGCGGAAAAACGGCGCGCGCCACCCCCGCCCCGCGCTCGCCCGAAGCCAAGCTGGAAGAGGCGGTGGGGCTCGCGCACGCGATCGATCTCGACGTGATCGAATCCGGCATCGTGCCGATCGGCGACATCCGCCCGGCGACCTTCATCGGCAAAGGCAAGGTCGAGGAGATCGCGGGGCTGGTCAAAACCGACGAGGCCGGCGTTGTGGTGGTCGATTGCGCGCTCTCGCCGGTGCAGCAGCGAAATCTCGAAAAGGCCTGGAACGCCAAGGTACTCGACCGCACCGGCCTGATCCTCGAAATCTTCGGCCGGCGGGCGCGCACCCGCGAGGGCGCGCTGCAGGTCGAGCTGGCGCATCTCAACTATCAGAAGAGCCGGCTGGTGCGTTCCTGGACCCATCTTGAGCGCCAGCGCGGCGGCTTCGGCTTCCTCGGCGGGCCCGGCGAGACCCAGCTCGAGGCCGACCGGCGCATGATCGAGGAGCGCATCGCGCGGATCGAGGGCGATCTCGAAAAGGTCAAGCGCACGCGTAAGCTCCATCGCGACAGCCGCAAGCGCGTGCCGTATCCGGTCGTCGCGCTCGTCGGCTATACCAATGCGGGGAAATCGACGCTGTTCAATCGCCTCACGCGCGCGAACGTGCTGTCCGCCGACATGCTGTTTGCGACGCTCGATCCCACCATGCGAGCGGTCGACCTGCCTCACGGGGCGAGGGTCATCGTCTCGGATACCGTAGGGTTCATCTCCGACCTGCCGACCACGCTGGTGGCTGCTTTCCGTGCCACGTTGGAAGAGGTGATCGCGGCCGACGTGATCCTGCACGTGCGCGACGTCTCGCACGAGGACAGCGAGGCGCAGTCGCACGACGTCGAGGAGGTGCTCCGCCAACTCGGAGTCGAGCTGGAGCAGGGCCCGCGCCTGATCGAAGTCTGGAACAAGATCGACCTGCTCGACGAGGCGCAGCGCACGCGGCTGCGCAATCTCGCGCAGCGCCAGGCCGACGGGCAGCGGCCGGTGCTGGTTTCGGCGGTCACCGGCGAAGGATTCGACAGCCTGGCGGCCGCCATCGAGCAGCGGCTGAGCGAGAGCCGGATCACGCTCGACTTGCTGCTCGATCCGGCCGACGGAGCAGGAGTGAGCTGGCTCCACCGCCATACCGAAGTGATCACGAAATCGCTGCGCGACGATGGCCGGCTGGCGATGACGGTGCGCGCCGATCCGGCCAATGCGGAACGCGCGCGGGCAAAGTTTGAGCCGCCTAAATCGCGCCCGCACTAGGCTGCGCGGCCGGCTCTGCCGCAGCTCGATGATCACCTTAACAGGCCTGTCGAAGCTGTTGTGATGTCGGTGATTTTCGGGCCGAGCGCGGGTTATTTCTCTGCCGCCTTCGCCTCGTCCCACAGCGCGTCCATCTCGGCGAGGGTGGCGTCCGCCGGCGACTTGCCGCGCGCGGCCAGCGCCCGTTCGATCGCGGCGAAACGGCGCTCGAACTTCTGATTGCTCGTGCGCAGCGTTCCTTCCGGATCGGCGTCGAGATGGCGGGTGAGGTTGACGACGGCGAACAACAGATCGCCGACCTCGGCCGCGGCCTGCTCGCGGCGGCCGGAGCGCAAATCTGCTTCGATCTCGTCTGCTTCCTCGCGGATCTTCGCCAGCACCGCCATCGGATCGTTCCAGTCGAAGCCGACCTTGCCGGCTTTCTGCTGCAGCTTCAGCGCGCGGGTGAGGGCAGGGAGCCCGACCGGCACGCCGGCCAGCGCGCCGGCGCGGCGGTCGTCTCTCTTGCGGGCCTTTTCGTCGGCCTTGATGCTCTCCCATAGCCCCTCGACCGCCTCGGCGGTCAACCCGCGTGCCTCGCCGAATACGTGGGGATGGCGGCGCAACAGCTTCTCGGTAATGCTCTGCACCACGTCGCCGAAATCGAAGGCGCCTTGCTCCTGCGCCATGCGCGCGTGGAACACGACCTGGAGCAGGAGATCGCCCAGTTCTTCGCGCAGGTCCTCGAGATCGCCGCGGAGGATGGCGTCGGCGACCTCGTAGGCCTCTTCCAGCGTGTAGGGCGCGATGGTCGCGAAGTTCTGCTCCAGGTCCCACGGGCAGCCGGTGCCTGGCGTGCGCAGCGCCGCCATGATCTCGATGAGGCGGCCTATATCACGAGAAGAAGAATCCATCGGATCGGTCCCTGTTTCGATTGCGCGTCTTACCATCAACAGCCCTCCGACCGCATTGAAGAGGGGGGTCGCTCCTGCCTAGACTGCGCGTCAGCGACCCGTCGTTCGCTCGGAGGACGTCATGCGCGCCATCATCGGCATTTTCGGCCTATTGACCCTACTGTGCCTTGCGACACAACCGGCGGCGGCGCAAACCGCGCGCGTCTACGTCACCAACAGCGGTGGCGACAACATCCACGTCGTCGATCCCGCCGCCAACAAGGTGGTGCAGGTCATCACCGGGATCGAGGCCGCCCATGGCATCGCCTTCTCACCCGACGGCACGCGGGTCTATGCCAGCAACGAAGCCGACCATACCGTCGACGTGTTCGACCAGAAGACCGGCAAGCTGATCAAGAAAGTGGAACTAAGCGGCCGGCCCAACAATATCGCGGTGGCCAAGGACGGCCGCATCGTTGTCGCGATCGCCCAGGATCCGGGCGCGCTCGACATCATCGATCCCGCCACGCTGACCCGGAAGGTGAGCATCCTGACCAATGGCCGCCTGCACAACACCTATGTGACGCCCGACAGCAAATACGCGATCTCGGGCTCGACGCGGACTAACATCTTCACCGTGTTCGACCTGCAAAAAGAGCAGATCGCCTGGGAGCTCGACCTCGGCAAAGGGGTGCGGCCGATGACGATCGAGCGCAACCCGGACGGCTCGACCAAGCGCATCTTCGCGCAGCTTTCGGATCTCAACGGCTTTGCGGTTGTCGACTTCGCATCGCGCGCCAAGGTCTCGACTCATGAGCTGCCCAAGGACCTCGACGGCGTCGAATTCGCCGATCACCGGCTGAGCTCGCCGTCGCATGGCATGGGCGTCGCCCCGGACAACAAGACGCTGTGGGTGACCAGCATCATCGCCAATGCGGTGTTTGCCTATTCGCTGCCCGATCTCAAGCTGATCGGCCACGCCAAGCTGCCGGAAATCACGGTGCCCGGACGCAAGCCGATGAGCTCGGTGGCAAACTGGGTGACGTTCACGCCCGACAGCAAGGCGATCTACGTCTCCAACGCCGCCAATAACTCGGTGACCGCGATCGATACCCAGGCGATGAAGACTCTCGCCGTCGTTCCGGTCGGGCAGGCGCCGAAGCGCATCAACACGCTGGTGATGAACTAAAGCTCGATCGCCAAGCAAGATTTGAGGAGAGGGGGCTCGCACCCTCTCCTCAATGCTTTAGGCGTCGCAATCAGCCACGCGGCTATTTCTGCCCGTTGATCCAGCGCGCGATCGCCTGCCAGTTCGGATCGCTCTTGGAGGGCCATTGCCGGCCGCCGGAATGGTAGGACGCGCCCCCTTCCTTGGGGTCGAGCGGATAGATCAGCAGATGGCTCTCCTCGGGCTTGCCCGGCACCACGAGGTGCGAGACGGTCTCGAAATTCTTGCGGGATTGCTCCTCGGTAAAGGCGTTGCTCCCGCCGCGCAGGCGCTCGAGACGGAGCGCGTTGTTAGCGCCGGCATGGCACACGATGCATCGCGTGTAGCCCTCGCGCTTGGTCAGGAAAATGGGTTCGACGGTGGCCTTGTAGACCGCGAAATCAAGCGACTGCGCCTTTGCGGATGTCGGAACGGCCGCGAGTGCGATTGCGGCCGTCAACAGCACGGCTCCACGCGACATGGACTTTCCTCCCTCGGCATCACCCCGGAGCTTCTGCGGCTCCACTGCGGGGAGGATAGCAGCGGAAACGCGGCAAGTCTTCTCCCAAGCGGACGGCCTCGCGCGGCGCGATCATTCGCTGCGCGTCGCGTTCCAATGCGTGCTCCAGTCGCGCCAGAACCCGCGATCGACTTCGCACGCGACCCGGTCGCGGGATAAACCGAGATCTGCGAAGTCGCGCTCCGACATCATCGCCAGCTCGGCCCGCTGGCGGCGCCGCGTGCGCCAGGTCCGCAGCACCTGCATCGCGCCGGGAGCGGTGCCGACCACAAGATCGCCCGGCGAGATGCTTCCGAGACGCCCATGCCGGCAGCATGGGCGAGGGCGCCCGGCCGGCAACCCGATTCCTGCGCCGCGAGGCTTCGCGACGAGCGTTAATGCCCGGTGCGATCGGCGCGGCGGCTGGCCTCGAACAGGAACCAGCAGCGCTTCTCCGCCTCGTCGATGAAGATCTCCAGCAGCGAGGCGGTGGCGACGTCGTCCTGCTTGTCGGCGAGCTCGTGCGCCTTGCGCATGTTCTCGATGGTGGCCTTGTTGTCGGCCATCAGCTCGCCCAGCATGTCGAGCGGAGGCACGAAGTTCTCGTCGTTGTCCCGCAGCCGCTGCAGCTTCTTGATGTGCCCGATCGACCGGATCGTGGTGCCGCCGATCTTGCGAACGCGCTCGGCCAGGATGTCGATGCTTTTCTCGACCTGGTCGGCCTGTTCGTCGAGCAGCAGGTGGTAGTCGCGGAAATGCGGTCCGCTGACGTGCCAGTGGAAATTCTTGGTCTTGACGAACAGTGCGAAGGTGTCGGCGAGCAGCGCATTGAGCGCCGCCGACATCTCGCGGACGGCCTCGTTGGAGAGATCGGTCGGCGTATCGAGGGGCGCCGCGGTCTGCCGCAGCTCAAGCTTTCTGACCTTGTTGCTCATGGGACACCTCGTAAGGGCAAGGGAAGGCAAAACACCACAGACCGCGGGCGCGGGCCGTCTCAGGTCCAACGCCGCATTGCCCGCCGTCGTTCCCCGATTCGCATAAGGAATATTATGGAATATCTCGATATAGGGCCGGAAACAGGCGGTGATTTAGGCAAAGCGCCGATCGGAAACAGGTCAGGCGCCGTCGAAACCGCCGCGACCGCCCGGGTTTATGGGGCGGCCTGGGCCGCCACCGGGAGCTCGACGCGCAGGCCGTCGAAGGCCGGCTCGACATGCGCCGGCAGCCGCGCCCGCAGCACGTCGTAATCGAGGTCGGAATGCAGGTTGGTCAGGATCGCCCGCTTGGGCTTGATCCGCTCGACCCAGACCAGCGCCTCGTCGAGACTGAAATGGCTCGGGTGCGGCTTGTAGCGCAGCGCGTCCAGAATCCAGACCTCCAGCCCCGCCAGCGCCGGCAGGCTCGCCGCCGGCAGGCCGCTGATGTCGCAGGAATAGGCAAGGTCGCCAAACCGGAAGCCGAGCGAGGGAATGTCGCCGTGCTCCTGCAGGATCGGGAGCACCGTGATCGGCCCGCCGTCGCCGTTAATGGTTACCGCGTGGCCGGCCGCCAGCCGGTGCTCGTTGAGGATCGGCGGATACTCGCTGCCCGGCGGCGTCGCGAAGCAATAGCCAAAACGCGCTCGCAGGAGCTCGGAGGTCGCTGCGTCGATATGGGCATCGACACGTCGGCGCCGGTGCAGGAACAAGGCACGAAGGTCGTCGATGCCATGGATATGGTCCGCGTGGGCGTGGGTAAACAGCACGCCGTCGAGCCAGTCGACGCCGCTGTCGAGAAGCTGCTCGCGCAGGTCGGGCGAGGTATCGACGAGCGCGCGGGTGACGCCAGCCGCGCCCTTGCGCTCGACCAGCAGCGAGGTGCGCCGGCGGCGGTTCTTCGGATTGTCCGGGTTGCAGTCGCCCCAACCCAGCGCCGGCCGCGGCACGCCGCCGGAAGAGCCGCAGCCGAGAATGGTAAACCTTAAGGTCATGCCGCCGCGGCGGCCGCCGGGCGCGGGACCTTGTGGAAGAGCCGGAAGAAGTTCTCGGTGGTCTGGCGGGCGAGCTCGTCGAACGATACGCTCCGCGTCTCCGCCAGCATCTTGGCGGTCTCCACCACATAGGCCGGCTCGTTGCGTTTACCACGGTAAGGTCCGGGAGCGAGATACGGCGCATCGGTCTCCACCAGGAAACGATCGGCCGGCAGCGATGCGGCGATGGCGCGCAGCTCGTCGGATTTCTTGAAGGTCACGATGCCGGTGAAGGAGATGAAAAGCCCAAGCGCGATCGCGCGCTGCGCCAGTTCGCGTCCGCCGGTGAAGCAGTGCAGCACGGCGGGGAAGGCCCCCTTCCCCGTTTCCTCCTCCAGGATTCGCGCCGTATCGGCATCCGCTTCGCGCGAATGGATCACCAGCGGCAGCCCGGTCTCGCGCGCGGCCGCGATGTGGTTGCGGAATCCGCGCTCCTGCGCCGGGCGCGGGCTGTAATCGTAGTGATAATCGAGCCCCGCCTCCCCGATCGCCACCACCTTGGCATGGCGCGTGCGCGCGACGATATCGCCGACGGCAAGATCAAGCTCCTCGTGCGCGTTGTGCGGGTGCGTCCCGACCGAGCAATAGACTTGCGGAAACCGGTCGGCGATCGCCAGCACCTCGGCGTGGCGCTTGATGCGGGTCGAGATCGTGACCAGCCGGATGACGCCGGCGGCGACGGCGCGCGCGACCAGGGCATCGAGCTCGCCGGCAAAATCGGGGAAGTCGAGGTGGCAGTGGCTGTCGACCAGCATCGGCATCACGTCTGCGCGCTTCCTTCGCTGTCGACGTAACGCGGAAAGACCGGGCCGGGGGCCGGCAACGTTGCGCCCGCGGCTATGCGACGGCCGCCGCCGAGATCGGCGAACGTCCGCTCCTCCGCCGGCACCGCCAGCAGGTCGAGCAGCTTCCCCGCCGAGGCCGGCATATAGGGCAGGCACAGGATCGCAACCTGCCGGACCACTTCGGCGGTGACATAGAGCACAGTCCCCTGCCGCGCCGGATCGGTCTTGGCGAGCGCCCATGGCGCCTCGCCCGCGAAATAGCGGTTGGTGTCGGCGACCACGGCCCAGACCGCGTTGAGCACCTGGTGGAGCTGTTGCGTCTTCATCGCCTCGCGCGCCTTGCCGATCATGGCGTCGGCCGCCGCCAGCATGGTCTTGTCGGCTTCGCTGAACGGTCCGGGCTTCGGCAGCACGCCGCCGAGCTGGCGCGCCACCATCGACAGCGAGCGTTGCGCCAGGTTGCCGAGATCGTTGGCGAGGTCGGCATTGATGCGGTTGACGATCGCCTCATGGCTGTAGGTGCCGTCCTGCCCGAACGGCACCTCGCGCAACAGGAAATAGCGGAGCTGGTCGACGCCATAGGCGTCGGCGAGCGCGAACGGGTCGATCACGTTGCCGACCGACTTCGACATCTTCTCCCCGCGATTGAACAGGAAGCCGTGCGAGAAGATGCGCCGCGGCACCTCGATCCCGGCCGACATCAGGAACGCCGGCCAATAGACCGCGTGGAAGCGCACGATGTCCTTGCCGATCACGTGCAGGTCGGCCGGCCAGTAGCGGCGGAACGCGCCCGACTCGGTGTCGGGAAAGCCGACACCGGTGATGTAATTGGTCAGCGCGTCGACCCACACGTACATGACGTGCTTTGACCGGCCCGGCACCGGAATGCCCCAGTCGAAGGTCGTGCGCGAGATCGACAGATCCTGGAGACCGCGCTTCACGAAGCTCGTGACCTCGTTGAGGCGTTCTTTCGGCAGTACGAAGTCGGGGCGGCGCGTATAGAGATCGAGCAGCTTGTCCTGATAAGCGGACAGCCGGAAGAAGTAGCTCTCCTCCTCGACCCACTCGACCGGCGTGCCCTGCGGGCCGAGGCGCTCGCCCTTGTCGTTGAGCTTCGTCTCGGCCTCGTCGTAATAGGCTTCGTCGCGCACCGAGTACCAGCCGGAATATTTGCCGAGATAGATGTCGCCGGCCTTCTCCATGCGTTCCCAAATCTCAGCCGAGGAACGATGATGACGCTCTTCAGTGGTGCGGATGAAATCGTCGTTCGAGCAGTTCAGCCGCTTATCCATGGCCTGAAAACGCGGCACATTGCGCTCGAGCAGCTCGCGTGCGGTGAGCTTCTCCTTGGCCGCGGTCTGCAGAATCTTCTGGCCGTGCTCGTCGGTGCCGGTGAGGAAGAACACGTCGTAGCCGTCGAGCCGCATGAAGCGGGCGATCGCGTCGGTCGCGATCGCCTCGTAGGCGTGGCCGATGTGCGGCGCGCCGTTCGGATAGGCGATGGCCGTGGTGATGTAATATTTTTCAGCCATGGTCGCGGGTGCCGGCGCCTAAGACATGGATGCCCGGCACAAGGCCGGGCATGACGACTGACAGATAGGTATCAACCGCGCGATGCCTCGGCAAGCCAGCCAAAGACGTTGAAAACCAGCGGCTTGCGCTCGAGATTGTACTCCTGAACATCGCGCGCGGCAGCATTGACCTTGTCCCAGGCGGTCGCCACGCGCGCGAGGCGCGCCGGCTCGGGCGCCTCGGCGCGAAGCCGCGCCGAAAGCCATTCGCGCACCGTATCCATGAAGGTCGCGAGCACGACCCGGTCGGCGCGTTCGAGGCTGTCGCCAAGCGCGTGCATGGCGCGCGGATCGGTGGCCGGGAGCCGGCGCAGGAGCTCGATCACCCGGTCGCGCAGGTCCAGCAAAGGTCCGCCAAGAAGCGCGACCGCGCGTCCGACGCTGCCCTCCGCCGCGGCGGCGGCCTCGCGGATCTCGGCTTCGTCGGGGTCGCGCCCGAGCGCAGCCGCGGCGGCGCGGGCGACGTCCGCCGGTGCGAGCGGCCGCAGCATCAGGCGGCGGCAGCGCGAGCGGATGGTGGCGAGCAGCCGGCCCGGCGCATGACTGATAATCAGGAACAGCGAGCGCGGCGGCGGCTCTTCGAGCAGCTTGAGCAGAGCATTGGCTCCCGCCGCGTTCAACTCGTCGGCGGAATCGACGATGACAATGCGCCACCCCCCCTCGCCTGCCGTCAGCCCGAAAAAAGGAATGGCAAGACGCACTTGGTCGACCGCGATGAACGTGCGCAGCGTGTCGCCGCGCTCGCCGACGGTGCGCTCGAGCACCAGGAGGTTCACATGCGCCTGCGCGGCGACGTGCTGCGCGACCGCATGGTCCTCCGGCAACGCCAGCGATTGCGCCGACTGCACCGCTTTGGCGGAAGGATCGGGATGGGCGAGGATGAAGCGCGCCAGGCGATAGGCGAGCGTGGCCTTGCCAATACCGGGCGGGCCGCCAATCAGGAACGCGTGCGGCACCCGGCCGCTGCGATAGGCATCGAGCAGCGCGCGCTCGGCTTCGCCATGGCCGAACAGGACGGTGGTCTCGCGCGGATGCGGAGGCTCGAGCTCGGCTTCATCGTTGTCGTCATCGTCGGACAGGCTCACGACGCCACGTCCTCGAGTGCGACCGGCGCGGTCGCCGGGTCGAGCCGCTGGTTGACAACCTTCCAGATCCGCTCGGCAACGGTCGGGCGCATGTCGCCGGCATCGATCAGCACGCAGCGCTCGGGCTCGGTCAGCGCGATCATGCGAAACGCGTCGCGCAGCCGTTCGTGAAAGTCGAGCGATTCCGCTTCGAACCGGTCGGCGCCGGTATCGCCGCGCCGCTTTTTCGCGCGCGACAGTCCGATTTCGGCGGGCAGGTCGAGGATGAAGGTCAGATCGGGCTTGAGATCGCCCACGGTGACGCGCTCGAGCGCCTTGATCAGCTTCGGGTCGGCATTGCCGAGCACGCCCTGGTAGACCCGGGTGGAGTCGATGAAGCGATCGCAGACCACCCAGCGGCCGCGGGCGAGCGCCGGCTCGATGGTATGGCGCACGTGGTCGTCGCGGGCGGCGGCGAACAGGATCGCCTCGACGTCCGAACCGAGCGGCTTGGCGGCGCCCGAGAGCAGCACGTGCCGGATGATCTCGGCACCCGGCGAGCCCCCCGGCTCGCGCGTGAGCACGACCCCGACGCCGAGCGTGCGCAGCCTTTGCGCCAGCATCGCCGCATGGGTCGATTTGCCGGCACCCTCGCCGCCTTCGAACGTGATGAAGCGTCCGCGCATCACGTCTTTTATAGCCGCTGGATGCCGGCTCGGAACAGCCCAATGAACAACTCGGTCGCGGCATCGAAGGCACGGCGGTGGAGCGCGCCCTGGCCAACGCTTTCGGCCGCCTGCAGCGGCATTTCCAGCACCACGTTGTCGCCGCGCCAGACCTTCAGCGTGCCGATTCGCTGGCCTTTCTGGACCGGCGGGCGCACCGGGCCGGAATAGACGACGCGGGCGATCACGCGCTCGCGCACGCCGCGCGGCGACATCATCCGCACCGGCCGGTCCGCGATCAGCGGCACCGAGCCATGCTCGCCGCCATAGACCTTGGCGTCGGCAATCACCTGCCCTTCCCCGAACAGGTAGTTGATCTGGAAATTGTTGAAGCCCCACTCGAGCAGCCGCTTGCCTTCATCGGCGCGCTCCTTCTCGCTTTTGAGCCCGTTGATGACGACGATCAGCCGCAGCCCGTTCTGCACCGCGGAACCGACCAGGCCGTAGCCGCCGTCCTTGGTGAAGCCGGTCTTCATCCCGTCGGCGCCGATATTGAGCGCGAGCAGCGGATTGCGGTTGAACTGGCGGATGCGGTTGTAGGTGAACTCGCGCTCGCCGTAATAGGAATAGAATTCGGGATAGGTCTGAATGATGTGCCGCGCCAGCCTGGCGAGGTCGCGCACCGTCATCACGTGGTCCCGATCCGGCAGGCCGGTCGAATTGGCGAATTTCGATTTGGACAGGCCGATCTCGAAGGCGCGCGCATTCATCATTCGCGCAAAGTCGTCCTCGCTGCCGGCGATCCCTTCCGCCAGCGTCATGCAGCCGTCATTGGCCGACTGGATGATGACGCCCCGCAGAAGGTCCTCGACCGTGACCTTGCTGTGGATCGGCGCGAACATGCTGGAGGTGCGCGAGGGAGCCCCTCCCCTGCGCCAGGCGTTGGTGCTCACGGTGAATTCGTCGGTCTTCTGGAGCCGGCCCTCCTTGATCTCGTGGAAAACGACTTCCGCGGTCATCAGCTTGGAGAGGCTGGACGGCGCCGTGAGCTCGTCGGCGTTCTTCTCGTAGAGGACGCTGCCGCTGTCGGCGTCGATCAGAATCGCGGTCGGCGCCGAGGTTTGATCGCCGTCGGGGCGGCGCGGATTGGGCGCCGCAACGGCCGCCGCCGCGGCGCAGGCGAGCAGGCCCGCGAGCGCCCATCGGTTCAACACCCGCCGTAGCAAGCCGAAAGACATCCTGTGGCCGTGCGTGACTGAAGATTGCGGCAATTCGGCGTGGCCGCCGCCACGCGATGCCTGCGCCTGCCGGGCAAGCGCTGTCGGCTAAGATAGGGCTGCGCCTTGTCTCAATAAAGTCCGCGGCCGCTCATCAATCCGAGCGAGCCGTCGCTGCGCACCGGCGCAAAGGCCGACGTGGCCGTCGTCGGCTGCGCGGCACTGGCCGGCTGCGGCAGATTGGCTGTCGTCACGGGGGAGCGGGCCGGCGGCCGGGTCGATGGCGGCTCCGGCATTGGCCGCGGCGCCGCGGCGCGTGCCGTCGAGGTTCCCAGGCCGAAAGGACGTTCAGGCGGAACGAGCAGGCCGCTGTCGCGTCCCTGCGCGTCGCCGAAATCGGGCACGAAAGGCTTGGCCGAGGCGACCATGACGCGCGAAGGCGCCGGTGCCGGCGCGCCGTGGCGCAACGTCGCCATCAGCATGCGATCGTCGCTGCCGTCGAGCGACGCCGGCCCGACATATTCAACCCGCACCCGCGCGAGACCGCGGCTGTACATGTCGAGCGCCTTGGCGGTGCCGACCGAGAGATCGATGACGCGGTTGTGGGCGTAGGGCCCGCGATCGTTGACCCGCACGATGATGGAGCGCCCGTTGTCCAGGTTGGTCACCCGCGCGTAGCTCGGCAGCGGCATGGTCGGATGCGCCGCCGAGACCGCGTGCATGTCGTAGGCCTCGCCGTTGGCGGTCAGGCGGCCGTGAAAGTCGGCGCCATACCACGAAGCAATGCCTTCGGCGCGATAGGCGCTGTTGGCGGTGGGATAATAGGTACGGCCGTTGAGCGTATACGCGCCGCCGAGCTTGTAGACGCCCCCGCCCTTGGGCACCGGGTCACCGTCCTCGACCACCTTGGGGCTGTATTTGGAATTCCTGCCGGTGAGCTTGTCCGCCGACGAGCAGCCGATCAGCGCCGCGCAGGAGACGAGCGCGCCGACGCGCGCGATCCACCCCAGACTCACCCCCACGGCCCGCCCCATAACACCCCAACGATTCCGCCCAGGTCACCATATCGCCCGCCGAAGGCGGCTGGAATGGGGCCGTCGCACGGTACGAAACAAGGGTTGGTAAACGGCGAGTTCGCAAACCGGTAAGCGCTCGCAACGGGACCCGGCAATCCTTCGCAGCCGGGCGAAATCGGCCGCGGCCACGGAGTTGTATCCCGGGTCCGCTGCGGCGAGCTTCGGGGCAAATACAACCGATGGTTAATGAGTTTTAAGGATTCCTGAATAGTTAAGGTATATCAATCGTTTAATATGTGTCCTTGAAGCCACGCCGAGGTAAAATCGGTACATAGATGTGGACATGATGTCGCCCAATCGTTGTAGGGCGGAACTTGCCTTGTTACAAAGTGGGGACCGCGAAGAGACAAGAAAAGCAAAATCATTCTTGGCGTTAGGGGCTTTTGGGGGTCACGTTGAAGTCCGCAGGGGTATTTTTGGTCGCGACCGTGCTGTCCTGCGGCATTGCGCTCGCCGCAGAACCGTTCACGATCCACGACGCCATCAACCAAGCGGTGCAGACCAATCCAGGCGTGGGCGAGGCCGCTGCCAATCGCCGCGCGACTGAATCAGAGCTCGGCCAAACCCAATCGACATTGCTGCCCCAAGTCCGGGTGGAAGGGCGCTGGGGCGCCGTCAGGTCCAATCAGCTCGACGTGATTCCGGCGCCGCAAGGAAACGGCACCTGGCTGCGGTCGGCGGAGGGCTCCCTTGTCGCGCGGCAGCTGCTGTTCGATGGATTTGCCACCCTCAATGAAATCTGGCGGCAGACAGCGCGCGTGGACGCCGCGGCCTATCGGGTCCGGGAACGGACCGAGCTCATCGCGCTCGACGCCAGCGAGGCCTATATCGACGTCATCCGCTATTCACGCCTCGTGGCCCTGGCAACGGAAAACGTCGCGGCCCATCGCCGGATCCTGTCGAATGTGGACGCCCGCTTCCGAGGCGGCCGCGCCGGCGAAGGCGATCTGCAACAGGTGCGCGAGCGCGTCGAAGCCGCGGAGGCGACCAGAGCGCAATTCAAGCAGCAGTACGACGAGGCGCGCGCGAAATTCCGCAAGGTCATCGGCATCGAACCATTCAATCTGAGGACGCCGGGACGTCTGCGCGGCTTGCCGCCGACCAAAGACGAATCGCTCGCCATCGCCCTTCGTCACAATCCGACGATCCAGGCCGCGGAATCCGACAAGGACGCTGCCAAATATGCATTCCACGCCACGGCCGGGGCGTTCGCGCCGACCGTCGCTCTCGAAGGCCGGGCGCTTGACGGCTTCAACAGCGGCGGGGTTTTCGGACGCCGGACCGATTTCAGTGGGATGGTCGTCGCGACCTGGGACATTTTCCGCGGCGGCCAAGACCTGTGGAAACGGAACGAGATGGCGGAGCGCTATACCGAGCAGACGATGCGTCATGCGCGGTTGCAACGCGACGCTTATGAATCGATCGACAAGGCCTGGGCGGCGCGAACAATCACGTCGGAGCGGATCGATGCCCTGGTCCGTCAAATTCGGGCCGACCGCCTGGTGATCGATGCCTATACCAAGGAGTACGACCTCGGTCAGCGGTCGCTGATCGACCTGCTGAACGCGCAGAATCAGTTGTTCAATGCGCTGGTCTCGCTGGAATCGACGCGGGGCGTCGCCGTATTCGCGGATTACCAGCTGCTGGCCGCAGTCGGCACGTTGCTCGAATACCTGAAGGCTCCGCACCCGGTCGACGCAGAACCGCTCGAGACCAAGCCGTTCGGCCTGTTCCCGCCGAGGCTGTCGCCGATCCGGATTTGGCTGCCCGAGCCTGGATCGGAGCCCCTCAATGTGAGGAGAGAAGCGGCCTATGTCGTCGCGCCGGCGCCGGCACGGCCGCTGTCGGCGCTCGCTCTGGGCCAACAGCAAGTCGACCAGCCGCAGGCGCAGGCGCCCGAGAGCGGGTTCGAGCAGCGCTGGCCCCAGAGCGGACAATCCCGATCGTGGCTTGAGGCGATGTTCGCCCCGCTGCAGGAGAATGCCCTGCAGCAGCCGCAGCCGAAGACGGCGCCGCAACAGGCGTCGCGGGGAAATCCGTCCGAGCAGGTCCAGCCGGAGGATGCACGACCGCAGCCCCAGCAGGCCACTCCCCCGCAGCGGACTCAGCAGGCGGCCCCGGCGCGACCGGCGCAGCAGACAGCTGCCCCGCGCCAGCAAAAGACGCCGCGGCGACAGGAGGCCTCTAGTGGCCCCCTGGCGCTGGATCCCGCGGCCTTTGCCGCAGAAAAGCCGGAAACAACCGGCCCGGTTGCTGACCAGCAATAAGGTTAACTGCTTACAGCTGTTTCTTTTCTTCCGCCGCTCCCGCAAGGTGGGGGCGAAGCCGGATTGTCTAAGAGGCCCCCGGCCCATCTATGGTATACAGATGCTTGACGTTGGGCCGGGCACAGGGTCCCAGCTGAGGGAAAGCTATTGAACTTGCAACCGAAACCCGCCGCTGTCGCGGCCGAGCAACCTTTGCGGCCGGCGGCCGGCGGAACTGTCGATCCCCTGTCGGACAGTCTCCTGTTTCTCGCGGCCCATCACGGCCGCGCCCTGAGCCGTGACGCACTGCTGGCCGGGCTGCCGATCGTCGACGGCAAGCTTCCCGTCCGATTGTACGAGCGGGCCGCGCAGCGCGCCGGGCTCGAGGTCGAGGTTGCCAAACGACCATTGGCTGACATTCCGGCGCTGGTGCTGCCCGCCGTCCTGGTCATGCGGGATGGCTCGACCCGCATCCTGCTGGAGATCGATAAGCGCAAGAAAGCCTGCAAGCTCCTCGATCCGTCGTCGCTGACGAATGCACAAGTTCAGCCGTTCGGCTCCGTAAACGCGGATTATCTGGGCTACGCCTTCTTCGTGCGGCCGGCGCAAGCCGTGGATCCGCGCGCGGTTGCCGCCGGCGACGTGCCGCGCACGCACTGGTTCTGGTCGGTGGTCAGCCAGTTCTGGTCGAATTACAGCCACATCGCGATTGCGGCATTGGTGGTGAACCTGCTGGCGCTCGCCTCGCCGCTGTTCATCATGAGCGTCTATGACCGGGTCATACCGAACGGCGCACTTGCCTCGCTCGTCGCGCTCTCGATCGGGATGATTCTCGCCATCGTCTTTGATTTCGTGCTTCGTACCGTGCGCAGCCGGATCATCGATATGACTGGCAAGAAGATCGACGTGTTGCTCGCGGCAAAAATCTTCGAGCACGTGATCTCGGTGAAGATGGCGCAGCGGCCGACCTCCGTCGGCGTTCTTGCCAACCAGCTGCGCGATTTCGACTCGGTCCGCGAATTCTTCACCTCCGGCACGGTTGTGTCGGCGACGGATCTTTTGTTCGCCATCCTGTTTCTCGGGGTTCTGTTCGTCATCGCCGGTCCCCTGGCGTTCATTCCCATGGCGATGCTGCCGCTCATGATCGTCGTCGGCCTGCTGCTGCAGTTTCCGCTCGATCGCGCGATGCGCAGGCTGCAGGCGGAATCGTCGGCCCGTCACGGCGTGCTCGTTGAATCGCTTTCGGCTGCCGAGACGGTCCGGGCCACCGGCGCCGAGGCGCGGATGCAGACGGCCTGGGAGAGATCGGTCGCCGCCACCGCACGGTCGGGCGAGGACGTCCACTTTTGGGCTTCCATCTCGCAGACAACGGCCAATACGGCGCAGCAATTGACGACGCTGATCATGGTCGTCGTCGGTGTATTCCTGATCCTCGACGGAAAGCTTTCGGTCGGCGCCCTGGTGGCTGCTTCGATGCTGGGGGGCCGGGTTCTCGCCCCGATTTCAGGCATTGCCGCCGTGATCACTCGGGCCACGCAAACCATGCTGTCGATGAAGGCGATCGACCGCGTGATGGCGCTCGAGCGGGAACGGCCGCCCGAGCGGATCTACGTGTCGCGGCGGATCGAGCAAGGCAGCCTCACGTTCGACAACGTCACGTTCCGATACCCCACCGGCGCGGAAAATGCCCTCGACAAGGTCTCGTTCAAGATCGAAGGAGGCGAACGCGTCGGCATCATCGGCCGGGTCGGATCTGGAAAGACGACGGTCGGCCGTCTCGCGGTCGGTTTCTACGAGCCGGCGGACGGCCGGATTCTCGTGGACGGCATCGATGCCCGCCAATATGACCCGGCGGATTTGCGAGCCGGGGTTGGCTTCGTCCTGCAAGATACCGACCTCTTCTTCGGCAAAGTGCGAGACAACATCACCCTCGGGAAGCCGAACGCATCCGATGAGGAAGTGCTTGAAGCGGCGCGGCTGGCGGGCGTCGAAGGTTTCATCGCCGGTCATCCGATGGGCTACGACATGCCGATCGCGGAAGGCGGACGCAGCCTGTCGGGCGGCCAGAAGCAGGCCATCGGTCTTGCGCGCGCGCTGATCCGGCGACCGAAGATCCTGCTCCTCGATGAGCCGACGGCCCATTTCGACGTCCGTAGCGAGGCGGAATTCCTCGAGCGCCTGCGGAAGCTGGCGGACGGTCAGCTGACGATCATCGTATCGACGCATCGGACCTCCCTCCTCGCCCTCGTCGACCGGCTGCTGGTGCTCGACCGCGGCCGCCTCGTGGCCGATGGCCCGCGCGACAAGGTGCTCGCGATGCTGCAAGCGGGCCCGGCGAAGCCGGCGCAACCGGGCCAGCCGCTGGAAGGCGGCCCCGCCAAGCAGCTCCATTCGGTCCCGCAACCCGTCCCAGCCAAGAAGTCCAATGCTGCAGTCTGATTTTGCCTTCGCCAACGACATTCGCGCCGCGGCGGAGCTTCGCACGCCGCGGACGTCCCGCATGCTGCTGATCGCCTCGCTCGTGATGATGATCACCTTCCTGATTTGGTCGCACTTTGCGATCCTGGATGAGGTGAAGCGGGGAAACGGCCGCGTCGTTCCCTCGCGTCAAACCCAGGTGGTGCAGTCGCTCGAGGGCGGCCTCGTCGAGCAGATTCTGGTCCAGGAAGGCACCATTGTGCAGAAGGGCCAGCCGCTGATGCGGATCAACGACATCAAGTTCGCATCGGAATTCGGCGAGGTTCGCGAGCGGCGCGCCGCCATGGCTGCCCGCGTCGCCCGCCTGGAAGCCGAAGTCCAGGGGCGCGAGCCGCAGTTTGCCGAGGAACTGCTGCAGCTGGCGCCGCGCGCGGTCGAGGCCGAGCGGAGCGTGTATGCGACGCGGGCCAGCAGGCTGGCGCAGGATGTCGACGTCCTGACCCAGCAGGAAACGCGGCTGACCCAGAACCTGACCTATCTCACGCGCGAGGTGGAGCTGACCCGGCGTCTCTTTGCGCAAAAGGTCGTTCCCGAGATCGAGATGTTGCGCCTGGAGCGGCAGCTCAGCGAGACCCGCGGCCAGCTCGCCGAAGTGCAGTCCCGGATGGCGAACGCGAAGGCCGCGTTCCGCTCGCAGGCCGACGAAGACTTGGCGAAATCGCGCGGCGACCTCGCGGTTCTGGATGAGACGATCAAGTCGGCGCAGGACCGGGTGCGGCGGACCGAGCTGCAGGCGCCGGTCTATGGCGTCATCAATAAGCTCAACGTCACCACGATCGGCGCGGTGGTCCAGCCCGCCGCCAACGTCATCGAGATCGTGCCCTTGGACGACACGCTTCTCGTGGAAGGGCGAATCCGGCCGCAAGACATCGCCTTCATCCGTGTCGACCAGGACGCGGTGGTCAAGCTCACCGCCTACGACTCGTCGGTCTACGGATCGCTCAAGGGCCGGGTCGAGCGGATCAGCGCCGACACCATCATGGAAGACAAGAACGACCGGGCCGGCGAGCGTCCCGAGATGTTCTACCGGGTCATGGTGCGTACCGACAGGAATCATCTCGGCCCGCCCGAGCACCCGCTGCCGATCATCCCGGGCATGGTGACGACGGTCGAGATTCTCACCGGCGAGAAATCCGTACTCGACTATCTGATCAAGCCGGCACGGCTGCTGCGCGACGAAGCCCTGCGCGAGCGGTGATCGCCCAGCGCCTTTCCGTCACTTAGCCGTCCATTAACGATGCCCTCCCCCACGCTGCGCCTGCGCGGCGCGCCGTGGTCTTTGCGTGCAATTTGAATGATCGCATTTTAAGGCGGTTCACCGCATTCGTGACGATATCGTGCATCGTTGACGTCGTTTAACCGGCCCGACACAGGCCGGCCGCTAATCGTCGCCCCGACCAACGAATTCGGGGCGGGCCTCGACGATATCTGTCGACAACCGCGCCCCAGGGCCAGCAGGGGCGCGGAATGCCTTATCCCGACTATTCGCGCAGGGCGGCGCGCGCGCTGGCGCTGGTCGTATTGCTGGGCGCGATCGCGGCGTTCGCAGGGGATGCAGCCGCAAGGCCCAAGGCAAAGAAACTGTCAGGCTCCGAGCCCCGGCCGGCGGCTGCCATGCCGGCAGACTCGCTCACGCCGGTTCGCTTCTTCACCATCAATCAAGTGCTGGCCAAGCGCGACGGCCTTGGCGGCGGGAACTGGTCCGGAGACTGGTCGCTGCGCAACGGGCTTCCCGCCGAGGCCTGGTCCGGAGACTGGTCGCTGCGTCTTGCTTCCCTCGAGCCGGGCAGCGGGGCCACCGATGCACCGGGCTATCAATCCCTTCGGACGCCGGCCCATAACGAGCCTTTCGGATTGGTCACCTTCCGCGCGCCGGAGGGGCTGTTGTGGGTCAAATGGCGCAAGGTCGAAACGGACATCCGCGCAGACAAGGAAATCGAGAGCCGGTGTCGGGCCGATCTCGACCGTTGCACGTCGCCGGCGGCTCGCCGCCTGATAAGCCTCATTGACGAGGCGCGCGGCCGCGACGGACGCGCCCGCATCGACCTGGTCAATCGCTCGATCAATGCAGCCATCCGCTACACCAGCGACCTCGCGCAGCACGGCGTCCCCGACCTATGGTCGTCGCCGCTGGCGACGCTCGCCTCCGGCCAGGGCGATTGCGAGGATTATGCAATCGCCAAATACATGGCCCTGCAGGAATCAGGGGTCTCGCCCGACGATCTGCGGCTTCTGTTGGTGCGGGATCGCGCCGCGGGCCAGGATCATGCGGTGCTTGCTGTCCGCCACGAGCGGCGATGGCTGATCCTGGACAATCGTCATTCGGCGTTGAACGAGGCCGCGGAGCTGCGCCAGTTCACGCCATTGTTCGCGATCGACCAGCACGGCGTGAAGCTGTTTGCGGCGCCCTACGTTCGCCGGCCGATGGACGCAGCCGAGCAGGTCGCCGCCCCCGCGGCCGCCGACCGCAACGGCATCGAGGCTTCGACCCCGCCGATGGCCGGCCCGGCCGGGCTGCCGCTGCTCCCGTAAGCACGCGACGCGGTCACACAAAATAAAAGACGCCTGCGAGTCCCCTCGCAGGCGTCTTTCATTTCAATTGCCGGCCTAGGTTCTGGCCACGTCCGGCGCGCCGCCAGCATTTTCGATGGTGGCGAGCAGGATGCGATTGGCTGCTGCGCCGCCGTCGTAATGGGCCAGCGATTCGACGTCCGGTGCCTCGAACCACGGTGACGAAGCCGGGATAGTGCCGCCGTTCACTTCGGTGGATGTGCCGGCGTGTCCGCCCTCGTCGGCTGCGGACGACCCTTCGGCGCCAGGCTGGCCGCTGAAGGCCGCCAGGATGCCGTCGAGGCTCTCGTGGGCAGTATCCAGGAGTCCGCCGCCGAACGCGCCGGCTTCGCCAAGGGGGCCGCCGCCGAGCATGCTTTGCAGCGCATCCGGGTTGATAAAGATCCCGTCGGTCGCATGACCGGCGGTCAACGCGAGGGCCGCAAGGTCCGGCACGTGGATATCGGGATGCAATTCGCCGTTGAGGGCATTCGCGGCAGCTTCGTTGCCGTTGGCGGTCCCCAGATCGGGGCCGCCATTGACCGATAGCGTGCTGCTGCCGTTGAGGGCGTTCGAGGCAGCTTCGTTGGCGGTCCCCAGATCGGGGCCGCCGTTGACCGATAGCGTGCTGCTGCCATTGCTGGCCGCCGCCGTCGCATCGGACGCCCCCGCCCCCTGGTCAGGCGAGGAGCCGGCCGGCGCCTGGGCGCCGATTTCCACCGATGTCGTGACCAGCGCTTCGCCGGGATGATCGTCGGCCGCGGCGGATGCCGGCAATGGCGCGGAATTGCCATTGGCAAGCGCTCCGTCCGTGGTTCCGAGCGCGTCGGTATCGGGCACGAGTGCCGGCGAGACCTCTGTCGAGTTCGAACCAGCGTATTGCGCGATCAGCGACGCCTGGCCGTCCTCGTCGGCCGCAGCCGGGGTCGATGCCATGGCGGCGGCGGCAGCGCCCTGATCAGGCGCCGGTCCCGCGAGGTCCGGCGCCCAGCCGGTCGACGCGGATGCGCCGGTTGCGGCATTGAGGGCGGTCCCGACCTCGGTGCTGCTGTGGACGTCTTCGGCGGCGGGCGCGGCGTGGGCCGGCTCGCTCGCCGCACTGATCGTGGCCATGACGTCGGTCGTCTGCTCGACGATCGAGTCCATGGCGCCGATCTGCGCGGCTACCGAGGTATTGCTTTCGCCGCCCGCGGAACCGAGGTCGGGCGCACCGGCGGCGACGTTGTCGCCGCCACCCAGAGCCTGCAGCGTGGGCGACGTCTCAACCGAGGTCGTCAGCGCCTGATCGGCCGCAAGCGGCGATGTCCCGCCACTCGCCTGCTGCTGGGCGGCAGGTGCGGAGGCGACATCCGGGCCCGGCGCCAGGTCGGGGCTGCTGCCCCAAGCGGGGGCCGAGCTCGACGCCAGCGTCGGCGAGGTTTCGACCGACGCGGTCGCGGGCTGGTCCGCAGTTGGCGCAGGTGCCGCGACGCTTGTCTGCTGCTCAATGACAGGGGCCGAGTTCGTGGTCGGCGCCAGATCCGGGCTGCCGGCGACGTCCGGCGAGCCGCCGAGTTGCGAGATCGCCGCGAGGCCAGCCTCGATGCCGCTTGTCGAGCGCGGACCGCTGTCGCTGGTATCGGGGGCGATGTCGCTGCCGACATTCTGGGCCGCCAAGGTGGGCGACGTCTCGACCGAGGTCGTCACCACCGGATCGGGTTCGGCCGCGGGCGCTGGCGCTGCCACGCTGACCTGCTGCTGAACGACCGGGGCCGAGTTGACGGGCGCCAGGTCGGGGCTACCAGCCGCGTCCGCCGATCCGCCGAGCTGCGAGAGCGCTGCAAGACCTGCGGTGATGCCGCCTGTCCACCGCAGATCGGTGTCGGGAGAAGCATCGGCGGCCGGCTGAGCCGCCAGCGTAGGCGACGTCTCGACCGCCGTCGTCACCGGCTGCTCCGCGGCAGTCGCCGGTGCCGCGACGCTTGTCTGCTGCTCGACGACAGGGGCCGAGTTCGTGGTCGGCGCCAGATCGGGGCTGCCGGCGACGTCCGCCGATCCGGCGGACTGCGAGAGTGCCGCGGTGAGACCGGCCGTGATGCCACCGGTCCACCGAAGGTCGGTGTCGGGAGAAGCATCGGCGGCAATCGGGGCCGTCAGCGTGGGCGATGTTTCCGTCGACGTCGTTACCGGCTGTTCGCCGCCCGTCGCGGGGGCCGGGGCTGCAACGCTCGTCTGATGGTGATCGGCAGCCTCGCCGAACGTCGCATCGAAGTCGACCTCGACGAACGTTCCCTGCGTGCCGTTGGCGTACTGGAAGCTCCCATTCAAAAGATTGATCCCGACGATGCCGAGATCGTCGAGGCTCCGGAGTTCGCCAGCTTCGCTGATGCCGTTATGGTTGAGGTCCTGCCAGACCTTCAGGGCGTCAAAGACGGCGTCGTTGCTGTTGATCAGCCCGTCGCCGTTCTGGTCGAGCGAGGCGAGCGCCGCCAGGCTGCTGGCGAAATTGCCGCCCGCGAACCACGGCGAGAAGATCTCGGTGCCGTTCTCGATGGCGCCCGAGCCGTTGAGGTCGAGTGCCAGGATGCCGTCCTCGCCCGCCGTCCACGCCACCTTGTCGGCGACGCCGTCGCCGTTGATGTCGAAGGTGACGCCGTTGTCGAGGCTGGTCAGATGGATTCCCGGCGCGCCCAGGTCGAAGACAAGCGGATCGGCGCCGGTGTAGACGGTGATATCCGTGTTGGTGATCGCGGTGAGCTGCGCCAACGAGGTGACATTGTCCAGTGTCGCCACCTGCACGCGGTTGGCGGTGTTGCTCCAGTCCGTATCGAACCAGATCTCGCCGTGGCCGGTCGTCGAGTTGAAGACGATCGCGTACGAGTTCACAGCAGACCCGCCGGTGTCTGACGTGATCTGAGCGTTCGT
>Ga0114129_10002095_pt1 | contig 27439 bp, 21 predicted proteins | sample RhiMetdeltSRZDD1_FD_80071 | JGI IMG/M metagenome (GOLD analysis project Ga0114129, IMG submission 80071) | Populus rhizosphere microbial communities from Tennessee, USA - Rhizosphere MetaG P. deltoides SRZDD1 (version 2) (version 2) | ecosystem: Host-associated > Plants > Roots > Rhizosphere >... | reverse complement strand
GCGATCGCCTGACGGCGGCCAATCTCCATCCGGAAGCAATCGAAGCAGAGTGCCCGTGGTCGCTCGGCCTGCGGATCGGCTTCATCGCGAAAGCCGTAGCGCGCCTCCCGCGCGCGGCAGCCGGCGCACATCGGGGTGTGTGGCGCAGACTGGTGACGTGGAGACGTCCGCGCGCGCGCCGCTGCTCCAGAGAAGGCCAGTTGCTGTTGAGTGTTGACCTGCCGCAGTGCCTGCGCCATACGAGCCGTCCTTTCGCCCTTCGACAATCGCTCAGGGCGTCCCGAGCGAAGCGGAGGGATGGGATTCGCCTTCGACTGTCGCTCAGGGTGTCCCGAGCAATGTCGAGGGACGGGATTCGGATCAAGTGGTCTGCAGACGACTGTATGGGAGGGGTGTGACAGACTAGGTCACTTCAAAGGGCAAAGGTCAAAGGGCAAAGGTCAAAGGAAGAAACCAGATGGGCGGAAAGGGGAAGGGGAACAAGGGCGAAGGGGCGAGGGCGAAGGAAAGCTCCTCGATCGATTCGTTGTACCAGTTGCCCCTCACCGAGTTCACGCCCGCGCGGAATGCGCTCGCGGCCAGGTTGAAAAAAACCGGACGCGCTGAAGAGGCCGAGGAAGTGCGCTCGCTCGTCAAGCCGTCGATCTCGGCATGGGCCGCCAATCAGGTGTATTGGCAGCATCGCGAGACGTTCGATCGCTTGATCGCCGCGGGAGAACGGCTGCGAAAAGCGCAGTCGACAACGCTGTCCGGCAAGTCCGCCGACGTACGCGGCGCGCTCCAAGCCGTTCGCGAAACACTCTCGGAGTTGACCCGGATGGCGGCCGACGCCCTGACCGCCGTGGGCAGCAATCCGAGTCCCGGCACGATGAGAGCCGTGACTGCCACGCTCGAAGCGCTGTCTGCATTCGGCTCGATCCCCGACGCGCCGCGCCCGGGGCGCCTCGTCGATGACGTCGACCCGCCTGGGTTCGAGACGCTTGCGGCCCTCGTGCCGAGTGGTGGAAGCGCAAGCGGCGGCGACGCGCCGAGCAAGGTCCTCAGCTTTCGACAGGTGCCGCAATCCCCGAAGCGATCGCCGCGACGCGCGACGGGCGAGGACGATGAGGAACGTCGCGAGGAGGAACGCAAGGCACGAATTGCGGCCGCGAAGGCTGCGGTTCAGGAGGCCGATCGAGCGCTGCGCGACGCCAAGTCTGTCGCACAGCAGGCGCAGGCTGCATTGAAGAAGGCCGCGGCCGACGCGAAGGATACCGAGAAGGCGATGGTCGAAGCCGAGCAGGTTCTCGAGAAGGCGGCCAAGGACGCGAATTCCTCACGTCAGCTCGCACGACGTCTGGCCGTCGAAGCCGAAGCGGCTGCGCAGGCGGTCGAAGAAGCCGAGCGCTCACTGATGCGAGCAAAAAAAGAAGTGGATGAAGCAGGAGGGTAATGCAGAATGCAGGATTCAGACACTGCTTGAGTCATCAGTTTTCGAGTTTGAGTACTTTGCCCTCTGCCTTCTGCATTTTGCATTTTGCATTTGCATTTTGCATTTTGCATTTTGCATTCTGAATTACACCTGTCAGTCCTCGCCCACTCCCATTTCTCCCGCCCAGCGCACGGCACCGCGTGCTTCGAGACCGAACGCATCGAGCATGCGTGACACGGTGTGATCGACGAGGTCGTCAATCGTGCGGGGGTGGTGGTAGAACGCAGGGACCGGTGGGAGCACGATCGCGCCCATGCGAGACAGCTTCAGCATGTTCTCCAGATGAATATCGCTGAGTGGGGCTTCTCGAATGGCCAACAGCAACTTGCGACGCTCCTTGAGGATGACGTCCGCCGCGCGGTGGATCAAGTTGTCGCCATATCCGTGAGCGATGGCGGCCATCGACTTGGCGCTGCAGGGAGCGATGATCATCCCATCGGTTCGAAACGATCCGCTCGAGATCGTGGCCCCCATGTCCCCCGGCGCATAGACCACCGTCGCCAACGCCTCGACCTGGTCACGCGTGTACGGCGTCTCGTGCAGCAGCGTGCGCGCGCCCCAGCGGCTGATCACGAGATGCGTCTCGACGTCCAGCTCGCGGAGTCGCTCGAGAAGCCGCACGCCGTAAATGGCGCCGGTCGCGCCGGTCAGAGCGATGATGAGACGCATATCGGTCGCCAGTCTACCGTCTCAAGTCTACAGTCTGCGCTCTCCCCTCGTCTTCCGTGTGCGTGAATACCCGGATATCATCCGTTTCGTGCTGAAACGTCAGCGAGAGGGATCAGTGGTGTGCACGTCGTGCGGCGTGCTGGTCGGAGTCAACGACGGTACCTGCTACAACTGCGGCCGGCGAAACCCGGGCCTGTGGGGGTTTGCCCCCGCGTTGCGCGCGCTCGGTGGGGACCTCGGCTTCGTGCCGTTCGTCGTCGGTTCGTGCGCGGTGCTCTATGTGCTGACGCTCGTCGCATCGGGCGGCGCCATCAACATGAGAGGGGTGTTCGGGTTTCTCGGGCCGTCGGGTCTCGCCCTCTTCTGGTTCGGCGCGACCGGGCCCGTGATCGTCCAGGAGTACGGCCGCTGGTGGACGATCCTCAGCGCCTCGTGGCTGCACGGCAGTGCCTTGCACATCATCTTGAACATGGTCTCGGTGCGCCAACTTGCTCCGGCAGTCGCCGATATGTATGGGCCGGGGCGGATGGTGATCATCTACACGGTCGGTGGCGTCGCGGGCTTCGCGCTCAGCGTCTTCTGGGGCCTGTTCCTGCCTCCGATTCCGCTCCTCGGAAGCGGGCGCGGCATCACCATCGGCGCCTCCGCCAGTATTACGGGCCTGCTGGGCGCGATTTACTATTACGGTAACAGAAGCGGCAGCCGCATGGCCCGCAGCTACGCCGGCAACTCGATCGTGTTCGTGCTGATTCAGGGGATCTTCCTGCAGGGCATCATCAACAACTTCGCGCACGGTGGCGGGTTCATCGGCGGATATCTCGCGGGTCGATTGCTCGACCCATTGAAGCCCGAGCGGATCGATCACATTGCCATCGCCCTCGTGTGCCTGGCAGCCTCGGTTCTGTCTGTCGTGGTGTCGGTGCTGCACGGGGTGCAGCTCTTGAGATAAATGACCTCGAGGAGAGATTCGTGAGACTCGCGTATCAAGGAGAGCCGGGCGCGTATAGCGAAGCCGCGGCATTGCTGTTCGGCGGACCGCACGCCGAAACGCTGCCCTGCAAGGCCTTCGAGGACGTCTTCGACGCCGTCGTCAAGCAACGCGCGACGCACGGCGTCCTGCCCCTCGAGAACTCTATCGGCGGAACCATCCATCGGAACTACGACCTGCTGCTCGACCACGATCTGCAGATCACCGGCGAGGTTGAGCTCGACGTCGTGCACTGCCTGCAGGCGCTGCCGGGCACGAAGCTCGCCGACGTGAAAGTCGTCTACTCACATCCCCAGGCATTGGCGCAGTGCGAGCGATATCTCAAGGATCTCGGCGCCACCGTGGAAGCCGTATACGACACGGCGGGCGGCGCGAAGCTGGTGTCCGAGCAGAAGCTCGCCGGCGCAGCGGCGCTCGCGTCGCGACGCGCCGCGGAGGTCTTCGGCCTCGAGGTGCTGCAGGAGGCGGTGCAGGACTTCGAGTTCAACATCACTCGATTCGCGATCATCGGCAGCGGAGCGCCCACCGACGCGAACAAGACCACGATCGTGTTTGCGCTGCCCAGTACGCCGGGCGCGCTGTTCAAGGCGCTCAGTGTGTTTGCGCTGCGCGACATCAACCTGACGAAGCTCGAGAGCCGCCCCATGCGCGGCCGCCCGTGGGAATACCTCTTCTACGTCGAGGTCGACGCGCCTCGCTCCGACTTCGGCTGTCAGCGCGCGCTCACACACCTGGCCGAATTCGCCAGATGGACACGCGTACTTGGCACCTACAAAGGAGCCGAGCGGCGTACCACGTAGACCCAAAGCCCTCAACGATATAATTCCGCGCCATGAAGCATCCGATGAGGCATGTTGCGATTTGCGCTGCGTTGGTGATCGCGTCTACGTCCCCGGCTCGCGCACAAGCACCAGCGCCCGACGGCGCTGACCTCTACAAGCGGACGTGCGCGATGTGTCACGACAACGGCGGCGGCCGCGCGCCAAATCGCGAAGCCTTCCTGTCGATGCCCGCCGAACGAGTGATCTCGGCGATGGAGACAGGGTCGATGATCACGATGGCGAACAATCGCACCGCGGCGGATCGACGTGCCATCGCCGAGTTCCTGACGGGTAAGTCGCTGTCAAACCCGCTCGTGACGACACCACCCACGTCAGCGATGTGCACCAGCGCGACCACTTTCAATGCCGCCACCGGACCGCGATGGACGGGGTGGGGTCAGAACACGAACAACACTCGCTTCCAGGACGCATCCGGGGCCGGTCTCACCGCGAGCGATGTGCCGCGTCTGAAGTTGAAGTGGGCCTTCGCGTTTCCCGGAGATCTGCAGTCCTACTCGCAAGCCACGATCGCGGGTGGACGCGTGTTTGTCGGCAGCTGGGGCGGTAAGGTCTATTCGCTGAGCGCCGCAACCGGCTGCGTCCACTGGTTCTTCGACGCGGGACAAGGCGTGCGATCCGCGGTCAGCGTTGGACGCGTCGGTGCGCGCGAGGTCGCGGTGTTTGGTGACGCGCAGGCCAACGTCTACGCGCTCGATGCCGCCACGGGCAAATTGCTGTGGAAGACCGATGTGGAGGACTTCCCCGTCGGACGCATCAGCGGCTCGCCGACGCTCTACAACGGACGCATCTATGTCGGCGTCGCCTCCGGCGAAGAAGCGTCGGGAGCCAATCCTGCGTACGAATGCTGCCGCTTCCGCGGCAGCGTCGTCTCGCTCGATGCGGCAACAGGGAAGCCGCTCTGGAAGACCTACACGATCGACGAGCCCAGGCAGACCAAGAAGAACGCAGTGGGCACGCAGCTGTGGGGACCATCAGGAGCACCGGTCTGGTCGTCACCCGCGATCGACGTCACGATGAATCGGCTCTACGTCACGACGGGCAACAACTACAGCGACCCGCCGTCGACGATGAGCGATTCGTTTCTGGCGCTCGATCTCGATTCGGGAAAGATTCTCTGGTCGAGGCAGATGACGGAGAAGGACGCCTACACCGCGGCATGTCGCCTTCCGGACAAGACCAATTGCGCGGAGTCGAACGGCCCGGATTTCGACTTCAGCTCGTCCCCGATCCTCGTCACACTCCCCGGCGGGAGACGCATGCTCGTCGCAGGTCAGAAGTCAGGCATCGTCCATGCCCTCGATCCCGACAAGGGGGGCGAAGTGCTCTGGCAAACACGGGTGGGTCGCGGCGGGACGATGGGCGGCGTGCAGTGGGGATCGGCCGCGGATCAGTCGAACGTGTACGTGGCTCTGTCGGACATCGGTCGCATCATGCTGACCTATAGCAACAACACGGATGCCGATCCGAAACAAGGCGGCGGCATGTTCGCGCTGCGTCTCGAGGACGGCGAGCGCCGGTGGTACACGCCGCCGCCAGGGTGCGGCACGAGGACGCGCTGCAGCCCGGCACAGTCAGCAGCCGTGAGCGCGATCCCCGGCGTTGCCTTTTCAGGATCGGTGGACGGACACATGCGCGCGTACTCCTCCGTCGACGGCAAGATCCTCTGGGACTTCGACACGATCCGCGCCTATGAGGGCGTCAACGGCGTGCAAGGCCGCGGTGGTTCCATCGACGGCCCAGGGCCCGCCATTGGCGGCGGGATGGTCTTCGTGAACTCCGGCTACCCCACGGCTGGCGGAACACCGGGCAATATGCTGCTCGCGTTCTCTGTCGATGGGAAATGAAACGCTCGCGCGTAATGCAAGATGCAAAATGCAAAGGTAGAGCTTCACTTTGCATTCCTTTTGCATTTTGCATTTTGCATCTTGCATTACGCGTCTCGCACCTCATCCATCTCTAACTGACACGAGAATTGCAACTCATCGCCCGATAGGCGCTCCGGAGCCGCAGAGCTAAGGTCTGTGGTGTTCCGAAGGTGGACTGTGGGGGTCGATGTCATGAAACTGGGCAACAAGACGCCATTGGCCTTGATCGGCCTCGCTGCGATTGCCGCGTCCGGAATCGTCGCAACTGTCGTGCTCAAGGAACGTCGCAAGCAGGAGCGAGAATCCGAGATCGACGATCGAATCGCCGACTCCTTCCCCGCCAGCGATCCCCCATGGCAGCCTTAGAGCAGAACGCCTCGGGCACCGTCGTGCGTGTCGCGGCTGTGGGCGATCTCCACTGCACGCGCACCTCCCACGGCGCCTTCCAACAACTGTTTGGGCAGGTGTCGGAATCGGCGGACCTGCTGCTGCTCGCGGGCGATCTGACCGACACGGGTCTGCCTGACGAAGCACGCCTGCTGGCCAAAGAGTTTGCGGCTCTGCACGTGCCTGCGGTGGCCGTCTTCGGCAACCACGACTTCGAGTCGGGTCACCAGGACGAGCTCAGAAGCATCCTCACGGACGCGGGCGCCACCATCCTCGATGGAGAGGCCACTGAAGTCCGCGGGATTGGAATCGCGGGCGTCAAAGGATTCGCCGGAGGATTCGGCAAGCGAGCGCTGGGGCCCTGGGGTGAGTCGGTGATCAAGCAGTTCGTTCACGAGGCGGTGAACGAGGCGCTCAAGCTCGAGGCCTCGCTCGCGCGACTCCGATCGGCACGTCAGATCGTCCTCCTCCACTACTCGCCTGTGCAGGACACCGTGGAAGGTGAGCCACTGGAGATCTATCCGTTCGTCGGATCGAGCCGACTCGAGGAGCCGATCAGCCGCTACCCCGTGTCGATGGTCTTTCACGGCCATGCGCATCGGGGCCGTCCTGAGGGGCTGACGAAAAACCAGATACCCGTTTACAACGTGTCGATGCCGCTTCTCGCGCGCGTCTTTCCAAATCAGCCGCACTTCCGCATCGTCGAGGTCACGACGCAGCCAGTCGTTCGCGAGGAACGCCGCGTCGCACAAATCTTTCACCAGGGAGGGGCATGAACACGGCCAGCCTTCCCGGGCGATCGCTCGTGATGTTCTATCACGATGCGTTTCGTCTGCTCGCCGACGCCGACATCCCGTTCCTCGTCGGGGGATCCTTCGCACAGTCGCGCTACACGCTGCGCGATCGCGACACGAAGGATCTCGACATCGTCGTGCGGCGCACGGATGTGGATCGCGTGCTGAGGGTGTTCGCGAACGCGGACTACCGGACCGCTCTGCCCTATCCACACTGGCTCGGGAAGATCTATTACAACAATCACTACCTCGACGTGATGTTCGGGTCCGGTAATGGCGTCGTACAGGTCGACGATGGCTGGTTTGCGAATTCAGTAGAGGCCGAGGTGCTCGGGAAGATGCTGCGGCTCGTGCCGCCAGAGGAGCTGCTCTGGTCGAAGGCATTCGTGCAAGAGCGCGAGCGCTTCGACGGCGCCGACGTGCTGCACCTCCTGCACGCGTGCGCGCGGGATCTGGACTGGGATCGCCTCCTCGGGCGTTTCGGCAATCATTGGCCCGTTCTCCTGAGTCATCTCGTGCTGTTTCAGTTCGTCTACCCAGACCGGCGCAGCGACGTGCCGGCTGCGGTGATCGATGAACTGACCAGGCGACTCTGGCAACTGCGCACGAATGACCACGAACACGTCTGCTACGGCACACTGTTGTCTCGCGAGCAATATCTGTTCGATTTGGAGACGCTCGGCTACAAGGATGCCCGCACGGAGCCGAGCGGCGGCATGACCGCCGACGAAACCGAGATCTGGACGCGAGCGATCGACCGGAAGTAGGCCCCTGGCGGGTCTACACCCCTCGACGTGCTCGGGGTGCCCTGAGCGCGCGTCGAAGGGCAGAACAAGACCCGCCCTTTACCGTCCAACCGGCTCCAGAATCGCGAGTCCCGAGTCCGAGTCAAAACCCAGCCATTTCGGAGTAATATGCCCGGTTCAGCCCAAAATACCGGGGCTTTCGTGCACTTTGTCTGCCGGCGACGTTTGTACAACCGATGTCGCTTGTACAACTGATGTCGCTGATCGACACGGCGAGCCCGGGTCAAGCGCAAATGAACCCCGACCGACAGCGGCGACTGTCCACGCTGGTCGACTCCACGTTCGACCTGTCGCTGAAGCAGCTCCGGTCCTTCCTGGACCGCGAGTGCGCCGACGATCCTGAGTTGCGCGCCGAGGTCGAACGCCGCGTGCTCGAGCGCCAGACGATTGGCACGCCGCACGACGGCTCGCTCGCCACGCAAGACTCGCTGCAGGCCGGTGACGTCGTCGCCGAACGCTATCGCATCGCTCGCCTCATCGGCCGCGGCGGAATGGGCGAGGTGTACGAAGCGCGCGACCTGCTGCTGAACGAAGACGTCGCGATCAAGACGTTGCGCCGAGATCTCACCGGCGACGAGGCCATCGCCCAACGCTTCCAGACGGAGATTGCGCTTGCGCGGAAGGTGACGCATCGCAACGTCTGTCGCATCTTTGAAGTCGGCATTCATCGCAGCGCGGAACGTCCACCGCTGCTCTTCTTCGCGATGGAGCTGCTCAAGGGCGACACGCTCTCGTCGAGAATTCGTGCCGGACGACTGACACGCGCTGAAGCCTTTCCAATCGCCGTGCAGCTCGCCGAAGGTCTCGAGGCTGCACATCGAGCGGGGATCGTCCATGCCGACTTCAAGAGCGCCAATGTCATTCTGGTTGGCGATCGAGGTCAGACGCGAGCGGTCATCACCGACTTCGGTCTGGCGCGTCTCGATCCCTCCGGGATCTCGCTCGGCGCCGGCACGCACGCGGTTGCCAGCACGGCTCGCATTGCCGGCACGCTGGCGTATATGTCGCCCGAGCAGCTCGCAGGCGATCAGGTGACGACCGCCTCGGACATCTACTCCTTCGGGATTGTCTTGTTCGAGATGGCGAGCGGCGAACGCCCCTTCGATGATTCGGACGTGATCAAGGCCGCGATGCTCAGGGTGGGCGCGCCGGCGGTTTCTGTCCGCGCGAGGGTGCCCGACATCGATGATCGCTGGGACACGGCCATCACCCGGTGCCTGCAGCGCGAGCCCGCGCGCCGATTTGCCAGCGCCGGTGCTCTCGCGAACTGGTGTCGCGACCGCAGTTGGTGGGACGTCAGATATTGGACGCGTCGCGAACTCGTTGGCGTATCGGCCGCCGCGTGTCTCGTCCTCGCGGCCGCCATTGGTGTGTGGCTCTGGGGACATCGGCCCTATCAACCACGCCCACAAGCGCTCAGGTCGTACCAGATCGGCGTGAACGCGCTGTATTCGATGACCTATGAGACCGCGCGGAAGGCATTCGAACAGACCGTGGCGATCGATCCCACGTTTGCCCTCGCGCATGCGAGCCTCGCGCGCGCGTACGACGAGCTCGATTACACCGATCGCGCCAAGGACGCGATGCTGCGCGCCGTTGCGGCGGCGCAGGATTCGCGCCTGTCGGCCGACGACGAGCGGAGATTGCGCGCGCTGCAGTTCATGGTGTCCAGAGACTACGAGCGCGCGGCGCCGCTGATTCAACAGACTGAAACGGCGGCGCGCGGGAATGCCCGGGCGGCCGCCGCGGTCGAGACGGGGTGGCTGGCGCAGCAGATGGAGAACTCGAATGCGGCCGCCGCCGCATTCGAGCGAGCGTTGACGATCGATCCCTCGTATGCGGCCGCGAAGCTTCGGCTTGGATTCATGTTCGGTCGCCGCGGCGCGCAGAACGACCTCGCGCTCGGATTGCAGGCGTTCACCGAAGCCGAGCAGCTGTATGCCGCAGCGGGCGACTACGAGGGCGTGACCCAAACGCTGTTGGAGCGCGCCAATCTGCTCGTTCGCCGCAGCCGTCAGAACGAAGCGCTGCCGGTGATCGACAAGGCTCTGGCGGTCGCGCAAACCGTTGGCAATCGGTATCAGGAAATCCGTCTGTTGCTCTTACAGGGTACCGCCCTGAGGGACCTGAATGACACCGGACGCGCGACACCTATCGTCGAGCAGGCGATTGCCAAGGCGTCTGCGGAGAACATGGACAACCTGGCAACCAATGGGCAGATCGACCTGGCGAATATCTATCTTCGAGCGGGCGACATCACAACCGCGGAGCCTCTTTTTCAGCGCGCCCTTCAAACCGCTCGTCGCGCTCATGTTCGCCGGCAGGAGGCTCGCGCTCAGCTCTCGCTTGGCTCGCTGTACGAACAGAGCCGGCGCCCCGAAGACGCCCGGCCACTGATTCAATCCGGCCTGTCGTTCTATCGAGAGGCTGGCTATCGACGGGAGTCGATTCAGGCCGCCATTGTCCTGGGCGGCGTACTGCAACAACTGGGAGAAAACCAGGATGGCATTCGTATCCTGCGCGAGACGCTTCCAAGCACCGTACAACTACAGGACCGACGATCCGAAGCGCAGCTTCACGAACGCATTGCGGACAATCTGCACGACATCGGCGACTGGCCGGGGGCCCTGGCGGAGTATCAACGATCGCTCGAACTTCAGCCGTCGCCTCTTCAGGTCGAGTACACACGCATGACGATCGCTCGGTCGCAGCGTCGCCTGGGTCTGCGAGAAGATGCCGACCGTTCGCTGGATCAGACGGAGCAGTTCTCGAAGAACCACCCGGATGCGCGACTGCGCGCATCGATCGTCATCGAACGTGCCGAGATGGCGTACTCGGAAGGACGTTTTCAAGACGTCGTCGCGCGCTTGGGCTCGTTGCCACGCGATCAGAGCGGCGATATCGATCGTCAGTCGACCTCGCTGCGCAGCCGAATCTTCATTCGGACGGGTCGCATCCGCGAAGGTCTGGCCCTCGCGACAACGCAGGTAGAGGCACTCGAAAGGACCAGACTTCCGGGATCGGCTGCCGCGGAGCGGCTGGCGTTTGCCGAAGCCCTGGTGGCGGTCGGAGAGCGTGAATCGGCGCTGACGATGTCGCGTGCCGCGTTGGACTATCTGCAACCCAAAGAGAGCTGGGAAGGGATCTGGCGGGGCCATATGATTGCAGCCCGTGCATCGGCGCAGCGCGCCGACGCCGATGCACACGAGACCGCCGCGCGCGCGGCGCTGATGCAATTGCGAACCGGGTGGACCGCGCCGGCGGTCGATCGCTATTTGGGCCGACCCGACGTCGAGTCACTCGTGCGCGGCGTGCGCTTTTAAGAGCAGTTTAAGGAGGCAGTATGGGCGATGCCGTGATCATTGACGATGGAGGGTCCACCAGAATCAAGCAACTGAAGCTGACGACGGCAACGGGGAAGATGGATGACCTGATCGAAGTTGCCCTGATCGCGGGACAGTCACAATCGAAGGATTTCGCCCTCGGTCCCTTCACAAGGCTGATGATCTCGTGCCTCGATGCGAGCGGTGCCTCCGGCCCACCACTCCTCGGCGCGGGCCCTGCCCCTGCAGGCACGTTCCCGATTGCGATGGGTGCCGGGGATGCCTTCGAAGTCCATTCGGGGAAGCATCGTACCCAGGGGAAGATCGTGAACAGGGGCATCTCCATTCCACCCGCCCCTCCGACAACCAACGCCGACTGCGAAATCACCGTGAAGGGCACGGGCGGAACCGAGCCGATCGTCGAAGCGCGACATAGCAAGCAACAACGCCGATACGTGATCTCAAATGCTCCACCGATCGAGAGCGTCGACGTCAATGCGGCTGGCCCACCGAAGACCTTCGATATTCCGCCAGGCACGGTCTACACGGTCGTCATCCTGGACTGACACGAACGTCGCCGCGCTCGTTCAGGGGCCGGCCTCCGGCCAGGCCCCTTCGTTGGGCAACTCGAATCGCGAATCCCGAACCCCGAGTCCCGAATCCCGGTTCAATGGCAGAATCCGTGGGCACATTGTCCTTGCGCACACGGCATCTCACACGCAAAGCTGATGGGACATGGCCGCCTGCCGTCGCATCGTCGTCGTGGCGTTTCCCGATGTGCAGGTACTCGACGTGACCGGACCGCTCGAAGTGTTCGGCCGGACGGCCCGATGGCTCGTCGAGCAAGGGACGCGACCGGACCTCGCGTACTCGGTGGAGATCGCGGCCGCGGCCGCGGGTCCGCTGCCGACCTCTTCCGGCTTCAGGCTGATGGCCGATCGCCGACTGCGCGATCTTCGATGCGGCGTCGTCGACACGCTGCTCGTGGCAGGCGGTCGTGGCGCGCGCGCTGCCGCGCAAGACCCGCGGCTGCTGGATTGCTTGAAGCGGATGGCGCCGCGGGTTCGGCGCCTCGGTTCGGTGTGCACGGGGACATTCATCCTTGCGGCGGCAGGCTTGCTCGACGGTCGCCGCGCGACGACGCATTGGGCATCGTGCGATGCGCTGGCGAGGCTCCACCCGACTGTCGCCGTCGATCCCGATCCGATCTTCGTTCGCGACGGCCGTGTGTACACGTCGGCTGGCGTGACAGCGGGCATGGATCTCGCGCTCGCGATGGTCGAGGAAGATCATGGCCGTCACGTCGCGCTCGCCGTGGCCCGGCAGCTCGTGATGTTCCTTCGTCGCCCGGGCGGTCAGTCGCAGTTCAGCACGCAGCTCGCCGTCCAAACGGCAGACAGGGAGCCGTTGCGCGAGCTCCAGCAGTGGATCGCCGACCACCTGCGATCCGACTTGTCGGTGAACGCGCTGGCCCATCGTGTGGCGATGAGTCCGCGACACTTCGCGCGCGTGTTCTCGTCTGAGTTGGGGATGACACCGGCGCGGTTCGTGGAAGTCCAGCGCGTCGAGGCCGCGCGACGCCGGCTCGAGGAATCGAATGACGGGGTCGACAGCGTCGCGGCGACCTGTGGGTTCGGAGGCGCGGAGGTGATGCGACGTGCGTTCCTGCGTACCATACGTGTGTCGCCGACCGATTACCGCAATCGGTTCAGATCGTCACTGCAACGAAAAGGGGCGTGAGATGAAGAAGATCATGTTCTCGGTGCTGGCGCTGGCATACGTCGCCGCGTTTGGCTCGACGGTTGCCGGCCAAGACACTGAGGGTCCGCGATATGTGAAGGACATGAATCTCGCGCGCCCGACCAACTATCGAGAGTGGGTGTTCGTGAGCTCGGGCCTGGGGATGGAGTACAACCCGATGCCGGGCGCTCCTCCCGGCCAGTCCTTCGGCAACGTCTTCGTGAACCCGGCGTCATACCGAGCGTTCATGAAGACTGGCAAATGGCCCGATCGAACGACCTTCGTCCTCGAGTTCCGCGCGTCGACAAGTGAAGGATCGATCAACAAGGCCGGCCGTTTTCAGGATCGTCTCGTCGGCCTCGAGGCCGAGGTCAAGGATGCGCGATTCCCGGACGGGTGGGGCTTCTTCAACTTCCTCCAGAAGGGCACCATGGTGGATTCAGCCGAGCCGCTGCCGCTCAGTGCGGGCTGCGCTGAGTGTCACACGAAGAACACGGCCGTGGAGCGGACGTTCGTCCAGTTCTATCCGACGCTGATGGATGTGGCGAGAAAGATGGGGACCGTCAAACCTGGGTTCTAGGCTTGGGATGTTCGATATTTGCCTAGAGCGTTCTTGTTTGGCCGCCATCGGCGTCGACGATCGAACCCTGACAGAACGCCGCTTGCGGTGACGCGAGGAACGCGACGAGCCCGGCAATTTCTTCGGGCTGTCCAAAGCGCGCGACGCCCATCGATCGCGCCATCTGATGCTCGACATCGGCCGGATCGATCTTGTGCTCGGCGGCGAACGTCTTCAACCGCGTCTGCAGACGATCGGTCGCGATGCCGCCGGGATTGATGGCGTTGACGCGCACGCCATCCTTCACGCCGCGGTCCGCGAGCACTTTCGTGAGGTTCAGCAGCGCCGCGTTGACCGCTCCGCCGATCGCGAACTCTGCGCTGCCCGTGCGCCCGCCGATTCCGACGATATTGACGATGGCACCATGCGACGCCTGGAGATGAGGCCAGGCCGCGCGGCTGCACCGCATCGCGCCGAAGAACTTCAACGCGAAACCGTCGCTCCAGTCCTGCTCAGACAGCGTGAGGAAATCACCGCGCGTGGTCGCGCCCGCGTTGTTGACGAGCAGGTCGAGCGCACCGAAGCGAGCGACGGCCGCCGAGACGACTGCGGCGGGCGCGTCGGGTTTCATGAGGTCGACCGCCTGCACGAGACATGAGTCGCCGAGAGGCTGCGCGAGATCATCGAGCTGCGTTCGCGTTCGCGCAACGACGACGAGCCGCATGCCTTCAGCGGCCAGCATCTGGGCGATCGCGCGACCGATGCCTTTGCTCGCGCCCGTCACGATCGCAACTTTTCCTGTGAGTTGGAGATCCATGTCGATTCTCGAAGGCCGCAGGGCTCAGGCCCCCGGCCCTCAGGGCTGGCCAGTCATGAGTCGTCAGTCGGTGGGCATCAGGCAACGCTAATGGCTGACAAGCGCAGGGAAGGGGCCGGAGGCGTACACGATTTTGCCCCCGAGCATCGTGAGCAAGGACTCCGTCGAGCCAATGCGCTCCACAGGCACCGTCATGTAGTCCTGCGACAGCACGGCAAGATCAGCGTACTTCCCCACCTCCAGCGATCCGCGAACGTCATCGTCATGCGAGAACCACGCGCTGCCACTCGTGTAGAAGCGAAGAGCGTCCGACCGACTCGGCGTCTCTTCGGGTCCTCGCATCGCGAGGCCGCCGACGGTCTTGCCATCGAGGAACCACTGCAGCGACGTGAATGGATTGTAGGAGGCTACTCGATGCGCGTCAGTACCAGCGCCGATGACGACGCCCTTCTTTCTCGCCGTCTCGACCGGCGGCGTCCGCCTTGCGGCCTCGGGGCCCGCTTGCTTCAGCACCTGCTCGCCGCCGAAGTACATCGCGTCCTGGACGGTCCAGCCGATGCCCAGCGACCTCATGCGATCGAGCGTCTTCGGCGATGCATCGTTCAGGTGTGCGATCGACCACCGCAGAGGCGACAGCGGTACGCGCTCGTTGACGCGCTCGAAGATCGCGAGGAGCTGATCGACAGTGGCATCACGATTCCAGTGCATGGTCAGCGTGATCCCACGCTCGGCCGCCCACAACGCGATGCGGTAATACGCGTCCTTGTCGGCTTGTGTCGGTGCGTCGTTGTTGTTCATCGCGACCGTGATCCGCTCGCCGATACCGTTGAACCGGAGCAGGTCGTCGCCAAAACCCATGGGCAGCATCGCCGTCAGCCCCTGCAGCTCCTCGAGCTCTCTGCCTGCCGTCTGGCCGCAGAGGGCGTACGCGACCCGCACGGTCATCGCGCCTTCGCGCCAGACTTTGAACAGGGCCTGATAGTCGTCCGGCGAAAGGTTGTTGCCGCCGGGATCGACAACGCCGGTCATGCCGAGGCGATTCAGCTCGCGAAAGAACAGCTTTGTGCCCTCGACCTGCTGGCTCGCGGTCGGACGCGGCAGACGGTCGAACAAACTCACGATCGCGTTCTGCGCCCCCGTCACGGCTCCGGTCATGGCACCGGCGGCGTCGCGCTCGAAGCGACCACCTGTTGGCAAGTCGGATTCGTTTGAGATGCCAAGCGCCTTGTACGCCGCGGGCGTGAGCATCGACCACCCGTAGCCCAATTGGACGTACACGGGGTTTTCGGGAGCCACCGCGAGCAGTTCCGTTTGAGTCGGACGGCGATTCTCCTTGAACTGTTGCACGTTCCATCCGCCGGCGACGATCAGCCACGACCCTGGCTTCATCGTCCGCGCGGCATCCTTGACTCGCCCGAGCGCCTCTTCGAGCGACGGGACTCCAATCCAGTTGACCTCCGTGCTGAAGCTCAGCGCGGCGCGGATGGCATGAAGGTGGGAATCAATCAGACCTGGAATGACGGTGCGACCTTGGAGATCGATGACGCGCGAGCGAGGGCCCGCGAGCGCGCGCATCTCAGCCGAGGTGCCGAGCGCCACGATGCGGCCCTCTCGAACGGCGAGCCCCTCACGAATCGATGACTGCGAATCGACCGTGACAATCTTGCCGTTGATCAAAATCGTGTCGGGAGACTGTGCCCGCGACGGCGCCGCAATTACGAGAAGAATCGCGGCGAGGAACGCCGAGACAATCGATCGATTCATGGCGCCTTCACTACCCCACAAGCCGCGGAAACGCGGAGAATCAATCCCTAAGATAACTCCGCGCCTCCGAGCCTCCGCGGCCCGTGGACCGTGTGAGGCGCGGATTACTGTACTTGCTTTCGCCGACCTCACGAATACTGGGGCGTCAGCTCGATGATCGAGCGCCGTTTCTCAGCCGGAGGTGGCGGCGGCACGAAGTCATCCGGCATGTCGCCGGTGTCTGGCCGCAGGTACTGTCGCATGGCCGGCTTGATCGTCTTGAGCAGCTCCTTGCGAGTCTTGATGTGCAGCGGCTGGCCGAGGTAGATCTTGCCCATCTTCGCCATCAGCCATTCCGGCAAGGCGCTCGCAAACAGGAACATCGGCCACGTAAAGCCAGGGCCATTCAGCTTCCGCAGCTTCCACGCCCACAGCAGAATGGCCCCGAGTCGCCACACCGTCGGCGCCCACCAGCTCGCCTGACCCGGGCGCAGGTTCATCTTCCAGCACTTCATCATGAGCTGCCACTGGAGCGGTGTCAGCTGATTCGTCTCGGTGACACCCTGCTTTTTCTCCATGCGCGTGTCGTGGAGCGGCGTGAAGATCGACGGGATGAAGAACGCGAACAGCCCTCGACGTTCCACTTCGTAAATCACATCGAGCGTCGCCCTCACGTCATCGTCGGTCTCGTTCGGACTGCCGATGATCAGCGTCATCGCCGGGAACCAGTTGTGTCTGTTGAGCACTTCCAGTCCGCGGATGACGACACTGGGCCATTCGTCGATCGGGAACGGCACGGCTTTGCTCGGCATGAGCGCCTTCGCCCTCGTCACCGATCCCGTCTCGAGACCGATCAACGGCACGAGCGCCTTCTTCTTCGGGTGCGTGCTCAGGATGGGCAGATGAATCGGGCTCTTGTCGATGATGCTCTCGGTGAGCTTCTCGATCAGCACCGGGTCGACGACGGCTGGCGCGATCGTGGCGTGGCTGAGCACGTGCTGCTCGACGCCGGGTGTGTCAACAACGTTCTGGTAGAGATCGAGCAGGGCCTCACGATTCGGAAAGTAGAACGGCGTCTTCGTGTGCACCTGACCCCAGATGAACATGTCCTCCGTCGCCAGCGAGATCTGCTTGTTCCCGTCGCGCACGTTCGCACGCACATGCCCGAGGATCTTGTCGCGCGGCAGATCGATCTGTGGATTCAGGTCTGGCACGCAGAACTGGCAGCGGCGCCCGCAGCCGGTGGTCATCTCGACGACGCCGAACGTGGTTCGCTTGTCGGGAAACAGGATCTCGTCGCGGTTCTGCGGATGGTGGACGTCCACCTTGCGAGGCAGCGGCTCGCCGCGCAGCGCCTGATCGAAGAGCGCCAACGTTTCCGTCGATTCGCTGCGTCCTTCGACCACGCAGTCCACACCGAGCTCGTCGTACGCGTCCGTCTGGCTGATCTGCCAGCCGCCGGAGCCGCCGACGATCACCTGATAGGACGTTCGCCACGGACTGGACTTGATCGTGGCGAACATCGCGCGCGCGTAATGTGAGTTGATCGGCTGCTTGGACGACCCGAATATCGACGTGTAGACCCCTGCCGCAAACGTCACGCCGAGCGGGTTGTGCGTGGACACGGCGACGATGCGCGTGTTGGGTCCGATGAACTTCGGCAGATCGTCGGGATAACAGCAGACCATGTCATCGGTCTTGAACCGTCGTTGGAGCGACGCCTCCAGCACCCGGACGCCCGCCGGCATGTACTTCGCGCTGCCGTCTCCGTTGTATTCGACGTTGCGCCACTGCGGATACTTCTTGTTGAGGATGCCCTCGAGCCACATCGGCAATGAAGCCATGCTCATCTGAATGAAATATCCAGCGTGATCGATGATCTCGGTCAGCGGTGCCGTCAAAACAATCAGTTTCCCGCCGTCTATGGGTGCGGCGGGCTGCGCAGTGGCCACGTCGGTCATGATCCTTGCCTTGTGAAACACGAAGCACCCGTCTAGGAGCCTAGCATTGTAGACTCTGGGGGCCAAAGGCCCTGTCGCGTGCGGATTGCCGTCATCACGATCGTCGCGATACTGGTCGCGTTGTCCCAGGCCACTGAGGCGGGCCAGCGGCCAATTGGTACGACTGTTACGCCAGTTGACCGGTTCGTCACCGTGAATGGCCTCCGCATCCACTATGTGGATTGGGGAAATTCCAGCGCCAAGCCGCTGCTCTTGATTCACGGCCCGGACCGCGTGGCCCGTACGTTCGACCACCTGGCCACGCACTTCGCGTCGCGATTTCACGTCATCGCCGTCGACATGCGCGGCCACGGCGACTCCGATTGGGATCCTGCCGGCCGTTATCTTGTCGAAGACCATGCCAGTGACGCCGCGGGCCTCGTGCGACAGCTTGCCTTGCGCGATATCACCGTGTGGGGCAACTCCACCGGCGGCCGCGTGGCGCAAGTTCTTGCTGGTATGCATCCGGAGTTCGTGTCACGCGTGATCTCCGAGGATGTCGGGCCAGAGCGGCCGCGACAGATTGCGGACAACTACAGTCGCCGCGTCGCGCTGGAAGAGGCGGGATGGGCGTCTGAAGAGGAGCTGCTCGCGCAACTCCGAAAGACCAGCGCCGCCACCTCCGATGCGGTCCTGGTTCCGTACGTCAAGTACGGCACGAAACGCCGTGCGGACGGACGCATCGTGTGGAAGCGGGATCCAAAGCTGGTGAACGGATTCGTGGCGACGGACCTGTGGCGATTCGTAAGAGAGATCAAAGCGCCGATCCTCTACGTCATCGGCGGACGCAGCACGATCGTCCCGCAAACGACACAAGACGAGTTGAAAAAAACGCTGCCCAAGGTCCGGATCGTGACGATGCCGGGCCTGGGTCATTATCCGAGCGACGAGAAGCCCGACGAGTTCCTCGCAATCGTCGACGGATTTCTCAAGGAATCCTAGATGTAGTATCCGGCTTTAGCCGGACCCGGGGGCGCGAAGACGTAGTGTCCGACTTTAGCCGGACCCGGGGGCGCGAAGACATAGTGTCCGGCTTTAGCCGGACCGGGAGACACACATGATCAAGAAATGCATGCTCGCACTCGCGCTGACGGCAATGCTCATCGCGATGCCCTCCGCTCAGGATGCCAAGGCAGTCATTGCCGCGTCATCGAAGGCCATGGGCGCCGACACGCTGAGAACGATCGAGTACTCGGGCAACGGGTACGACTTCGTGCTCGGGCAGGCGTACAACCCGAGCTCGCCGTGGCCCCGATTCATCAACCCGTCCTACAAACGCGTGATCGACTTCCAGGCGCCCTCGTCCCGCGTCGATCGTGTGCGAATCCAGGGCGAACAGCCGCCTCGGGGCGGTGGGCAGCAGCCGGTCAGAGGGGAACAGCCGCAGACGCAAACCATCATCGTGAACGCCGGGACGCCGTGGACGCAGCAACTCGAGATCTGGATGACTCCGTCTGGATTCCTCAAGGCCGCCGCATCGAACAACGCCACGATGCGGGCACGCGTCATCGACGGTCAGAAGTATTCAGTGGTCACGTTCAACGGGCAGAACAAGGCGAAGGTCAACGGCTACATCAACGACCAGAATCTCGTCGAGCGTGTCGAGACGTGGATTGACGATGCGTTCCTGGGCGACGTGCCGTTCGACGCGGTGTATTCCGATTACAAGGATTTCGGCGGGGTGAAATTCCCGACGCGCATCATCCAGAACCAGGGCGGCTATCCAATCTTCGATCTCCGAATCAGCGACGTGAAACCCAACGCTCCGGTCACCATCCAGCCACAGCCAGTCGCCGCCGGACCTGCACCCATACCAGGGGCCGACGCTCCAACCGAGAAGCTCGCCGACGGCGTGTATCTCGTGTCAGGTGGCTACGCGAGCCTCATCGTCGACTTCAAGCCCTACATTGTGATCATCGAAGGCGGCCAAGGAGAGGAGCGATCGAATGCAGTGATCGCAGCGGCGAAGAAGCTCGTGCCCAAGAAGCCGATTCGCTACCTGATCAACACGCACAGCCATATCGATCATTCGCGTGGTTTGAGGAGATTCGTCGCCGAGGGCGCCACCATCGTCACGCACCGGATCAATCAGCCGTACTTCGAGCAGATGTTCGCGGCGCCACACACGCTGAACCCCGACACGCTGTCGAAGGCGAAGAAGGAGCCGATCTTCGAGACGCTCACGACGAAGAAGATCATGACGGACGGCAACCACGTGATCGAGCTGCATCACATGTCGGGCAGCGGGCACAATGAAGGGTTGCTGCTGGCGTATCTGCCGAAGGAGAAGATCCTGGTCGAAGCGGATGCCTACAACCCGCCCGCGCAGCCGAACGCCGCGGTCCCGATGCCCGTGAGCCCGTACACCGAGAATCTTGTGGCAACTATCGATCGACTCAAGCTCGATGTCGAAACGATCGTCCCCATACACCTGCCCGCTGATGGCCGAAAGATCACGCGGGCAGAATTGATGCGAATGGTTGGAAAGTAGCCCGGCTACAGGTTGAGGCGGCCGCTCTGTTCCAGCGATCTCGCTGGCATTCGATATCGCCTGTCGGTCTGCCTGCGAGCGCCGCGATGGTCAATCTGAAAAACGTCGCGCAAGGGGGCGACCGACGCGTGGGTTGGGGACCCACGCGGAGCACCAGAAGACGAATTCCCTGGAGCGACGTTTTTCCGCGGTGTCGAGCGGCAGGCCGACGGGCGATGTCGGATGCCGGCGAGCTCATGTGGAGCGGCGTCCGCCATGCGGCATGCCATCAGCGATCTGGGTCCGCCTTCTCTAAAGGCGGACACCCGGGCCGGCTAAAGCCGGCCCCTACGTACGTTACGTACGAAATTACGGGACCGAGGGAGGCCGGCGGTCGCGCACCAGGTCGCGGATCACCTCGTCGTAGTACGGCTTGTCCTTCAGGCTCGCGCGCGACGCTGGGAAGTACGCGAGCGTGACGCTTACCACGTTCGAATTCAGCGCCGTCAGCGACACGGCGGATCGCTCGCTGCCAGACAGACGCGTGTTGTCGATCATCGGGAAGTCGAAGAGGCCCACCAGGAAGTTCGTATCGACCTCTCGTTTGGATTGGAGATCGAGGTTGCCCTGCTGGCACTCTTCCGGCGTCAGCAGTTTCGACACGTACAACCGCACCTGCACCTCTCGAGCCATCGGATCGTAGTTGATCAGCTCGAGCTGGAACTGCCGATAGTGCCGGGATCGATCGGTCGCTTCCATCGACATACAGAGCCGGGCGGCTCCCTCACCGGGCTTGACCTTCGGATCGGGAATGGCGCGCATGCCGAACATGACGTGCGCCTGGAAGTCTTTGATCTTCTCGGTCAGCGCATCGCCCCGTTCCACCATCCCGACGTCGGACAGCGCCGTGAGCTGATGATCGATCACCTGCAGCGCCACCGATTCGAGACGTCCCAACAACTCCGGATCGGGGCCCTTCCCACTCGTCGGAATCCGCCGCTCGACGTCCCTGAACAGCGGCGCAATGTCGAGCGATTCGTGGAAGTTGTACGCCAGCAGCTCCAGGCTCAGTATCTGCTGCCGGATCTGCTCCTCTGAGGTGACCTTGAGGTTGGGATCCTTCGCCATGAACGTGGTCAAGATGGAATTGAACATGTCCTTGCGAAGATTGCTGTCGGCTTCCTCCCGCCGCCCCATCATCTCGGCGTACAGACGGACGTTGTTGTCGATCTGCTGTCGCTCGTTCAGCGAGGCATTGAACCAGTACCCCAGCACGAGCGTGACGAGCGGCAGCGCCAGGACCTTGACCAACTCGATCCACGGCCACTGCTGCTTGCCGTCACCAGAGGGCACGGCTTCGACCGGCGGCAATTCCCCTTCACTCATGCTCATCGTCGCTTGAGCTCGTAGTTGCCGTCCGAGCCCTTCACCAGCTCCAGGTTGTAGAGCGCGGGGTTCGGGCTCGAAAAGACCATCAGCGACGGCTTGCCCGCATGCGCCGGCAACACGAGCGTGCATTGCCCCTGCTGCGGCACGTTCAGGCGGTACGCTCCGTCAGCGGCCGTCGTCCCGGTGACGGCTGCGGCCCCGGCGCACTGGATTTCGACATTGGCACTGGCGACACCCTTCCCGTCCAGGACGATCGTTCCGTAGATCTGTCCCGCGTAGAGCACCGAGGGAACGAGCAGAGCGATGGCGAGGCAGAGATACGTAATCGGGCGCATTGAAGTCCTCCTCAAGAACTGTCAGGCGAGGCTCCTACCATTTTATGGGAGCAGGGCACGTGGGACGAAGATCGTGTGGGCGACGCATGCGTCGCCCCTACCACAGGCTTCCAACGGAGAGCGCCACGAAGAAGGCGTAGAACAGGGTCATTACAACCAATGCCACGCGTCGCCACATCGGCGGGCGGACGTGGGGAGGCAGCAGTCGTGTGTTGACGTACAACAAATGCGGCGCCGTGATGACGAAGACCGCCCCGGCCACATTCGCGCCGATCTTCAGCAGCACAATGGGTTGCGCCAGACGCAGCGCCATGATCCCCCACAAGACGATGACGGTGAGCACGACGTAGTAGACGGCGCGCACATCGCCGCCTCGCCACGCCCGCACCCGACGACTACCGGTCCACAGGATGTCGGTGATGGCGCGCACCATCCCCTCGAGGTTGTCGAGCTGCGTCTTGAACAGGATCCAGGCACCCAGGAACGCGATCACGACACCCGCGCCAGCGCCGGCACGTGTGCCAACGGCCGACGCCAGGGCCGCGCTGATCCCGAGACCTTGAATATTCGTGCCCCTCGGGAGAAATGCCACATACAGCAGCGCAGGCAGCACCATCCCCAACAGAGCGCCGATGAAGAACACACCCCATTGATCGACGGACACCACGCGCCACCAGCCGCGCCAGCGATGCATCGACTCGGCATTGGGCTCGAAGATGAACCCCGTATGCGCGAGATGCACATGACCGCCGGTCGCGGCGGGGATATAGCCTGCGCGCTCCCCCATACCGTACCCGCGGTCGCGCGCCCAGTTCGACAGCACGATGTTGACCACGCCGCCGGAACCCGAGTACGCGACGAGCGCGCCGAGGAGAAAGAAGTCGGCGCCGGCGGGAATGAGGTCGAACCGTCCGCGCTCGAGGTCGAATCCACCAAACCCGACTGTCGCTGCGAACCACGTTCGCACTGGAACGAAGAGCAGGGCAAGCACCAGGAAACCGCCAAGGATCGTCACGACCAGCGCCCAGTTGAGCAGCTCCAATGTGTGTTCGATGCGGCGGCCGACGGTGAGAATCGCCACGCACAAGAGAAACGCGCCGACACCGATCGCATAGATCATCCCCGCGTCGGACGAGGCGGCGAGCCGCTGCACGAAGAGAAAGAAAATCGCCGCGGCAGCCGTGCCCGCCCATGCAGGCCACCCCACCTGCAGAAAATACAGCACCGCGTACACCCACGCCCACAACGTCGACGAGGGACGTGTCCGCATGAAGCCGGAAAACGCCGGCTCGCCGGTGGCGAGGGTGTACCGCATCACTTCAGTGTTGAAGATCGTCTGGAGCGTCACGGCGATCAGCACGACCCAGAGCAGCGACAGGCCGTGCTGCACGAACGCCGCTGGCCCGAGGAGAAACTCTCCGCTCCCGATCGAGACGCCAAGGACGATGACACCGGGGCCGACGGCGCGGAGCCAGCCGAGGCCTTGTGGCCTCGGCGGATCCGGCAGCTCGGCTCGTTGCCAGGGGTCTAGACCGGAGCGGGATTCAGGGTGAACGGTGTAATGCAAAATGCAAGATTCAAAATGCAAATGCCAAACGCAGAATCCTCATCCAGTGTCCGCTTTTTGCATCTTCATTTTGCATTTCATTTTGCATTTTGCATTTTGCATTTTGCATTTTGCATTTTGAATGACACGCGTCAGAAGATGTATTGCATCCCAACCTGCATCGTCCGATTCCCCGTTTTCGACGTGATGTAGCCGAAGTCGGCCAATGATGGATTCGTCACGGCGTTCCCGAGACGCGCTCGGTTGATGATGTTGAACGCTTCGATGCGAAGATCGAAGCGATGCGTGCTGTTCAACACGTTGAATCCCTTGCGGAACGACAGGTTGATGTCCCAGAAGCCCGGCTGCCGCAGGCCGTTCTTTGCCTGCGTGGTTGCAAAGGTTCCGGCTGCCGCGGGTTTGAAGGCATTCCGGTCGAACCAGGTCGCTCGAGACAACGCCGAGTCCCAATCGGTGTTCCTGGTCGCGGTGGGATCCGACAGCTGATCGTAGAACTGATTGCCACTGCCCGGCCCAACTCCGGCGACGTCGACGCCGGCGGGAGTGCGAATATCGAACGGCGTACCCGATTGCGCCTGGAAGATGCCCGAGACATCCCAGTTGCCGAGCACCCATCGGAGAGGCGCGACCGATGATTGGAGTGTCGGGAACGGATAGCGAACCTGCGAGACCAGGACGTGCGGACGATCGAGATCCGAGATCCCGTAGTAGCCGCTGTCGTCATAGGCGTTCGGAAGAATGTCGCCGCGGGCGCTGCCGTCGTCCTTCGTCTTCGCGAAGGTATACGCGACGCTGAATCCAACACCTCGGGTCGACCGGCGTTCAACCTGCGTCTGCAGGCTGTCGTAGCGAGACTTGCCGGTGGTCTCATACAACGTGATGCTCCCGAAGCCGAGATACGGCCGCAGCGCGTTCGCGTTGACGCCAGGATTCGCTTGAAGCGTGCCGGCTTGAAGCTGGTTGATGTTGCGCGCACGCTCGAGATTGGATGCGGATCGACCCACGTAGGACAACGCGCCGCGCATGGCCCACGGCAGCACCCGATCGAGCGTGGCATTCCACGCCCACGACCGCGGGTTCGTGAAGTCTGGCGATTGCGACGCCCCGACAAGCGGGAAGTTCCGAGTCGAGGCTCCGCCCGGGGCATCCACGATCCCGTTGATCACCGTTTGCATTTCCGACAGCGGGGCGTTGAATCCGTAGGCGGCGGTCGTGTTGATTTGCACGCGGTTCAGGAATCTGCCGACGCCCGCTCGGAACGTTGTCGTGTCGTTGAGGGCGTAGGCCATCCCGAGCCGAGGCTGAAACCCATCCTTCGCCGTCTCGGAGAACCCATTCGGGACCCCGTGATAGAGCCGCTGGAGACTCGCAAGCTGCGGAAAGTTTGCTAACGCGTCATCAGTCGGGCCATCCCCAGGCAGGACGACCCCGTTGAAACGGTCGCCGCTCACGACGAACCCCCCGGTCAAAGTGCGATCGATGACCGGCGCCGTAGCCGCGTTGTAGAACTGTGGCTGGAAAGAGGCCATCGCTCTGTTCGTCGTGCCCCACGGCTGCCAGAGTGAATACCTGAGACCGAGCTCCAGCGTCAGATCGCGCGCAGGTTTCCAATTGTCCTGCGCATAGACGTCGTAGGCCATCGCCAGCCACTTGGTGTTCGGCTTGTTGCCGAATTCCGTGTAGTCGTCGAAGAGGCCGAGCGCGGCGTTGGCGATGCTGAGTCCTGCTCCCCCAGCACGGGCGTCTGTGAATCGGAACGATCCGTTCTGGTTGGTCGTCGCGGGCGGCTGCGCGAAGCTGAGCTGAATGCGATCGTTCATCCCCGATCGCTCGATGCTGACACCCGTCTTGAACGCGTGGTTCCCGGTGATCTTGGTGACGTTGTCGGCCCACAGGAACACGAAGTCGTTCCACGACCCTGGATACGCGGCGTTGTTGATCGCGCCGAAACCCGTCATCGAGACATTCGGGATCTTGTCCGGGTCCAGCTTGGTGCCGGGGAAGAGGTACGGGTAGTTGATGCCAACATCCTTTTGCCTCGGATATAGAAAGGCCTCGGTGCCGCCGGGGCAATAGTCACAGTTGCGCTGCCCGAAATACTTCGACGGGCTGGTCGATCCCCATGAGAACGAGAACTCGTTGATGAGCGACGAGGACAGCGTGCTTGTGAACGTGGCTGCCATGGTCCGCCCCGGGTAGTCCCAGATCGTCGAGTACACACCCATCGGCTCGGGATCGTTCCACACGTTCGGCGCCCACGTGTGCCGCACGGCCACACGATGATTCGAGGACGGCACCCAATCGATCTTGATGCTGTCCTTCCGCTGGTTGTTGAAGACTGACGGATTGCCGATCCAATTGAACGCGCCTTGCTGGAATCCGGGAATCGGCAGCGGGTATGCGTTGAGCAGCGCCCGGCCCTGCGGGCTGAGCCGGCCCTCCGGAATCACGTTGTTCTGAAACGGCTGTCCGGTGACCGGGTCCGTGATGATCCGCGCGCGATTGAAGTACCGGTTCGTCGGGTTGAGCAGCTCGCTGAAGTCGCCTCGGCGCATCGCCGCGCTGGGCACCGTGAACGTCTGTTCTTCGACCGTCCGATCCCGCTGCCACTCCTGCCCCCAGAAGAAAAAGAGCGACTGCTTGCTGGAGTTGAACGTGCCGGGAATGTAGATCGGTCCACCCAGCGTGAACCCGTATGCGTTGTACTGGTGCGGCGACTTTTCGAGGCCGGCGCGTTTCCGGCTCCACGTGTTCGCGTCGAGCGCGTCGTTCTGATGGCTCCAGAAGACGTTGCCGCGGAAACTCTGTGTGCCGCTCTTCGTCACGAGTCGCAGCTGGCCCGCTGACGAACGACCATATTCAGCCTGGTAATTCGTCGTCAGGACTTGTACCTCGGCGACGGTGTCGAAGTTCTGCGCGCCCATCATGAAGCCGCCCGCGGCGCGAACGCGAATCGACGGAGCTCCGTCAATCGTCGTGATGAACTCGTCGGAGCGCCCGCCGTTGATGGAGGTCACGCCCGTCGCGAATGTGCCGACGCCCGTGGGCACGGAGCCGCCCATGTTCCCGCCGACGACGCCCGGTGCCAGCTGGGCGACCTGCGAGGCGCGCCGTCCACTCAGCGGCGTTTCTGCAATCTGCTCGGCGCGCACCGTGCGTCCAATCACGGATGTATCGACGAGCGTGGTCGCGGCTTCGACCTGAATCGTTTCGCTCAACTGGCCGACCTCGAGCGACACGTCGACGCGGATGTTCAGGCCGGCATTGACCTGCACGCCGGACTTCGTGATCGATTTGAAGCCTGACAGCGCCGCGGTGATTCGGTACTCACCAACCGGTACGTTCGGGAAGGTGTAGAGGCCGGCTTCATTCGAGACCGTCTCGCGCGCGAGACGCGTGCCGACGTTCGTGAGCGTGACAGTGACACCGGGTAAGACCGCTCCAGTGCCGTCCTGCACGACACCGGAGATTTGGGCCGAATCGAACTGCGCGTGCGCGGACACGACGCAGAGCAGCATCACGCACGCAGCAACGGCGGTACGCCAGGTCATGGTTCCTCCATTCGTCACGGACGAAGGACGTCGATCGGGTCGATAAACAGTGCGGTCGGTACTGATATGTCTCAGGGCGAGGCTTTAATAGCACCGAGTAATGCAAAATGCAAAATTCAAAAT
>Ga0114129_10002093_pt1 | contig 27442 bp, 26 predicted proteins | sample RhiMetdeltSRZDD1_FD_80071 | JGI IMG/M metagenome (GOLD analysis project Ga0114129, IMG submission 80071) | Populus rhizosphere microbial communities from Tennessee, USA - Rhizosphere MetaG P. deltoides SRZDD1 (version 2) (version 2) | ecosystem: Host-associated > Plants > Roots > Rhizosphere >... | reverse complement strand
CCGTGAACACTGTCGGCCGACCTGGCGATCTGCGCACACGGTCAGGCCGCAGACCGGAACCACGCCGGCGGCGTCCAGCCGACCGGCGGATCGCACCGCCATCTGTCCCGGCCGCGGTCCCGTGACACCCCGTCCCGGTATGCGGCTCGCAACCGCCGCACCGTCTCCGCGCGCAGCGCGAACAGGTCCCGCGCCCCGGCCCGTACGACGATCAGCCCGGCCCGTTCGAACGACTCCTCGCGGGCGTTGTCGCTGGACTGCTGGTCGGGATCGCGATGGTGCGCGCCGTCGTACTCGGCGACAACACCGGCCGCCGGGGCGAACAGGTCGGGATAGCCGAGCAGCCTGCCGTCGCGATCGAAGATCGGCACGTTGCACTCCGGCCGCGGCAGACCGGCATCGAGCATCCACAGCATGCGCAGCCGGGACTCGTACGGGCTCAACGACCGCCGATCCGTCAGGCCGACCGCGTCGAGAACCTGACGGCGCCCGAGCCACCGGCGCCGCTCGGCCGCGTACGCCGCGACGTCCGCAACGTCGAGGTCCGTGGCGTGCGCGACGGCGTCCAGCACGCCGACGGCATCCGCCCGGCCGGATGCGCGGCGGGCCAGGTCGAACGCGGTCCGCAGCAGGGAGGTCACCGGCAGCCCGCCGAAGCTGGTGACGTCGCCCGGATGCAGCGCGCTGCGAAAGTCGTCGATCCCCGCCCGGCGTACCTGCTGCTCTCGGGCGATGCACACGGTGACGTCCAGCGGGGTCCCGTCCCAATGGATGCCGGCGAGGGACTCGACACCGTGCAGGTACGCCGCCGCCCAGCCGCCGATCGCCCCACCCGGCGGCAGCACGACGGACGCGTCCACGATGCGCTGCAGCGGGTCGGTGATGTCCGGCGGATCGTCGGACCAGTAGCCGTGGTGCGGCGATCGCCACGGCAGCGAGTTGAGCAGCCGGTTGCGCAGCGCCATCGCCGCGAGCCGGGAGGAGGGGACAGGAGGCGCGGGTAGCTCGTCAGAGGTCGTCATGCCTGAGAACATGCGGCTGTTGCCCCACCCGGCCGGGGTTATCCACAAGAGACCGCGCTGGTCGCCCCCGACGCGAGTGCACGAATCGCCAACACGCGCCCGTGTGTGCACGAATCGCCACGTCGAGCCAGCGTGTGCGTGAATCGCCAACAATCAGGCCCGATCGTTGGCGATTCGCGCACACACGACCCGTGCGGGCTGGCGATTCGCGCACACGCCGGGCACTGCTGGCGATTTGCGCACACGGAACGGGCCCGGCAGGCGCAGGACAGCACCGTCGCGCCTGCCGGAATCGGTCTCGGCTTTATGCGCAACTGACCCGAACCGGTAGGCTTGGCCGACGCTCTCTTTCTATTGGAAGGTCCACTGTGGGTTCGGTCATCAAGAAGCGCCGCAAGCGCATGGCGAAGAAGAAGCACCGCAAGCTGCTCAAGAAGACGCGGGTGCAGCGGCGCAAGCTCGGCAAGTGACGACGCCTCGGCGGGCTTCACGCCGCTGACCGTCAACTGACAGGTGGACGTGGGCGACATGACGCGTGTGGTGATGGTGACGGGAGTGTCCCGTGACGCCGGAGCCCGGTGCGCACGTGAGCTGGCGGCCGACCCGGCGATCGACACCGTGATCGGTGTCGACGTCGTGCCGCCGCGCGCCGACCTCGGCGGTGTCCGGTTCGTCCGGGCCGACATCCGCAACCCGGTGATCGCCAAGGTGATCGCCGGTGAGGGCGTCGACACCGTCGTCCACACCGGCGTCGTCGCCACCCCCGGCTCGGCCGGCGGCCGCTCGTCGATGAAAGAGATCAACGTCATCGGCACGATGCAGCTGCTGGCCGCGTGCCAGAAGGCGCCGGGCGTCGCGAAGCTGGTGGTGAAGTCGTCGACGACCGTGTACGGCGCGGGCCCGCGCGACCCGGCGATGTTCACCGAGGAGATGGCGCCCCGGGCGATCTCGCAGACCGGGCTGAGCAAGGATGCGGTCGAGGTCGAGGGCTACGTGCGCGGCTTCGCCCGCCGCCGCCCGGACGTGATCGTTACCACGCTGCGGATGGCGAACTGGATCGGCCCGCAGACCAACTCGCCGATCACCCGGTACTTCGCGATGCCGGTGATCCCGACCGTGCTCGGGTACGACGCCCGGCTGCAGTTCCTGCACGAGTCCGACGGCGTCGCCGTGATCCGGCACGCCACCGTGCACGACATCCCCGGCACCTTCAACGTCGCCGGCGACGGTGTGCTGTTGCTGTCCCAGGCGATCCGCCGGCTCGGCCGTCCCGCGCTGCCGTTCCCGTCGTTCACCGCCGGCACCACCGGCATGCTGGTACGCCGGGCCCGGATGGCGGACTTCTCGCCGGACCAGATCTCGTTCCTCACGTATGGACGCGGGGTGGACACCGCCCGGATGCGCGACGAGCTCGGCTTCGAGCCGTCGTACACGACGGCCTCGGCCTTCGCGGACTTCGCCACCTCGCTGCGCACCGGTGCGCTGACCGCTGCCTCCCGGCTGGTCACCGGCGGCGTGCGCCGGGCTGCGGAAACGGTACGGCGATGACGGACGCACAGGTGATCCCGATCGGCTCCGGCGGTCGGCCAGGCCGCGGAACCGGACGTCGTACGACGCCGTCGGCCGCGGCACGTTCACTGGCCGGGTCCGGCCGGACCAAGCGCAAGCCCGAGCCCGAACCGGCGGTCGAGGCCGAGCAGCCGCGGACCGATCGGGAAGAGCCCGCCGAGCAGGTCGCGGCGGCCGCGGAGAGCCAGTTCGCGGCCCTTGAGAAGGCGATCCGGGACACCTTCGGCGACGACGCCGAGCGGAAGGTGGCGGAGCTGCTGGCATTTCTGCGCCGTCGGCTGACCGGCCGGTACGAGATCGACGAGTTCGGCTTCGACGCCGAGCTCACCGACCAGGTGCTGCTGCCGATGCTGCGTCCGCTGGCGGAGAAGTGGTTCCGGGTCGAGGTCCGCGGCGTGGAGAACATCCCGTCCGACGGCGGCGCCCTGATCGTCGCGAACCACTCCGGCACGATGCCGCTCGACGGCCTGGTCACCGGCCTGGTGGTCAAGGACCACACCGGCCGGGCGATGCGCACCCTCGGCGCTGACCTGGTCTTCAAGACGCCGTTCGTCGGCGAGCTTGCGCGCAAGGGCGGCGCCACCCTGGCCAGCAACGACGACGCCGAGCGGCTGCTCGGCCGCGGCGAGCTCGTCGGGGTCTGGCCGGAGGGGTTCAAGGGGATCGGCAAACCGTTCAGCGAGCGGTACAAGTTGCAGCGGTTCGGCCGCGGCGGGTTCGTCAGCGCCGCGATGCGCACCGGCGTACCGATCGTGCCCTGTTCGATCGTCGGCGCCGAGGAGATCTACCCGCTGGTGGGCAACATCCCGTCGCTGGCACGGCTGCTCGGCGTGCCGTACATCCCGATCACGCCGTTCTTCCCGCTGCTCGGCGTACTGGGACTCGTCCCGCTGCCGTCGAAGTGGCTGATCGAGTTCGGCGAGCCGATCCGGACCGACGAGTTCGCCGCCGGGGCGGCCGACGACCCGATGCTGGTCTTCAACGTGACCGATCAGGTCCGCGAGACCATCCAGCAGACCCTGTACGCGCTCCTGATGCAGCGCCGCAGCGTCTTCTTCTGACCTTCCCCGCCGAGCGGCGTTCCTCCTGCTCGATAACAGCCAGGAGGAACACTCGAGCGGCCGGATGTCTAGTTCTCCGGCAGCAACGGCAGTGATGGCAGCACTGGCTGCAACGACGGCAGCGTGATCGTCGGGAGCGGCAGGCTGATCGACGGCAGGATCGGCGGCAGCGACGGCTCGAGCGTCGGCTCGGTCGTGCCGGGCGGTACAGACGACTTGCTCGTCACCGGCACCGACGGCTTGGTGAGCGTCGGAACCGGGGTGTTGGCGGGCCGGGACGGCCCCATGGTCGGCACCTGCGTCGGCTGCCCGGTCGGCAGCGCGGAGGGCTCGCTCGGGGTCTGCTGCTCGGTGGTCGCATCGATGCTCGGCTCGACCGTGCTCGTCGTCTTCGGCGAGATGCAGGCCGGGCAGGTCTCGTGCGCGCGCAACGCCAGCTCGTTGACCAGGGCGAGCGCCCCGGCGTGGGCCGGCTTCGCGCCCTCGGGCACCTTCGCCGAGAGCGCGGTGAGCCGTGCCCTGGCCTCGTCGGTGAAGACGTAGATGCTCTCCACCGAGGACGCCTCGTTGTCCGTCTCGAACGAGGCCAGCAGGTGGCTCGCGCCATCGCGCGCCTGGGTGCTGAAGTCGTCCAGCGTCTTGCTCACCGGCGCCGCCTGGGCCCTGTCGTCGACCAGGCGCTCGGCCTCGGTCAGCCGGTTGAGCGCGTGCGACAGCTCGCGCCGGCCGCGTGAGTCGTCGGACACGCTGACCTTGGTGGCGACGGCCTCCAGGCTGCGCTTCAGGGGGTACAGCGTGTCGCCCTGGACCGACTCCTGGGCCGCGGCCGCGGAGCCGATGCCTCCGCCCAACACGACGAACGCAGCCGCGCTCGCGATCAGCCGGCCACGGCGGCGCCGCGACCCGGAAACAATCGCTGCGGTCGCCGACTCGGACTGCTCGGGGTCGGCATCATCCGAGGGCTCCTGCGTATCGGCCGGCAAGGCGGTGACCCGGCCGGCCGCCGCGTCGACGAGGCGTTGACGGAGCGTGGTGGTGAACTCCGGCGACGGGTGCACGGCGCCAGCCGAGCGGAGCTGGGAGACCAGTGCGAGAGCGTCGGCGAACTCGGGGTCCTCGGCTGCGGACGGAACGTGCTGGGTGCCGTCGTCGAGCAGGCGTGCGAACTCATCAGCACGCCTGCGCACACGGTTGAGGTCACCCATGGTTGTTGCTTCTCCTCACATACCGGGCCGGGTTACCGCTCAATCTCACCAGGGCAACGACGCAGGGTAGCGCCGGGTTACGTGGCGACAGCGTTGTCAGCTCCGCTGTGCGAGCGATTGCAGTCGCCGTCATCTCAGGTCCTTGGGGATGACCTTCGCGAGCTGTCGTACGGCGCGGAGCTGGAGCTGTTTGACCGCGCCCTCCGACTTGTCCAGCGCCCTTGCGGTCTCGGCGATCGACATGCCGGCGAAGAACCGCATCGTCAGGCAGTCGCGCTGATCGTCGGGCAGGTCGGACACCGCGCGCCGCAGTACGTCGGCCGTCACGGCGGTCAGTACGTCGGCCTCGGGCCCCTGGGTCGCGCTGTCGTGGGTCTCGATCTCGTCGGTCGGCGACTCCAGCCGGACCCGCCCGGACTTGAAGTGGTCGGTGATCAGGTTCCGCGCGATCGTGACCAGCCAGGCGCCGAAGTCCCTGCCCTGCCAGCGGAACGAGTCCAGCGCCCGCAGCGCCCGCACGAACGTCTCGCTGGTCAGGTCCTCGGCGAGCACGGGTGAGCTCACCCGGGCGTAGATGTAGCGGTACACCGACAGCGAGTACTCGTCGTACAGCAGGCCGAACGCCTCGGAGTCGCCGGCCTGGGCCCGGTTCACCAGGGCCGCCCGCCGGCCCGCGTCCGGGTGCTGGCCGCTCTGCTCCGGGCTTGCCCTCACCGGCTGCGCCACATCAACGGCCTTCTCAACGGACATGTCGGCGGATCGCCACCGCGGCGGACACAGCGCCCACCACTGCCCCCGATGCGCCGGCGGCCAGTAGGCCCACCCGGGCCGCCTTCCGTCCGGTGCGGTAGTCGCGGATCCGCCAGCCGTTCGCCTCGGCGTGCCGGCGCAGGGCACGCTCGGGGTTGACCGCGCACGGGTGGCCGACCAGCTCCAGCATGGGTAGGTCGTTGGCAGAGTCGGAGTATGCGGCACAGCGAGACAGGTCCAGGTCCTCCCGTTGAGCAAGGGCACGGACCGCTTCCGCCTTCGCAGGTCCGTGCAGGATGTCACCGACCAGCTGACCGGTGTACACACCGTCAACCTGCTCGGCCACCGTGCCGAGTGCGCCGGTCAGGCCCAGCCGGCGCGCCAGCAACTGCGCAACTTCGACGGGCGCGGCCGTCACCAGCCATACCCGTTCTCCGGCGTCGAGATGCATCTGAGCGAGAGCCTTCGTGCCGGGCCAGATCCGTTCGGCCATCAGCTCGTCGAAGATCTCCTCCATCAGGATCTCCACCTCGCTGACCCGGTGGCCCGCGATGAACGTGAGTGCCGATGCCCGGGCGTTCGCTACCGAGTCCGGCGTCTCGCCCCGGATCCGGAACCGGATCTGGTCGACGGCCTTGGACGCGATCTCGCGGGTGGTGAAGAACTTGCGCCGGTACAGACCTCGGGCGAGGTGGAACACCGACGCTCCCTGCAGCATCGTGTTGTCGACGTCGAAGAACGCAGCACTGTGTACGTCGGGCGGTGTCGCGAGGGCAGCTTCCAGCTCGGCGGCAGCCGCGGATGCCTCCCCCGCGAGAACCGACCGAGCACGCAGGTCGCGCGTCGACGGGCGGGTCATGGGCTGAGCCTAGGCCCTGACCGCCGGATCTGGGCACCCGGGATTTCACTCTGTGTCTGTGCACCACTACGGGGCGTCCTCGATCCGGGGCACCCGTGATCGCCGTCGACCGCGTGACAGACTCGTCGTGTGAACGCCAATTTCGCCGACCTCGTTCGTGCCACCGCGCGACGTTATGCCGACCGACCGGCACTTGTCGATGGCGTCCGGCTGCTGACATGGCAACAACTTGACGAGGCCGTGGACGCGGCGGCTCGCGGGTTCGCCGCCGCCGGTCTGGTTCCGGGCTACCGCGTCGTGCTGCTGATGGCGAACAGCGTCGACTTCGTCACGTCGTACCTGGGCTGCCTGCGCGCCGGACTCGTCGCCGTACCGCTCAACACCGGGCTGACAGCTCCCGAGATCGCCGGCGTGCTGGAGGACAGCGGGGCGCGGCTCGTGGTCGCGGACGGCGCCCTGGCCGGCAAGGTCGCCGACGAGGACGTCCGGGTGGTGCGCCCCGGCGAGCTGACCGGGGACGCGCTGCTGGCCGACGCGGCCGACCCCGAGGCGCTCGCGCTGCTGCTCTACACGTCCGGGACGAGCGGCGAGCCACGGGCCGCGATGCTGACGCACCGGGCGCTGCTCGCGAACGTCGAGCACCTGACCAGGCTGGCGGACCGGGACTCCGACGCCGCGATGAACGCGGACGACGTGGTGCTCGGCGTGCTGCCGCTGTTCCACGTGTTCGGGCTGAACGCGGTGCTCGGCTGGGTCTGCGCGACCGGCGCCTCGCTGGTGCTGACCCAGCGGTTCGACTCAGAGGGCACCCTCGCACTGGTTCGCGAGCACGGCATCACCCGGCTCCCGCTGGCTCCGCCGGCGATTGTCGCCTGGCTGGGCCGCGACGACCTGAGCACCGCACTGAAGACGGTGCGGATGGTGCTGACCGGCGCCTCGGCCCTGGACCCGGCGGTGGCGGCGAGATTCCGCGAGCTGACCGGGCTGCACGTCCACCAGGGGTACGGCCTGACCGAGGCCGCGCCCGGCGTGACCACGACGCTCGGCGGCGGCGAGCCCGCACCGGGTTCGGTCGGCCGGCCGCTGCCCGGAGTCGAGCTGCGGATCGTGGACGAGCAGGGCGACGACACCGACGGCCGGGGGGACGACCAGGACCCGGGCGAGATCCTGGTCCGCGGCGCGAACCTGTTCAGCGGCTACTGGCCGGACGGGACCGGCGGGCCGGACGACGACGGCTGGTACCCGACCGGGGACGTCGGCTACCTGGACGGCGACGGCCAGCTGTACCTGATCGACCGGAAGCGGGAGCTGGTGATCGTCTCCGGTTTCAACGTGTTCCCGGTCGAGGTCGAGGAGGTCCTGGTCGGAGCACCCGGCGTGCGGGAGGCCGCGGTGATCGGCGTACCCGCGCCGGACACCGGTGAGGCCGTGAAGGCGTTCGTTGTGCCGCGGACCGGTGAGCAGATCGACGTCGAGGCGGTCCGCTCGTACGCCGGGTCGCGGCTGGCGCCGTTCAAGTGCCCGGTGGAGATCGAGGTGGTCGACCAGCTGCCGCACTCGGTCACCGGCAAGGTGGCCAAGGGCCGGTTGCGCGGGGCGGACCGGTGAGCGAGCCGCGGGTCACGGTCTACAGCAAGCCCGGCTGTCACCTCTGCGAGACGGCGACGCTGATCGTGGACGCGGTGTGTGCCGACCTCGGTGTCGGCTGGACCGAGATCGACATCACCACCGACCCGGAGCTGATGCGCCGGTACGGCGAGCAGATCCCGGTCACGTTCGTCGACGGCGCCCAGCACGACTTCTGGCGGGTCGACCCTGCCCGCCTCCGCAAGGCCCTCACCGCTTGACCCGCATCCCGTCTTCCCGTACGCACACGCCGTACGCCGGCCGCCGGCACGGCGTGTCGCTACGGGAGGTGCTCGGCCAGGTGGGACCTCCCGTGTGGACACGCCGGGCGGGACGGTTCGCGGCGGCGAGTCGGTACGGGAAGTTGGGTGGGGCTTGAGGGGTTGGGGTGACTGGTGTCACCTTCGGGTGCGTTGTGGTCCGCTCGATTTTGTTCTCACGTTCACAAACTCCTACAGTGGGTGAGCCGCCCGCGGAATGACGCGGTGGCCGAGAACCAAGGTCCAGGAGAACCGTGACTCCCGCACGCAGCCGTCGCGCCGGCACGCATACGCGCACCGAACGCGGCATCCCGGAGGCGACTGTCGCCCGCTTGCCGGTCTACCTGCGGGCCCTGACCGCGCTCTCCGACTCCGGCATCGCGACCGCGTCCAGTGAGGACCTCGCCACCGCCGCGGGGGTCAACTCGGCGAAGCTGCGCAAGGACCTGTCCTACCTCGGGTCGTACGGCACCCGCGGGGTCGGCTACGACGTGGAGTACCTGCGGTACCAGATCGCCCGCGAGATCGGCGTCACCCAGGACTGGGCGGTCGTGATCGTCGGGATCGGCAACCTGGGCCACGCGCTGGCGAACTACTCCGGGTTCGGCACCCGGGGGTTCCGGGTGGTCGCGCTGCTGGACGCGGACCCGCAGCTGGTCGGCGAGCAGGTCGGCGACCTGGTGGTCCGCGACTTCGCCGAGCTGGATGAGATCGCGTCGGCGGAGAACGTCGCGATCGGTGTCATCACCACGCCCGCCGGGCCCGCGCAGGATGTCTGCGACCGGCTGGTGAACGCGGGCGTGACCAGCATCCTGAACTTCGCGCCGGTTGTGCTCTCGGTGCCCGACGGGGTCGACATCCGCAAGGTCGACCTGTCCATCGAGCTACAGATTCTGGCGTACCACGAACAGCGCAAGTCCGGTGAGGCGGCCGTGGCAGGGCTTCCGGAGCTCAGTGAGCTGACCGACCTGCCTAGCGTCGGAGGAGGGGTCGGGGCGTGAGTTATCTGGTTGTCGGGGTCTCGCACCGCAGTTCGGACCTGGCCCTGCTGGAGCGGGTGGCGGTGGACGGCGGGGCGGCGACGAAGCTCGCGCTGGCCGTCCAGGCGGCCGGCGCGGTCAGCGAGTCCGCCGTACTGGCAACCTGCAACCGGACCGAGGTCTACGCGAACGTGGAGCGATTCCACGCCGGCATGGAAGAGGTGACCGCGGTCCTCGCGGACGTCACCGGCGTACCGCTGCTGGACCTGGCCGAGCATCTCTACGTGCACTTCGAGGAGGGCGCGGTCGCGCACCTGTTCCAGGTCGCGGTCGGGTTGGACTCGATGGTGGTCGGTGAGAGCCAGATCCTCGGCCAGGTGAAGGAGTCGCTGCGCGTCGGGCAGGATCTGGAGACCGTCGGGACCGCGCTGAACGCGCTGTTCCAGCATGCGCTCCGGGTGGGGAAACGGGCCCGCACCGAGACCGGGATCGACGCGGCCGGGCGCTCCGTGGTGAGCGCCGGGCTGGACGCGGTCGCCGGGCCGCTCGGCGGTCTGGCCGGCCGGAGCGCCCTGGTGGTCGGTGCCGGTTCGATGGCCGCGCTGGCGGCGTCGACGCTGCACGCGAGCGAGGCCGGCCGGCTGGTGATCGCGAACCGCAACCTGGACCGCGCGAGGGCGCTGGCCGACCGGTTCGGCGGTACCGCGATCGGGCTGGACGAGGTCCCGGCGGCCCTGGCCGAGGCGGACCTGGTGGTGTCCTGCACCGGGGCTCGCGGCTTGGTGCTGACCGAGCAGATGATCCGTACGGCGAGCGCCGGCCGGCGGATCGGCGTACTGGACGTCGCGCTCCCGCACGACGTGGAGCCGGCCGTGAAGCTGCTCGACGGTGTCTCGCTGGTCACGCTGGCGGACCTGGCCGGGACCGCGGGCGGCACCGAGGACGACATCGAGGACGTGCGCCGCATCGTCAGGGAGGAGACCGGGGCCTTCGAGGCGACCCGGCGGGCCGCGACGGTGGCCCCGACGGTGGTGGCATTGCGGACGATGGCGCGGGACCTGGTCGACGCCGAGCTGGCCCGGCTGGACCGGCGGCTTCCGGACCTGGAGGGCGTGCAGCGCGACGAGGTCGCCCGGACGATCCGCCGGGTGGTCGACAAGGTGCTGCACACGCCGACGGTCCGGGTGAAAGAGCTGGCCGCGGACCCCGGCGGGCCGACGTACGCCGATGCGCTGCGCGAGCTGTTCGCGCTCGACCCGGCCGCGGTCGAGGCAGTCACCGCTCCGGTCACGACGCCGAACGAGGCGAAGGGCGGTGAGGCGGAGTGATCCGGCTGGGCACCCGGCGCTCGCAGCTCGCGACCGTGCAGGCGACCTGGGTCGCGGACGAGCTGCGGGCCCGTGGACACGACGTCGAGCTGGTCCCGATCGTGACCGCCGGAGACACCAACCGTGCGCCGCTGGAGCAGATCGGCGGCACCGGCGTATTCGTCAGCGCACTGCGCGACGCGCTGCTGGAGCAGCGGATCGACGTGGCGGTGCATTCGCTCAAGGACCTGCCGACCGTGCCGGTGGACCGTCTCACGCTGGCCGCGATCCCGCCGCGGGAGGACCCGCGCGACGTGCTGGTCGCCCGGGACAAGCTGACCCTCGGCGAGCTGCTGCCGGGCTCGACCGTCGGTACCGGATCGCCGCGCCGGGTGGCGCAGATCGAGGCGCTCGGCCTCGGCCTGGAGCTGACCGGGATCCGCGGCAACGTGGACAGCCGGATCGCGATGGTTGCCGACGGCAAGCTCGACGCGGTGGTGCTGGCCAGGGCGGGCGTCGCCCGGCTCGGCCGGCTGGACGAGGTCACCGAGGTGCTCGACCCGATCCAGGTGCTGCCGGCACCGGGGCAGGGTGCGCTGGCGGTCGAGACCCGGTCGGACGACGACGCGGTGGTGGCGGCCTGCGCCGCCCTGGACGACTCGGCGACCCGGGCCGCCGTACTGGCGGAGCGGACGCTGCTGGCCACCCTCGAGGCCGGGTGCACCGCACCGGTCGGGGCGCTGGCCGACGTGGTCGAGGGTGACACCGGCCCGGAGCTCTGGCTGCGGGCGGCGCTCGGGTACGACGGCGGCGTACGACGGCTGTCCGCGAACGGCCCGCTGGACGACCCGGCCGGACTCGGCCGCGCGCTGGCCGCCGATCTTCTGGAGCAGGTATGAGCCCGGCAGCCCGCAAGACGGCGCCAAAGCCACGACCTCAGAAGGCCGCGGCACAGCAGACCGTGAAGAAGACGAGAACGCAGACGACGAGCACAACGAGGGCGAAGGCGACAGCAACTGTGAGCAGCGCGAAGACCCGTGCAAGCAAGGCCACTCCGGCGAAGGTGCAGCCGAAGGCGACAGCCAGGGCGAGACAGCCGAAACCGCTCGGGCACGTCACCTTCGTCGGTGTCGGCCCCGGTGACCCGTCGCTGCTCACCATCGCCGGCCGGGACGCACTGGTCGCCGCGGACGCGGTGGTTATCGAGGGTCCGCAGCACGAGGTGTTCCTGCGGCTCTGCCGGGCCGGCGTCGCGGTGGTCGCCGGCTCCGGTGCGGACGGCAGTCGCGCGCTGCGGAACGCCGCCCGGGCCCGCACCGTGGTGAAGACCGCGAAGGCGAGTGCGAACGTGGTCCGGCTGCTGTCCGGCGACCCGTTCACGTTCTCCAGCGGCCCCGAGGAGGCGGCCGCCTGCCGCAAGGCGGGGATCGCGTTCAATGTGGTGCCGGGCGTCAGCGAGCTGGCCGCGGTGCCGTCGTACGCGGGCATCCCGCTGACCGTGAAGGGCGAGCGCGAGGTGACCGTGCTCGACGTGGCCGAGGCCAAGCTGGACTTCACCGGGCTGAACCCGAAGCAGACGCTGGTGCTCCTGAACGCGTTCGACCTGCTCCGCGACGTCGCGAAGGCGCTGGTCGAGGCCGGCTTCGACCCGGCCACGCCGGTCGCGGTCACCAGCGGTGGTACGACGACCGCGCAGGCGAGCACCGTCGGCACGCTGGACACGATCGCGGCGGACGTGCGCGCGGCGAAGCTCACCGGCCCGGCTGTGGTGACGGTCGGCTCTGTGGTGGAGCAGCGCGAGCAGCTGAGCTGGTTCGAGACCAAGCCGCTGTTCGGCTGGCGGATCCTGGTGCCGCGGACCAAGGACCAGGCCGGCCCGCTGATGGACCGGTTGCGCCGGTATGGCGCGATGCCCGAGGAGGTGCCGACCATCTCGGTCGAGCCGCCGCGGAACCCGCAGCAGATGGACAAGGCGATTCGCGGCCTGGTCGAGGGCCGGTACGAGTGGGTCGCGTTCACCTCGGTCAACGCTGTCAAGGCGGTCCGGGAGAAGTTCGACGAGTACGGGCTGGACGCGCGAGCGTTCTCCGGTCTGAAGATCGCCGCGGTCGGCGACAAGACCGCCGAGGCGATCGTTGCCTGGGGCATCAAGCCTGACCTGGTCCCGTCCGGTGAGCAGTCCGCCCGCGGACTGGTCGAGGACTGGCCGCCGTACGACGAGGTGCTGGACCCGATCAACCGGGTGTTCCTGCCGCGCGCCGACATCGCCACCGAGACGCTGGTCGCCGGACTGACCGAGCTGGGCTGGGAGGTCGACGATGTCACCGCGTACCGGACCGTGCGGGCCGCGCCGCCGCCGGCGCCGACCCGGGAGGCGATCAAGACCGGCAAGTTCGACGCAGTGGTGTTCACCTCCTCGTCGACGGTGCGGAACCTGGTCGGGATCGCGGGCAAGCCGCACGCCTCGACGGTGATCGCGGTGATCGGGCCTGCGACGATGAAGACCGCCGAGGAGCACGGACTGCGGGTGGACGTACTGGCCGGCGAGCCGGTGACCCGTCCCTCGGAACGCCGCCCCGGCTCCCGCCGTAAGAGCTAGGGTTGCTGACATGCCAGGTTTCCCCGCGCACCGCCCGCGCAGGTTGAGGTCCAGCACGGCCGTCCGCCGGCTGGTCGGCGAGACCACGCTCCAGCCGCGGCAGCTGGTGCTGCCGATGTTCGTCCGCGAAGGAGCCGACGCTCCGGTGCCGATCGCGTCGATGCCCGGCGTTGTCCAGCACACCCGTGACACGGCGCGGAAGGCGGTCGTGGAGGCTGCCTCGCTCGGCCTCGGTGGTGTGATGCTGTTCGGCGTACCGCAGCACAAGGACGCCACCGGCTCGGGTTCGCTGGACCCGGGCGGCATCCTCAACGTGGCGATCCGGGACGCTGTCAGCGAGGCCGGTGACGACCTGCTGGTGATGTCGGACCTGTGCCTGGACGAGTTCACCGACCACGGCCACTGCGGCGTGCTCGACGCGCAGGGCCGGGTGGACAACGACGCCACGCTGGAGATCTACGCGCGGATGGGTGTGGCGCAGGCGGAGGCCGGCGCGCATGTGGTCGGCCCGAGTGGGATGATGGACGGCCAGGTCGGCGTGATCCGGTCCGCGCTGGACGCCGCCGGCCACCTGGACACCGTGATCCTGGCGTACGCCGTCAAGTACTCGTCAGCGTTCTTCGGCCCGTTCCGGGAGGCGGTGGCGTCCTCGCTCACCGGCGACCGGAAGACATACCAGCAGGACCCGGCGAACCGGCGCGAGGCGCTCCGCGAGGTCCGGCTGGACCTGGACGAGGGCGCGGACATCGTGATGGTCAAGCCGGCGCTGAGCTACCTGGACGTGGTCCGCGAGATCCGCGACGCGGTGGACGTCCCGGTCGCGGCGTACAACATCTCCGGTGAGTATGCGATGGTCGAGGCGGCCGCCGCGAACGGCTGGATCGACCGCGAGCGCGCCATCCTGGAGACACTCACCTCGATCCGCCGTGCGGGCGCGGACATCATCCTCACCTACTGGGCGGCCGAGACCGCGCAGCTGCTCGAGCGTCGCTGACCCGTCAGGTGGCGGTCGGGCCCCGAGCTGACCAGCTCTTGTGAACGTCTGGTTACGCGAAGCGTGTCGGCGTGCGACGAGCCGCCCGGACTCGACAGGCTTACGCCCGGCAGGCAGATCACTCAGGTGTCCGAAGGGGGACGTCTCCTCATGCTCAGGCGTACGCAGCTGTTCGGTGGCAAGGCGCGGATCACGTTCGCGCTGCCGGTCCACGAGCCGGACGGCACGGTCAGTGTCGTCGGTGACTTCAACGAGTGGCAGCCGGGCCGCCACGAACTGGTCCGGCGGCGCAACGGAACCCGGACGGTGTCGGTGATCCTGCCGCCCGGCCGGCACCGGTTCCGCTATCTCGCGACCGGTGGCCACTGGTTCGACGACGTCTCCGCCGACCGGGTCGAGTCGGGCGGCGGCAGCTTCGTGCACATCTGAGGTTCATTCGCTCCACGTATGGAACTGCGTGGATCATTGCATTGGACGGTGCGCGCGGCCGCTGCCTAGGGTCGCAGAGTGATGAGGACCGTAGAGCTCGGACGCACCGGAGAACAGGTCAGCCAGCTGGCGCTCGGCGCAATGCTGATGGGCACGGCCACCGACGAGGCGTCATCGTTCCGGATGCTCGACCGGTACGCCGACGTCGGCGGCCGTTTCGTGGACACCGCGAACTGTTACGCCTGGTGGCCCGCACCCGGGAACATCGGCGGTGAGAGCGAGCAGCTGCTCAACCGCTGGTTCGCGCGCAGCGGCAAGCGGGACGACATGTTCCTCGCCACCAAGGCCGGTGCCTGGGTGCGCGACCCTGACGCGCTGCGTTCCGGAACGGGCGGCTGGGACGCGATGGTCGAGCAGTGGGAGGGCGCGGGCGGTGACACTCTGCGCCAGGCGCTCGACGACAGCCTGCGCCGGCTCGGCACCGACCACGTGGACCTGTTCTACGTGCACGTCGACGACCTGTCGGTACCGCTCGAGGAGACGCTATCGGCACTCGCCGAGATCGTTGCCTCCGGCAAGGCTCGGTACCTCGGCTGGTCGAACGTCCGGACCTGGCGGCTGGAACGTATCCGGGCATTGTGCAAGGAGCACAGCTGGCCGGCGCCGGTCGCGGTCCAGCAGCAGCACTCGTACCTGCGGCCGAAGGCGGGCGCCGACACGCGGTCGATCGTCGCGGACGAGCAGCTCGACTACCTGCGGGCCAACAGGGACCTGTCGCTGGTCGCGTACTCGCCGATCCTCAAGGGCGTGTACGACGACCCGGCCAAGCGCGACGGCCATCCGGTGATGACGTCGTACGACGGACCCGACGCGGAAGCCCGGCTGGCAACGCTGACCGGCCTGGCCGCGGAGCTGGGTGTCACCCCGAACCAGCTGGTGATCGCTTGGCTGCTGCACCAGACCGACCCGGCGCTGGTCGCGATCATCGGCCCGCGCACGGAGGAGCAGCTCGAGGCCGCCCTGCCGGCGCTGGACATCAAGCTCACTGACGAACAGCTGGGGATGCTGGACGGCGCCGGCGCGGATCCAGCACGCTAACGAGCGTGCGCGGCGATGAAGGAGTCGACGTCTCGGCGTACCTTCGGGTCACCGGGATCGTCGACCAGGGCAACACCGTGGGCCGAACCGGGAACGATCGACAGCGATCTTGGCGATCTCGTTGCCGCGTACAACATCCTCGCCATGGCTTCGTAGTCGTTGTCCTCGGTCGCGGCGACATACAACACCGGCACAGTCAGGCGGGTGGCCGCGGTCCTCGCATCGATGCCGGCGTACTCGGCGGGCGCTGACACGCTGACCACGCCGTTCACTGCCGGCCGGGCGACCGCGGCTCCCGCCAGCACGGCTGTACCGCCCATGGAGGCGCCGACCAGGACGACCTTGGCTGCGCCGTGGGTGCGCAGGTACCGCGCCGCGGCTGCCACGTCGAGGCCGTACGGAACAGGCTGGTTGCCGTCGTACTGAACGAAGCCGGCGCTGCCCCTGCCCTCCAGGTCCATCGTGAGCACCAGGTATCCAGTCTCCGCGAGGTCGCGTGCGTACGGCAGCCACTGGCAGAGATCGCCATCCGATTGGTGGACCAGCACCACGCCGGCGCGCCCCCGGCCGAGGAGCGCACCGGTCAGCGTGGCTCCCGATGAAGCTCGGAAGGTGACCTTGCGGGCGGCGTCGGCGGGCTCCAGACAGACGGCGCCGATGCTGGCGGGCGGCGACGGCGGCACGGTCAGCGTCGGGCGCCCGCTCGGAGTGATCGGGCCGAGTGGTTGCGACGTTGTCGGCGATATCGACGCCGCGGCGGAGCTTGGTGAGCTGGGACCCGGGCCGCTGATGCTTGGCGGTGCGGTACTGCCCGCGGGCGGCTGAGCTTGCTGACCGTCCGAGCCGCACGATGTCATGACGAGTGCGGCAGTCATAGCGAGGCAGGCAGCGACGAGCCGGTGAGACATGGCTTCAGACTCAAGCGGTCCGCGGCGCCAGGTCAACGACATTCGGCGCAGGCTGAACGTAGGCTCCACCACAGGGGTGGGACGTAGGTCCCCGGTCAGGCGGCGAGCAGGGCGTCCATCTGGCTCACGGCCTGCTGCAGCCCCTCGGCCATACCCATGTTGACCAGCTGCTCCATCTGCTCCCGGGAGTCGAACGTCGCGCGCAGCTCCATCCGGGTACCTCCGCCGTGCTCGGTGAGCGCCACCTGTGTCGTGGTGGTCGGCATCTCGGCGATCGGGGTGCCGTCGGAGTCGGCGAAGCTGTCGGTGAACTCGAGGGACTTGGGTGGGTTGACCGCTGTGATCCGCCAGCAGCCGCGGGCCTTGTCGCCCTCCGGCCCGGTCATGAAGTAGGTGACGTCACCGCCGGGGGTCAGGTCGTGCTCCTCAACGGTGGCCGGGTACGTCGGCGGACCCCACCAGCGCTCCAGCTGCCGGGGGTCGGCCCACAGCTGCCACACCCGCTCGGCCGGGGCGTCGAAGTCGGCGACCAGGGTGAAGGTCAGGTTGTCGAAGTCCTTGTCCGTGCTGGTGATGCTCATCTGTCCGGTCCTCTCGGGTCGTTCACGTCGTGGGGGTTCTCTGCGAGCAGGTCGGACATCCGGTCCACCCGCTCGCGCCAGGTCGCCGCGAGCTGGTCGAGCGCCTGCCGCGCCCGGCGCACGGCGTCGGGGTCGGTGCGCACGAGCTGCTCCCGGCCGCAGCGCTCCTTGGTCACCAGACCGGCCCGCTCCAGTACGGCGACGTGCTTCTGCACCGCGGCGAAGCTCATCGGGTAGAGCTCGGCCAGTCGTGACACCGACAGCTCGCCTTGGACGGAGCGGCGGACGATGTCGCGGCGGGTGGCGTCGGCCAGTGCGTGGAACAAGTCGTCCACAGCCTCGTCATCCAACGCACCTACAACCATTTGGTTGTAGATTAGTCCGATCGGCCCATGCTGTAAACAGCCTGCGATGGTTCTTCGGTCCGCAGCCTTCGTGCTCGACGACCAGGACGTCAGCCTGCACCGAGACCGAGCACCATCGTGTCCGACCCGCCGTTCCGGCCCACCACCACGAAGCCGGCGCTGCGGTAGAGCCCGGCGGCCCGGTTCTCAGGCTCGACGCTGAGGCTGATCCGGTCCAGGCCGCGAGCCCGCGCGGCGTCGACCAGCGCGGTCAGCAGGGCACGTCCGACACCCTGCCCGCGGCTGGCCGGGCTCACCCCGATGCTCAGCTCGGGGACGTCATCGGCGACATAGCCGTATCCGGGCTGGTCCGCGGTCAGCGTTCGGGCCCAGGCAGCGCCGAGTCGCGCGTCGTCCTCGCCAACGGCCACGACGCCGAAGTCGCCGGCCCGCGGCCAGCCGTCGACGTACCGGCTGATGTGGTCGTCGGCGAGCACCTGCTCGCGGTCGAAGCGCAGCTCGCCAGACCAGTTGAATGCCTCGAGCAACATGTCGGTGAGGAACTCCGCGTCGTCGGCCATCGCCGGTCTGATCCGCATGCGCCCCATCTTGCCCGGCGTGGTCAGCCGAGCAAGGCGCGGGTCGCGGGCACCACCTCGCGGGCGAAGGTCTCGACCTGCTCGAGCGTGTGATGCTCCGGCCAGAACACGAAAGCGCGGAACGGCTGCTCGGTGGCGAGCCGGCCGAACATCGCGGTCCACTGGTCCGGGGTACCGCGCAGCGGCTCGGCGCCGTGCTCGGTGTCGGTCGCGCCCGGCGTATCGGTGATCGTGCCGACCACTTGGGCGATCCGCAGTACGTCGCCGGGCTCGCGCCCCGCGTCGGACGCGGCCCGGTCGATGACCGCGTTCGCGCCGGCCCACTCGTCGTACGGCAGGTACTTCGGGATCGGTGCCGCCCAACCGTCCGCGAGCCGGCCGGTGAGCCGGAACGACCGCGGCCCGACCGAGCCGACCCAGATCCGGATGTCGTGCGCGGGCGCTGGTCCCGCGGTGATGTCGGTGCTGTAGTACTTGCCGTCGAACCGGACCCGCTCGCCGGCCCGCCACAGCCGGCGCAGCAGCGGGATCGCCTCGGCCAGCGCATCCAGCGACTCGCCGGGCGACATTGCGGGCACACCCATGCCGGTGATGCCCTGCCAGACGCCGCCGGCGCCGAGCCCGAGCTCGAACCGCCCCCCGGACAGCAGGTCGAGCGCCGCGGCCGCCGCGAGCAGCTCGCGGTGGTGGCTGACATGGATGCTCGGCTTGAGCTCGAACCCGAACCGCAGATCGTTCATGTCACCAAGGATCCCGGTTCTAGCTCACTTGAGCGCGCGGGACCACCTCCGCCACCTTCGGCGGTGCGCCACCCGCAGACCAGACCACCCGGACCGCGTCGGCTACCGTCGCCGCTACGTTGATCGCCGTGTACGACGCCGCCAGCGGGCCGATGTCGCGCCAGGTTCCGCCGCTGCGGATCTCCACCCGGCCCGTCCCGGTCGCGCCGTCGCGCTGCAGCACCGTGACTCCGGTGAGCGGCCGGGCGCTGGACAGCGTGACCGTCAGCGCGTCACCCGCCACTGGTGCGGTCGCCGCGTCGTACGACGTCGACACGATGCCGTCGACCGCGCGGGTGAAGGACGAGCCGGGCGCGGGCGCCGGCGAACCGGTCGCGGTCAGCGTGGTCTCCGATCCGTCGGTGACCTGTACCTGGAACTCCCGCACGACCAGCCAGAACTCCGGGTTCGGCGCCAGCGCGCGATACCTGACGTAACGGGCCTGGGTCCCGGCCGGTGCGGTCGCCCGGACCTCAGCGGTGGTACCGCGGACCAGCTCGGTCCAGGTCGTACCGTCGGCCGACCACTCCAGCGCACCCGAGTGGATGTAGTCGTTCGGGCTGGTCGCCTTGCCCATCAGCACGGCGATGTCGCCGATCGCGCGGACGCCGCCCAGGTCGACCCGGATCTCGTCACCGGCCTGCGGGGCGCCGTTGCTCCAGAACCAGGTGTCCAGGCTGCCGTCGATCATCCGGGCCGGCACGTTGTCGCTGTACGTCGCCAGGCTGGTGCCCGCGGTCCGGCCAGGCTGGATCCCGAGCCAGCGGTCGTGCACCCGGCCCGCCTCGGCCAGGAACTCGTCCACCACTCGCTCGCCGATCCGCGGGTAGGTGTTGCTGTGCGGCAGCCGGGTGTCCCGGATCGCCTTCGCCTGCGCGACCAGCGCGTCGATCCGCTGTCGTGCCGTCCAGGCCGCCGTTCCGTTGCCCTGATCAACGTTCTCGAGGAGCGTGAGCGACTGCCGCAGTGCCTGGCCCCACAGCTCGGTGGCGTCCAGCCAGGCCTTCGCCTCGGTCGCGAACGCGGGGTCGGTCACACCGGCCCGGATCCGCCCCGGTGCCTGCTCGACCGCGCGGACGTGCGGCATCAGCCCGGCGATCGCGGTGTGCTCGTTGCCGCCGTTCCAGGTCTGCCAGAACGCGGCGAACCGCTGCGCCAGCTGCGGCGCGGACTCGGGGTGCAGCGTGGTGTCGTAGGTGCTCAGATCCGCGAACACCTTCAGCGCGTCCAGCGTGGCCTGGTCGCCGCCCGCCCGCTCGGCCAGTGCCCGGTGCCAGGAGCCCTCCTCGTCGTACGACGACGTGTGCCAGCCGAACTCCGCGAACGAGTACAGCGCGACCTTGCTCACCGCGGCCTGGTTCATCGGGTTCGAGATGATCCCGGCGATGTGGTCCGCGATCCCCGGCGCGCGGCCGCTGTAGTCGGCGAGCGGGATCCGCCCGGCGATGTAGTCGTTCACCGGGTAGTTGTCCCAGATCAGGATGTCGTGCCCGAACACCTGCCGGGCCTGCTGCGCCTGCGCGGCGGTGATCGTCCGCGGGATCACGCCGATCCCGGTCCAGTGCACCACCACGTCGCTGTCCAGCTGCTCGCGCAGCGCCTGCTTGTACGCCGTCGCGCTGGTGTTGTAGTACTCGGTCGGCACCATCTGCAGCGGTGCGACATCCGGCTTGGTCTCCACCCACTCACGCTGCACCCGGTTCAGGATCTCGCTCTGCGCGCGTCCGGCCGCACCGCCGCCGGTGCCGTACTTCTCCCGGTCGGCAGCACAGTGCCAGGTGTTGTAGTCGATGTCGTCGAACGGCACGTTGAACGAGCGGCCGCCGAGGTCGTACACGGCCTGGAACTTGGCGATGAGCGCCTGGAAGTCGGACTCGGAGGTGAAGCACAGGTCGAGTCCGGGGGACAGCGCGAAGGTGAAGTCGACCTTGTTCTGGTTCGCCCGGGTGACCAGCTCGCCGAGCTGGGCCAGCTTGTCCGGTGGGTAGGGCTCGCGCCACTGCTCGCGGTGGTACGGGTCGTCCTTCGGCGCGTACTCGTAGGTGTTCATCTTGTGCGCGCCCAGGTAGTCGACGTGGTCGAGCCGGTCGGTGTGCGACCAGGGCGTGCCGTAGAAGCCCTCGATCGAGCCGCGGTACCGCAGCGTCGGCCAGTCTCGGATCGCGACACCGGGGATCCGATCGGTCCCGGCGCGCGGCTGGACGAGCTGGCGCAGAGTCTGCGCGGCGTAGAAGGTGCCGTCGGCATCGACTCCGTCGAGCACGATGTGCTTGCGGTCCTGCCGGCCGGTGCCTGCGGCGAGCACGTAGCCCTCGGCGGACAGCCCGGTGGCCGACGCCACCTTCAGCTCGCCGAGCGCGGCCGTGCCCTCGCCCAGCCAGACCGTGACGTCGGTCCGCGGGTCGGCGCCCTCGGTGGCCTTGATCGTGTGGACCCCGGCGCGGGTGAGCGTGTCGCGCACGACGCGCTCGGCGTCCGGGTCGGTGTTCGTACCGCGGACCAGCCCGACCGTCGGGGTCAGCGGGAAGCCGTCGGCTCGATGCGTCAGCTCGCGCGGCGGCGGCGTGACCTCATCCGCGGGCGCGGCAGCACCCTGAGTGCCGCTGTCCGCGGCTGCCGTGCCGGCAAGGCTCGCGGCGACGACGGCGGTGAGGGCGACAGAACTGAGAGCGGCGATGAGCCGTGGGCGGCGGCGCATAGGTTTCTCCTCGGGTCAGCGCTTGATGACCCCCAGTCACTCAGTGCGCGTACCTGTTCGTCAAGGGCTCAAGACCTGCAACTTCATGCAAGGTCTAGACCAATCCTCCGTTGCCGCCGCGGGGCTCCATCGCCTCAGCGCTCCGACCGCACCCGGTAGCGCAGGTGCTGCACACCCGGCGCGTCCAGGGCGCGGAGCAGTTCGAGCTCGATGTGGTCGGGCGGTAGGTCGTCGAACAGCCGGCGGCCCTGCCCGAGCAGCACGGGTACCAGGTGCAGCTCCATCTCGTCCAGCAGGCCGGCGCGAAGGCACTCCTGCGCGGTCGCGGCTCCGTGCAGCAGGATGTCGCGGTCACCGGCCGCGGACTTGGCCTGGGCGACGCAGGACTCGATGCCGTCCGTGACGTAGCGCGCGGATCCCGGCGCGGGTTCGTCGGGTGCGGCGTGGGTCAGTACGAAGATCGGGACCCCGTCGTGGTGGTCGCCGGCCCAGCCGCGCGCGAACTCGAAGGTACGCCGGCCGGTGATCACCGCTCCCGTGGCCATCAGCTCGTCGAACACCGTCGCGTTGGTCTCGTCGACAGGCCGGTGCGAACCCGGATCCACCCCGCCGGAATGCAGCCAGTCGTGTAGCCGCTCGCCGTTGACGCCGAGTCCGTGATCCATATCGTCGTCCGGGCCGGTGATGAACCCGTCCACCGACATCGACATGTACAGCACGACCTTGCTCATGGTTCATTCGCTCCTTCGGATACGTCGACGGGATGGCGCGAGGAGTCGGCGCAGCTCCGGCGACCGCGAGCTGCCCGCTGCTCGACACCAACCGCGGAGCTCAACCCTAGGGTCTTGTGCCGAACCCGAAGACCGTGGTCGAGCGGAACGCCTGGCCGGGACGCAGCATGGTCGACGGGGAATGTCGCTTTCCGTGCACGCGTGTTCACGGAGTCTGCCACAGGTGTGGTTGCCGGAACAGGTGTCACGCGTGGCGAATGTGCGCTCTCACGGGCGAAGCGCGTGACCGGATCCGTCCGGTTCTCGCCGGGATCGTGCCTGCGCGCGAGGTACCCGGCGAGGCATGATCGATCACATGACCAGTGCTCTGCTCGTGATCGACGTCCAGGAGTCCTTCCGGCACCGCCCGGACTGGGCAGCCGTGAGTCACCCGGACATCGCCGACCGGGTCGGCCGGCTGGTCCGTGCCGCGCGGGCCAGCGGCGACCTGGTGGTCTGGGTGCTGCACACCGAGCCCGGTACCGGCACCGTCTTCGACCCGGCCGACGGCCTGGTGCGGCTGCTAGACGGACTCGACCCGGCCGACGGTGAACCTGTGCTCACCAAAACATCGCACAACGCCTTCACCACAACGAATCTGCAGCAGCTGCTCACCGAGCGCGGCATCCGCGAGCTGGTGGTCAGCGGCATCCGCACCGAGCAATGCTGCGAGACCACCGCACGGGTCGCGTCCGACCTCGGGTACGACGTCACCTTCGTCACCGAGGCGACCGCGACGATGCCGCTGCGGCACCCGGACACGCCGGCCGACCTCCCGTACGACGAGGTGCTGGCCGATCCGCGGACGCTGCCGGCCGAGGTGGTCGCGGCCCGGACCGAGTACGTGCTGGCCGGCCGGTTCGCCACCATCCGGACCCTCGACGAGCTGGCGCCGGAGGCTGTGACAGTCTGACCGGATCATGTCCCGCGTCGCGTTCCTACTGGTGCCGCACCTGCATGTCCTGGACCTGGCCGGTGCGGCCCAGGCCTTCTCGGACGCCGCGGACCTCGGACTCGGGTACGAGCTGGTCTACCTGGCCGAGGCCGCGCAGGTGCCGACCGCGCAGGGGCTGGTGCTGCAGGCCGGCACCGCCTGGCCGGATCTGGATCCGGACGACCTGCTCGTCGTACCGGGCTGGCGCGGCTCGCTGTTCGGCCGCCCTGAGCAGATCGGCGACCGGGCCCTGCGACTGCTCCGCGACCATCACGCGGCCGGCGGCGTCGTGGCCAGCGTCTGCGCCGGTGCCGACGCCCTCGGCCGCGCCGGCCTGCTGGACGGTCGCCGGTGTACGACACATCATGCGCTGCAGGACAAGCTGGCCCGGCTGTACCCGGAGGCGCGGGTGGTCGGCGACGTGCTGTACGTCGTCGACGGCCGCGTCGTCACCTCCGCCGGCATCGCCAGCGGGATCGACATGGCGCTGCACCTGCTCGCCGTCCGACACGGTCCGGCTGTGGCGGCGAAGGTGGCGCGCTCGATGGTGGTCTACGCGCGGCGCAACGGCGACGAGCCGCAGGCCAGCGCACTGCTCCGGCACCGCGGGCACCTGAGCGACTCGGTGCACCGGGTCCAGGACGTGATCGACACCAGGTACGCCGACCGGTTACCGCTATCCGAGCTCGCGGATCTGGCCGGGGTCAGCGAACGCACGCTGACCCGGACGTTCAGCGGTGCGACCGGTCTGACGCCGCTGCGCTACCAGCAGGAGCTGCGAGTGGAGCGCGCCGAGCACCTGATCGGCCACGGCGCGACGGTCGAGGCCGCGGCCCGCGCAGTCGGCTTCGACGACGCCCGCATGCTCCGCCGGCTGCGGTCGCGCCGGGGTTAGCAGACCGATCCCCGGTGCCTTGTTCCGGGTTCCGGGTTCGCGCCGTGAATCGTTTCCCGGCATTGGCGAATTAGCTGGGCCGAGATACCGGAGTCAACTCCGATTGCGCGGTGGATTCACGGCGTCGCACTTTGTTTCAACCGTTGGACTGACAACACGCGGTTCACGACTGGTGGCAAGGCGTGAAGATTTCGCGGTCCCACAGGATGATTGCGAGTGAGCCCTTTATCAGTTTGGTGCGGTCCCATTAGCCTGCGCGAGAGGCCACCTCGGTGCACGTCCGACGCGGCCATGGGAGGACTGGGGTGGGACGACACAGCGGCGCCGTACGGCGAAACCCTTGGGGGATCGCGGTCCTCGCACTGATCGGAATAATGACGCTCGCGGTGACGGCGGTGTCGTTTTCGCTGTGGCGGTCCGGTGGCGCGGACGATGCCGCCGGTCCGGCCGCGACGACGCCGCCGCCCGTCGAATGCGCGACACCGGTGAAGGTGGTGACCGCCGCGTCATTCGCGCCCGTGCTTTCCGCGCTGAAGCCGGCGATCGCGGTCGGACCGGACTGCGCGCGGCTGGAGATCAAGGTCGCCGACGGCAGGAACGCGGCCAGGCACATCGGGCATCTCGGTGCCGATGTATGGATTCCCGATGACACGGCGTGGGCGACCGTGGCCGGTGGCGCATTCGCGAAGGCGGTGCCGGAGGGCGGCCCGGTGATCGTCGCCACCAGCCCGCTCTACTTCGTCACCGACCGCACGACTGCTCGGACGCTGACAACCGCCGGCACGTCCTGGATTGGCCTGGCCAACCTGGTGTCGGCCGACTCCGGCGTCCGGCCGGTGATGCGTGACCCGGCCGGTTCAGGTGACGGGCTGATCGCCGCCGGCGCGCTCGGCGAGGCGGTCTGGATCGAGTCCGGGATGGACGTGTCGGCGGAGGCGCTCGCTGACGCCGTCGCCGTCAGCCGGACCGTCGCCGGCTCCGCGCCGGCTCGGCCGGACAAGACGCGCGAGGTCGGCCTGGTGCCGGAGTACGCCCTGCTGCGGCAGGGCTGGCCGGAGGACAAGGTCGTGCTGGCACCCGCGGACCACACCGCACAGCTCCGCTACACCTGGCTGCCCGCGGCCAACGCGGCCAGGAACCAGAACGTCGCCAGGGCCATGGACCGGTTGCTGCGGACCCTGCGTGGTGCGGACGCCGCACCACAGCTGGCCGCCGCAGGGCTGCGCGGACACACCGGCGGCTCGGTGCAGAGCGTCGAGACCCGCCGGCTGCCGCCGATGGCGGCCAAGCCGTTCGCCGTGCTGGAGCCGCATCACATCGACCACGTCTTCGCCAGCTGGTATCCGGCCGACCGGCGGTCCGACGTACTGGTCGTGGTCGACGTGTCCGGCTCGATGAACGAACCGACACCCGGCACGACGACACCGTTGATCCGCACGGTCGCCGGAGGATGTGTCCGGCTCGGCACGCTGCTTCCGAACGACGCCCGGCTGGCTCTGTGGGAGTTCGGCTCGCTGATCGATCCGCCGCGCGACTACAGACCACTGCTGCCCCTCCGTGCGCTGACTCCGGCGCACCGCAAGGCGCTCGGCACCGCGAGCGGAGCACTGAAGGCGCGCCCGACCGGGACCGGTCTGTACGACACCGTGCTCGCCGCCTACCTGTCGGCCCGGAACAGCTACCGGCGGGGTACGCCGAACCAGGTCGTGCTGTTCACCGACGGGCTGAACCAGGACGACCCGGGTGCGATCAGCGGGCCGCAGCTGACCGCCGCACTGAAGAAGGCGATCGACCCGAAACGGCCGGTCCAGCTGTCGGTGATCACGTTCGGGCAGCCGGAGTCGCAGGCGGACGCGCTCGGCAAGTTGCTCGAGCCGATCGACGGCAACGTCGAGCCGCTCAAATCCGCGAGTGAGGTCGACGCGCTGTTCATCCATGTTGCCGCGGGCGGGCTCGAGCACGGACGCTAGCCCGGTTGCTCGCGGGCGGCGTGCCGCTGTCCGCTGTCCGCTGTCGCGGACCGGGTCGGGTCGCGACGCCGAGTGCGTTCGTGGCCGCGTTCCGGCGTGAGGTCGGCGTCTCGCCCGGCCGCTACTTCCGCCGAAGGTGGACCTAGGTCCACCCCACCACTGGACCTTGCCCTCCTGAGATCCGCCGCCCGCGCGACCAGGCTCGGAACAGACGGACAGGGTCGCCTGTCCGCGCGAGACGAGCCGGAGGGGCGAGAACAAATGAGTCGGCGAGCGGTGACAGTGCAGGTGGCGCGCTGGAGTGCGACCCACCCGTGGCGAGCGATCGGCCTGTGGCTGCTGCTCGTCGTGGTCGCGGTCGGTGCGGTGAGCCTCGTACCGATGCAGAAGATGAGTGAGAAGGACGAGCGGATCGGCGAGTCGGGCCGCGCCGCGCAGCTCATCGCGGACGCGAACCTCGGTGAGCGTCCGGCGGAGACCGTGCTGGTCACCGCGAAGGACGGCTCGCTGGACCGCAAGGACGCGACCGCCGTGGTCGGCGAGGTGCGGTCGGCGATGACCGCGCTACCACCGGTGCAGGCTGTCGGCACGCCGGTGTGGTCCGAGGACGGCCACGCGGTCCTGGTACCCGTTGAGCTGAAGGGCACGGCCGACGACGCGGCCGATAACGTGCAGCAGCTGCTCGACGCGACAGCCGCTGTCCAGGGCAAGCATCCGGACCTGCGGGTCGAGCAGCTCGGCGACGCGTCGATCGACAAGGGCATATGGAAGGTGGTCGGCGACGACCTCGCGAAGGCCGAGAAGCTGAGCCTGCCGATCACCTTCGGGTTGATGCTGCTGGCGTTCGGTGCGCTGATCGCGGCCGGGATCCCGGTGCTGCTGGCGATCTCCGCGGTCGGTGCCGCGATGGGCTTCTACGCGCCGCTGTCGTACCTGTTCCCCGACGGTGGCTCGGTGGCGAACGTGGTCCTGCTGATCGGGATGGCGGTCGGTGTCGACTACTCGCTGTTCTACCTGAAGCGCGAGCGTGAGGAGCGCGCCCGCGGCCGCGGCACGGTGGACGCGGTCGAGATCGCGGCGGCCACCAGCGGGCACTCGGTGGTGGTGTCCGGGATCGCGGTCATCGTCTCGATGGCCGGCCTCTACGTCGCCCAGGACGTGATCTTCTCCTCGCTGGCGACCGGCGCGATCCTGGTCGTCGCGGT
>Ga0114129_10002092_pt1 | contig 27445 bp, 21 predicted proteins | sample RhiMetdeltSRZDD1_FD_80071 | JGI IMG/M metagenome (GOLD analysis project Ga0114129, IMG submission 80071) | Populus rhizosphere microbial communities from Tennessee, USA - Rhizosphere MetaG P. deltoides SRZDD1 (version 2) (version 2) | ecosystem: Host-associated > Plants > Roots > Rhizosphere >... | reverse complement strand
TGCCTCCCTCTGCTGTTCGAGGCTCTCGAACTGATGCGCGAGCGCGGGGTGGTGCCCCTGCGCGTGCGCAGTCGCTTCAGGCAATGCGCCCCTCCACTTGCGTCGGATAGTCGTACGCGTCCCAGGTGACAATCGGCGGGTGCGCGAAGTTCTCCGTCGGCGGCGGCGACGTGGTCGTCCATTCGAGGCCGATTGCGCCCCAGGGATTGCTGCCGACAATCCGGCCGTATCGCAGCGACCACGCCAGATAGATCATCGGAATGATGTAGCCCACGCCGAGAATCGACGCGCCGGCCGACGACAGCACGTTGAGCACCTGGAACTCGGGCGGATATGCGTGGTAGCGGCGCGGCATCCCCAGATAGCCGAGGATGAACTGCGGGAAGAACGTCAGGTTGAAGCCGATGAAGATGATGAACGCGCTGACCTTGGCGAGGAGCTCGTTGTAGATTCGGCCGCTGATCTTCGGCCACCAGAAATGGAGCCCGCCGAGATACGCCATGATCGTGCCGCCGACCATGATGTAGTGGAAGTGCGCGATGATGAAATAGGTGTCGGTCACGTGGACGTCGAGGCCGACCGCCGCGAGAAAGAGCCCGGTCAGCCCGCCAATCGTGAACAGCCCGATGAAGCCGATCGCGTACAGCATCGGCGTGTCCCACGAGATCGATCCTTTGTACATCGTGGCCGTCCAGTTGAAGACCTTGACGGCCGACGGGATTGCCACGAGGAAGCTGAGGATCGAGAAAATCAGCGCGGCGTAAACCGACTGGCCGGCCACGAACATGTGGTGGCCCCACACGAGGAAGCCGAGCACCGCGATCCCCAGGCTGGCGAACGCGACGAAGTGATAGCCGAATACCTGCTTGCGGCAGCCCGCGGCCACCAGCTCGCTGACGACGCCCATGCCCGGCAGCACCATGATGTAGACCGCCGGGTGCGAGTAGAACCAGAAGAGGTGCTGAAAGAGCACCGGATCGCCGCCGCGCGCGGGATCGAAGATGCCGAAGTTGAACAGCCGCTCCGCGGCGACGAGCGAGATGGTGATCGCCAGGACCGGCGTGCCGAGAACCATAATCAGGCTGGTCGCGTACAGCGACCAGACGAACAGCGGCAGCCGGAACCACGTGAGGCCGGGCGCCCGCATGCGATGCGTCGTGACGATGAAGTTCAGGCCGGTGAGGATTGACGAAAAGCCGTTGACGAAGATCCCCAGCGCCGCCGGGATCACCGCCGACGTCGAAGCGACGGTGCTGAAGGGCGTGTAGAACGTCCAGCCGGTGTCGAGCCCGCCGGTGATCACGGCGTACATCGTGAAGAGCGCGCCGACTATATAGATGTACCAGCTCGCCAGATTCAGCTTCGGAAACGCCAGATCTTTCGCGCCGATCATCAGCGGCAGCAGGAAGTTGCCGAGCACCGCGGGGATCACGGGGATGAGGAAGAAGAACACCATCATCACGCCGTGCATCGTGAACAGCTTGTTGTAGGTGTCGTCGCTCACCAGATCGCCGGCCGGCGTCGCGAGCTCGAGGCGGATGAGGGTGGCGAATGCGCCGCCGACGAAAAAGAAAAAGGTGACGCCGATCAGATACAGCAGGGCGATGCGCTTGTGGTCGCGCGTCAGCAGCCACGACGCCACGCCGTAGCCGTCGTTCAGGTAGTGCCGTGGTGGTAGAAAGACCGGTCCAGACATGATCAGCGCAGACCTTCCGGCGGCTGCAGCGACTTGATGTACTCGATCATCTGCGCCACACCGTCTTCGGTCACGACGCCTTGATAAGCCGGCATGATCGGTTGAAAGCCCGCCCGGAGGCGCGCACCGGGATTGAGGATCGCCTCGCGCAGGTACGCTTCGTCCGCGATCGCCGTGCTCCCGCCCTGCAGCGTCACGGTCCTGCCGTAAATGCCGTCGAGCAGCGGTCCACGCGTCTGCGTATCGGGGCGGTGGCAGGTATTGCAGGCGAGGTCGGCGAACAGCTTCGCGCCCGCCGACGCCAGCGAGCCGGAGGTCGAGCCGCTGCTCAACCATCGCTGAAAATCGTCCGGCTCCATCACCACGACCTCGCCCACCATGCCGGAATGCCGCGTGCCGCAGTACTCGGCGCAGAACAGGTGATAGCGCCCCGGTTTGGTCGGCTGGAACCAGAGCTGCGTGAAGCGGCCGGGGATGACGTCGGCCTTGACGCGGAATCCCGGCACGAAGACGTCGTGAATGACGTCCTCGGAGGTCATGATCAACTTCACGGCGCGGCCGAGCGGCACGTGCAGCTCGTTGATCTCACGCTGGCCGTTGAGGTGTTGGAACTTCCACATCCACTGTTTGCCGACGACGTAGACGTTGAGGGTGTCGTCGGGCGGCCGGGCCATGGCGAAGAAGACGCTGGCGCCCCAGAAGAAGATCACGAGGGTGATGAGCAGCGGGATCACCGTCCAGCCGATCTCGAGCACCATGCCGCCGGCGATGCGCGCGCCGATCGCATCAGGGGCGCGGCGGCGGAATCGCACTGCGTAGTAGACGATGAGGCCGGCGATCAGCAGCGAGAAGAAACCGGAGACACCGAGCAGAAAAAAGTACAGCGCATCGACGCGCGGCGCCATCGTCGACGCGGAGACTGGGAATAGGGGTGTACCTGACCACATTTTCTTAGGCTCGCGGGGCTCTGCCGACTTTTTTGCAATGGCGCTGGGGCCCCACCCCCAGCGCGAACTGACGCTGATGGCTCACGCGCAGCGCGCGTTCGCGCTCGCGCGTTTCGCCATGGCCGCAGGCGCTCTCTAATCCTCTCGACCCACCTGACCCACCTGGCCTACCCGACCCACCTGACCTAAATGGCGCTCGCGCCGGAGCATCAAGAAAATAAATGAGCCCAACCCAAGAACCGTGGCGGCGCCGGCGATGCGCAGCGCGCGCATCACGAGGAAGCCATAGCGGCCGGTCATCGGGTCGTAGTGATAGCAATAGAGCAGCAGCGAATCGACCGTCGAGCCGATCCTCCCCTCGGACGCTTCGACGATCGCCAGGCGCAAATCGCGCGGACCGTAGTCGATGCCGAAGAGATACCGCGCGAGCCGGCCGTCGGGCGTCAGCACGATGATCCCGGTCGGGTGCGCGAACTGCCTGGTCTCTTCATCCCACACGTAGCGGAATCCCGCCGCTTTCGTCAGCCGATCGATCGAAGGTGGAGACGCCGTCAGAAAATGCCAGCCGCGTGACGCCTCGGGATGGGTATAGCGCTCGAGCGTGACCGTCTTCCGCGACGCCGCCTGCTCCGGCGTCTCGCGCGGATCGAAGCTGACGGCGACCACCTCGAAATCGGTTCCGGCGTCGAGCGACAGCACGTTCAGCGCGCTCGCCATCGCGCTCAGCACCTGCGTGCACAACATGGGGCAGTCGTAGTAGACGAATGCCAGGACGACGGGCTTCGAGCGGAAGTAATCGCCGAGCCTGACGCGCCGGCCGGTTTCGTCGGTCAGCTCCGTGTCCAGCGGCACGCGCTGATTCAGGTTCTGATCGAACCCAATCTCGCGGAGCGGCGCCGGCATCGTCGAGGCGCTGATCCCGGCTTCGCGTTTGTACCCTGCGGCGGGCGTGCCGGTCATCTGGGCGTCGAGGCCGACCGCCAGAAACAGGAAGCAAAGCAACGACAACGTAGTGCGGACCTTTCCGCCTCGGCTCGCACCGCAGACGTAGGGCGGGTCTTGCTTTTTAGGCCCGCCTTGGGGCCGGGTCCGAAGGACCCGGCCTACGTGTGACGTTCGGGTCATTTACCTTGCTCCGGGCTCGGCCGAGCAGGCAGGCCGCGCTCGACCGTCAACTTCATTGCTTCCGCGATCGGGATCCGAACGACGCCGGCCCCGCGCTCGACCCACTCATAACGGTTCAACACATCGTCCTCGGCCGCTCTGAACGCGCGGAGATCGTCGCGCGGCGTGCGCTGCAACCGTGGCTCTGGCGGCAGCCGCAGCTCTTGCCCTGTCGTCATGGCTTCGCGAGCCGATTCCGGCGCCTCCGGCCGGTTCATGAACCTGAAGAACAGCCACACGACCAGCATCACGACCACCACCACCGCGAACAGTCCGGCGCCGAAAGCCAGAATCGCGCGGACGTTGACGTCGCTCTCTTCGTGGTGGATATGCGGCTGCTGGATGTCGGAGTGCGCCATGATCAGTGAGCTTCCCGCTCGATGATGTGCCCGATCGCTTCATGGAACTGCGGATCGTGCAGCGGCAGAATCGTGCGCCGGCTCAGCTGCGAGAAGAACGCGCCGAGCCAGAGCGACAGCAACGTGAACGGCAGCACGAGATCCATCCAGCTCACCGACAGCCCATCGTGATGAAAGGCCGGGGCAATCAGCCAGAACAAATCGATCAGTCGCGCGCAGAGCACGCCGATCGCAATCCGGATGAGGAGACTGGGTTCGCGCTTCACGCGCCTCGAGAGCAACAGCAGGAATGGGAGGGCGAAGTGGAAGACGATCAGCGCCAGCCCCACGAATCGCCAGCCGGTCGTCAGGCGGTGGAGATACCAGCTGATTTCCTCCGGCAGGTTGCCCGAATAAATGATCACGTACTGGGAGAACGAGAAATACGCCCAGAGCATCACGAAGGCGAGCATCAGGTTGCCGAGATCGTGAAAGTGCTGCGGGACGAGGATGACGTCGAACGGCGTCCGCCGGCTCAACCAGATGAACACAGTGACGAGAAACGCGAGCGCGGTGAGCCCCTGGCCGCCGATGATCAGGATCCCGTAGATGGTCGAGAACCAGTGCGGGTCGAGCGACATCAGCCAGTCGAACGACGCAAAGGTCACGGTGAGGACGTAGGCGAGCAACCCGCCGCCGCTCAGCCGCTGCATGCGGGCCGCGATCCGCGGATCGTTCGTTCGGTCTTGTTCAAGCGACCACTTGTTGAGGAAATAGACGAGCGCGTTCCACACCAGGAAGTACAGCGCCGCGCGCACGAAGAAAAAGGTCGGATTCAGATACAGCTGCTTCGCCTGCAGGATCTTGTCCGCGGCCACGACCTCGGGGTGGGACCATTCGTAGAGGTAGTGCAGGCCGAACGCAATCGGCAGAAAGAGGACGGTCAGCACTGGCAGCACACGTGTCGCGGCGCCGAACAGCCGCCGTGTGACGACGCCCCACGCGCCGCCGGACAATTGATGAATCATGCCCAGCGCCAGAGAACCGAGCGTCAGCCCGAGCACCAGCATGTACGCCATCAGGTACGACTGGAAGAACTGCACCGGGTTCACGAGCAAACCGACGAGGGATACGGCCGCACCCACGCCGCCGGCCATAAAACACCGCCGTTGCAGCGGCGCGAGCTCCGGAATCAGCTGACCGGCCGTCTTCGTCAGGTTGACGGTCATCGCGGTTGCGTCTCGAGCCGGGTGCGTTCCGTCGCGGGAACATCCGCGACGGTCGCCGCGCCGCTCAATTGGAGCGCGCGGATGTAGGCCACGATCGCCCAGCGATCGCGCACTCGGATTTGCGCCGCGTAATCAGGCATCGCGCCGAAGCCGTTCGTGATCACGTCGAAGAAATGTCCGGCCGGCGCCGCCCGCAGCCGTGAGTCGGCGAGCGACGGCGGGCGCGCGTAGCCGCGCTGGACGACCATCCCGTCGCCAAGCCCCGTCCGCGCGTGGCAGGGGGCGCAGAAGACGTTGAAGCGCTCCTGCCCGCGCGCCATCACGCTCTCGTCGATCGCAAAGGGGAAAACAGTTGTCGGCTGGTCGCCGATTTTGCCCGTATATAAAAGGATGTCGTCGCGCAGCGTCCCACGTGCAACGGTGCCGGCGACCGGCGTCCGCGGCGACACCTCCCGCAGCGGCACGTACTTCGGCTGGTCGTGCATATACTGACGGCATGCGAGGCTTCCAAACACAACCAGTGCGATGGCTAGGCCGCGCTGGCCAACTTTTTTCCACTGGCGCTGGGGCCCTCCGCCTGCGCTCGTAGAGTTGTCCCGAGCTACGGCGAGACCCGCCGTAGCCTTGGCGAAGGCGGGCACCCCCAGCGCGAACTTACGCTGATGGCTTACGCGCAGCGCGCTTCGCGCTCGCGCGTGTCGCCATAGCCGCAGGCGCTGTGTCGTTTCAATGAGCAACGGTTGAGACCTCACGTGCTCCGAGAGCCTCGAGAAAACTCCGCGTTCCTTCGAGGTCGAACTTGCTGTCGCGCGCCTCGATGCAGAGGAAAAACCGGTTGCGGCTTGCCAGCGCAAACCGCGGCACGTTGAACACCGGGTGATAGGGCATCGGCAAGCCGTTCAGCGCCAGCATGCCGAGCACCGCCGACAGCGCGGCCGCCAGAATCGTGCACTCGAAGGTGATCGGGATGAACATCGGCCAGCTGTTGAAGGGCTTGCCGGCGATGTTCAGCGGATACGCAATCGAGGCGGCCCAGTACTGCAGGAAATAGCCGCCGACACATCCCGCGATTCCACCGATCAAGACGATGAGCGGCAAACGCGACGGCGGAGCACCGAGCGCTTCGTGCAGCTCCTCGATCGGGAACGGCGAGTACGCGTCCATGCGCCGATAACCGGCATGCCGTGCCTCGTGCGTCGCCGCCACCAGCGCCTGCGCATCCTCGAATTCGGCCATCAGGCCGTAGAGTGCGGAGCGCCTCATTCTTCCGCCACCTTCGCTTCGGGCAGCAGCGTCCGCATCTCGAAGATTGAAATCATCGGCAGGTAGCGCAGGAACAGGAACAGCAGCGTCAGGAACAAGCCGATCGTGCCGGCGTAGGTCGCCCAGTCCCAGAACGTCGGACTGAAGCGGCCCCACGAAGACGGCAGGAAATCACGCGAGAGGCTCGTGACGATGATGACGAATCGCTCGAGCCACATTCCGATGTTCACGATGATGGCGACGCCGAACAGGATCAACGGAGAGGTTCGCACCTGCCTGAACCAAAGCATCTGCGGCGTGAGGACGTTGCACACGATCAACGTCGCGTAGGCCCACCAGTACGGACCCGTGATCCGGTTCCACATCATGAAACCTTCGTAGAGGTTGGCGCTGTACCAAGCCATGAACGCTTCGATTCCGTACCCGTAGGCGACGATGAGGCCGGTCACGAGCAACACCTTGGCCATGTTCTCGAGATGCCGCATCGTGATGAAGTCGTCGAGGTGGTAGAGCGCGCGCACTGGAATGACCAGCGTCAACACCATCGCAAAGCCCGAATACACCGCCCCTGCGACGAAGTACGGCGGGAAGATCGTGGTGTGCCAGCCGGGAAGGATCGACACCGCGAAGTCGAAGCTCACCACGGTGTGAACCGAAACAACCAGCGGCGCCGCAAGGCCGGCGAGCAGCAGATAGGCGATCTCGTAACGGTGCCAGTGCCGCGCCGATCCACGCCAGCCCATCGCGAGCATGCCGTAGACGATGCGCCCGGTGCGCGTTTGTGAGCGGTCGCGAAGCGTCGCGAGATCGGGAATGAGGCCGACGAACCAGAAGAGCAGAGACACCGTGCCGTAAGTGGAGACGGCGAACACGTCCCACACGAGCGGGCTCTTGAACTGCGGCCACACGTTCATCGTGTTGGGATAGGGAAGGAGCCAGTACGCGAGCCACGGACGGCCGGTGTGGAAGAGCGGGAAGACCGCGGCGCAGGCGACGGCGAACAGCGTCATCGCTTCGGCGAATCGATTGATCGAGGTGCGCCACGCCTGTTTCAGCAGCAGCAGGATCGCCGAAATCAACGTCCCGGCGTGGCCGATCCCGATCCACCAGACGAAGTTGGTGATTTCGAACGCCCAGCCAACCGGCTGGTTGTTGCCCCAGACACCGACGCCAGTCACCACCAGGTTCGTAATCGCAATGGCGAGCATGACCGTGCCGCCCATCGCGATCAGGAATCCGCCGTACCACCACAGCGGCGTCCGCCGGCCCAGCACGATCGACGCGATCTTGTCGGTGATCGAGCCGAACGTGTGGCCCGGCGCAATCACGGTAGTGTCGGTGGTGGTTGTGGTGGTGGTGGGTTCCACGGTATCAGGCCATCTCGCTCTTCATTCGCCAATCTCGGGATTCACGTTCCGCACAGCTGCCAGATACGTGGTTCGGGGGCGCGTGTTGAGCTCCGCGAGGATCGAGTAGTTGCGCGCCTCCGACTGAAGCTTCGCGACGCGGCTTGCTGGATCGTTGAGATCGCCGAACACGATCGCGTCTGCGGGGCAAACAGCCTGGCACGCCGTCTTGATCTCGCCGTCGGCCACACGCCGGTTTTCCTTTTCCGCTGTGATCTTCGCTTCGTTGATCCGCTGCACGCAGTAGGTGCACTTCTCCATCACGCCACGGCTTCGCACCGTGACGTCGGGATTTCTGCCGAGCTTCAGGCTGGGTGTGTTCCAGTCTTGATAGAGGAGGTAGTTGAACCGCCGGACCTTGTACGGACAGTTGTTCGAGCAGTACCGCGTGCCGACACAGCGGTTGTACACCATGTCGTTCAGCCCCTCGTGGCTGTGCGAGGTTGCCGCGACCGGACAGACGACTTCGCACGGCGCGTTCTCGCACTGCATGCACGGCACGGGCTGAAAGTAAGTCTCCGGACTATCGGCCGGGCCGCTGTGGTACGTGTCGACGCGGAGCCAGTGCATCTCGCGTCCTCGCAAGACCTGATCCTTTCCAACCACGGCGATGTTGTTTTCAGCCTGGCAGCCGACCACGCACGCGTTGCAGCCGATGCAGGCGTTGACGTCGATCGCCATGCCCCACTTGTAGCCCTCGTACGGATACTCGGGGACGAGCGTCAGCGTGCGCGGTGGCGCCTCGTAGCCCTCGTGGACCGATCGCGGATCGCGGATGAACTCGTCACGCGTCGTGGCGCGGACCAGACCGCGGCCGTTCATCAGGTGGTGATACTGCGTGCAGGCGAGCGAATAGCGCTCGCCGGTGTTGACCACCTCGACGCCGCGGGCGAACCACGGCGCGCTGGAGGTGCGCAGCGTGTTAGCGTCGAATCCGGCGCCAGCGGCGAGATGCCCTCCTGCGCGCCGGCCGTAGCCGAGATGAACGGTCGCGCAGTCGTCGGGATGGCCGGCGACCGGAAAGATCGGGCCTCGGAGCGTGCGGCCCTGGGAGCGCAGCTCCACCACGTCGACGATGATCTGTCCGTGCTCGCCGCCGCGGTAGGCGGGGTTGGCGCCTGCACCGAGCCGGTCGGCGGTGCGCGGGCTGACGATCACCGCGTTGTCCCACGTCAGCCTGGTAATCGGTTTCGGCAGTTCCTGCAGCCAGCCGTTGTTGGCAAACCGTCCGTCGAGGATCGACGGATCGTGACGGAACGAGATTTCGATTCCCGCGTTCGTCGGATCCGGCCTGAGCCCCTCGACTGCGCTCGGAGCAAGCCGGATTTCCTCGGCGAGTGCCGCAGCGATCGCATCTGTTTTCAACGACACCGTTCGGGGCGCATCGGCTGTGTCCGGAACAACGCCGTCGTGCAGCCATCGCCGCCACGCCGCTTCAAAGTTCGCCTCTATCGCCGCGGCGGGTTCTGATGCCGTCCTTAAAAACCGGCTAAAGCCGGATCCCACGGCTGTAAACGCTGTTCGCCAGTAATCGCGCACGACGTCGTGCGGCGTCTTCTCGGGCGCGCCGTTCATGGCCGCCAACAGCTCGTGTGCCGAACGGCCGGCATAAAGCGGTTCGATCAGAGGCTGAACGATTGACACCGTGCCGTCGTAGCCGCGCGCGTCGCTCCAGCTCTCGAGAAAGTGCGCCTCGGGAATCCGCCACAGACACCGCTCGCCCGTTTCATCGCCGTGCGACCCGAGGTGAATGCGCAGCGGCACGCGGTCCAGTGCTTCAGCGAACTGCAAATCGGACGGCGCGGTGTAAACAGGATTGCCGCCGACGATCACGAGAATGTCAACCTGGCCTGCGGTCATCGCGGTCGTGAGATCGCGAAGCGACTGCAGTTGGTCGGTCGGCGCGGCCACGACGGGATCGATGTAGCTGACCGTCTTGCCGCCATTGCCCAGCACGTCGTTCATCGCGTGCGCGAGGGCGTGGACGAGGGGTGGCTGGCTGTCTCCGGCGATGACGAGGCTTCTTCCGCGCGCGGCGCCGAGGTCTTTTGCCAGCGCATTCACGTTGACCGACGAAGGCGGCTGCGCTCCGGCCGCGATGCCGCGCACGCCAACCAGAGATGCGAGCGACCGCGCGAGGTTGCCAATCTCGCTCGGCCGCACGGCAAATCGATGATCGGCGCGGGCGCCTGTCAACGAGGGCATGCTCTCGATCGCATAGAGCCGGTTCATCCGCGCCGCATCGTCCGGCCGGCGGCGCGCCGAGAACTCCCGCGCGTAGCGCAGGCCGCCCGGACCGCTGCCGAGGAAATCGGCGTCGAGCGACACGATGACGTCCGCCTGATCGAAGTGATAGATCGCGTCGACGTCGTCGCCGAAGGCGAGCCGGGCGCCGGCACGCGCGTTGTCGCGGCCGAGCGAATCCCACTGGTGCCACGTCGCGCGCGGCAGGCGGGCCTGTAATTCGCGGATTTGCGCCGCAAGCGTCGGCGAGCCGATCGATTCGGTCAGGATGCGAAGGCCGCTGCCCTGGAGCGGCTCCTGCGCCATGAGCGCGCCGCGGATCACGGTGAGGAAGTCGGCCCAGGGACGGATCTCGCCGAGGTGCGTCAACGCACGCGCGCGGTCGGGATCGTAAAGGTCGAGAATCGCGGCCTGCGCATAAATATTGGTTGCGCCGAGACTACCCGGATGTTCGGGGTTACCTTCGATTTTCGTCGGGCGTCCTTCGTGGCTTTCGACCAGGACGCCGTTGGCGATGCCGCCGACCGTCATCGCCGTCGCAAAGTACAGCGGCTTCCCGGGAATCAGATCCTCGGGCTGGCGGACGTACGGAACGATCGGTTCCGCCGGCTGCCGCGTGCACGCCGTCAGCCCGGCGAGCGCGATCGACGCGCCCATCAGCTTGAGAAACGTCCGGCGCTCCACCGGATCGGTGATCGCTTCGACCTGCGACGGAAATTCGTCGTAGAGCCGCTGGCAGAACGCAGGATCGTTCGCCAGCTCGTCGAGCGTCCGCCAGAACGGCGTGCGCGCACCGGGATTCATTGATGGCACGTCGAGCAACTCGTGAGTTTTTGAATGTGATACTCGGCCACGAGCCGTCTGCCGAGCTCGGCCTGATTGGCCGGCCGCTCGTACGCGACCGAAAACACTTCGGCCCGCGGCCGCACGTACTCTTCAGGGCGCCGGTGGCAATCGAGGCACCATTCCATCTGCAGCGACTCGGCCTGCCACATCAGCGGCATGCGATCGACCGGGCCGTGACACGTCGTGCAGCCGACGCCTTTGTTCACGTGAATGCTGTGATCGAAATGCACGAAATCGGGCAGGTCGTGGACGCGGGTCCACGCGATCGGGCGATCGCTCTCGAAACTGTCGCGCACTGGTTTGAGAAACGGGCTGTCGGCAAAGACTTCCGTGTGGCAGTTCATGCAGGTCTTGGTGGGTGGGGTGCCTGCAAACGACGAGTCCTCGACCGCGGTGTGACAGTAGCGGCAATCGATACCGTTGCCGCCGACGTGGCGCTCGTGGCTGAACTGGATCGGTTGCTCGCGCGCGACCCTGACCCCGGTGTTCCACGCCGATCGCTGAAACTGAGCGGTGAGCCACAGCAGGCCGGCGACGATGAACAGCGCGCCGAAAATGCTGACGCGGGAAATTGTATTGGTGCTGCGATGGAAGATCTGCGCCATCGAGCGTCGCTCAGACCGCAATTCGAGCTTATCCTGTTTGCGCCGAAACTGCGAATGTCACGCCCGACCTTTCCGCCTCCGCCTGCGACGCGCGAGCTACGGCGAGACTCGCCGCAGGCTTGGCCAAGGCGGCAGCTCGGGCGATGACCTACAAGTTTCCGGAGTCGCTGGCCCAACCTTTCGCAGACAGGTGCAGCTTTTCGGATCGCCCGGCTCGCACTCGTTTTCGCGCGCGAAAGCGGCCTTGGCTCGCCGAAGCGCGTTGATATCATGGCGCGAAGGCGGCCCTGGCTCGCCGAAGCGCGTTGATATCGTGGCGCGAAGGCGGCTTGCGGCCCCCCGTAATAGGTATGTAGAATCGCCGCCTCTACCGGCCTTCCTGTTATCAGGAGATCCCAGAATGCGTCGTCTTCGACAGGTCACGACTGCCGTCATCGCATTGACGCTCGCCCTCATCTCCAGTGTTGCTCTGAGCGCCCAGAATCCCGGCGGCAATGCCGCCAGGAAGACGAAGAACCCGGTCGCGGCGTCAGCAGCCTCCGTCAACGCGGGGAAGGCGACGTTTCTCAAGGCCTGCCGGTTCTGCCACGGCGAGGACGCGAAGGGTGGCATTGGTCCTCAGGCCAAGAAATAGCTGCGAACCAACTACAACCACGAAGTCGCGAAGGACACGAATATAAGTTTGTACAAAAGGAAACCTTGATCAGCCTTCACGATGTTCGTGTCCTCGTCGTTGCAGTTCTCAGGTCCCAGAATATTCTTCGTGTCTTCGTCGTTGCATCGTGCATCGCGCTCGCGGGGTGTGAGGCGGCGCGGCAGGACATGGCGGCGTCGCCAAAGCCCGGTCCGGGTGTGTTCACGGTTGCACACGCGACGGTCGGGGAGGCGATCAGCGATTTCTTCGGGATCAGGCCGCGCCCGGTGCAGCCGATTGAATTTCCACACAAGACACACATCGAAAAAGGATTGAAGTGCACGGAGTACTGCCACGAGCCGGTCGAGAAAGGTCCGATCGCAGGCCTGCCGAGCATCAACATCTGCATGACCTGTCACAGTGCGATTGCGACCGACCGGCCGCTGATCAAGGAAATCGCCGCGCTTCAGGAGAAAGGACTCGATCTGAGCTGGCAGCGCGTCTACGGGTACTCACACGAGGCGCACGTGCGCTTCAATCACGCGCCGCACATCCGCGCCAACGTCGAGTGTTCCACGTGCCACGGCGACATCGCGAGCCAGACGGTTGCGCAGCGCAACGTCGATCTACATATGGGATTCTGCGTCAGCTGTCATCGTGAACGCAGCGCTCCAAACGAGTGCATCACGTGCCACTTCTGAAGGCTTCGTGAAATTCAAGATTTAAGATTTTAGATTGAAGAATGATTTCAGATTTCAGATTTACGAACGGATTTCAGATTTAAGAATGGATCGCCGTAGTTTCATCAAGCTGACCGCTGTCACCGGTTCGAGCGCCGCGCTCGCGAGCTGCGGGAACCCGGAGCATCAGCTGATCCGCTTCGTGCCCGACGAAGAGCTGATCCCCGGAGTGGCGGAGTTGAAGCCGAGCGTCTGCCCGCTGTGCCGGAGCGGCTGCGGCGTGCTGGCGCGCGTCATGGAAACCGACGTCGACGTCGTGCGCAACGGCCAGGCCGGCGTGGTGAAAAAAGGCGTCGCGAAAAAGCTCGAAGGCAATCCGGCGCATCCGATCAGCCAGGGCGGCACGTGCGCGCGGGGCCAGGCGGCGATTCAGGTCACCTATCATCCCGACCGGATCACGCAGCCGCGGCGCCGGGAGGGCTCGCGCGGAAGCGGCACCTTCAAGGACATCAGCTGGGACGAGGCGATCGCCGAGCTCGTCAAACAGCTCGATACGCTGGCGGCCGCGGGCGATCAGAAATCGCTCGCGTTCCTGACGCGCCCCGGCAGGAGCCAGCGGCGTCTGCTGATCGATCAGTTTCTGGCGCGCTTCGGCGCGCCGGCGCCGGTCACCTACGAACTGTTCAGCGACGATGTGTTGCGGCGTGCGAATCGGTTGAGCTTCGGCCGCGAGCAGTTGCCGACGTTCGATCTGGCGCGGGCTCGATACGTGATCAGCTTCGGCGCCGATTTTCTCGGCACCTGGAACTCGCCGGTTGCTCAGGCCGCGGCGTACGGCCACATGCGGCAGGGTCGGCCCGGGATTCGCGGGTCGTTCGTGCAGGTCGAGTCGCGGATGTCGCAGACCGGCGCGAACGCCGATCAGTGGGTACCTGCCACGCCCGGCACCGAAGGAGTGCTCGCGCTCTCGATTTCCCACGTCATTCTGAAAGAGAAGCTCCGGCCTTCGGATGCGGCTGGCCGGGCGGGCGCGCTCGTGGACGGGTGGTCGGGCGGACTCGCCGAGTATGCGCCGGAGCGCGCCGAGAAAATCACCGGCGTTCCCGCGCGGCGCATCGAGCGGATCGCGCGCGAGTTCGCGGACCAGCGTCCTGCGGTGGCCATTGCCGGCGGCGCGCCGCTCGCGATGACCAATGGTCTCTTCACCGCGATGGCGGTCAACGCGCTGAACGCCCTGTCGGGCAGCGTGAACGAGCCCGGCGGCGTGTTCTTCACGCCGCAGGCCGCGCAGCCGCCGGTTGCGGGCCTGCAGCCGTCGCAACCGCTCGACAAGCTGGCCGCTGCCATTCTGTCGGCGAGCCGCTCCCCCGTTCAGGCGCTGCTCGTCGACGCGGTGAATCCGGTGTTTACGGCGCCGCGTGCGTGGAAGGTTCGAGAGGCGCTCGACAAGGTGCCGTTCATCGTGAGCTTCGGCAGCTTCATCGACGAGACGAGCGCGATCGCCGACCTCATCCTCCCCGATCATTCGTTCCTCGAGTCGTGGGTCGATTCGATCCCCGAGTCGGGTTCGCTCGTCGCGGTGCTGAACGTCGCGGCGCCCGCGATGAAGCCGCTCCATCAGACGCGCGCGACGCCCGACGTGCTGCTCGACGTCGGACAAAAACTTCAGAAATCCATCGACCTCGGCGTGGCGAGCTACGACGCGGCGCTCGCGAACGTCTTTGCTGCGTTCCCGGATGGGCCCGAGGGCGACGCGTTCACCACGGCGCAGAAGCAGGGCGGGTGGTGGGGTGAGCTGCCGAGGACGCTGACGCCTGGGCCGGTGCGTGAAGATCCGAAGCCGTCGCGGGCCATTGCGTTTGCCGAACCTCAGTACGCTGGCGACGCCTCGCAGTTTCCGTTGCTGTTTCTGCCGTACGCCTCGACGGCGTTTCTCGACGGCTCCCTGGCGCACTTGCCGTGGCTGCAGGAACTTCCGGATCCAATCACCTCGGCGATGTGGAGCCACTGGGTCGAGATCAATCCCAAAACCGCCGAGCCCCTCGGCATCCGCCAGGGCGACATCGTCGAGATCACGTCGCCGCAGGGGTCGATGCGGGCGCCGGCGTTCGTGTCGCCGGGCATTGCGCCGAACGTCATCGCGATGCCGGTGGGGCAGGGACATCAGACGTTCACGCGCGTCGCGAGCGGGCGCGGCGAGAACCCGGTCGCGATTCTCGCGCCGGTTACCGAGCCCGAGACGGGCGCGTTCGCATGGGCGTCGACGAGAGTGAAGATCGCACGGGCCGGCAACGCCGACGGCAGGCTGATTCTGTTTGGCGGGTCGCTGCGAGAGCGCCCCGAAGAGACACGGTAGCTGACAGATGTAGGCCCGAGCTTTAGCTCGGACGTGACAGGTATCAGGAGTAGGAGTCAAAAGTAAAAAGTGAAAAGTAAAAAGTAAAAAGTAAAAAAGGCTGCATTCCAGCTCTGAATTTCAAGAAGTAGTTTTTTACTTTTGACTTTTGACTTTTTACTTTGACAGGGGGGAGCCAGCGGCGGCCGAAAACCTATGGCACACAAATGGGGCATGGCGGTTGACCTCGATCGCTGCGACGGCTGCGGCGCGTGCGTCACCGCGTGCCATGCCGAAAACAACATTCCGACGGTCGGCGATCTCCAGGCGGCGCGCGGCCGGGCGATGCACTGGATTCGCGTCGAGCGCTACTTCGAGGGCGAATTCCCCGACGTCCGCGTGAAATTCCGTCCGGTGATGTGCCAGCAGTGCGACGCCGCGCCGTGCGAGCCGGTCTGTCCGACCTATGCGAGCAACCACACCGAGGAAGGGCTGAACGCGCAGGTCTACAACCGCTGCATCGGCACGCGCTACTGCGCGAACGCGTGTCCGTACAACGTCCGGTTCTTCGACTTCTTCAACCCGTCGTGGGCCAAGCCGCTGCACCTGCAGCTCAATCCGGACGTCTCGATCCGTGAAGTCGGCGTCATGGAGAAGTGTACGTTCTGCGTGCAGCGGATCAGCGCCGGCAAGATTTCCGCGGCGGCCGAGAAGCGTGAGCTGAAGGACGGCGACATCAAGCCCGCCTGCGCCCAGGCGTGTCCCGCCAAGGCGATTGTGTTCGGCGATCTCAACGATCCGGAGAGCGAAGTGTCGCGTCTCGCGCGATCGCCGCACGGCACGAAGCTTCTGGAGGACGTCGGCGCGCGGCCCAACGTCACGTATCTCGAGCGGCAGACCAAGGCATGAAGACGCCCACTGGCAACCAGCTCACCACCGATCTGCTGCGGCCGCTCGAGCGGACGTCGTGGCGGTTCTATCTCCTCTCGGCGTTTCTCGGCTGCTTCGTCGTGGCGGGGCTGAGCGCCTGGTTCTACCAGATGTACTGGGGCTTTGGCGTCACTGGACTGCTCAGCCCGATCTTCTGGGGGTTCTTCATCACCGACTTCGTGTTCTGGATCGGCATCAGCCACGCCGGCACGCTGATCTCGGCCATCCTCCGCCTCGTGAACGCCGGGTGGCGCCGGCCGGTCACGCGCTGCGCCGAAGTGATCACCGCCTTCGCGCTGATGATCGGGGGACTCTTCCCGATCATTCACCTCGGCCGGCCGTGGCTGTTTTTCTGGCTGCTGCCGTATCCGAGCCGCCGGCTGATCTGGCCCAACTTCCGATCGCCGCTCGTCTGGGACTTCTTCGCGATCACCGGCTATCTGACCGGCAGCCTGCTGTTCCTGTTCCTGCCGATGATCCCCGACTTCGCGATCGTCCGCGACCGATCGACGGGGCTGCGCAAAAAGATCTACGGTGTGCTCGCGCTCGGCTGGCGCGGCACCACCAGTCAGTGGCACCGGCTCGAGAGCGCGATGCAGATCATGGCGGTCGCGATCATTCCGGTCGCGGTGTCGGTCCACACCATCGTCTCGTTCGACTTCTCGATGGCCCCGGTGCCGATGTGGCACTCGACGATCTTCGGGCCGTATTTCGTCGCGGGCGCGATCTTCAGCGGCATCGCGGGCCTCATCATCGCGATGGCGGTGCTCAGGAAGACGCTGCACCTCCAGGACTACCTGCACCCGGTGCACTTCGAAAACCTCGGCAAGCTGTTGCTGACGATGAGCCTGCTGTGGGGTTACTTCGTGTTCAACGAGCGGCTGGCGACGTGGTACGGCAACGACCCGGCCGAGATGGCGGTGTTTCGCGTCACGCAGAGCGGATCGTTCGCGCCGCTGTTCTGGACGATGGTCATCTGCAACTTCCTGTTGCCGGTGATCATCCTCGGCATCCGGCGAACACGGACGATTGCCGGCTGCGTGATCGCGTCGTTCGGCGTGTGCGTCGGCATGTGGCTCGAACGGTTTCTGATCGTTGTCCCGACGCTCGGCCACAAGTATCTGCCGTTCACGTGGGCCAGCTACCGGCCGCGCCCGACCGAGATCATCATCACGACGGCGACATTCGCGGCGATGGTGCTGCTCTACACGCTGTTCGCGAAGTTCGTGCCGATCATCGCTATCTGGGAGATGAAGGCGGGTGAGCATCCCTCGCCCGACATGACGCCGCAGGCGACGGCCGAGCACCGGCTCGGGGACATGCACGCATGAAAGCGATCTACGCGCTCTATTCGGCGGGGCAGGACGCGCAGCGCGCGGTCAACGGTCTGCGGCAGGCCGGCGTCGGCGACGACCAGATCACGGTGATCACCGTGGCGCCGATGGAGGACTTCGAGTTCAGCCACATCGGCAGCAAAAACCGGCAGTGGTACGCCGCCTGCGCCGGCGGTCTCGTCGGTCTCCTGTTCGGCACCTGGCTCACGCGCTTCACCGAGCTCGACTGGCCGCTCAACACCGGCGGCATGCCGATCGTTGCCTGGTGGCCGAACCTGATCATCATGTTCGAGCTGACGATGCTTGGCGCGATCGTGGCGAACGTCGGAACCCTTCTCGTCGGCGCGGGGCTGCTCCGGCGCCGGCCGGTGCTCCACGATCCGGAAGTGTCGAACGGAAAAATTCTGGTCGGCGTCGAGAACCCGTCAGAGGCCAACCGCCCCGCGCTCGAACGCGCCCTCTCGGTCGGAACCGACTTCCAGCTGAAAACACTCTGACAGTGTAGGGGCCGACCGTGGTCGGCCCGCATCCGGTCGTAGTGTCCGGCTTCAGCCGGATCGTGCCAAAGGCAACCACGAAGACACGAAGCACACGAAGAATCCTTTCTTGATAGGCGGAACGAGGTCCGGATCGGTTCGTGATGCAAGAGAGCTCACAGAGATGGCGTGCGCCCGAACGCTATAATGCGACCTGATGGAGCCGATGAAGACAATCCTCCAGGAGGCGGCGGCCGGTCGGGCGACGATCGTCCTTTGGACGGTCGAGCAGTATCACCGGGCCATCGAGTCAGGATTACTGCACGAGGATACCTCGGTCGAGCTGATCGAGGGTCTGATCGTCAAGAAAGACCGTGCGAAAGCCGGAGAGGATCCGACGACGATCGGCGACCGACACCGGATAGCGGTTCTCCGATTAGCGCAGCTCGCGCCGTCTTTCGTGCGATTCGGCTGCTTCCTGCAGACGCAGCAGCCAGTCTCACTGCCACCGACGAGCGAGCCGGAGCCGGACGCCGCGGTCGTCCGTGGTGAAATCGATGATTACCTGGCTCACCCGCCCGCAGCGCGTGACGTGTTCTCCGTGATCGAGATTTCGGACAGCTCACTCCCGATCGACCTGGGACCGAAGCTTGCCGCGTACGCAGCCGCAGGGATCCGACAATACATCGTCGCGGATCTCGTCAACAATCGAGTGCTGGTTCATGAGCAGCCAGAAGAGAATTCGTATTCGAGCGTCGCGGCGCTCGCGCGCGGCGAGACGGTGCAGATTTCCGCCGGCACTGCGGCAGTGCCGTTACCAGTCAATCAGTTGCTGCCTTAGACTTCCTGGGCTCCCGCATCGAAATCCAAATCACGCGATAGATCCTCGGCGTAGTCCCGTTAAAAAACTTCGTGTCTTCGCGTCTTCGTGGTTGCATTTGAGGGAGTGGTCCGCCTGAAGGCGGACACTACGTCACCGGATGCCTGAGGGCGGACACTAACGTCACCGGTTACTTGAAAGCGGACACTACATCACCGGACCCGCTTCCGATGACCAGTGACGGCCGCGCGGCAGATCCGATCGCACAACTCTGAAAAACTGATACCAGCTGCTTGCGCCGACTGAGGCAGCAGGCTCGTCGCCGTCATACCGGGGACGGTGTTGACCTCGAGTTACGGCTCTGAGTCGTCTGGTGATGCCCTGGTTTTTTTAATTCTTCATTCCCAATTTTTAATTGCAGGATTCAGTCCGGGGCACGTTCCCATGTGTAGTTACGGCCCATGACGTACTTCTCGAACCACTCGAGCTCGGCGTTGGCCTTGGAGAGTTGATGCCGGAGCTCGAACCACTGATGCGGCTCACGCGGCGCGACGTAGAGACGGGTCGTGACGTTGTTGGCCTTCAGGGCACGGAACATCTCGACCGACTGCGGCAACGGCACGCGCGGGTCGTTTTCACCGGCGAAAAAGATCGTCGGCGTCTTCGCCTTCGATGCATCCTTGATCGGCGAGTCGTCCCAGAACTGATCGATCGGCGCGTTCGGCACCCACGGCAGGCTGCCGAACCAGTTCGTGCGGCTGGTGCGCGCGTCGCTCTGCGCGAACAGCGAAATCATGTTCGCGATGCCGGCCGCAGACGAAGCAGCCTTGAAGCGATCGGTGAAGGTAATCAGCTTGTTCGCCAGATGGCCGCCGGCGCTCCATCCGCTGACCGCGAGTCTATCGGGATCGGCAATGCCCTGCTGGACGAGCGCGTCGATGCCGGCCATCACGTCGAGGTGCTGATTCCGGAAATAGTGGCCGACGACGTCGCGGCGGAAGTCGCTGCCGTAGCCGGTGCTGCCGCGATAATTCGGCCGGAGCACCGCGTACCCCTTCGCCGCCAGCACCGGCACGTAGTTGACGACGACGTTGGTGCCGTAGCCGAATTTGTCGGAATCGGCCGGTCCGCCGTGGAGTTGCACGACGAGCGGGTACCGCCTGCCCGGCTCGTAGTTGATTGGATAAAACAGCAGCCCCTCGATCGTGGCGCCATCGGCGCCTTTCCACGTCACCTTCTCCTGTCGCGGGAGATTGAAATCGTGTTCCAGCGTGTCGTAGATGGCGGTCACACGCGTCGGCGTGCCGCCATCGAGCGGCAGCGTCCACGCATCGCCCAGCCGAGTGGGCTCATCGAGCTGGAAGATCATTCGTTTCGCCGAGGGAACCACCGACCAGAAGAGCACGGCATGACGGCCGTCGGTCAGCGGCCGCGCCCGCCGGGCCGCGACGTCGATGCGGAAGATCTCGGAGTGAACGCCCATGTTCACGACCGCGAGGATCGAACCGTCCGGTGCCCACGTGGCGCGTTCGATGTCGTACTGAAAATCCGGGAGCAGCAGGCGTGCCGCGCCGCCGGCGGCGGGCGCGATGAAGAGCGACGCCGCGTAATAGGGATCGAAACGCGCGTTGGCTTCCGCGAGAAACAGGACCTGCGTATTGTCCGGCGACAACTCTGCGACGGGCTCTGGCCCGCTCTCTTCGACCGTGTTGTTGGTGATCTGTCTGGCGTTTGCGCCGCTGGCATCCATCACCCAGACTTCGCTGTTGCGGTTGTCGGCGGTCAATGTGGTGGGCGCGCGGTGAACGGCAAGCCGCCGGCCGTCCTGCGAGAGCCGGAACGCCGTGATCGAGTAGTTGCCGTCGGTGATCTTCTGTTCGGCGCCGCTCGAGACGTCGACTCTCCAGAGATGCCGCGACTTCAGATTCTCCTCGAACGCAAACACATCGTCTTGTAACCGGGCTCGTTCGCGTTCGTCGGCCATTTGCGGATCGGTTGCCAGAAAGTAAATGGCAGTTCCGTCGGGCGACCAGGCGGCGGCCGACACGCCGGTGGCGTGACGCGTGACCTGCTTCGCGTCGCCGCCGCCCGCGGGCATCACGAACAGCTGGCCGCGGCTGCTGAACAGGATCGACTGGCCGTCGGGCGACCAGCGGGCCGTGTTCTCGCCCGCTTCGGTATTGGTGATTTGTGTCGGCGGACCGCCGGCGACGGCCTGCCGCCAGATGTGCGGCACCGGGCGAGTGGTCTTCCAATCGGCGCGGTTCAGCATGTAAATCGCGAAGCGGCCGTCAGGCGAGAGCTGCGGGTCGATGATTCTGGGGAGTTCTGCAAGGCTGACGATCGAGAACGAACGGCGCGGCCGGGGCTGCTGAGCGTGGCCGATCAGCGCCAAACAGAGCGCCGACGCAACGCAGGCGACGGCGATGACAGAAAGAGGGCGATTCAAGGCTCTTGGTTTGTCACCTTGTTATCGGCCTTTATCTCGCCGGGCGGCAGTTCCCAGGTGAACGCGCGCTTCGTCGCGTACTTCTCGAACCACTCGATCTCGAGGTTGAGCCGCGTGAGCTGGTGCCGCAGCTCGGTCCAGCTGTGCGGCTCGCGCGGCGCCACGTAGAGGGCGGTCGGCACGCCGTTGGTCTTGAGCGCACGGTGCATTTCGACCGATTGCGGCATCGGCACCCGCTCGTCCTTGTCGCCGACGAAAAAGATCGTCGGCGTCTTCACGTTCGCAATGTCTTTCAGCGGCGAGTCGCTCCAGTAGCGTTCGATCGGTGCGTTCTTCTGCCACGGCGTGCCGCCAAACCATGGCGTCCGCGTGAAGCGCACGTCGCTCTGCGCGTACATCGAGACCCAATCGGCCACGCCGGCGCCGGAAGACGCCGCCTTGAAGCGATCGGTGAACGTGATCAGCTTGTTCGTCATGTGTCCGCCGGCGCTCCAGCCCGATTTGACCATGCGGTCCGGATCGGCAATGCCGCGGCGAATCACTTCATCGACGCCGGCCATCACGTCGAGGTGCGCGTTCTGGAAGTAATGGCCGATCATGTCGCGGAGAAACGCATCGCCGTAGCCGGTGCTGCCGCGATAATTCGGCTGCAGCACGGCGTAGCCCTTGCCGGCGAGCACCTGGATCGCGGCCGACCACGACCCGACGCTGTAGTGGTCCGCCGCCTGCGGGCCGCCGTGCGTGATCACCGACAACGGATATTTCTGTCCGCTCTGATAGTCGACGGGATAGGTGAGCACGCCCTCGACCGTCACGCCGTCGGCGCCTCTCCACTGAATCGCTTCCTGCCGTCCGAGCTTGAAGTCGCGCGTCAGCGAGTCGTAGATGTGCGTCACGCGCTGCGGCGCCGGCGCGCCGGCCGTGTAGACCCAGACGTCGCCGAGGTTGGTGGAGTGACTGATCGTCATCGCAACCCGATCGCCGGAGGCCGACAGCGCCCCGACGACGTGCTTGCCGTCAGTCAACTGCTTTGGCGCGCCACCCGCGGCCGGCACGACGTAGAGTTCCTGGTGCGCGCCGGTCGAGGCGAGGAAATAAATCGATGCGCCGTCCCTGGACCACGTGGCGAACGCGACGTCGAGCGGTTCGTTCTCGCCGACCACGACGCGCGCGGCGCCGCCAGACGCCGGCATCACGAACAGACGGCCGTTGTGGTACCACTCGAACCGCGAATTGGCTCCGGCGACGAACAACACCTGCGAGCCGTCGGGAGATAGCGCGCCGTCGCTTTCGCTGACGGTGTTTCTGGTCAATTGACTTGCGTTCGTCCCGTCGGCGTTCATCACCCAGAGTTCGCCTTCGTCGCCGGAATCGACGAGCGGCGTGGGCGCACGGTCGACGACGATCTTTCTACCGTTGGCCGAAAGGTTGTAGCCGCCGACTGAAAAGTCGCCGGAGGTGACGCGCGATTCCGCACCTGAGGAGATGACCACTCTCCAGAGATGCGCCTGCTTGTAGTCTTCGTCGAACGAGTACAGATCGTCCTTTGCGCGCTCGCGCGCGCGCTCCTCGGCGGTCTTGGGCTCGCGGGCGATGAAGTACAACGCGTTGCCGTCGGGCGCCCACTTTGGATTCGTGACGGCGCTGGCATGCGTGGTGAGCTGCCGCGCCTCGCCGCCGTCGACGCGCATCAGATACAGCTGCGCGAACTCGTTGTCGCCGCGCTTGGCGACGAACGCGATCGTTGTGCCGTCGGGCGACCAGCGCGGTGCGCTCTCGCCATCGACGCCGGTCGTGATCTGCACCGGTTCGCCGGTCGCTGGACCGACGGCGGCGCGCCAGATGTGCGTCACGCGCCGGTTGGCCTTCCAGTCAGGCTGCCCGAGGGTGTAGAGGACGAAGCGGCCGTCCGGCGAGAGCTGGGGGTCGCCGGTTCGCGGCAGGCTCAGGAGATCGACGATGCCCATCGGCCGCTGCGCGCGAGCAGGAGCAGCCGCTGCCAGGAAAATACTGAAAGAGCACACGGCGCAGAGGACGGCCCTGTGGCGCAAAACCCGCATAATTCGCTCGATCATTGCAGCTGGCATATCGAAAGAATATCACTGCGCGTCGTAAAATGAGGCCAGTGAGTGAACGCAAGTATCGCCAGCGCGGCTATCAGGACGAGCCGCGGGAACCGAAGACCGGGCAGAAGAAGCCGCCGCCCGAGCGCGCGCCGGGCCGCGAGCTCCAGAGCGCGTCGGGCCCGAAGACTCCCAACCTGATGGCGTCGCACGAAGTCTTCCGCTGCTCGCGCTGCGGCAACCGGCTGGCGCTGCCGGTCGAAGCCGAGGGCCGCTGCTCACGCTGCGGCGTCGATCTCCACAGCTGCATCAACTGCGCGTCGTTCGACACGAGCGCCCGGTTCGAGTGCTCGCATCCGCAGCTCACGGCGCGCGTGTCGCCGAAGGACGCGAAGAATACCTGTACCTTCTTTGCGCCGCGGACAACAGTCGAGCGCCAGACCGGTACTCCGGCAGGGCCGCCGAGCGCTCGTCAAGCTTTTGATGACCTCTTCAAATAATCGCTGTAGCTAGAAATTCAAGAATCAAAAATCAAGAATCCAGAAATGCGTGATGCACGTCGCCGGACACGTTTGGCTGCCGCCGTCGCGTTCGCCTGGTTGATCGCGAGCGCGAGCTGGTTTGTCTTGCTCGACGCCGCGGCACCGGTGCGATACCGCTTCACGTTTCCAGCGCCCGAACATCATTGGATGCAGATCGAGGCGACGTTCGCCGAACTGCCCTCGACGCCGCTCGAGCTGCGAATGAGCCGGTCGTCGCCGGGACGCTACACGCTGCACGACTTCGCCAAGAACGTTTACGACGTCCACGCGTTCGCCGCGGATGGACGGGAACTGGCGGCGACCCGACCCGATCCCTATGGCTGGACCGTGCCGGCCCACGGCGACGTCGTCACCGTGAAATACAAAGTCTTCGGCGACCGCGTCGACGGCACGTACCTCGCCGTCGACTCGAGCCACGCCCACGTCAATATGCCGGCGGCGATCCTGTGGGCGCGCGGTTTCGACGATCGGGGAGCGACGCTGGTCTTCGAGCCGCCGTCGGGCGTGCGATGGCAGGTCGCGACGCAGTTGCATCCCGGTTCAACGCCGTATGAGTTCACGGCGCCGAATCTTCAGTACCTGATGGACAGCCCGACCGAGCTCGGCCCCCTGACCATTCGCCAGTTTTCGGTCGACGGCCGAACGTTTCGCTTCGCGGTTCATCACACCGGGACGGATGCCGACCTCGAGTCATTTCTCAAGGACGTTGAAAAAATCGTCCGGACCGAAGGCGCCATCTACGGCGAATTCCCGAACTACGAGCCCGGCTCGTACACGTTCCTCGCCGACTATCTGCCCTGGGCGAACTTCGACGGGATGGAGCACCGCAACAGCACGGTCATCACATCGTCGGCCTCGATCGCCAACGATCGCGAGGATCTGCTCGACACCGTCGCGCACGAATTCTTCCACGGCTGGAACGTCGAGCGCATCCGGCCGCGTTCGCTCGAGCCGTTCGATTTCGAGCGGACCGACATGTCGGGCGAGTTGTGGCTCGCCGAAGGCTTCACGCAGTACTACGGACCGCTGGCGATGAGCCGCGCCGGCCTGGTCGATCTGCCGGCGACGACGGCCACGCTCGCCGGATTGATTCGATCGGTCGCGCTCAACCCGGCGCGGGGCGTGCGCAGCGCGGAGGAAATGAGCCGCATGGCCGCCTTCACCGACGGCGGCCGGACGACGGACCGCACGAACTGGTCCAGGACCTACATTTCCTATTACAGCTTCGGCGGCGCTATTGCCCTGGCGCTCGATCTGAGCTTGCGCGGCCGGTCGGAGGGACGCGTCTCGCTCGACGACTACATGCGCGCGATGTGGCGGGTCCACGGAAAACCGGGCAGCGCGCGCCAGGGCTACGTCGATCGTCCTTACACGATCGCCGATGCCGAAGCGCGGCTCGCCGAGGTCAGCGGCGACGCCGCTTACGCGCGCGATTTCTTCGCGCGCTACATCCAGGGCCGCGAGGCGGCCGACTACGAGAAACTGCTGGCGCCGGCCGGCTTCGTGCTGCGCCGCCAGAATCCCGGCCGGGCGTGGTGGGGCGATATGCGCCTCGATGTGCGAACCGGCGCGGTCCGCGTCTCACAACCGCCCGCGCTCGACACGCCGGCCTACGCCGCGGGGATCGATCAGGACGATGAGATCAGGCAGATCGATGGGATGCGTCTGTCGAGTCCCGAAGACGTGAACGGGATCCTGCGACGGCACAAACCGGGCGACACGATCGCGGTTTCGTTCGTTGCCCGGACCGGCGTCGCGAAGACGTCTCCGGTGACGCTCAAGGAAGATCCGCGGGTGGAAGTGCTGACGGTCGAAGCAACGGGCGGAAGGCTCACGCCGGCGCAGAAGGCTTTCAGGGACAGGTGGCTCAGATAATAGCCAAAGTTAAAAGTTAAAAGTTAAAAGTTAAAAGTAAAAAGTAAAAAGTAAAAAGTAAAAAAAGTGCCATTTTTACTTTTCACTTTTCACTTTTTACTTGGTAAACAACACCCCCGGCGACAACTTCCATTCCGGATCGAGCGCGCGTTTGACGCGGCGCATCTCGTCGATGCCGGCATCGCCGTACATCATCCTGAGCAACTGCTGTTTCACGGGATTCCTGCCGACGCCGTGCTCGGCGAGCGGCGCGCCGCCGAGCCGGAGCACTTCGCGCCCGAGCTCGAGGATCGCGGCTTTGCCCGATTCCACATCGGCCAGCGATCGCGGGATCACGTTCGGGTGCACGTTGCCGTCGGAAATGTGGCCCCAGACGGCGGCGTCGAGGCCGCGGCTGGAAAACGCCGCGTCGTAACGCGCCAGCAGCGCTTCGAGCTGGTCGAACGGCACGATCATGTCTGCAGCGGTCTTCTCGATGCGCGGATCGATGCTCTGTTTCGCACGTCCGACGCGCGCGTTCACGGCAGCCGGCACCGCTTCGCGCACCGCGAGCAGCTGGGCCGCGCGGCCCCGTTCGCCCGGCGCCGCAATTTCCACATGGTCGAGCGCCCCCGCGTGGGCCAGCAGACCGGCGAACCGGGCCAGCACCTCGTCCTGGGCCGCCGCGTTGCCGGGCAGCTCGATCGTGACGAGCAGCGCCATCTGCGCTGCCGCCGGAATCCGAATACCGTTCGCCCGGTCCAGACCGTCGGCTCTGATGAGCGCCAGGCACCGCGCGTCCATGTGCTCGATCGCCGCAGCGTCGATACCCGTGCGTTCGCGCCTGGCCGATATCTCACGAAGGTGACGGACGAAAGCGATCGCCGGCGTCCGCTCCTCGAAGAATGCAAGCGCCAGGCAGAGGATCGGCCGCTTCGGCAGGACTCGCAATGTCGCAGCCGTCACGATTCCCAGCGTTCCTTCCGAGCCGATGAAGAGATCGATGAGGTCCATGGCAGGCGCCGCGAAGTACCCGGCCGACAGCTTGGCAACCTGCGGCATGCGATAGCGTGGGACGTCGATTCGCACCGCTCGACGAGCGAGCTGCAGCTCGAAGTAACCGTCCGCGTGTGCCGACGTCCGGCCGCGGTCGATGTCGAGCACGTCGCCGTCCGGAAGGACGACGGTGATGGCGTCGACCCAGTCGCGGGTCGTGCCGTACTTGAACGTGGCGGCGCCGGCGGCATTGGTCGCGATCGTGCCGCCGATGGTGGCGCCGTAGAACGTCGGCGCTGGTGGGTACGACAGTCCTGCTTCTTCGAGCGCGCGATCGAGCTCCGTGATCGTTACGCCGGAGCCGACGCGCACGCGTTCGGAACCAGCGATCTCGATGCGATGAAAACGCGCCGTGCTGACGAGCGTCTCGCCCATCGGCGTGGCGCCGCCGGTCAACGACGACTGCGATCCAATCGGCAGACAGGTGCGCGATCCGCGGAGAAGGTTCGCGACCTCTGCTTCGCTCGAGGGTACCGCAAGCTCGGTGGCGTGGCCGCCGGGGAAATGTGCGGCGTCTTCGAGATGCGAGGCCAG
>Ga0114129_10002091_pt1 | contig 27446 bp, 23 predicted proteins | sample RhiMetdeltSRZDD1_FD_80071 | JGI IMG/M metagenome (GOLD analysis project Ga0114129, IMG submission 80071) | Populus rhizosphere microbial communities from Tennessee, USA - Rhizosphere MetaG P. deltoides SRZDD1 (version 2) (version 2) | ecosystem: Host-associated > Plants > Roots > Rhizosphere >... | reverse complement strand
CGTGTCAAATCCTCTCGCATGGCTTTAATGAGCATTTCTGGGTATGGCATGCAGAGGAGTTTAGCATGCATTCCGCGGTTGAGGATGCCTCGGCATGACGGAACTACTGTAGTAAGTAGTCGGCGAGCGCTGAATTCGAAATAACGATCACAGCCTCCTGCACATCCGTCGGGTCTTTTGGAAGCCTGACCACGCCTGACGGTACCTGAAGCCCTTCGGGAACAGGTTTAGCCGGCACCAGCGTTACGCGGAAGTCTCCCGCCGGCAAGTCGTGCAGCACAAACCGTCCCTCACCGTCAGTAGTGACGGATATGTGATTTGCGGCAATCTGCACACCTGAGAGCGGCTGTCGCGCTGGTTCTCCTTCCTCGGAACTTCTTCTCAAATACACATGTCCTGCAATGGATCGCAGAGCCCGAACGGGAACGTCTTTCACGACAGTTGCGGTAGGCCTTATTTGAAATGGGACGGCGTCGGCAGCGAACACGTAGTTCGGAGGCAGTGTCGCCGGGTCCACAGAAACCGTGTATTCGCCAGGCGGCAGATCGTCAATCTCATAGTCGCCGACGCTATTAGTCGTCGTCCGCCGCTCGCCGCCGGCGGATGATATGACGAGAGTGACATTACGCAGCCCTGGAGCATCGGTGTGGCGCTCGCCATCCTGCACATAATCATTGAACACGTTTCCGATTAGCCGGGCAAAGTTGACGACTCCAAAATGTACACGATCCTGAGCGGGAAGGACCACGTCCACGTCGTTTGAAGTTGTCATGCGAACTGGTCCGCGGAATTGTTGCAGAGCGACGGAAACACGATAGTGACCTCGATTCAGCCCGGTAAAGAGAAAGTGTCCGTCAGATCCGGTGATTATTCTTTGGCCATTGTCCAAGGCAACTGTGATCCCGCTCAAACCTGATTCCGTCGGATCAAGTATGCCGTTGATGTTTGCGTCAACGAACACCGTACCTTCGATGACTTGTTCATGTATTGACGGCATAAGCCATCGTGGTCCAGCACCCTTGATCTGTTTGTTTATTCCCACAGTGAAACCCGTCGCTCGTACTGCGTTTTGATTTCTGGAATCAAAAACGAGCGTATTGGCTACGGACGAGAGAATCTGCAGTGTGGGCGTTGCTTGGTACATCAGCGTATAGCCGGCGTTTTTCGTGTCGGATCGATGGCCTGGCGCAGCTGTATTCCTCATGACGCTGAAAGATGGGGCGATGTGAAATTTATTGTTGATGCGGAACTGCCCGGATATTCCTACGTCGGTTTGAACCGGCTGCAGCCTTTCCAGAATCAACGGTGCATCGGCCGGAAGATTCTGGGATAGGAGCAAGCCGGTCGGCGCGACCTCAGAGTTCATGCGGTTATGTGACAATCCCGCGTTTATGATTCCGAACTGCGTCGGGACCGTGATGAATTCCTTCACTCCGAATTCGGAATGCGCATTGAACTGCCGCCGGTCGTTTCGGTCGTTCCAAGTAAGCTGGCTATTCAGGCTGACGTGACGTGGCAGCTGCGAATTGAGTCCCAACCCGGCGCGCCTGTCGAGTGCATCACCGCCTAAGACACCGCCGGTTGTATGACTGTGAACATAATTCAGAGTCAGTGTTTGGGATGGACTGACGATGACACTGACATTGGGATTCAAATAGCTGCCAGTCGTCGGCACACTCGAAAAATTCCCGAATGGCGCAGAGGAGCTGGATTGGTACGAGACTGAAGTCGTCATTCTATGGCTCGCGCGGTATGCGACGGATGCCAACACAGATTTATTTCCAGCGAATAGTAATTGGAGCTGATTCAGCGGGAACTCGCGCGAAGACGACGTTCCGCTTACGTATGTTGTGAGACGTTCGCCGTTGAATGCGACTGTACCGTGTACCAGGGCTCCACGATTGCTGCCGCCGATGGTTGCCTGCGTCGACCATTTGTGGGTCAGGCGGTAAGCGAGACCTGCGGTCTGAAAGAAACTGAGCCGGCCATCGACTCCGCTGCGTAAACCGCCTGCCGTGGAATAGAGAAAGAGCTTTTCCGACTGCCGCCGGTTTAAATTAAGACCTGCCAATTTGTTCCTTCTGTTAAAAGAGAGGAAATATCCCGGCATTGTCATGCCGCCGAACGCTTCTATTTCATTCTTTCCACGATTCAGTAAAACGTCCGCTCCGCGGAACACGTACGTATTGGTTGGAGAGTATGGCGCAATTTGACTTTGCGTCCCGCCGTTCACGTTCAACGCATAATCGACTAAATTGTACGTCGCCCTCGGTGTGAAGTATTGGATCGAGAGCGTCGAGAGATTGATTGGAGCAACCGACGCGGATAACACGTCCTGAACTTGTCCACGCATCACCAACCGCCGTTCGCCGGCTTGTTGGATCCAATCCATCCGATGAACCATGGAGTACAGGGGCTGGCCTTGTGACGACAAAGCGATTTGTGCATGAGAGCCGATGGTTCCGAAGCCGGCGTTTTCTTCACTGGCAATTGCCTGAAGTGACGCCGATTGCGCCGGCACTGCGGGCACGACGTCGACCACGATGCTTACACGTTGCTCACCCGCCCATGCAAACACAACAGTGCTGCCGCGCAGGAGGCCTGTTAACTCGATCCCGTTCGGCAGAATTCGGGCACTGCAAATATCTTCATCAAGCACCTGAACATTCGTGATCCCTGCAATCCGGACGGTCTTCGTGCGGCTCAACTCGAGCTCCACGGACTGCGAATGATCCTGGGCAGCAAGTAAAGTGGCGTAAAGAACCAGCAGGATCGTAAAGACGAACCGGCGCATGACTATTGTTCCGCGGCTCTCGCACTCACGTCAGGAACGACAAATGGAAATTCCTGCGTATACAGTTTGTTTGCGTAAAGCAGGGTCAGGATTGCCGTGTACGCTCCCGGAGCCAGCGTGCCATTCCAACCAACCGAAAGTGTGTCCTTCTGGCCTGGGAAAAAGCGCTGTGGCTCTTTTTGTGCGCGCGCCGCAATTTGCTTCTTATCGTTGATGATTGCCAGCTTTGCTTGAGGGAATAAGTGGGTGTTGCCTGTGTTCGTAAGTTGGAACTCGATTTTGAGATCCTGAGTTGCCGTGGGTGGGATCAGCTTCGCATCCTTGACCTCGACTCCGTATTGTTCAGTGCCGTTAGCCCCCAGCAGCACCAAAGTTCCAAGCCGGATGTTCGCGTAGATGGCGCGCCTCTCAGCCGTTTCAGCCTGGGCCAGTTCGGGTTTGGACTCCACGAAAATCACGGAATAATACCCGCCGCTCGCGTCCTGAGGCGCTGTTATCAGAACCTTTACTTTGGCTGTTCCGTTCGGCGGAACGACAAAAGAGCGCGGCACGACTTCGATCCAGGAGCTTGCTGAACGTGGCGATGTGCCGGGCGGTGAAAAACGCTTTTCATTCGTGTTTTCGTCGTACCAGAAATCCGAGACGGTGGCGCGCATCAGCATCTCGGTTGTGCCGTCATTCGATACCGTCAATTCGGTCTCGGTGGATTGTCCGGGTTGAAAACTCGTTCGGATTTCCGCGGGCACCAAGCCCAGTGATTGGGCATTCGCCGTACTGCAGAGAAGGATCGCGAGAACGACGGCGAGTGTTACTTGGAATCGGGATATAAATTCTTTCGTCATGCGGTGAAATTCCTCACGGCGCTATTAGCGTATAGGTCAGGTGCGCATTGTCGGCGCCTGAGAAGGCGGTGGGGCCGTTCGTATTCGAGACAAAGACTCCGAGATATCGGGTCTGTGAGTTCGTCGAACCGGTCGAGGGCGACAATGTCGTTTGAGCCGCCGAGCTTTTCGAGATTGCCGTGAAAGTCGAGTTGTCCGGTGAGTCTCGGAGCTCGAGGATGGCCGGATGAGCGAAATCCGTGCTGACGTAGACGCCCATTGTGCCGGAGCTATTGGTGAAGCTCGAGACGGCTGACTGCAACTGATATGAGGTCGAATAGAGGACGCCGCCCGTGACGCTTCTTGTCATCAGCCCTGCCGCCGGCCCGATGGCCAATCCATTAACGCTACCGAAGTTGATGCTGTAATCGCTTGCCGGCGAAATCGTCAGGCCACCTGGCGCCGTTGAGAGCGACAGTCGGAGCGCGGTCTGAACATTCGCTGAAGGATTGTCCAGCGCCAGCGTATCGGTTTCGTTCAAAGTCAGCGTGTCATTGCCGGAATCATAGGCGTAAACCACGAAAGTGATTGTTGCTGTGTCTGACCCAGCGAATGTTCCAGAACCGTTTGCGTTGCTGACAAAGAGGGCTAAAGACGCAGTCGCGATCCCATTCCCTACACCAGGTACTGGAATGATTTCGGTCGGCGCCGCAGCATTGGTGGAAAGAGTATTGAAAGCTCCCGCGGCATTACAGCTCGAGGACGGATAACAACTCTTGAGTTGCAGAATCGAAGGATGCAGGAAGTTCGCACTGACGAAAGCTTTGATAACTGCTCTCTTGTTTGAGCCGGCGGCAGTAACGGAAAAGCTATAGGTCGTCTTGTACAAAACGCCGCCGGTCACACCAGTCGTGATGACGGCGAGGCCCGTTCCCGGAGTGCCGGCTCCCAATCCATTAATGTTGCCAAAGCCGCCATGAAAGAGTGGATTTGTTCCTGAGATCGGCACACCACCCGGGGCCGTTTGCAGCGACATATTTTGCGCATGGGCCGGCGCAACCATAACGATCGTCACGGCTGCCAAAAAACCTAACGATCTGACAAAGCTGGTTCTCATCCTAGTTTCATATGCAGCCGCTGGGCTTAACGCTGTAGACGCAGTCTAGGACCGCGCCTACAGTCGGCGACTATGGAGCTGTAAGGGTGTAAGTGACGGTTGCCGCAGCAGTGCCCGTCAGAGTGCCGGAACCATTTATAGGAGCTACCGACACACCGATGTAGCGGGTAATGGCCGTATTGTTTGTCATGCCTGTATCGATGGGTGTCGGTGATGCGGCATTCGTAGACATCGCGGTCAGGTTGGCGGCGGAGCCCGGAGCGGTATTAGCCTGGACAACCGACAACAAACCGGCAGCCGTAGCGAAGTCCGAAGACACGTACGCGGTGATGGTACCGCCGGCGGACTGGCCCGTGAACCTCGGGGTCAGCTTGTAGTCGCTATAGTACTTTGCGGGATCACTACCTGGATTAGCGGGCGAGAATTTCGAACCGCAGCTGGCGTTGCTGATACCGAGTGCGTCGACAGTTCCAAAATCCATCGTAAAATCCGGATTAACTCCGGCAGTGACGGTGCACTGTGTACCTTGTGTTAACGTGAGTCGAATCGCCTTCACTACGTTGACATTGACGACTAATGTGGACGATACCGTGTTCGTATTTGTAGCCTCATTACTAGCAAAAACCGGTAGGCTTGCCGTCAACGCTATCGCGATAGCGCAAACGCTCCATCGAATCTTCATGTCGAATCCTTTCGCTTTCACAAACAATCGTTAATTGGCATTACGCAAAGAAGAGTGCGCACTGCATCGAGGGATTCGGGTTGGTTGTCTACGATTGCCACGCGCAGCGTCGGTCTACTCATTGCGCACGGAGTCTGGCATCGGGACATTATTCCCGCAAGCTCTCACTCAATAGCGTTGTGAGGTAGGCTCGACAAAATCAATCGCGTTCGGCGGCTCCGCCGGGTTGAAAGGGCGGATAGGTTCGGGGATTCAGGACGTGCCGATCGATAAACAGGTCGGCGAGCTGAGCCGTCGCAACAGCGAACTCCGGATGGCTGTCGAATGCGTGGGGAACGCCTTCGAAAGCGTGGAATTCTACAGGTACATTCGCATCCCGAAATTGCTGGACGAGGCGCTGACTGCTCTCTATCGGAATTGTGGTGTCTTTGAAGCCATGAAAAATTGCCGTCGGAGGAAATCCTGACGCAATGTATGTTGTCGATGCTGCAGCACGGCGAGACTCTTCAGGGCTGCCCGCCGGCAACATACTCGCGGGAATATTGGTGGCGGGATAATAAGCGAGACAAACCGCTACCTGCGTGCCCACACCCGCATTTCCGCCGGTGCCCTCGAACTCGGGCCGATTTGCCGTTCCAGCGGTGAACAGCGCGTGGTATCCGCCCGCGGAATAACCGACCACCCCGATACGTTGCGGTTCAATGCCAAGGGTCTTTGCATTGGCGCGCACCCAGCGGATCGCGGCCTTCGCGTCATGAACAAGTGCCGGATATCCAGCTTGACCGCTGAGCCGATATTGCGCGGCGATCGCAACATATCCCAATGCCGCATAAGGACGCACGCGTTCCGCCAAGCTATCCTTGCTCCCGCGGGTGAAGCCTCCACCGTGGAAATGAATTGTGGCCATCCGCTTTTCAGTTCCTGCAGGCGGACGATAGATGTCTAACTTGAGGTCCATGTCGCCGCCTTTTCCGAAGACGACGTCCTTTTCCACTTTCACGGCTCCTTGACCACTCTTTTGAGCCTGTGTCACTCCGGTGGTTAACCCTGGAACGGCAGCTCCGACAAATGTCGCTCCGAAAAAACTTCGCCTCGTCATTTCAGTCATGGTGCGGCCCCCGATTTTGAAACTCCCACGACTATAGATGCGCGATAGGTATCAGTCAAACGGCTCGAGTCACTTGCCCTTGCCACAACCCTGGCGAGCATCGTCGATCTGCTCATAAAGACGTGCGGATCCTGGGCCCGAGAGAGAGCGCATTACGTGCCCTTCGTTCTTCTCAACTGAGAATCGAACGCGATACCCGTTCGAACGGAAGAGGGTCAATTGCTTCTGCATTGGCATTAGCCAGTCCGTATCCATCTCTCCGACGTGCATGAAGATGCACATATTTGCGAGTGCTGCGACCCGCTGGGGAGTCGGATCGGGAAGATAGCCCGGAAATCCTGTGACGGACAAAAAATATTGCGGATACATTGCCGCAATGTGAAACGCGCTGCGGCCGCCATTCGACATGCCTGCGGCGTGCAGCTTGTTATCCCGGATTTTGTACTCGTGCAGTATGTTTTCGATGAACTGCGGAAAGATTTTGGCACCATCGCCTACGAACTCTTGTCCGTTTGGAGCGGCCGGTATGACCACGATATAGCCGCGTTTGTTTTGCTCCGGAAGCCAATTCTGCATCAGGGTGCTAAGCACCATCTGCATGTCTTGAGATCCCGGCGGGAACGCCAGCACCGCGGGATAGGTTTTCTGGGGATCATAGTCGTTGGGCAGCGCGACTTTGTAATTCACGTTCATGCCCGCGATTTCGGCAGTTTTGTCCAACACTTTCGCCGGAAGCGGAGCAGTGGTCAGCAGGATCAAAACAGCCGGTGCTAGAAGCTGGCGTATTTTCACTTGTTCACCTCGTGGTCCACGAAAAAGGAATTTTAATTCTCGGTTCGAGATTGTATCTCCAGGACAGTAGGAAACGAGCTTTCCAAAAAAAATCGCTGTAGACTCGATTGCATTCAAGCGACATCCGGAGGAGATATGGAAGCAGCTATTTCAAGATTAGTGGCGCAGTTTGAACGGGGGACCCTGACACGTCGGGATTTGATTCGGCACCTGGCTATCCTGACAGCTGCCGGCTCCACAGCACCCGGCTTTGCACCGCAGGCAAGCGCCCTCAAGGGCGCGAAGATCGATCACGTTAGCATTCAGGTCAGCGACTTGCCGCGATCCATTGCGTTTTATCAAACGATATTCGGACTATCGGTGTTGAGCGAAGACAAGCCGAACGAAATTGTGCGGCTCGGTGCAGGGAAGGTTTTGGTTTCGCTCCACCACAAGAATCCCACCGCTGTCGTCGATCATTTCGCGATCGGTGTTGAGAACTTCAACAAAGAATCGGTTACGCGAGAACTGAAACAGCGTGGCGTGAATCCCGACGAAAACCTTGATGCGGGCTTCCACATCAAGGATCCGGAAGGGATCAGCGTTCAGATTGTCGGAGCCTGATCAGGAAATAGGATCGAACAACTCGGCCTGACGTTCCACGACGAATCGATAGAAGCCATTTGCCGCATACTTTTTGAAATGTGCGGAACTCCGATGCGCCTCGAGAGCTGCCGAATCCGTGTACTGTTCGTATACCAGAAACCGGCTCGGATCTTCGCGCGATCGCTGAACGACATAAAAGATGCAACCAGGTTCGCGGCGCGTTTCTTCTTCCAGCTTGCGAAACGATTCGAGCACCTCGTCTTCGTGCCCGTCCTTTATCGTTACGTGCACAGCTAAGATCAACATTGCGACCTCCGGTCTTAAGCCCGCCCGCCGCGTCCACTTGATTTCCATCCGTCTGAAGGTCTTTCGATACTCTTAAGATGGAGTTTACGCTCGGAGGGGTTTCGTCCGGGACTACCCGCTATGATTACAAAGTCACCAGGCTTTAGCGTGTCCTTGGTAATCCCTTGTTGCTGCAGGCGGGTCGGATTAAACCATTCGGCAGAGAATCGTTGTGACTGGCCCGCTTCATCCTTGACCAGAACGTGAACCCAAGCGTGCGGACTCTTGTACTCGAACTCCACAATTTCACCCTGCAGCGTGATCGATTGTTCTTCGAAATAGCTGGCCGCGAAAGAGTGGTGGGAATGTGCGGGAACAACAGGTACGAAAATGGCTAAAATCAGTACGGCCAGGAGACGTTTCATATTTGGTTCTCCGTTGATCTGGTTCGGGACTTTAGCGAAAGTGCTTCGATTCTAGCATTACTTCCGTTGGTTCGTTTTTGCTTCAGGTGGTATCTTTCATTATTCCGTCGATGGCCCACCACTTGGGAGGTCTAAGTCATGAGCCGCTCACAATGGGTACTCATTTCAATGATCGTTCTGATGTCCGCCAGCGTGCTTGGGCAAGCGCAACAGCCCGACTGGAAGGCATTCGAAGACGAGACGATGCGTCATTACCAAGCTCTGTTGCGTTTCGAAACGATGGATCCTCCCGGAAATGAAAAACCGGCCGCGGACTACCTGCAACAAGTGCTCGAGAAGGAAGGCATCCAGACACAAGTATTCTCGCTTGACCCGAAACGGCCCAACGTGGTGGCTCGTTTCAAAGGTAACGGGACCAAACGGCCGCTGCTGATCATGGCGCATACGGACGTCGTGAATGTCGACCCTACAAAATGGATGTTTCCTCCATTCTCGGCGACCCGTGATGGCGGATATGTTTATGGCAGAGGCACCGTCGACGATAAGGACAATGTCGTGGCGGCGCTCATGACGGCTTTGACAATTAAGCGGCTGAACATTCCTTTGGATCGGGATCTCGTTTTCCTGTTTGAAGCCGGTGAGGAGGGCAGCACGCGCATCGGTATTCAGTTCATGGTCGATCAACATTTCTCGGAGATCGATTCAGAGTTCTGCCTGGCTGAAGGCGGCGGTATTGCCCGGCAGGGCGGACGGACGACGTACGCTACTATTCAAACACTCGAGAAAATCCCTCGTGCTATCGAGTTGACGGCTCGCGGAGTGGCCGGCCACGGTTCCGTTCCGCTCAAGACAAATGCTGTCGTCCATCTCGCGGATGCGGTTTCGGCACTAGCCAAATGGCGTACACCGATACGCCTGAACGATACAACAGGAGTTTACTTTTCAAGACTCGCGGAATTGTCTGCACCGCAAGAAGCTCGCTGGTATCGAGACATCCTCAGCACCGATCCAAAGAAAATCGAAGCAGCTGATGACCATTTCCTGGAAACGGAACCTCGCCATGCATCGATGTTGCGGACCTCGATCTCGCCGAATCAATTTAACGCAGGATACCGGATCAACGTGATTCCGTCGGAAGCGAAGGCGATGCTCGATGTGAGAACTCTGCCTGATGAGGATCCGGCAAAATTCCTCGATCAAGTTAAAAAAGTGGTTAACGACCCTGCGGTCGAAGTGGCATGGGCCTCGCGCGATGTGCGTCCGGGATCACCGGTCGCCAAACTGGATTCCGATGCGTTCAAGGCGATAGAGGCGAACATCACCAAAACGTATAAAGTGCCAACATTGCCGACAATGGGCACCGGCGCGACCGACATGGCATATCTACGCGCCAGGGGCATCCAATGCTATGGCATCGGCCCAGCAATCGATGTAGAAGACGGTCCGCTCGGTTTCGGCGCTCACAGTGATCAAGAGCGGATACTCGAGAGCGAGATATTAAGGTTCGCGCGATTCAACTGGGATTTGGTAGTGGATCTCGCCCGAGCAAAGTGATTTACAAATGAATGCTGACGCTATGAACGATGAGCAGTAACAGATCTTCGGGATGCTCGCGTTCTTCAAAGTTTTTATTGGTAAATCGAGAACCCACGAAGATTTTCAATTCCGAAGATTTCTTACTGCTCATCGTTCATAGCGTCAGCATTCATTTGTTGTATTAGGCGAGGTGTTTGAATCCTCTACGGCAGCGCGAATACGAAGATATTCGCCCCATTACCGGGCTTGAGCTCTGGAGTCAGACCTAATGCCGAGGTGGACACCAATGAGGGTCCCGTTGTTACGGCCAAATACTGCTTGCCGCCCGCGGCATAGGTTATCGGAAAACCGCTGACTGGTGATCCGAGATTCGTTTCCCACAGCACCTTGCCGGTCTTGTCATCGAAAGCGCGGAATCGTCCGTTGTCGTCGCCGCCGAAAACCAGTCCTCCGCCAGTCGTTACGAGCGACAGTGTTCCGGCACGTTGTTCATACTTCCATGCTGCATGGCCGGTATCCGTTGAAATAGCCCAGACGGTGCCGACTTTGTCGGTTCCTGGAGCAAGTTGCTGAGCCATGCTGATGCCGTACACCTTCGATGGGTCGCGCTGGTCTGTTGTGGTGGTTGCCATGTTGCACATGTTCTGCAACGGGAAATACATCATGTTCGTGAGCGGACTGTAGGCTCCAGCGGGCCAGTTTTTGCCACCCGTGCTGCCGGGACATACAAGATGACTCTGATTGATTGCGGAGAATTGAACCTCACTGTTGACGGTCACTTCGCCGGTATTGCCGTCGATGCCACTAATGACGTTCTGATACACCGTTGGCCGGGCCCACAGGAATTCTCCAGTGCGTCGATCGAGGGTGTAGACAACACCGGTTTTGCCGGGAATACCCGTGATGACCTTGCGCCGTTCTCCCGACTTCACCTTGGGATTGATCCACAAAACATCGCTCGCATTCGGGGCCACTACCGTATCCACCAGAATGCGTTCGAATGGATGATCGAGATCCCAATGATCCACGATGTGCTGGTAATACCACACGATCTTTCCAGTATCTGCGTTCAGCGCGAGCGTTGAATTGTGATAGAGGTGCTTGTTGTTGTTGCCGCCCAGAATGAATTTAGGCGCGGGTATCGTGACAGACGTTCCGACATAGATGAGATTCAGCTCTGGATCGTAACTCGGGACCATCCACGTACCGATGTGCCAGCGCTGCTCCAGAGGCACTCCGCCCCACGTTTCGTCCCCCGGCTCTCCGGGTTTGGGAATCGTGCTGGTACGCCAAAGTTCTTTTCCGGTTTTTGCGTCATGTGCTGTGATGATGCATCCTTCATGACCGGCCCCAGGTTGACACTGCCGGCCTGAGATGACTTTGCCTTTCGCGATGATTGGGCCCGAGCTCGCGTTTGCAGGCTTCTTGGGATCGAGGATTTGCGTTTCCCAAACGATTTTTCCAGTTTGTGCGTCGACGCCGAATACTGCATTGTCACTGCTCGTATCGATGATCAGATTGCCGTAGATTGCCAGATTCCTGTTCTTGTCTCTACGTCCGCCCTCCGGTATTTTGCGCTGGTAATCCCAGATGAAGTCCCCGGTCCTCGCATCCAGAGCTTGTATGTAATCGCCGGAATTGGGAAGGTACATCACTCCGTCATACACGAGTGGCGTGGATTCCTGAGACCGGCCGTCGGCCATGCCCCTCGTCCAAACCATACGCAGCTGCGCAACGTTGTTGCGATTGATTTGGTCAAGAGGGCTGTAGCCCCAGCTGTCGAGCGTCCGGCGCCACATCAGCCAGTTTGCAGGATCCGGCTTTTCCAGCATTGCGTCCGTTACCGGAACAAAGTCCCGTTTTCCATTTTGCGCACGCGTTTCCGGACGACCGAACGCCAGCGCTACAAGGATGAGCACTGCAGACAATCGCTTCATCTGGTTTTCTCCATAAGAATCCGGTGGTACTCGACCTTATATCAGCAACGATTCGCTGAAAATCAAATTCTTATCCGTTCCCGTTCTATCGATAGCGGAACCCATCTATGTTTTCTCGGCGCACTGTGCGTACCGGGCGTATAGTACTCACAAACAGGATTCCCAAATGAGCGGAGGGACTATGCGCGCTTTCGTATGCGTGTTGATGTTGGTCTCCTTATGTGCGATCTCGGTTGGCCGACAGGCGGCCGTCTCTGAAAAGCCGGCTCAGGTCACCATTCAGCCTGGACAACAACTTTTCCCGAGCGTCGCGCCAGACAAGACCATTGCCTACAGTCAACGGAACGGCGCCGATTGGGACATCTATGTCCTTCGGCATGCCTCGCCTCCCATCAATCTGACCGCCGACTCCGCGGCCGACGATTGGCAGGCCGAATTCTCTCCCGACGGGAAGCTGCTTGTGTTTCGCTCGGAAAGGAATGCCGGGGGAATCTACATCATGAATCCCGACGGAAAAAATGTGAAACGTCTGACAAACGCGGGCTTCAACCCCAGCTGGTCTCCGGACGGAAGCGAGATCGTCTATTCAACCGCACAGGTCATCGCTGATCCTACCATTCGCCCTGTGCGAGGCACGCTGTTTGCAATCAGGGTCGCCACCGGCGAAAGGAGAACGGTTTTTGCCATGGGTGATGCCGTTCAGCCTCGGTGGTCACCTAATGGCCGCCGCATTGCGTTCTGGGGCTTCGCAAGCCAAGGTGGACAGCGAGACATCTGGACAATCAACTCGGCCGGCTCTGATCCCATCAAAGTCACCGACGATGCAGCCACAGACTGGAACCCCGTATGGTCGCCTGACGGCAAATATCTTTACTACGGCAGTGATCGCGACGGCAAAATGGAGATCTGGCGTAGTCCTGTTGATCAGAACACGGGCCAGGTGCAAGGACCACCGACGCAGATCACAAAAGGCGGGTACGGCACGCGAGGTCATATCGCGTTTGACTTCGCGGAAGTAGGCTTCCGGATGCTGTATATCGATGACATTGTGAATCAGATGGTGGACAAGGTGGGCTTCGATCCTGCCTCAGGCCGTGTAACCGGGCAACAAACGCATGTCCTTGACCCCAGTCTCCTGCCCAGCCAGCTCGATGTTTCCCCAAGTGGTGATGCCTTGGCTTTCTATTCTGGTATTCAGCAAGAAAATCTGTACACCGCTAAAGTCGATGGGACGAATGTCCGCCAGTTGACGAATGACCAATTCAGAGACCGGGGACCGGCGTGGTCACCCGATGGGAAAAGGATCGCCTTCTATTCGGATCGCAGCGGCACCTATGAAATCTGGACGATCAATGTAGACGGAAGCGGTTTGAGGCAGATCACAAACACCCCGGCCGCTAATCGCTCCGGCGCCGTCTGGTCTCCTGATGGTTCGCGATTGGCGTATGTCCAACGCCGCGGCCCCACCTGGGACACATATGTAATCGATCCAGGCAAATCGCCATCAGAGCAAGTGCTGCAAGAACTGCCCGCCATTGGGGCGGCGAATGAATATTTCACGGCCACTTCGTGGTCGCCTGATGGACAGAAGCTCGTCGGTAACCGGTCATTCACCGACCGGGTCGCAGCCGGTGGTATTTTCACATACTCCTTGGAATCCAACGTATTTCAGATGATTGTGGACAAAGCTGTGGGTGCGCGCTGGCTGAACGACAGCCGTCGACTGATCTATTCCGATCCGGCAACCAATAAGATATTTCTTGTAGATACGTTATCGCCCGTTCCCGTAGAGATCCTTTCCGTTGCTCCTCGGAGCCTCGGTCCCATTCGTCTGGCGCCCGACAATAAGAGTATTTATCTGACCCTATCCACTTCCGAGTCGCACGTGTGGGAAGTGGACATTCCGCCGGGAACTTAAACAGGCACAAAAGCCACAAAAGGCACAAAAGAAAGATCAGATCATGTCGTATCTTTGTTTTGTGCCTTTTGTGCTTTTTGTGGCTATTTCCCCTTTACCGTACCGGCATCGCAAAGATGAATCGATCGCCGTCGCGACTGACGTTCTTCCACTGGCCTGGATTACCTGGCAGCGGACCCTGCAGTTTGAACAGGAGCTTCGGAGTTCCGACTTGAACTGTCGGAGACGTGGAAATGTCGACTGCCATCACTTCCCAATCGCGAGTCATGTAATACATTTCTTTCCCATCCTGGCGCCAGAAGACCATTCCAATGGCGCCATTCTTCGAAACCGGTACGCCTTTAGCGGATGCGGGAGCATCAGGTTTATTTCCGTCGAAGGGGCGGACGTAGACCTCCATTTTATCGGGATTGGCTTCGTTGGATAGGAAAGCAAGATACCGGCCATCTGGAGAGAACCGTCCTTGAATCACGTCGTAATCTTCCCGCAGCCATTCGATGGCCTTGCGGTCCACGGCCGGTTGATTTGTGCTGAGCGGCACAAGCAACAAAACGCCCGTGTAGAACGTCATGAATTTACGATCGGGAGACCAGTCGGTCAGCACCATTCCGGCGCCCGGGGTGTAGCGAAACACCATCTCCTCTTGTCCGGTCCCGTCGGCCGATTTCACATAGATGCCGGCGTAGTTGTCGCGGGTTGAAACATAGGCAATCTGCTTACCGTCCGGAGACCATATTGGTGCATTCTCCGGGGGCACATCATTTGTGATCGCCGTGCCTTTCCCTGTCGCCAGATCGTACGTCCAGATATCCAGGTTGTTGGTTTGGGGATCCGTTCTCATGACGACTACCGTTTTTCCGTCAGGAGAGATGCTAGGCTGAACGTAATTGCCGGGCTGGCCCACCTTGCTGACAACTTTCCCTTCACGATCAAAAACCGTGAGCTGCCGGAGTTGTGGCGGTGGAACGGCTATTACGATTCGGTCGCCGTCGCGACTCACATTGGCAGAGCCTGGAGTGACGGGAGTCGCTTCCGACGGACGGAAAAGCGCTTTAGGCTTTCCAAGCTCTAACGACGCGCCGGCCTTTACCTCAACCGACATGATGGATCGATCCGCGGCAAGGTAGAACAGTTCTTTTCCATCACGACGCCACGAAACCATTCCCAGGCTACCCTGGTCGGATACCTGCGATCGGCCCTCGCCCGTGTCTACTCCCGAGCGCGACGGATCAAATGCCCTGGCGTATATCTCAACCTTTCCGGATTCGTTCGAAGGGTACGCCACAAACTTGTTGTCCGGTGAAATGCGCGGCGTTCGTATTTGCTTCTCCGACTTCAGGAATGGGACAGGCTTGCGGTCGCCTGTTACCGGCAATGCGTACAGGATTCCGCCGGAAAGATCGTTGGACGAGAAGATCATGAACTTCCCATCCAGGGACCAATCCGTAAGAGTGATGGGCGAACCTGTGTGCCGGTATAGAACTTCTTCCGAGCCATTTCCGTCGGCGGGTTTTCGCGTTAGCTCAAAGGAACCGTTGCGCAATGCGACATACGCGAGCTGCGTTCCGTCAGGAGACCACATCGGCGCGGAGACGCTTTCGCGCGCCTTCGTGGTCGTAGTCAGACGTACGCTCTTACCTGTCGCCACATCTAAAACCCAAAGATCGCTTATCTCTTTGTCGATGTCAGGCTTGATAACGGCGACGTGCTTATTATCCGGGGATAGCACCGGTTGCTGATAGAGGTCACGCGAGCCTATCTTGCTGATCTCTTTTCCTGTCCGATCGAACAGGGTGAGCTGGCTGGCGTTGGCTTCGAAGATCTGGGCGATGACTTTCGCTCTCTCAACCGGATCCGTTGGAAGCTGTGCCTTTGCGGGCATTGCCGCCAGCAGCAGTGCCCCACACACTGCAGCCGCGACGATCCTCATGCGATGGACCTTCATGTGGACCCTCCCTTTCGCGATTCAGCAGTTTTGGGGACAAGCCGAAACAACCTTGCCTTCAGGCAGTGTGATCACACGCAAAAGCGCGGCGCGCGAGCCGTCTCTAGCACGGCTTCCCTCCGCCGTAACCATCTTGCCCAAAGCGCCTTCAAAATCGCTTTTGTTCACGTCTCGCTGTCGGAAGAAAGAAGGTGGAGGACCTTCCAGCGACCAGGCTTGCGCTTGTTCGCTTCCATTCTTGGAATCGACAATCAATTCGATGTGGGGATTTCTCCAATCGACTTTACTCAACGTCCCGCTCAGGGTTACTCGATCGTTGAAATCGAAAAGCGCTGACATATTGTGGTGCGCCCATGCTGATGTTGCGAGCAAGACTGCAAGGGCGAGGAAAACCGTAGTTCTGTGGTTCATTGAACTCCCTCCCAGGCTTAGTACGTACTCGGACTGAAACAGTTCCTCGAAAAATGGCTACAAAACGAAGGCGCAGATGAGAATTGGCGGATAGAGGATACACCTCTCCAGCCGACTTTGCACGGAATCAGAGGTTCGAGAAGGCAAAAGGGTTGGCAAAAGTAATAATGATTTAACGCTCCTGGTACTCCTCGGAAAAACTGTGGAAGTCCGCGTGTAAGCGAACCTTTCAGGGGATCGAGCGTGTTACCCTGGATTGATGTCTATTTTGAAGTTTCTTGGACTGAACGTAGACGAGCACACATCTACCCGCTCCACTCCAGAAACGGAGACCGTACGTAAGATTGTCCAGAAGCTCGATCTGCTTCCGGAACAACAAGCCCGCTATATAGCGGCCTTTGCTTTCCTGCTTAGCCGAGCGGCGCGAGCTGATTTGCAAATCGGTGCTGACGAGACTGCCGTAATGGAGCGCATCGTGATGCAACAGAGCGGCCTGTCGGAGGATCTTGCCCTGGTTGTCGTTCAGATGGCCAAGACCCAGAATCAGCTGTTTGGAAGCACAGAGAATTACCTGGTAACGCGGGAATTCGAACGTATCGCGACCCGTGAGCAGAAACTGGCTCTTCTCGACTGTTTGTTTGCGGTCGCAGCAGCCGACGAAAACATCACGAGCGAGGAAGATAATGTTGTCAAACAAATCGCCGGCGAGTTGAAACTGTCGCACGCCGATTACATCTCAGCGCGTTCCCGTTTCCGGGAATACCTCGCGGTTCTAAAGTCCGGGAAGGATACTAAATAGCCGATTCAAAACGAAGGCGGATAAGTCCCCGTCGCTGTATGATTGCGGCAAAAATCAGGAGGACGAGATGCCACGATTTTTGCTCATTGTTGCAGTATTGGCCGGATTGGTAGGTTATGCCGGCGCGGAGACGATGGTGGAATACAGCTCTGAGGCCCGCTTTCAACTGGACGTGCATGTCCCGGATGCAGTGCTGCAAAGTTTTCTGCCGCCCGGATGGACGCCGAACATTGCTACGCAGGGCGCCGCAAAGGATGCGAACCTCCGTGCAGTGTTCATTGATCGCATGACGATCAATGGGCCAGACGGGAAACCCGTCGGGAAAGGATCGAATCGTCTCGTTTACCTTGTCGCTCCGGTCAAAGATCCCACCGGAGCGAATGTGCAGTTAGTCATCGGAGGATTGACCGAGGACCCAGGAGACGCCCCAGGACCTTTCGGGAATTACCTGCAAGCGACTACGCATACCATGCAACGCTCAACATCGAGCGGTTCCGGGCCAATTATCGATTCGCAAGATTGGGTCTTCGTAGCGAATACCGGCGAACGTCTGGAAATGCACATCAAATACGAGCGGGGCGTTGCAAACAAAGGAAATCCCGCGGACGTGAAATTTTATTCCGCAAAGAACCCAACGTTTTACCAGATCTCGCGACAAGAGCAAGTCCTGGACATATTGCGCAATGCGACGACGAACCCTCCGGATCGCGTGAAAGAGTTCTCATTCAAGGCCGGCGGCGGTACTTATTCCAAGTTATTCGATGGCACGGAAAAGCTCTTAAGTTGGGACAATATCCTGTGGATCAATCGCTCCGTTTCTGTGCCTTGAGTCATACAAGATTCCAGACAATGGTAGACTCGGTATCGAATCGGCGTAATTAACAGCAGCCGGGCCAAGCCTGGCTTTGATAATAGGAGAACGAAAATGGCGATCAAAGTTGGCGACAAAGTTCCAGCAGGCACATTCGGCACCATGAAAAATCAGGCTCCGGCATCCATCACGACAGATGAGTTGTTCAAAGGTAAGAAAGTGGTTTTGTTTTCGGTGCCCGGCGCGTTTACTCCGACGTGCTCCAAGACTCATCTTCCGGGATTCGTGCAAAACGCGTCAGCGCTAAAGGCCAAAGGCATCGACACGATTGCGTGTCTGGCTGTGAACGACGTGTTTGTGATGGACGCGTGGGCAAAAAGCCACGGTGCTGAAGGAAAGATTCTGATGCTCGCCGACGGTAACGCGGCATACACCAAAGCACTGGGCCTGGAACTGGATGCGTCAGGATTCGGGATGGGCACGCGCGGCCAGCGGTTCGCCCTCGTCGCAAAAGACGGCGTCGTCGAGAAGCTCATGGTGGAACCCTCCGCCGGACAATGCACCGTCAGTGGCGGAGAGAGCGTTCTAAGTAACCTGTAACTAAAGCAAATCAGGAGGGCGAGATGAGGCAATGGAGTTCCAGGTGTCCGCTGCTGATCCTCGAAGCGGTGGCGCTAGTAGTCTTTGCAACCCCCACCCTTCGAGCCGAAGTGCTCGAAAAGACTAAGAAGATCGCCGGTACCACTGTCGATTACAAGGTGGTTCTTCCGTCTGGATATGATGCAGCGAAGGCGTATCCTGCAATCCTGGCTCTTGGCGGCGGTCCGCAAACAATGAATACGGTGGAGTCCGTGCTGAGTCGCAATTTCCGGTCGGAGGCTGAGAAGCGCGGCTACATAGTCGTTGCTCCGGCGGCGCCGGATGATCAATTGTTCTTCGAAGAAGGGGCTCGCATCTTCCCGGATTTTCTGAAAGACATTCTGGCCGAGTATAAAATTCAGGACGGCAAATTTCATATTGCCGGGCCTTCGAACGGTGGGATTGCTGCGTTTCACGTCGCGGCTACCAATCCACAGTACTTTCTATCAGTGACGGCTTTTCCCGGATACATGTGGGAGCCAAGCCAGGCCAAGCTTCAGGCGATTTCGAAGATGTGCGTATTCATGTATGTCGGCGAACTCGACCAGTACATGTGGCACGACGAGATGAAAAAAGAAGCAGAATTCCTCCGGAGCAAAGGTACCGTAGCAACCTACACGGTCGAGAAGGGGCAGCCACATCGTCTCGAGACACTTGCCGGCGCCAATGCTTCGCGCTTGTTCGATGGATTCGAAGCCACCAAGAAAGGCTGTAACAAGTAGCGTTTACTTCAGATCCTCACCTTCGCTTCCGCCAAGGTTCTTTAACAGAGCAATTGTCGTGTCATGGGGAATGGGGAGCTGGATGCCTCCCTTTCCGATTGCGGCGTCCAGCGGCGTATAGCCTCGCTTGTTTTTGGCATTAACATCCGCCCCATGGTCCACAAGAAACTGAACGATGCTGTCTGCTCCGCGGTCCGCAGCTCCGTGGAGAGCAGTTTCGCCTTTGCTGTTTGCCGCACGGACGTCGAGGCCGGTTTCGATCATTACCTTGACAGCCTCGAGCGCTTCGGCCTCCGTGCCACGCGTGTACTTGTCGCGATATCCGACGCCTGCTGCAAACATTAACGCGTTGTTTCCTTCGTTTGTGGCGAGTTTCGGATTTGCGCCCTTCTGGAGAAGCAGTCTCATTACCGTCGTGTCGGCGGAGCGTGCAGCGCGCATAAGCGAAGTAGCGCCCGCGTTCAGTGAGGTATCACCGGAGTCCATGCCGCTCCGGCCGGGAAGAGGCTTTGAAAGCGGTGCGTCGACTTTGGCGCCACGATCGAGGAGTTCCTTCAAGATGTCCAGGTTAACAATCGGGTCATCGGTCTTCCGATTCGGTAGTGTCGACCAGTCCTCGTTGCGGATATCAACGATAGCGTAGAGCGGCGTTCGACCGTATGCATCAACGGTATTGGGATCAGCGCTGCGATCGAGCAGAAACTTGGCGAAGCTGAATTGCTTGTTGACGATTGCCACGACCAGCGCACTTGTGTTGTCGATGTCGCCGTAATTGACATCCACGCCCGCATCGAGCATGACCTTTGCGGTAGCAATGTCGCCCTCACGTGCCGAAAACGCAAGAGCTGTGAAGCCGCCACGAGCAATCGGAGAGATGGAAGAAGCTGCGCTCAATCGAGGAGGCTTGGTTTCGCGGTCCACCGAACGCACTTTCCAATCCGCGCCGTGCTCCATCAGCAGCTTTACGATATCGGTGTGCCGCTGTGCCGCTGCCCACATCAGAGCGGTCTGATTTTTATAACTTTCGCGTGCGTTCACATCCGCACCACGGTCGAGCAGCATTTTAACGGTCGCGATGTTTCCGGCACGCGCCGCCGTCATTAAAACAGTCTCGCCATCAGCCGTCGTCAGTGTGTTCACGTCTGCTCCGGCTTTAAGCAGTGCCTCAACCAATGCAGTGTTTCCCGTGCTTACAGCTTCGGAAAGCGGAGTTGCCCCATAGCGGTTTGTGGCTTTGACATTGGCGCCGGCGCCGATGAGCAGGTTAACGGTTTCCAGATCATTCCAATGAGCAGCCCAATGAAGAGCTGTTGTCCCGTCCGGTTGGGCGGCGTTGACATCCGTGCGCTGCCGAATCAGAGCACGAACTGTATTCATGTCGCGGTTCTGTGCGGCATTCGCAGTATCGGCGCCCGCACCAAACGCGACAGACTGGAAGGCGAGACCGATCATGAGGTATAAGGCTGCTTTTCTCGCCATATCTACACCTCCGACAGGGAGCCCGTACTATCCCCGACGCTTTCCTGCGGAATCCCGGTTTTGTCCAATATCGTCATGAGAAGATTCGCCATCGGCGTATTCTCCGGATAGTTCAGGTGCCGTCCGCCCTTCATCTTGCCATTCACACCGCCCGCAATGAATATCGGCAGCGGTCCGTGATTGTGGATGTTGCTGTTGCTCATCGCGCTGCCGTAGAGAATCAAGGAATGATCGAGCAGATTGCCGTCCCCGTCGGGCGTGCTTTTCAGTCGTTCGAGCAGATGTGCCATCAATCCGACGTGATGTGCATTAATTCGCGATAAAGCCTGCAGCCGCTCCGGGTTGTTTTGATGGTGCGATGCCGGATGAAACGCTTCAGAGATACCCAGCTTCGGAAATGTCCTGTAGCTCACTTCACGGGCCATCATGAATGTCGAGATATTCGTGATGCCCGCCTGGAATGCAAGAGCCATCAGATCGAACATGAGATTTGTGTGTTCGATGTAATCGTCAGGAACGCCACTCGGCGAAGCCGGCACGTCGAGATTAGAATTGGCGTTCTGCTTCTCTGAGATCTGGATACGACGCTCGATCTCTCGAACAGTGTCCAGATAGTCCGTCATGCGATTGCGATCGTTGGGACCAAGAACTCCCTGGAGCCGGCGGATTTGGCCATTTGCCGCGTCCAGTATGCTGCGCTGCTGCTGGATGCGTTGAAGCCGCTCTTCAGGTGTCGCTCCGTCTCCGAACATCCGATCGAATACGACTCGAGGATTGATTTCCATCGGCATCGGAGTGGTGGGTGTTCTCCACGAGATCGTATTCATGTACGTACAACTGAAACCTACGTCGCACGAGCCAACCAAACCGCTGTAATCTTCGACGGCAAGTTCGAGGGACGGCAACAACGTCTGTTGTCCGATTTTCTGGGCCGCGATCTGGTCGATGGTAACGCCGGCGCGGATATCCGCTCCATCTGTCCTTTTGGGATGCACGCCATTCAAGAACACGGCCGGACAGCGCGTATGATCGCCGCCATTGTCTCCCGGTCCCTGCGGCCCTGCCATCGCGTGAACCAGATTGCTGATCACGACCACTTGATCTTTGAAAGGCTCGAGCGCTGCTAGCGTCGGCGACAGTTTCAGCGCGCCTTCCTCGGCCGGTGTCCAGTTGTTCATCACCGCTCCGTGGGGCATGAAGCACAGACCCAATCGGAGCTGGGGATTTGCTGCGGTCTTCACCAGAGGGGTTTGCGCGGGAACCATCGATTCCAGGAACGGCAGCGACAGCGTCACACCCATGCCGCTTAGAAAGGTGCGGCGGGAAATGTGCTTCTTGGTGATAATCCTCATTCTGAATGAGCCTCCCTCATTTGAAACGGTGTGCTTTTCACGATTCCTGTAACCAGCGATGAGAAGCGGTAGCCATTGTTCCGGGCATCCTGAACAATCTTGCGAACCGCCGGCATATCGTAGTACTCGAGTCCCCGGCCGAGTGCATAGGTCAGCATCTTTTCCGAAATCACACCGACGAAAATATCCTGCTGATTCACGAGCGCCTGCCGTAATCCCACTACGCCATCGAGCGGAGCCCCATTGAACAACGTTCCCGATGGGTCGATCTTTCCGCCTTCGTCATTCGCTCTCCAATGGCCAACCGCATCGAAGTTTTCGAGCGCGAATCCGATCGGGTCCATCGATTTGTGACAGCCGGCGCAGACAGCGTCCTTCCGATGTTGCTCCATGCGTTCTCGTAGAGAGCGTGGCTTGCCATTCTCCGAGTTTTCCTGCAACGGCGGCACGTTGGGCGGCGGCGGTGACGGCGGCACGCCAAGGAGATTCGTCAAGATCCACTTTCCGCGTTCGACCGGTGAGGTTCGATTCGGATACGACGTGACTGTCAAGATGCTGGCTTGTCCAAGCAGCCCGCGCCGCGCTTCATTTGGAACGGTGACGCGCCGGAACTGGCTTCCATAGATGTTTGGTATTCCGTAATGCCGCGCCAATCGCTCGTTCACAAAGGTATAGTCGGCGTTCAGAAGATCAACGACGCTGCGATCTTCGCGCATGATGCTGTCGAAGAACAGTGTGGTTTCTTCCTTCATTGCCCGCCGAAGGTTGTCGTCGAAATCGGGGAATGCCTCGAGATCCGGTACGGCTGTCTTGAGATTGCGCAGGAAAAGCCACTGTTCGGCGAAGTTGGATATCAGGGCGCTGGAACGCCGGTCGGCAAGCATGCGCTTGATCTGCTGCTGAAGCACGGCGGGGTCTTTCAGTTTGCCCTGGCTGGCGACGGTGAGGAGTTGATCGTCGGGAATACTGCTCCAGAGAAAGAACGAGAGACGCGACGCCAACGACAAATCGTCGATACGATAGACAGCATTAGCCGCGAGATTCGGAGGATCGGGTTCGAATCGGAACAGGAATTCAGGACTTGCCAGAATGAATTGCAACGCCGATTCAATGCCGCTGTCGAAGTTCGCGTGATTCGCACGTCCACGTCGATAGAAATCCATCAGTGTCGCGAGTGATGCATCGCTCAAGGGCTTACGGTAGGCCATGCGTCCGAGCGACGAGAGAATCTTCGTCGCACACGGAGTTTCTTCGGCAACCGTCGCAGGCTTGCAAATGAAAATCTTGCGCCGGGACGCCGTATCGCCGGAACCCACTTGTCCGAAAGGACCTTCGATAGTGACTCGATCGATCGACGGATCGCCGGTGATATCGAGGCCGTCTATAGTGGTGCGGATAAACGGTTTGATGAGATCGTCACGCTCCGCATGGCTTCTCAGAATCGTGGCGGCTGAGATCGTGTGCATCCCGGCCTTCACCGGAATGCGAACGGTGAGACGCTTGTCCAGGTCGGCGCCGAAGGTGCCGGGATTGGCGGACATGGTAGCGAAGTCCTCTTTGCCACCTACATGCACCAACTGCAATCGGACGCCGTCCATCGCGATCTCGATATCATGGGGATCTTCCATCCCACGCATGAGATCGAACGTGTTCCGCCAGAGCCGGACTTTGATTGTGTACTCGCCATTCAACGGGAACGTGTGTTGGACCAGAATCCCCCCACGCGTCCCCAGTGGCATGCCATCAAGGTGCTGATCTTGAGAAAGGTCCGGACGCACCCTGTACACCGCTGTGCTCGGGGAGATCCCCGGATTGCCGATCGCCGCACGGCTGATGTTCCAGGATGCAGACAGGTAGCGCTCCATAAGGGAAGGCGGAACGTTCAGGACGTCCGCGATGTTATCGAATCCGCTGCTTTCATCATCGGGAGGAAGAAGGGCCGTGGCATCCACGTCGTAGGCCAGCAGATCACGGACGGCATTCGCGTACTCTGTGCGGTTGAGGCGGTGAACAGTTGCCCGTCCGGGTCTCGGATTGGTTGCGGCTGCCTGATCGATCGAAGTTTCGAGAAAAGATGAAAATCCATCCAAGGTCGCTTTGTCCGGCCGCGGCATTCCCGGTGGCGGCATCATGCCCGCGCGGACCTTTCTTATAGCTTTCTCCCAGGTCTGCGCGCCTTTAGAAATATTTACTAGGTCGGCATGTTCGAGTGTGAGTCCCCCGGTCCGGGCCTTATCGCTATGGCATGTAATGCAGTAGGTGTTGACGACCGCTTGCGCAGATTGCCCGGCCTCTCCTGCGACAGGTTCCTGCGGGCGCTGCTGTGCGCTGGTCGCCCCGAAAGTCCATGCGGACAAACCAACCCCCGCCAGCATTAAGGGTATTTTACGAAACACGTTACAGACCTCCGGCCTGACTGGTAGTGGATCCAACCAAGCGAGTATACTTCGCGGCTCCGCCTTCTCTCCAGCGTTTTCAAAGACGTGCGCACGTCGCTAACGAGAGGAGCCACAAAAGGACCCCCAAAGTTCATTTTCTGTGGGTTCTTGTGATCCCTGTTCCCCTCAGCTGCGTCCCAATGCGGCCGTATAACTTTTCTGCAGCGCGTCGGGGGAGGGGTCCACTACAAGCTTTACATCCGTTGTCGGTTGAACAATTACACCTTTGGATATGACCTGGAATTCCGCATCGGTCGGCAGCAGCACGGCGGGAGTGCTCGTAGCCGTTGGATCGTCTGTGATGAAATCGAAGCAGTCACAAAAGCTGGACTCCGGGTGAATCTTTCGAATCGGCACGGCGAGTTTTTCGTTATGCCCCGTTGTACCGATGAGCAAAACCTCATCATTGAGAATCTCTGCTTCGGCTCTGAGATACGAAGGGACAAAGGCGATGAGGTCATCGGGCGTTTTCCAATCCAGCGAGGCGCGGCGGAGTAAAGCCAGCATATTGGTCGCAATCGCATCCTTCAAAATCGAAAAGCGGATCTGACCATGAGGGGTAATGATCTCCTTTTTGACACGTACATATTCGGTACTCCTCGGCGTTAACTCCGAATACGGGATCGGGGAGTGCTGGGGCACTGGCCGCATTTGCAGGCTCTTTTGGATATTCGCCGAGATGCCTGCCAAAATCCGTTCGTTGCGGTCCTCGGCGGTTGTTAATGCCTGTTGTGTATCGATCACTACTGGTGATTGCGGGTCCGCGGGACTCGAGAGCTCGTTCACGGCATTATTCACGGCCTCATTTATGCCGGCAGTTTCAACCGCGTTTGCAGTGTGTATCGGGATCGTCCGAGGCTCTGGCTCCGGTTGCTCCAATTCAGACGCTTTTTGCGAAGGAATCGCCTGCAACGGCTCCGGCTCGGTAATCTGCGATTTTTCGCTCACAACCGGAGCGTGGTCAGGCCGGTCTACTTGCGCAATCTGCGTTGAGGGCGCCCGCCGCGTCTTGCGTCTCTCGTAAACGATGAACAGGCACATCAAGACGGCCACGATTACGGAAAGCACAGCAAACTGAACGACAACTCCACTCGCCATCGAAGTCTCCCTAGTTGAAGGACTGCCTCTAATCATGACGAGAAGAAGGACAAGAATGGTCCCTCTTCGGGATGGACCACATTTGGACGCTGTTGGCGCTAGGGTCTTAACACCCAAAGTTTGGAGTGACGATGTCGCATAAGGATTCGACAGACCCGATCGGGCATCTTGAGGTTACGGAACTGCCAAATGGGAATCTGTCCAAACTCACTGAACTCGCCCGGCAAGCCTACGAGCAGAAACGCACGAAGGATTGTTTAGATCTCACGCGCACGATGCTTCTCCTCGATCCGGAGAATGCAGATGCACAGTGGATGCGTTCCGCCATCCAGTCCGAGATGCAACGGGACCTCGAAAATGCCCGTGCCTTCCTTCGGCAGGCGCACGCTAGAGAGAACCCTCAGAAACAGCCGCCGGAAAGCCACGACCCGGTTCCCGAGCTTATTCCGTCCGATTCTCGCGGGGAAGACATCGAACCTCCAGTCTTGTCTGCCTCTGCGCCGGATACACCTGCTTCACCTGAGGCGAGGCGAATGTCTGGAAAACAATGGTTGGTGAGTGCAGGTGTTCTGGCCGTTGTTATCCTTGTTGGTCTTGCGATTGCCAGTCTGCCCAGGCCTCGAGTCAAGCCCAACCCGGTACAAACCACACCGCTCCCGCCGTCGGGCGCTCCGGAGCCAGACACGCAGATTCTGAACGCGAACCTGAGCGTGAACGCCGCGCAGCCGGAGCCGTCGCCTCCTAAGCAAATTGCAGAAACGGAAAACCCTCCGCCTCTGCCGGCTCCGCGTCCGGCTGCGAAATTGCCTGACCGTACACCCGTCACCGGAACGCTTGCCGTTAGTTCGCCAACGTCCGTCGATATCTACAAGGATGACGCATATATCGGTTCTGTTCCCGTCTCGCTCGAACTGCCTGCGGGACCGAACACCCTCGAATACCGCCACGGTGCTCTTATGAAGAAGGTGACGCACGTCGTCAATGGAAACGAAACGACAAGGGCCATGATCACCTTTGACGTGAGTGTTCAGATCAATTCGAGACCGTGGGCGGAAGTCTTCTTGGATGGAGTTGAGCGAAAGCCTTTGGGGCAAACACCGCTCAGTGGCGTTCGAGTTCCAATCGGAAGTGTATTGGTCTTCGAAAATCCACAATTCCAACCTAAGAGATATCGTGTCACCGGAAATGAAACCGGAATTCAAATGGTCTTTCCGTAGAGGTTCGGCTATGAGAATGGTCAGGGCGATTATCACGCTGTTGATTGTTATTTCAGTAAGCCGGTCCGTTTGGGCGTTTCCTGATGAAGCCAGTGAGATGCTTGCTCGCGCAGAGGCACTCTACTATGAGGCGGACTTCGCGAAATCGATTGAGCTGCTTTTGCGCGCCGATGATCTGCTGCGGCAATCCGGCGATGTGAAGCAGAAGACGGATGTCAAACTGCAGTTCGCACTTTCCTACATCGGGCTAAACGACACCGCTCGTGCGAAGACCTACCTCAGCGAGTTGTTTGCTCTCGATCCGGATCGCCGCATTGATCCGCAGGTCTACTCGCCAAAGGTCATCCAATTGGCTGAAGAGGCCAAAGCAGAACTGAATGACCGTCGCTGCCGCTCACTGCTGGATGAGACGCAACGGCAACTAGCAAGCAGTAATGGCGATGCCGTTCTGAAATTGATCGGATCAAGTCCGACGAAGTGCTCAGGGCTTGCTGTTGTATTTCCAAAGGCTGCCGAGTTGGTCTTTAAGGAAGGG
>Ga0114129_10002090_pt1 | contig 27451 bp, 19 predicted proteins | sample RhiMetdeltSRZDD1_FD_80071 | JGI IMG/M metagenome (GOLD analysis project Ga0114129, IMG submission 80071) | Populus rhizosphere microbial communities from Tennessee, USA - Rhizosphere MetaG P. deltoides SRZDD1 (version 2) (version 2) | ecosystem: Host-associated > Plants > Roots > Rhizosphere >... | reverse complement strand
TGTCGATTCCGCCGTACAAGGTGGCCAAGCTCTCCGGCATCGGCTGTTCGTCGAAGACGCCGGCCTACTTCCTGCGCGAGGCGCACGGATTCAACGGCGTGCACGGCCGCATGCCGGCGCTCGTCACCGGCGCCAACGCGGCGAACCGAGACGTGATCTACATCGGCATCTCCGGCGACGGCGACTCGCTCTCCATCGGCCTCGGTCAGCTGTGTCACGCGATTCGCCGCAACGTCAACGTCCTCTATGTGCTCGAGAACAACGGCGTCTACGGCTTGACCAAGGGCCAGTTCTCGGCCTCCGCGGATCCCGGTTCGCTCAGCAAGAAGGGGGAAGCGAACACGATGGAGGCCATCGACGGCTGCCTGCTCGCGCTGACGCTCGGCGCGACGTTCGTCGCGCGCGGCTTCTCGGGTGACAAAGCGCAGCTCGTGCCGATCCTCAAGGCTGGGCTCACGCACAAAGGGTTCGCGTTCGTCGACGTCATCTCGCCGTGTGTGACGTTCAACGATCACGAGGGCTCGACGAAGAGCTACGCGTACACGCGCGAGAAGAACGTCGAGGTCGTGCACGCCGATTTCGTGGCGCCGGCGGCATCGATCACCACGGACTACGATCCGGGGACCGTGCGGAACGTCATGCTCCACGACGGCAGCTGGGTGCGTTTGCGCAAGGTTGCCGCCGATTACGATCCCACCGACGCCGATCGGTCGTACAGCTACGTCCGCGATCACCAGAAGGACGGGGAGGTCGTGACCGGCTTGCTGTATCTCTCGGCGGCCTCCGAGGATCTGCACAAACAGGGCAACACCGTCGAGACTCCGCTCGTGGACCTGCCGTATGAGCAACTGTGCCCCGGCAGCGAGGAGCTGGAGAAGCTCCAGCGGCGATTCCGGTAGTTCGCCCTCGACTCACGTTGCGCGACAACCTCATCAATTCCTGATCTCAGACGAGTGGGTCGTGCCCGGCGTCTCACGCCTGGCGGCGGACGATCCCCTTCTCCGGCCGCGAACTGTCGGGAAAGGCCAACAGCCGAGGAGAGGCGACGTTCGAAGGGAATCAATCCGTCGGTTCCAGGCGCGTCAATGAGATAAACGACGGGCTGGCTGATTTGTAACAAGCAGGAGCCACCAGGCCCCCAGTCCGGGCGGGTCGGGGTCAGACCCCCGAACAACCGGTGTCCAGTCGCCGCGAGAACCGCGTACTCAGAACGGCGTCACACCCCCGAGATTGTCTACACACTTCGCCGGTTAAGCGAAGAACCTGGCCGCTTGACTTCCGGCAGCCGCGGGCATATGTGTAGAAGCACAAGGCGTTGGCGATCGGCCGTCGATCTGCTGGAGGAAGATCTCGTGACGTGGTGGGAAGCGATCGTGCGTCGCAGAAACCCTCAAGGCGACCGCGGCGAAAGCTCGCGCAGGGGGCGCCGGGCTGAGGCGGAGCTCGACGCCGAGCTGCGCGATCATCTCGATCGGCTCGAACAAGACTGGACCCGCGACGGCATGAGCGAGAAGGACGCGCGCCGTCGCGCTCGCGCGAGGTTCGGAAACCTGCAGAAGATCAAGGACGAGTGTCGCGACGTCCGTCCCTCGAGATGGCTGGAGACGACGTGGCAGGATGTCACGTACGGCTTCCGGCTGGTGCGACGCCGGCCGGTCTTTGCGGCGACGATCATCATTTCGCTCGCGCTCGCGATTGGCGCGAATGCAGCGATATTCAGCCTCCTGGACGCGATCGTGTTCGCACGACTTCCCGTTGCCAATCCCGACGAGCTGGTCGTGCTCGCGTCGCGATCCACCGGCCGTACGCGCCTGCGCTTCTCGTATCCCGTCATCGAACGATTGGGCGAGCGCACACCCGCGTTCTCCGGAGTGTTCACCTACCAGACGTATCAGCTGGTCCTGGGCGGAAACGGCACACCGGATCGCGTCCGCGCGGCACTCGTTTCCGGCGAGTATTTCTCAACGCTCGGCGTCCCGGCGGCCCTCGGACGAACGATCGGGGCCCGCGACAACGTTCAGGGCGCGGTCGGCGAGGTTGCTGTCCTGAGCGAGCGTCTCTGGCGAGAGCGCTTCGCGGGTGATCCTCAGGCGATTGGAAGCGTCATTCGTCTGAACAATCATCCGGTCAGCATTATCGGGGTCATGCCACGACGGTTTGCGGGCGTCCAGGTGGGACAGACCGACGATATCTGGCTGCCGATCCGGCTGATGAACCGCTTGGCACTGCCCGGCGGCATGCTGGACAACCCCGACGCCATCTTCCTGCCAGCGATGGCGCGGATCCGATCGCGTCTGTCGACGGCGCGCGCAGGCGCGGAAGCGGCCGTGGCGTACCGTCAGATCAGAAGCGAGCTGTATCGCAATCCGCCGAATACGACCGACGATACACTCCTCGTCCTGCTGCCCGGCGCGCACGGGCAGTCCTCGCTGCAGCAATCGTTTGCGTGGCCGCTGACAGTGCTGATGGCGATCGTGGGATTGTTCCTGCTCGCCGGATGCATGAACGTCGCGACGCTGCTCCTCGCGCAGATGGGATCGCGACGTCGGGAGATGGCGGTTCGATTGGCCGTAGGCGCTCCACGCGTGCGACTGCTTCGCCAACTCTTCACCGAGGCAACAATACTGTCGCTGGCCGGCGGCGCCGTCGGTCTCATCGCTGCGCCTGTCGTCGGCAATTTCCTGGCGGCGCTGCTCCCGGATGCGCGCGGGCTGGAGCTGGCAATCAACATTCGCGTGCTGGGATTCGTTTGCGGCACGTCGCTGTTGACGACGATCCTCTTCGGTGTCGCGCCGGCGATTCAGTTCACGAAACCCAATCTGGCTCCGACGCTGAAGGATGAAACGAGTGGTCCCACCGAAGCGCGGCGTCGCTTCGGCCTGCAGCGGATCCTGCTGATCTCGCAGATTGCGATGTCGCTCGTGTTGATGGTGGGCGCGGCGCTCTTTGCGCGCACGCTGATCGCGCTCCAGGAAAGCGGTGGGGGATATCACGATGCCGGCGTCGTGCAGTTGACGCTGAATCCGCGCGACGCCGGCTACGCGCCGGAGAACAGTCGCACGTTCTATCGGGACTACCTGCTACGGGTGCAGACGCTGCCTGGCGTCAGGTCGGCCGCGTACGTGGGACAGGCCATTTTCGCCGGCGGCGTCGGCAGGATGGATGTCTATCCGCCGGGATATCAGCCTCGTCCCGGCGAAGACGTGAACTCTGTGTTCGAAACGGTGTCACCGGGGTTCTTCGAGACGCTCGGAATCCCTGTGATCCGCGGTCGCGACTTCAGCGATCAGGACACCGACCATTCGGTGAAGGTCGCAATCATCAACGAAACGATGGCACGCGACTTCTTCGGAACGAGCGATCCGATCGGGCGTTACATCGGCGAGGCCGGCCGTCCCGACGTGCAGATCGTCGGCGTCGTCGGATCCACGAAGTACCGGAATCTGCGTACCGACGCCCCTCGCATCGTGTACTACCCGTTCGACCAGCTCGCGTACGTCGGGTCTCGCACCCTTTACGCGAGGACGAGCGAGAACCTCACCATGCTGATGACAGCGGCGCGGCGAGTCGTTCAGGAGATCGATCCTGCGATTCCGGTCTACGACGTTCGGACGTTCAGGGCCCAGGTGGACGAATCGCTGGCTCAAGAGCGCCTTGCTGCATGGATCGCGAGCGCGTCCGGGCTGCTTGCGGTCGTCCTTGTCGCGGTCGGGCTGTTTGGCGCGATCAGCTATAGCGTCGCGCGTCGAATGCGTGAGCTCGGCGTGCGTCTCGCGCTCGGCGCACGACCGTCTGCCGTTCTCGGCCTGGTGCTGGGGGACACGGCAATTCTGATTGGGGCCGGTGTCGCGCTGGGTGTCGCGATCGCGTCACTCGGCACGAGGCTCATCGCATCTCTGCTCTACGGTTTGTCCCCTCATGATGCGACCAGCTTTGCGGTTGCGACACTCGTGATCGTCGTCGTCACACTGGCGGCCGGATATCTGCCGGCGCGGCGCGCCGCGTCTCTGGATCCGCTGACCGTCCTCCGTTCTGAGTGACCTGCGGCTGCTCGTCTGGGAGCTCAGGGCCTCGGCCGCCAGTGACCAAACACGCTGGGTAACGCGCGCGCGAGTCGTCGAGTGAGGATGTAAGCGCCCGTCATGCGACTGTCGAGCCGTTCGATCGACGCGAACCGGCGCAAGTAGTACGCGTCCACGCGCTCGAGGTCCATGCATCGACTGCTCGGAGTCGCAAAGCCGAGTCGCGTACCGAACGCCGCACGATAGTGCTGTGCGGCTAGTTGCTCGATGGCAATCGTTCGAGCGCCGTACGGGTACGCGAAGGCGGTGACGTTCACTTCGCACTGCTCTTCAATGATCCGCTTCGCCAGACCGAGCTCCCGGTCGGCAGCGTCTGCGGCAAGCATCGGCAGCCGCGGATGCGTGAGCGAGTGCGCGCCCAGAGCGAATCCCATCGAGACGATGCCCCGCAGCTCTCGCCAGTCCATCAGCGGCGCAGCTCTCATCGCGGCTGGCTGATCTCGCCACGCGGCCGTGCCACCGGCGCGGTCGGCGACGACGAAGACGATTGCATGAAACCGATGTTGCGAAAGAATCGGTGCAGCAACTTCGAGGACGTTTCGATAACCGTCATCGAACGTCAGCACGACCGAGCGATGCGGCCACGATCCCGAGCCGCGGCCGGCCAGCATTTCATCAATCGTCAGCGTCTGCCAGCCCGCGTCGGCGAGCGACTTGATCTGGCACTCGAATACGGAGGGCCTCGTCGAAATCACGGAGCCCGAAGCGTCGATCGAGTGATAGGTGAGGACGGGAAGGATCCGCTGCGTGGCCTCGACAGCCATTCAATTCGCCGCGCGCGATGCGCTCTCTCGACGCGCTCGTGCTTCTGCGTCGATCAGCGCGAGGTATGCGTCGACGTGAGGACCTTCGCTCCATCGGGCGAGATACGCGGCATGGCCGCTCTCGCCGAGCTGCCGCCGGAGATTCGGAGCTGACTGAAGCGTCCGCATCGCCGCGACCAGTTCTTCCTCGTCACGAAACGTGAATCCCGCCTGCGAGTCTTCGACAGCTTCCGGCATCCCGCCGAGATTCCGGACGATGATCGGCGTTCGAGCGGCGAGCGCTTCGATCAATACGATGCCGAAGACCTCGTAACCAATCGACGGCATGATCAGGGCAATCGCGTGACGATACAACGTCGCGAGCTGCCGTTGATCGCGGCTTCCGAGAAACGTCACGTTCGACTGACTGGCGGCGGCTGCCTTGAGCGAAGCGGCTTCCTGACCGTCACCAACCACGAGCAGGTCGGCATCCCGATAGCGCCTGAAGGCGTCCAGCAGCGGCCCAACGCCTTTGAGCGCGACGAGACGACCGACGAACAGAAAATACGGTCTCGGATGCGGCGGCTCGTCTTGTGTCTCGGGAACCGGGGGAACGAAATATGGCAATACCGAAATCGGCACGTCGACGCCAGCCTTGATGTGTCGCATGCGGGTGAAGCGGCTCGGCGAAAGGATCCGGTCGATGTGGCGCAGGTCGCGCGTCATGCGTCCGGTGTAGCGCCAGAGCTGTGGCGGGCGACGTCCGCGCACACAGCACGCGAAGCACTCCGGGTGGTCGCACGGCTCGCGGTTGAACTTCCACAACACGTGCATCGGGCAGATCAGCCAGTGCTCGTGCGTCGTGAGCAGCTTGATCGCGTTGCCGTATCGGAACGCGGATGCCCCGATGAGCGATGCATTGTGGAAGTGCACGACATCGTACGAACCCGAGGTCAGGTGCTCCCGGATTGCAGGCTTCAGCCAGGGCCGGCCGGTCTGCTGCGTTGCGAGCGGCGAGAGGAATCCAAACGGCGACTTCATGCGATGCACGCGTACCCGTTCGTGCTCCTCGAACTGCTGCACGGGCTCCTGCCGTCTTGCGAGGTAGTACGCGTCGAGATCGTGCAGCACGTCGACCGAGTGACCGCGCCGCGCCAGCGCCTGGGCGAGCCGGTGGACGTAGATTGCGTCCCCACCGAAATGATAGGGCGGATAGAACGTCGTCACCATGCAGAAGCGCATAAAACCTTGAATCCCTGATCCCTAATCCCTGATCTCGAATCGCTAATCCTCGGATCCTTGAATCCTTGAATCCCTGAATCGTCGAATCGAATCCTTGAATCGTGAGTCATCGAATCAGCCCATGCGGACCACGAATCGTAATCGGTCCCGACACGTCGTGTATCGCCTACGGCAATGAATGAATGGCGTCGCAAACGTAGCATGGTTCAGTCGATTCACGGATTCAAGATTCGATGATTGAACGATTCGACGATGAGGGGTTCGCGATCAGTGATTAGGGATTAGAGATTCGAGCCTGCGAGCTCTTCGACGGTGTCGAGCAGGCGACGTGCCGCCGTGGTCCACGTCAACGCGTTTGCCTTGACCGACGCACGGGCGCCGAGCGTCGTTCGGAGCGACGGATCGGTCAGCACCGCTTCCAGTGCCCGCTCGAGTTCGTCTGGCGCGTGCGGGTCGAAATACAGCGCGGTGTCGCCGAGCACATCCGGCAGCGCGCTGTGACGAGTCGCGACGACGACCGCACCGCAGGCGGCCGCTTCGACTCCTGGAAGGCCGAACCCTTCCTCGAACGACGGCAACACGAGCGCGTCGGCGAGGCGCATCAGCGCGGCCACGGTGCGGTCGGGCAGAGCGCCGGTGAACCGTACCCACGCGAGCCGCTCGCGCTCGACCTGGGCGCGCAGCGTTGGATATGCGGAGCGAAACGCGTCGTGCGTGTAGTCGCCCACAATCAGGAGCGTTGCGCCAAGCGAGCCGCTCTTGCTGCGCAGCGACACCATCGCGTGCAGCAGCGCCGCAAGGTTCTTGTGCGGCGCAAGCCCGCCGACGTAGAGCAGAAGCCGTTCGTCAGCCGACAATCCCAGCGTCCTCAGCAGATCGTGGCCTGGCGAAGGATCGGCCGCTGGCGAGAAGATGCCGGATGGCGCCTCGGAGATGACCCCGATCGCCTGCGGTTCGATTCCGAAGTGACTCGCGATCCCGCGGCGCGCGTGTTCGGACACGGTGACGATCCGTGTCGCCTGGTGCAACGCTGTTCTCGTCTTCAAGGTCCAGAACATCCGCGATCGCCGCGTCGGGAAGACCTGCGACGGCAGCCGTTCGGGGATCACGTCGTGAACGCAGATGATCACCGGCGCGTGCGTGAAGAGCGGGACGTAGGTGTAAACCGACGGGAAGAACACGCAGTCCGCTCTGCTTCGGCTCAGCGTGCGGGACATCGTCCACAAGTCTCGGAGGCTGCGGTGTCCGCCGGCCGATGCCGCGTCGGTCGGCAGGGCACCAAGGTGCACACGTTCGATGTCGATGCCTGACGGTACGTCATCGGTTGGAACCGAGTCGTCGAGGACGAGCGCGAGTTCGTGCGCGCTCGGAATCGTCGCAGCGGCGCTGATGAGTTCGCGTGTGAAGCGGCCGTACCCGCGCCGGTTGGTCCAGGTGCCGCCATCAACGAGGATGCGCACGGTTCAATCGATGTGGTGCGCGTTCGTTCCGGGCCCCGCCACGTAGCCGACGCATTCGCCGGCGGCCCACACGAGGGCGAAGAGCGCCAGATACGGCATGCTGAACGCGAGCTCACGACGGTGCCGGCGCTTCGGCAGAATCTGCCGCACCAGGCGGACGAGAAGAATCGGGGGCAGGAGCGGCGTCGTCGCCGCCCGAATGAAGCGTATCAGCCACGGCCGTCCAGCGACGCGCTGGCCGGCAAACGATCGCGAATAGTCGTATCGCTCGGCGATGAACGCGCTCAGTGACGAACGCTTGTGAAGCGAGACGAGCATCGATGGTTCGCGAGCGAGCGTCAGGCCGCGTTCTTCGAGCCGCTTGTGCCACAGCGGATCCCAGCACGCCGGTGAAAGCAGATCGCGGATCGCGTCGAGCGCGGTTCGCGTGTACGCCACGTTGTGGCCCGGGAGATCGCTGGTCGCCTCCGACGACAGTGGAAGCATGTAGCGGCCGTACTCACAGAAGAACACGGCCCAGTCGAGGATGCGATTGGTGACGGCGTTCTCAATCGCACCGCCGACAGCGCCCACCGGACGCTCGTGGCTGGACTGCACGGCACGCAGCCAGCCATCCTGCCCACGACAGCGATCGCTCGTCACGGCGACAATCGCTCCACGAGCCGCAAGCAACCCCGCTGCGCGCAGATCCGGAATCGTGCGAGACTCCGCGAAATGCAGGACGCGCACGGACGGAAAGTGCGCACGAATCGTCGCGGGCGTCGTTGGCTCCGCGCACTCCGCGACAATCACCTCGAAGCCGTCGTCCTCGAATCGGGCGAACGACTCGATGCACGCGAGGAGCGGTTCGCCCCCCGCGCGAGACACTATCACGAGCGATACGAACGGCGTGGATGAACCGTCGATCGAATCAGCCACCGACGAGCCCTACCGCTTCGCCCCAGGCCCAGCAGCTCAGGAACCAGAGGGCCAGCGGCACGGCCATCAGCATTCTGCCGTCCAGACGGCCGCGCCGCGAGAGCGTCTGAAGCTGCCGAGCGATCATGACGGCGGGCACTGCAGGCGCCAGGGCGGCTCGAAGCAGCGCACTGCCCTGTGTCAGCGCGCGCCGTCGCATGCCTCCGAAGTGGCGGCCGTGCACGAATCGTTGCTTCGAGAAGCCCGCTGCCGAATACGAGTGGGCATGCGTCACACGAATCGCCGGATCGACCCACAGCGCGTCGCCGCGCACGCGCAGCTCGCGGTGAAGCTCCGCCTCCCAGAATCCCTCGCGCTCGATACGCGCGAACAGTGCATCGAATGCCCGGCGCTTGTAGGTTCCATTGTCTCCGGCGATCTCGTCGACTTCCGCCGCGGTGACTGGAGGGATGTACGGTGTGTATCGCACGAGGTGCAGGGCTCGGTCGGTGAGGCTCGCGTCAGTGGCGACGTCGATAACACCGCCGATCGCGACGTACGGCGCGCCGTGCGCTCTCACGATCGCGTCGATCCAGTCCGCTGCCGGCGTGCACGCGCTGATACTGACGGCAATGATGGCTCCGGTGGCGCGCGCGATTGCAGCTCCCCACAGGTCAGGCACCAGCGCGCCGGACGGGATCGCAATCACCTGCGCGACACCGAACCTGTTCGCGACGTCACGCGCGTAGTCTGCGTCTCCAGCCGTGACGGCAAGGAGCACGTCCGCGTCCTGTCCCGCGAGCTGTGGCGCGATCGACTCCAGCCATGGCCGCAGCGTATCGCGCACGTTCACGCCGGCAAGGACGATCGATACGCGAGGTGATCGCGCGATCGTGTCAGCCATGGGCGGCGAGCGGCTGTCCCGTGGGCGGCACGACCAACGAATACATCGCCGCACCAGCAAGCATGCAGATCACTGGCATGAGCGGCACTCTGAAGCGCGGATACATCTCAGGTCCGCCGACCAGGACGAAGTACGCCAGAACCGCAATCGGCACCGCGGCAAGCAGCCTCGAACGTCGCCAGACGATCGCCGTGCCGTACGCCGCGAGCGCGTACACGACGAGCAGCTGGATCCATGCGACGGTCACGATGACCGCCCAGGCGCGACTTGCCGTCGAAATCCCGAGCACGCGCGGAAGGATGTCGGCATCGGGGCGCAGCATCCGCAGGAGGCCCTGGCCGAACACCACGACATAGTCGAGAGGATTCGCGAGAATCAAGGCGCGCCCGTGCTGCTGCATCCAGTCGAGTCGTTCCTCGGTCGTCCATCCTGCGGACCGTTCCGAGAGCTCTCGTTCCCATTCCGCACGCACGTCTTCGACTCGACGATGTTCCTGCCGCGCGGCGACGTACGCCGCACGGTGAAGATAGATGTTGGTCGCTGCGACCGAACTGATGGTCGTCGCCCCGCTCACTCGCTGGTTACGGAACGCCCAGATGCTCACGAGGGCCGTACTGATCGCGACGACGATGACGAACCTGACAGCTGCGTGAATCGTCGAGGTTTTTCGCGAACGGCCGCCGGACTCGGGCCACACGCACGCGGGCAGCAGGACGACCGGGAACAGCAGCGCAATCGGCCGGCACAACGCCGCCAATCCCGCGAGTGTGCCGGCTGCCACCGCCCTCGGGCCAGTCGAACGACGAGCGTCGACGAGCGCGAGGAGCGATCCGGTCAGCAACAGCGTGAACACCATCTCGGTCAGGAGCTGCGTCGCGTACGCAGCGCTCGTGAGATCGAGACCCAATAACAATCCAGCGGCCCGCGCGGCAACAGGCCCGAAGAGGATTCGCGTCAACTCGATTTGAACGATGACCGTCGCAGCCGCCGCCAGGATGCCGGCAATCACCGCGGCGCGAACGCCCGCGTGCGGCATTGCAGAGACCGCTGCGACAATCGTTGGATACACCGGCGTACGGCGGACATCCGGCGTGTACGGCGGTCCCTCTGATTGCGTGAAGCCGTGACCTTCAGCGAGGTTCCGCGCAATGCGCAAGTACTCGGCGGAATCGCTGTCGAGCAGCGATCGATCGGGGTCGCCGGCACAAAAGCCGAACAGCGCGAGCCGGAAGCCGATCGCCATCACGACCAGGCTCCACGCGACACGATCAGGCCGTCTGAAGGCTGCCATCCAGCGCGATCGTACTTCCGAGCCTTGCCGATGCGTACCCGGCCTCGACCAGACGACTCAGCGCGCGCGCGTGCCGTGCGTCGGCGTTGTCGGTGCTGCCGCTTCGGACCCTTGCGAGGAACTGATCGAGCTTCGCCGCGGTTGCCGTTGCAAACGCGGGCGCGGCTTCACGCGCCAGCACTTCCGACCTTCCGTTTCGCTCGATCCGCGATTCTCCCCCTTTGACGAAGCTGAATCGCGCAATCGGACGCCCGAGCGGCTTCGACCAGTTGAACGACAGCCGCGCAACTCCGCCAAGCGACACGCGGATCGACGCATCGTGGCAGTCCACGCGCATCTCGAGGTACCGCTCCGGCGCGTGGCTGATTCGATTCAGCACGAGCGAGCCGGCTCGCTCGCCGCTGAACTGGAGCGTGCAGACGACGACCACGTCTGCCGCGATCTCGCGTCTCGGCCGGGGCATGTGAACCGTGATCGAGATCGGCAGCGCATCGAAGAAATAGCAGATCAAATCGAGCGCGTGCGTCCCGAACTCTAACAAGGTCGACTCGACGAGCGTCGCGCGCCAATTCGTTTCCCGCGACGGTGGATGGAACATCTGCTGCCATCCCTGGACGAGAAACGGCGCCCCGAAATCTCCGCGCGCGATCCGCTCGTGCGTCCGACGGTAGATCGGCATGAAGCGGTATTGATTGTTGACCGTTACCAGCCGTCCGCGACGATCGGCCGCGGCGACGATCTCGTCGGCCTCGGCTGGCCGGCGTACGAACGGCTTCTCGCAGAACACGTGCGCGCCGTGTTCGATGGCCAGCAGCGACAGCATGTGATGCGAATCCGGAGGAGAGCCGATGATCACGACGTCCGGGTTCGTGGCTCGCAGCATCGTCTCCGCATCAGGAAACGTCGACGGGATCGAGAACCGACGCGCCATCATCTCGCGCCGGGCCTGATCCGGCTCGCACGCCGCGACGACCTGCACCGACTGCAGCATCGCCACCGCGGGGAGGTGGATCCGCTCGGCCACCCTACCCAGGCCAATGACTCCGACTCGAACCATGTTTCAGCGATTTCTTCGTGGCACGAGGGAAGAGGCGCTCCTCGATGACGCAAAGTTGCGCCGGAGGTTGTGCGCGATCCAGCAGAAGACGAATGTCACGCCGCTGTAGAAGTAGTAGAGGAAGTGCACGGGCACGGCGCGCACCGCAAACAACCATCCGCGACGTCGTCCCAGGAATCTGTAGAACGAGTGATTGAGAGGCAGCAGCTGCGCGACCAGCAGCAACGCGAACACGACTGCAGCCTGCTTGCCCGGAATGCCGTAAAAGACTCGATGCCCGAGCGCGAGGAACGTCAGCGTGGCGGCGAGCAACGCGACGAGCACAGCGCTGAGTCGGTGAGACCATCGCAGGTTCAAGTCGTCGGGCAGATCGTCCAGCGTCATCAGCAGCTTCGACCAGGGATACGCGCGATCGACGATGTCGGAACGGACCATCGAGAGTCCCGTCCAGGTCTTCAGGTGCTTCACCTGGATCTCTCGAGCGAGCCGCACGACATGACCGCCCTTCCAGAGCCTGAGACCCAGCTCGATGTCCTCGGTCGCGGACCGCTCGTACCGCACATCGTCGAATCTGCCGGCCGCGAGAAAGATCTCTCGTCTGACCGCGCCGCATCCGGCCCAGAACGAGCTGCTCCGCGGCTCCGACGTCTGGTGGACGAAATGGTGCAGCAGGTTTCGATACTGCGAGACGAAGTTCGGCGCCGCGGGCTCGTCGTCGTACGACCCGAACAATCCCGCAAGCGTAGGATCGGCATCGAAGTGCGCGAGGATGCGCTCGACCGTCGTGCTGCGGACCTCGACGTCCGCGTCGATGAACAGCAGGATGTCCCCTTGTGCGTGATCCGCCCCAAGGTTGCGCGCCGCGGCCGGACCTGTGTTTCCGCGATTCGAGAACACCTTGGCGCCGAGCGCTCGCGCCAGCTCGGCGGTTCCATCAGTAGATCGATCGTCAACGACAATCAGTTCGAAGAGATCCGGGGAATTGCCCAACAACGCGCCTATGCAACGACCAATGGTGGCGGCGCCGTTTCGCACGGGGACGATCACGCTGACGCGTGGGGTCGAGACAGCCAGCATTCAGAATCGAGAGCCAGAGTGTAACGCAACGAAAGGACGCTCGCAATTCGGCATTAATGCCGCGTTCGCGCCAACGCAATGATCGAGTGGCCGAAGGGCAGCGACCGATTGACATGTCTGACGTACATGGCTTCGAGCGTAAGCCACGCGTAACACAGACGACCGATAGCCCCGCGGCTCGCGTTCGATAGGCGTGGCAGTCCGGGATCCCGCGTGCCGGCGCCACGTCGCAGGATGGCGCGCGCCGCGGTGACCGCCAGTGCCGGTGCGCAGTTGATGTAGCTCGAAGCGGTGCAGTCGAAGCCGGTGCTCATGAGCAGCGATCTGACTTCTTCGAGGGAGTATCGGTAATAGTCAGCATCGGCTCCTTCGGCGTAGCCACATCGGCTGTTGGTCCGAAGGAGCAGATAACCACCCGGCGCGAGGACACGCGCCAGTTCGGCGAGCGCCGCCGTCGTTCCGGCGGGCCTCGGCAGGTGCTGAATCACGTCGAGCGACAATGCGAGATTGAATTGCGCGTTGCCGAAGGGCAGCGCCGTCGCGTCCGCCTGCAACAATTCACGGTGGCCTGCTGCGCGGCAGAAGCGCAGCGCCTCGATCGCGCGATCGAGACCAACCGGCGCTCTCGTCGTGTAGCGGCGAATCCACGACAGGGTCAACCCCGTGCCGCAGCCAGCGTCGAGCACGCGCCATTCGCGCACCGGCGAGTCAATCCGATCCAGCATGCGATCGCCAATGCGCCGCACGCCGCGCCACCACCAGTGATCGCGTTCCAGCTGCGAGAGCTGTTCGTAGTACTCCGGTGTTAGGACGTGAACGCCGTCGGTCATGACCCGCGTGTCGACGCCACTGCCGCTGGGGTCCGTCAGCCGGCGCGACTACTTACTGCCACTGAATCCAAGTTGCAGGATTTTGCCGGGACACGGTGCGCCGAACAGCACGTTCTCGGACCCGTTGACGGTTCCGCTCGACACACGTCCCTCGATGTTGCCGGTGTAGTCGTGACGACTGGTCGGCGGCCCGGCGAGTATGCCGGCGATCACGCCGCCACCATTCGCGTTGAAGGTCCCGTCCGATCGCATGAACCCCGAATACATCCGCGTCGTGCCGCGCTCGACGATCCTCGCCTGAAAGCTGCTGCCGTCGCGATTCCCGTTGAGCGTCAGTTGGCCGCGCGAGTCGGGAACGACCGGGGACTCGCAGTTCTGCTGAATCACCCTGAGGCTCACGTTGAACGTCCCGTAGAATGCGGAGAAGTCCACGACGATGTTGAGTGCGATGCTCAAGGTCGTGTCCGCTGAGACCGTGACCTGCCGCTCAACCGCCTCGTAGGGCTGCTTCGACACTCGAACGGTAAACGTTCCGGCGACGACGTCCGCGAAGCTGTACGCGCCGTTCGCGTCGGTTCGCGTCGAGCGGCCGGCGTCCGGACCGTTCAGGATCTCCACCAGCACTCCCTCCACTCCGCGCTGATTGCCGGAATCGGTGATGACTCCGCTGAGCCTGAATCGCAGCGTGACCGCGGTGACGGCGAAATGCAGCGTACCCATTACCGATTGATACGTCGCACGTACGTCAACGTCGCCCGGCGCGACGAACGTGACGACTCCCGCCGACGACACGGTTGCGACAGCGGTGTTGGTGCTTCCCCACGTCGCCTGCGTGGTGACCGTCTGTGTCGTACCGTCGGAAAGTGTTGCCGTTGCTGTCAGCTGTGTGCTTTGTCCTGTCTGCGCGGAAGCTCCGCCACTGGTGACCAGGACTGCAGTCACGGTTGGCGTCGGTGAGGGATGCGCTCCGCCGACACTGCCGCACCTCGAGGCAACGCTGGCCGCCAGGAGCATCGCGATGACGCGCGCAGCTCCGCACACGTGAACACTTGGAATCATGAAGCTCAGGCCGGATTGAGAGATCAATGCTAACGGTATCGAGCTCTGTCGAACAAGGCCTCGGTGCCAATCACGTCGGCCCCACCGCGTATACTAACGATCTTCATGCCAATCTGCGCTCGCGTTTGGGTATTGAGCCTGGCTGTTCTTGGTGTTGCTGTGCGCGTCGGCGCGCAAACGCCGACCGCATCTGCGCCGGCGGAGCCGGATCATCAACATCATCAGATGAGCAGTTCACGGTGGATGTGGATGTACGATGGCGCGCTGTTTCTCACCGTGAACAGCCAAGGTGGTGAGCGCAGCGAGAACCAGGTGCGATCACAGAACTGGTTGATGGCCACCGCGATGCGCCGGGTCGGGACCGGTCAGCTTTCGTTCAACGGGATGCTCAGCGCCGAGCCGCTCACCGCGACGAAGGCCGGCTACGCCGAGCTCTTTCAGATGGGTGAAGCGTACCAAGGGCTGGAAAACATCGATCGCCAGCATCCGCACGAGCTCTTCGCTCAACTGTCGACGGTCTGGCAGGTGCCGATCAGATCCAGGGTCAGCGTGACGGTCGCGGGCGCGCCCGTCGGTGAGCCTACGGTCGGTCCGAGCGCATTCATGCACCGCGCGTCCGCCGCCGAGAACCCGACGGCGCCACTCAGTCACCACACGACCGATTCGACGCACGTCGCGCAGGGCGTCATTGGCGCCGGCGCGACTGTCGGGTCATGGACCGCTGAAGGGTCCGCATTCCACGGTCGCGAGCCCAACGAAGATCGCTACGACATCGACGTCGGGCCGCTGGATTCGTGGGCGGCGCGTATCTGGTACCGGCCCTCCGACTCGTGGGAAGCGCAGATCTCGTATGGCTTTCTGAAATCGCCCGAAGAGCTGGAGCCCGGCGACATTCGCCGGACCACGGGCTCGATCTCGTGGACGCACGACCGCCCGAATCGCTTGTACGCAGTGACGGCGGTCCTCGGACACAACAAGCGAACCTACACCGATCAGACTGCTTTTCTGCTCGAAGGAACGGCCCGCCGCAACAGGAACTCTCTCTATGTTCGCATCGAGCTGCTGCAGGTCGAGACCGAGCACCTCCTGTTCCCGACCGTGGTTCACAAGCCGCATCCCGGCGAGTTCATTGATCCGCTCGGCGCGTTCACCGCCGGAGCCGTACGCGATCTGCTCGCATCGGGGCCGGTTGCTCTGGGCGTCGGTGGCGACATCACCTACTACGGGGTACCCGAACGCCTGATACCGTCCTACGGCAAACGCCCCGTGTCCTTCCATGTGTTCCTGCGAGTGAGGCCGCGCACTGCCCACGCGAGTCGGATGTGGAACATGACGATGATGCGGCCGATGCCGATGCCAGCTCCCGTCGTGCCGTCCGGCGGCGGCGAATGAGCAACACAATTGGGCCGGGCAAGGCGCGCCAAATGGACGCGCTCTGGTGTTGTCCGCGGTGCCGCAGCGCACTCGTCTCGAGCAACGGTTCCCTTCGATGCGACGGGTGCTGGGCCGCCTACGAATTGATCGGAAACATTCCCGACCTTCGCGTTCCAACGGCAGCCTGGATTGACTTCGATCGTGACACAGCGGACGCCAAACGGCTTCGCGCTGCGGCTGCGTCACGCCCGCTCGATGCGCTGGTTCGCGAGGTCTTTGCGGCGCGTCCACGGTGGAGCGACGCGCGCGTATACCATCGCACGCAGCAGGTGCTGGGCGGCCCGGATCGTTCGCGACGCGAGCTCGACGACTGGCTCGCGCCAATCGCTCGAGCTCGCGGTACGGTACTGGAAATCGGGTGCGGCACAGGCGGGCTGCTTGCGGCGCTCCCGAAGGATCAGCGCGCGATTGGTATCGATGTCTCACTCGTGTGGCTGGTCGTGGCCGAGCGGCTGCTGGAGCAGCACGGACGAAGGCCGACACTTGCAGCGGCGGTTGGAGAAGCGCTGCCGCTCGGCGCTGCGTCTGTCGGCGCGATCGTCGCGCTGGACGTTCTCGAGCATGTCGGCGATCTTCCCCAGGTTCTCCGCGAGATGGATCGTGTAGCCGCGGCCGGATGTGCGCTCGCGTGCAGCACGCCTAACCGGTTCAGCCTCGCGGCCGAGCCGCACGTCGGCGTGTGGGGTGTGGGCTGGCTGCCTCGAAGTCACCAGCCCTCGTACGTTCGCTGGCGGTCCGGCGAGGACTACGCGTTCGTGCGACTCCTGAGCGCGCACGAGCTCGCTGGTCTCGCAGCGCAGCATACGCGCTTCGTCGTCAGCGTCAAGGTGCCGCCAGTACCGGAGGAAGAGCTGGCGAACATGCCGCCTCGCCGCGCACGGCTCGCGCGTCTCTACAACCGCATTCAGTCGTGGCGGTGGATTCGGCCGCTGCTCCTCGTCTTTGGACCGTTCTTTCGGGTTGTAGGCACGACCGTGAGATAACGAGAGAAGGCCAGTGTATTCGAACAGGAGTTCAGGAGATCACGAGAACCCCCAAATATTCTTCTGGTCTCCTGTTTTCGAGTCAGCGTGCATGTCATCACGGACGGGGTCATGGCAGGAGGACTTCGCCGTCGAACCCGCGCGCCCTCAGCTTCGGCACGATCTCGTCGTAGTAATTCCACGCGAAGAGGATTCCCGCGTCGGGCTTCTCTTCGAACATGACCGCTTCATCGACGATCGGAATGTGCACGCCTGGAAGGTGCTTGCCGATCCGCAGCGGATTGATCTCGGTGACGTACGAGACGCGCTCAGGGCCGAGACGGCAGTAATTGCAGATCGTGGAGGCTTTGGCGGGAGCGCCGAGACCCACGACTTTCTTTCCCTTCGACGTCAGTGCGTACACCTGATCGAACAACCGTTCGCGACGCGCCTCGACTGCCTTCGTGAAGCGCTGATATGTCTCCACTTCGTAAAGCTTCGCCTGGTCCTCCAGGGCGATGAGCGCCTGGACGCGATCAGAGATGGCGTGGTCGCCCGCATGACAGCTGAACACCCGTATTGATCCGCCGTACACCTCGGAGCGCTCGACATCGAAGACATCCATGTCGTACTGACGGAAGAGCGCGATCAGCGGCTTCATCGAGTAGTAGCGAAGATGCTGGTGGAAGATGTTGTCGTAGTGCAGACGGATCACCATGTCCAGCCAGTACTGCGAATCGGTTGCGAACACACCACGCGGCGCGAGCAGGCGCTTGACCCCCTTCATCACGCCTTGCAGATCGGCGATGTGTGCGAACACACCGCACGCCGTGATTCCATGCGCGTGCCCCCGGCTATCCAGAATCCGGTCGGCGGTCTCGTCGTTGAAGAACGCGTGCAGCGTCTCGATACCCTGCTCGTTCGCAATCCTGACAGGGTCGCCGGACGGATCGACTCCCAGGAACTTCACGCCCGTTCCGAGATATCCCTTGAGGAGCGTGCCGTCATTGGATCCGATGTCGACGGCAAAGGCGTCTTCCGAGAGCCCGAGCATCTTCACGAGTTGAGCCGGCAGGCTCTGCAGATGTCGCGTCGCGGTCTGCGTCGTTCCGCTTACAAAGGGAAAGTGCTTGTAGACGACCTTGGGATTGACGATGTAGCCAAGCTGCGTGAGACCACAGTGCACGCAGTGGTGCAGCTGCATCGGGTAGAACGTCTCGGGCTGATTGAGCTGCGCCCGCGACAGGATGAGATCGCCTACGGGCTGAGGCCCCACGTCCAGGCCAGGTACCGTCCCGCTTCCGCAGATCTGACACGTGACGCGGCGCGGCGGCTGCTCGCGACCACGACCCGGAAGTCCGCGGCTCCGCGACGAAAACGACGACGTCTCGGTCATCGCACCGGCGTGAAGAATGTATGAAGGCGCTCGATGACGTGTTCGACGTCGTCGTCGGTCATGTCGGGATGGCAGCCGACGTAGAACGCGGTTTCGTTCAGTCGCGCCGCGACCGGATACTCGGCAGCGAGGTTCCCGAACATCTTCTGGTAGATCGGTTGGTTGATGAGCGGCAACAGATAACGTGTCTCGATCCCGTGGGTCTCGAGGTACTCGATCAGCTGGGCGCGTCTGATCTGCGGATCGCACAGCACCATTGGATACATCATGTAGGCGTGCTCCGACCCCTCCGGCACGGCCGGGAGCTGCAGATAGTTCGAGAGCCCGGCGAGCCGGTCTGTCAGCCGGTGGGCAATCTGGGATCGCCGCAACCACATCGCCTCGCGCTCTTCGAGCTGCGCGATCCCGAGCGCCGCTTCCATTTCAGTGCACCTGAAGCTGTGACCGAGACGGATGAAGGAAAAACGTCCGTTGGCGATCCGAAACAGCTCGCTCCCGATCGCTGACTGATCGTCATCCATCCGTGTGTAGATCGGGTCTCGCCCGTGATTCATCACGCTCTTCATCAGCTCGTAGCAGATCGGATCGTCGGTCAGCGCCAGCCCGCCCACGCCGGTCGTGATCAGGTGAGCGGCGTACGTCGAGAAGCAGGCCATGTCGCCGAACGATCCCACTGGCCGTCCCCGGTATTTGACGAACATCGCCTCGCACGAGTCCTCGACGACGCGCAGGTTGTGTTTTCGTGCGATCTCGAGAATCGGATCCATATCGCACGGCAGGCCGGCGACGTGGACCGGCACGATCGCTCGCGTGCGGGACGTGATTCGTGACGCGATCTGCGACGGGTCCACCGTGAAGTATCGGGGATGAACGTCGACGAAAACCGGCTTCAGATTGTTGAACAACACCACGTTCGAAGTCGCGACGAACGTCAGCGCGGGCACCAGGACTTCGTCGCCATCCTGCCAGCCGTCCACCTCCTTGAGCGCCGCGAGGGCGATCTGCAGTGCGCTCGTGCCGCTGTTGCACATCAGACCGAGCGCCCGCTCGTGCAGCGCGGCCATCGACGACTCGAATCTCGTCATCATCGGGCCCGCATTGAGGCGGTTGCTGTCGAGGACCTCCAGCACGAGTTGCTTCGCGCGGTCGCTGATGCGGAAGCCGCCCACGCCAATCTGCTTGCGGCCGACTGCGGCTGTTGCCGTGGACGCGAGATTGTTCTTCACCGATTCCGTCATTGAAGGTCCTGCTGATTGTGAGCCAACGATGATATCGCAGCGGCAGGCATTTCATGGGGACCTGCTCGACAGCCTCTCACCTTGCTCTCAGCGGGTCGCCGCTTCGCCCACGAGGCGCTTCGTGAAGTCGTAGGTGCGCCGAACCCCTTCCTCGATCGATGTCTCGGGCCGCCAACTCGTGACGCGGGTGATCGTCGTCATATCGACTTGAAATTTCTCCGGTCCCGAAACCGGCCGGTCGAGGTCCACGATCGTCCCGCCGCTCAGCTCGGCCAGGATTTCGAGCACCCGCCGGACGGGAGTCATCGTTCCCGAACCTAGGTTGATCGTGCCAGTGAAGTCGCTGTGGAGCAGCTCGAGGACGGCTCGCGCCGCATCGTCGACGTAGATGAAATCGCGTGAGGGCCGCATGCTCCATACCTCCGCGCGACCCTCTTGCGCGAGCTTGCGGCTGACGACGTGAATCAGATCGTACCGGATCAAGGGTGTCGGCCCGTACAGATTCGCGAGCCGGACGCTGACAATCGGGATCCACTGCGCGTAGAACTTCAGCGCCTCTTCCGCCAGGTATTTGCTCAACACGTAACGGTTGCGGTACGGGTCGATCGGCGCGTGCTCTGAAACTGGGAGCGTGATCCGCTTCTCGTTGTAGATGAGAACCGTCGAAAAGTGAATGAGCTTTCGGAGCGGACGCTCCTTGAGCTGCTCCAGTGTCTGCAGCAGCGGAACGACGTGGTAGTCGAACGCCGTCGGCTCGCCACGCGGGATCACGCGCTCCTCGAGCCTGTGATGGTCGGTGTTCCCGATGATGTAGACGACCTTGTCGAACGCGACGTCGCGCAGCGCTCGCAGGTCGCTCAGCGAATCGATGTGGATATGCGGATTGGACGTCGGCGGCGGCCGTCGCCCGACCGAAATGATCGTCGGATCCCGCGCGAGGATGTACGGCCCGAGGAACCCGCTGCCCCCGAACAGGATCGTTCCCTCGCTCACAGGTCCGCGGCTTCCTCGAGGACCGCCAGCGTTTCGGTCGAGCACCGCTGCCAGGAGAACCGCGCAGCGTTGCGAAGACCGTCGGTCGCGAGCTGCGCACGTAGCGCGGTGTCCGTTGAGAGTTGGAGCATTGCGTCCGCGAGCAGCGACGCGTCGAGCGTCGGGATCTGCAGCGCGGCCCCACCGGTGATTTCATGCATGCCCGGCGTCTGGATGCAGATCACAGGCAGTCCCGCAGCTTGCGCCTCCATGACCGGCAGCGAGCTGGTCTCGTAGACAGAAGGCATGACGAACGCTTCCGCCGCATTGTACAAGCGATTCAGATCCGCATCGTCGACGTATCCACTGCGCCTCACGTCGTCGGCAATGCCGAGAGCGCGGGACATGCGTTGGAGATCGAGGTTCTGTGGGTTCAGCCCGACGAGCAGAAGACGATGTGGTGACGGCGCACGGCGCTTGAACACCGCGAATGCCTCGAGCAGATGAGGAAGGCTGCGTCGGCCGGACATCTTGCCGACGTACAGAAAGAATGGAACGTTCCCGACATGACGATCGCGGACGCCATTCAGCTCAGCGCGATCGCCGATCGGGCTGAAGCACGCTGCCGGTGCAAGGTAGGTGACGCGGATCTTGCTCGCCGGCACTCGACAGAAGCGAACGATATCTTCCTTCACGGCCTCGCCATCCGTGATGATCAGCGTCGCGTGCCGATCGCTCCAGTCGTAGAGCTGTCGGTAGCCCGCGCGAACCGACCATGGAAACAGCTCGGGGCGGACGTGATAGACCGTGTCGTGTGTCGCGACCACGGTGCGGCTGCGTGTGAACAGGGGCCGTGAGTACGACGGACAGAAGAGGATGTCATCTCGCGACGCGGGCGCCAGCCGCGCGTTCTCCCAGACCAGCATCGGCCAGTCCGATGCGAGGACCTGCTCGTCGATGTTCGGTGGCAACGGCATCTCGCGGCGATCGATCGGGCGTGGCGTGTAGAGCGTGATTCGAGTGAATCGCGACGCGACGTCAGGCGTCCAGTGACGAATTACGTTGAGCAGATATCTGCTGACGCCGGTGCGCGATCCGCAGAGGCGCCATCCGTTGATCCCCAGTCGCATCGACGGTCAGTATAGTTGCGTGCGCTGCAGCACCAGCATCGAGTCGGGCTGTCGCGAAGACGTTCGGCGGTTCTGCTTCTCGAGCTCAAAGATCGACGTGGTTCCGAGCACATTCGAAACACGCTTTCGTCGCGTTGTTTCTTAGCGTTTATCGCGTGTCAACAACAACGTAAGGGCATAGGTCGCCGCACCTGTTCCGAGCGCCACCACGAACCCATATTTCCGAACGAGTGTCATTGCTGCCGCCATCACCACCGCCGGCGCGGCGGCGCCGAGGAGGGGCCCGATCGGGACGATTCCCCCGATTTTGCGACTAACGAGCGCCATCGCAGTCACCGTCAGCATTGTTTCGCCGACCAGAGGTGCAATGGCAGCGCCGCGGCCGCCGAGCACCGGGATCAGGGCGAGATTCAGGATGAGCGTTCCCGCAGCGCCGGCGGCAACCGCAAAGAGATCGTGCCGCGTCAGGCGCGCCGCGATGAGCGTGTGCCGGAAGTGACCTCCGAGAATCACGACCGGGACGGTCCACGCCAGGATTTGAAATGCGTCAGCAGCGCGCCCGTACGCCTCGCCGAAGACGAGCTGGACGACATCCGGGGCAAGCACAGTGGCTGTGACGGCAAAGGGCAGCGTGGCCCCAGCTGTGAGTCGAATCGATCGAGAGACCAGATCGTGAACGGCCCGGTGTCCTTCGCGTGACGCGCGCGACGCGAGCGGAAGGTAGCCATAGAAGTACAGCGTCGCAAACCCGAGCGCGAGCTGGGTCAGTCGCTGGGCCGCGCCGAACTGGCCGACGACCGCCGACGAGGCGTGGAGCGCGATGATCGTGACGCTCGACCACGTCGTAATGGCTCGCAGCAGTTGTGACAGCGTGAGCGGAAGCGCCTGCTCGACGATTCCTCGGGCTGACAGGGTCCCGTCGACCGCGCCGCTGGATGGGATCACCTGACCGCGATAGAAGAACCACGTCTGGACCGCGGCGCCGAGCTCTCCCGTCATCTGCAGCAGCGGCACGAGCCAGACCTGATCCGGACGACTGACCAGCGTCAGCGTGGCTCCAGCGAAGATGACCGTTCGCGTGACCGTCGCGGCCGCCGCAATCGACGGGCGTTCCAGCCCGTAGAACACCCAGTCGAGCGTCACTGCGGTCGTCAGTACTGAGCCGCTCGCGAGAAGCACCATCGACCTCTGCATCGTCGGCCAGGAAGACGTCAGCACGAAGCTCGCAACCACGATCAGGCCGGCAACCGCGAGCGTCAGACGCAGCCTGACGATCGTCGGCACGAGCGATCGGACGCTGCCGCGATCCTGTGCGATTTCGCGAGTACCAATCCACGTCAGTCCTGCTTCGACCAGCGCGAGCGGGTACCCGGTCATTGCGACCGCGAGCGTCCAAAGACCGAACGCGTACGTGCCGAGTCGTCGTGCCAGGTAGATGCTGAGAACCGCACCGGCCGAGACGCGCAGGAGTTCCGCTGCCGACAGCTTAGACACGCCAAGGACCAGACCCTGGAGCGCTGCCGGCCGAAGTTGCGCGTCAGTGTCCGGGCGAGTCGAGTCGGCTGGGAACAAGTGGTTGTGTGCTGGACATGGCCGAGACGCACGCACTGAGCTCGGAATCGGCGCTGGCGGTGGCGGTCGTCTCCTCGTAGTAATCGTCTTCGGCGTTGATGCTCCAGAGGTCGTACCCGGCGCCTTGCAGGTTGCGGACGGCGAGGAGCGCGGTCAGCATCGAATGATCCTGATTGTTGTACTTGTGCATGCCGTTCCGCCCCACGAGCTGCAGGTTGGTGAACGGAGCGAGATGCGTTTTGACGATCTCGAGTGCGCCGAGAAAACCCGCGTCGTAGACCGGATATGCGTCGCGCACGCGTACCACGACGCCAGCACGGACTTTCTTCGGATCACCAAGCCCGACGCGAGCCAATTCCGTCGTGGCGAGCGCCACGAGGTCGTCGTCGGTCATCGTCCAAAGGTCGTCACCAGCAGAGCAGAAATACTCCAGTCCCAGGCAGGTCCACGCCGGATCGGGGACCATATCCGGACTCCAGTTCTTGTAGTTCTGGATACGTCCCACGCGAACGGCGTCGTCGTGGATGTAAATCCAGTTGTCGGGGAAGACGTCCGCCTGTTCGAGCATCAGCGCGACCGTCAGGAAATCGCGATGACTCAGGCGGTGTGCCGCCGTCCTCGCTTCCGCCGGCATGGCCGGCATCATGGCATCGACGAGATGCGGGACCGGCATCGTCGAGATGACGTGACCTGCGGCTGATCGCCTCGTCAATCCGTGGCGCGTGTACTCGACCGCTTCGATGCGACGGCGATCATGCAAGAGTCGGGTTACTCGCGCGCCAAGCTCGACGCGGCCCGAGCCGCTTTCGACAATCTGCGCAAAGCGCTCCCACATCATGCCGGGACCAAGACGCGGGTATTCGAACTCCGTAATCAGCGTCTTGACCGACGGCGAGCGATCGCGACTGGCGAACATATTCGACACGGCCGTGCGCAGCGACAGACCTTTGATGCGTTGCGCAGCCCACTGGGCCGAGATTCGTTCGCAGGGGATACCCCACACTTTTTCCGTGTACGTCTTGAAGAAGATTCGGTAGAGACGTCGTCCGAACCGATTCGTCACCCAATCGGCGAAGCTGGTTTCCTGCGGAAGGGGACGCACGCGCGCCGCCGCGTAGCTGAGGAGTACGAGCGTGCTCGTCCAGAGCCCGAGCTTCCAGGCGACGTCGAACGGCCGGAGCGGATATTGGAAGAATCGACCGCGATAATAGATTCGCGAGAGCCGTGGCCGCTTCAGGAAATCCGGTCCGAGTACGGTTCTCCACAATTGCTCGACGACAGGCACTTTGGTGAAGAACCTGTGGCCGCCAATGTCGAAACGAAACCCGTTGTGCTCGACAGTCCGGGCGAGGCCACCGACCTGTGCGTCCTGTTCGAGGACCAGCACCGGCGTGCCGACTCGCGAGAGCTCGTATGCGGCGGTGAGGCCGGCGGGCCCCGCGCCGATGATGACTACGGGCGCCTCGAGGCTTGAATCATTCGGCAGCGCTCCAGTCATCAATCAACTCTGATCTCGTTCACCACAATCGGCATCCTCGTGGCCGCGCCGATGCGACATTCAGCGGTTTCCGGTCCGAACGACTCGAGCGCCGTGCCGCGAGTTGCCCCTTTGATTCCTATGCCCGCGTGCGCCCACTGGAAACGTCCTCGCGGGTCAGCCGACAGGCCGAGACTCGCGAGCGCTTCGACCGCGTCTCCCGTCAGCGCGCGGGACGCGTCGTAGGCGCTTGCGGCGGCAACCGTTCGTCCGGCCGGCATCGCGCGGAGGTGATCGGCAAGCGCGTGCGATTCCTTCTCCGACCAGGACGTGTTGAAGCCGCGGACATCGACGATTCGGCCTTCAGGATCGATTGAAACGATCGTGTATCCCTTGACGCCGGTCCACACATGCCCGTTCACCTGTATCTGCGTGCGATCCCGGGCAACCGTCACCGCGATGTCCGCCGGCGAACGCTGCCCCGTCTGGCCGAGCGGTTCACCGGCACCTGGTTGAAGTTTGTAGTCCGCGACGACTTCCGCATTCAAACCACCTGCACTTGGAGGCGGCAGCGGCGCGGCGAACGCGGTTCCGCTGCGCAGCTCGTCCGGCCGCGCTGATGCCAGCAGCGCGCCGTTGCCCCAGATCTGCAGTTCTGGAGTGCCGCGAACATTCGCCGTATCGAGCTGAGCGGTTACCGCAATGCGGCTCTTTCCCTCGAGCATCCACGGCCGATACGAGCGCAGCACGCGCGTGCCCCGCGATGGACCGTTCACCTCGAATACCTTCCGGCCGCCAGACTCCGCAACCAGATCGAGCTGATCCGCATTTTGCGCAAGGTTCTTCTCGAGCATCGTCGCGAGCTCGCCACTGTACAACGCCGTGTTCACGACAATGTAGCGAGGATGGAAGTAGGCGCGCACGTGTTCGAGCATGGCCGGCGAAAGATCGTCGCGCTGTTTGAGCCGATGATAGGCGACCGGCTCCACGAGGCCGAACCCGTTCGAGATCGGATGCTCGTGGACGAGCGACCAATAGAGCGGCCAGATATTATCGTGAATTGGAAATTCGAGCACCGCGCCCGCAGGAGCTCGTTTCAGCCACGCGTAAACGTCCGGAGCGCGCCCGACCCGCGACATGGCAACCGGCGCAGCGAGCAGCTCGCCATTCACCAGAATCAGAATGACGGCGGCAAAGAAGCACCCGGACCACGACCGTTGCACGCGACGAAGGATGGAAATGTAACCAAAGCCGGCAAGCACTGACATACCGAGCAGGTACAGCGTTCCGAATCGCGCGCTTGCGCGCAACAGACTGAACGGCGGCAGCGTCGCGGGGTACACCCCGCGTCCCAGCGTCACGTCGAGTGCCTGGACGGTCACGCCCCATGAGAGCACAGCACCGAACACCGCGAGGACGAGATATGTTCGGGCTCGCCGAATCGGCTCATTGCCTCGAGACGCGTTTTTCAAAGCCACGACCGGCCACGTTGCAAACGCGAGGAGCAGGAGAGGAAAGAATCCGGGCAGACGTGTGACCGAGAGCGCAACGGAACTCCTCCGGCCGATCGCTGGTGTCAACGCCGCGCCCGCAAGAGCGACGGTCATCACGACGGCGAGCCATGCCGTCGCCGACGCGCGCGTCTGATGCCAGACAATGGAGCCGACAGCAATGCCGGCGAGCGCCGCTCCCGCAAGTCCCGGGAAGAAGCGCGACCCCTCCGGGCCGATCCCTCGCAAAGGTGTCGTCCATGGCGCCCAGCTTCGTGCGGCGAGGCCGACGTAACTTTCAACGGGCGCGGAGAAATCCTGCGGCATCGTTCGATCGATGCTCGGCGGCGGTTCCGCTTCGCCGCTCGCAGTCGGCACCTCGGACGCATTCGGAATGTGCGGAAGGTACTCGCGCGTGATCCGAACGTAGGGGACGGCGGTCGCCGCGAGGGCGAGGGCCGCGATCGCCCCTCCGACGAGTGCGCGTCGTGTCACGAGCCACGCTTCGGCGGGTCGACTGACGATTTCGGCGTAGCCCACGAACAGCAGCGCGATCGGTCCGATGACCGCGTAGTACCACGTCGTGAGCGCCAGCAGCAGCGACACCGTCAACAGCATCGAGAGTGCGCGCCAGGTCGGCTGGCGTACGTAACGGTGGAGCATCAGCAGCGCCAGCGGGAGCCAGCAGTTTCCCAAAACGTGCGTGTGCGCGATGTTCTCGATCCGCAGGGTCGAAAACGCGTAAAGAGAACCTCCAACCAGACCCGCTCCGATCGATCCGGTAAGCTCGGTTACCAGCATGGCGGCGAATATGCCCGCCGCGGCAAAGGTGGCGGCCGTAAGAATATTGATGGTGAACGCAGGGCTGCCGCTCAACACCGCGACGGGCGCGGCAAACACGGCTGCGCCGAGCTGATGGTCCAGCGCGCCGAGCGCTCCTCGATACGGGTAGTACATGTTGATGTCGAACAGATCGAGCGGCGCTGTGAGCAGCCGTCGCGACACGCTCGCGATCAACCACGTGTTCAGAAGGCCATCGCTGCCCGCGATGACGCGCGACGACGCGCGGTCGAGCATCGGCCACGTGTGAAGGACAGCCAGCGCGGAAAAAAAGGGGATGACAGTCCGTCGGAACATC
>Ga0114129_10002089_pt1 | contig 27465 bp, 19 predicted proteins | sample RhiMetdeltSRZDD1_FD_80071 | JGI IMG/M metagenome (GOLD analysis project Ga0114129, IMG submission 80071) | Populus rhizosphere microbial communities from Tennessee, USA - Rhizosphere MetaG P. deltoides SRZDD1 (version 2) (version 2) | ecosystem: Host-associated > Plants > Roots > Rhizosphere >... | reverse complement strand
CGCGTTTTTCAGCGGCCTGTTGAGGAGCATTCAGGCGTACCGCCATTCATTGGCGGTTCTGTTCAGGGCATCCGCCGCTGATCATTCCCAGGAAATGGCGCTTCGGGCCCCAAGACGGATCGGCGAGCCATTTCAACAAGTCTCCGAGCTCAATGCCTATCAGCCGCGGTCCACAGGGTGTGTCCTGTCCGATATAGACAGGCGCGCTCGACGGCAGCTCGCCCGAAAATCCTATGGTGATGCCATCTCCTCGGGTTGATACCCAGACCGGCGCCAGCGGGCGTCGGCCCTGATCTGGTCGAGGATGTGTTGATGTGGACAGCGACGGGAGTGCGAACTCTTGCTGCGACACGCAGGTGATTGTGCCCTCGTGCGGTGGTGGGTCGGCCCCGATGTATGTCGTCGACACCTCGTGGCCTCGCAGTGCTGCGGCAGTCTCTTCGATACCCATCCACCCCGGCGGACACCCAAACTGTGCGAAGTCACCAGGCTTGATGTAACCACGCTGAACCGCGACGTCTTCGACCCACGCCGACCAACCTAATGGTTCTCGGAAGCGTCGTGCGTCTCTGCTGTAACAGGCGATGAAGGCCGCCTGACACAGCAGAACACCGACAACGACTGTCGTGGTGCTCGTCGAATGTGTCCGATCTCCCAATGCCGCCAGCTTCGCAGCGTGACGGGTAAGAATGGGCATGGTCTGCATGACACGATCACTTTTCTTCTGCCTGTTCGTCTGATCGCCGCGATAGGTGTCGGCGTGAGGACACGCGATTCCAGCGACAGTGGAATCGTGCGAGGGAGAACGAGGGGAGTCTGTAGTTGCCTAATCGGCCTGTCAAGCTGAAAACTGGTGGGCACACAGCACGTCATAGTGCCACCCGTTCAGCTGCGCGCCACCTGAGCCGTCGAAAGAAGCACCGCTCAAACCAATCGGAGATATCCTCGCAAGACGCTGATGGCGCAACGTGAATGGATGGGCCAATGGGATCCATTGTTGTGTTGAAGAGAAGGAGAAAGTGGAGGTGTGACGTGGGTTTGAGAGATACGTACGCGTACGCGATTCAGACAGCGAAGGGTAAGTTCCAGGGCGGTGCCGAGGAACGCGACGGAAAACTGTACTTCAAGGGTACCGTTGCGACCGAGGCGGAAAAGAATGAGATCTGGACCGCGATCAAGACGATCCCGACCTGGCAGAAAGACATCGTCGCGGACATTCAGGTGACCGGAAAGCCCGCCGGACAAGCGGCTGCCGCTGCGCCATCGGGCGGCAAGACGTACACCGTCAAGGCCGGCGACACCCTCAGCGGAATCGCGAAGGAGCATCTTGGCAGCGCCGGCGCTTACATGAGAATCTTCGAAATGAACAAGGATCAGCTCTCGGATCCCGACAAGATCAAGCCTGGACAGGTGCTGCGGCTTCCGTAAGCGTTGATGCTGATCAGGACGCGCCAATCTTCGCCACGGTGCCGCTGACTCGCAACCTTCTATGGTTGGGCGATCCGACCCGCTGCGGGATTATCGGCGCGTCCTGTTGTCCTTGCTACCGTGCCGGGTCGGCCTCCGCTGGAGTTCTGAGTCTCCGGGCCCGCCTCGAGGTTCTCGGCGAGGTCCAACCTTCGTTTTTAGTGACTACTACTTGTGGGCGACCCGAACCTCGTGAACGGGGACGGCGTCGCCAGGCAGCTGGTCCTGTGCACCAGAGGCGATGACCACAGCGATGCAGGTCGCCAGAAACATCATTGGGCGCATGACGATCGGCCCACCATCGTCACGGCCCACGTGCGCTCGTTGGCCCCCGATCAACTCGTTGCTGTTCGGTCAGGCGATCAGCACACCGTAAAACCCTGGTTTCAGGGCAAGCTCGATTTCTCACCACCGGTCGTTGATCTCGCGTCGATCGGCTACCCTCTTGTCGGCGGCAGAATCGATCACCTTGGCGGCAGGCCAGTGGCGGCACTGGTCTATCAACGCCCGCAGCACACAATCAACGTGTTCGTGTCGTCCGTCCGCGAACCGGCCTTCGCCCCTGGGAGCTTTCGAACAGTTCGAGGGTTCCACGTGCATCACTGGACCCGTGACGACATGTCGTTCTGGGTAGTCTCGGACGTCAACGACGCCGAGCTGACCAGCTTCGCTCGAGCATTGCAGGGATCGTAGGTCGCCCTGCTGCCCTCGTTCCGAGCGCCATTGTCGGTGTAGGCGCGTAAGTCATCGGATCGAGCTTCCGGGATACACGAATTCCTCGCCGTCGCGTTGCGATTGATAGGGCCTGGAGCCGTCCACCTCTTTTCGCTATCCGTGTGAGCGGTCTCAATGTGGCGAAAACTCCGAATCGAGCCGCTGCAGCGTCTTGACGCTCAAAGGAAAGGACCTCATAGTGCTCACCGCCGCCGTTCAGGCGAACTGGTGTTCGGCGGTGTGTAGAACCGTCGTCACTTCAGGAGGCGCTCCATGAGGAAGGCCGTGGTCTTGGTCTGTCTTTCCAGCCTCACCCTCTCGATTCCGCTCGGTGCTTCAGCTCAGGCGGTCTACGGCAGCATCGTCGGCACGGTCGTGGACTCGTCAGGGGCCGGCGTGCCGAACGCGACGGTGACCATCACCGATCTGAACCGGTCGGTCAGCTTCACGACGAACGCAAACGAATCCGGTTTCTTCACACAGCGATTCCTGATCGTAGGGCGTTATCGGGTACGCGTGGAAGCGACCGGTTTCAACGCGTATGTTCAGGATGTGGGCGTTTCCGTCGATCAGGAAACCACCGTGGACGTCAAGTTACAAGTCGGCCCGGTGAGCGAGACCGTGGAGGTGACCGGCGGGGCTCCACTCCTGAAAACCGAACGCAGCGACGTGGCCACGACGTTCAGTGAGAAAACCGTGGCGAGCCTGCCGATTCTGAACCGGCGCTTCACGGCGTTCGAGTTGCTGACGCCCGGAGTCCAGGCGACGACGTCACAGACGGCGTCCAGCGAGGACCCGCAAGGCTCGTATCGAAAGGTTGTCAACGGCCAGAGCTTTGCCGGATCGTCACACCTGCTCGACGGCACGGACAATCACGATGCGCTGCTTGGGCTCATCGTCATCAATCCCACGCTCGAATCGGTGACCGAGGCCAAAGTCACGACGGCGAACTACGATGCGGAGTTCGGTGCGACGGCCGGCGTCATCAGCTCGCAAACCAAGTCTGGCACGAACGACCTGCATGGGGCGGTCTCGCATTTCCTGCGGAACGATGTCTTCAACGCGCGCAACCCGTTCACACAGTTTCAGAAGATTCCCGGGACGGATCGCTACATCCCTGTGACCCAGTGGAACCAGTTTGGCGGCGCCCTGGGAGGTCCGGTTGCGAAAAACGCGCTGTTCTTCTTCGGCGATTACCAGGGGACTCGGCGCAACACGGGTGGGTCGGCGCTGCTCCGCGTGCCGTCGGCAGCTGAACGCCAGGGCGACCTCAGCGAGCTCGGCGTGGACATCTTCGACCCGGCGAGCGGCGTGACCCCCGCGGACCGCGCGCAGTTCCAGGGGAACCGCATTCCGGCGTCGCGGCTGTCGCCGCAAGCCCAGAATCTGCTCCGGCTGATTCCACTGCCGAACATCGCAGGTACCGTACGAGATCAACCCAACTACGCCGGCTCAGGGACGATTCGTTTCAACGAAGATCTCATGAACACGCGCTGGGACTACTACCTCAGCGCAAATACGCACGTTTTTGGTCGCTACAGTCTGGCCGACTATCGCATGGACTCGCCCGGCATTTTCGGGGAGCTCGTGGGCGGGCGCGGATTCGACGAAGCCGTCCCCTTTGCAGGCGTCTCGAGGACGCGCAACCAGAGCATCGCGGCGGGGTTCAATCACACCGTGAGTCCGACTCTCCTTACCGATTTCCGATTCGGCTGGTTTCGCTATCACGTCAATGTCGACCCGGGCGGCGGCGATGCGAACCCCGCGACCGAGGCGGGAATTCCCGGCTTGAACCTCGATGACTTCAGTCGAGGGATGCCGGCGTTTCTCCTCAACGGTTATGGCCCTGGCGGCAATACCGGAAACCAGTTCAACTTCGGGTACGCGCTGCAATTCGCGCGGTGCAACTGCCCCTTGCGCCAGAACGAGCGGCAATTCCAGTTCGTCAACAACTGGACGAAACTCCAGGGAAACCACACCATCAAGTTCGGAGCGGATATTCGCCACGCGATGAACCTGCGAATTCCGAGCGACCGGCATCGTGCGGGTGAGTTGCAGTTCAACGCGGCGCGGACACAGGGAGCCACCGGCGGCGGCTCGGCGCTTGCGTCGTTTCTGCTGGGGGACGTCAGCGTCTTCGAGCGCTACGTCAGCACCATCACGGACGCCGAGGAACGGCAGAATCGATGGTTCTTCTACGGCCAGGATCAGTGGAAAGCGACCCGGAAGCTGACCGTCAACTACGGCTTGCGCTGGGAGATCTATCGCCCACAGACGGTGACTGGCAGTGGAAAGGGCGGCTTCGTAGACGTCGACACCGGCGAGGTCCTGGTCGCCGGCAGTCAGGGCGTTGGGCTCGACCTGAACGTCAGGGGAACCTTGACCACGTTGGCACCGCGCGTCGGCCTCGCCTACCGTGCAGCCGAGAACACGGTGGTTCGCATGGGTTATGGCCGCGGCTACGACATCGGCATTTTCGGCTCGGTGTTCGGCCACAACGTCACGCAGAACCTTCCGGTCCTCGGTATTCAGTCGATGCAGCCGCCGCGTAACTTCGATGCGGTCTTCAACCTGGCGCAGGGCCCGCCGCCGTTGGATCCGGCAACCATCCTGAACAGGCAGCCGACCGGCCCCAACGGCCGCCCGATGCTGCCGAACGGCGTGACGGCGTTCATCCTCCCGAACAAGCTGCGTTTGCCGACCAACGACGCCTGGAACCTGACGATACAGCACCAGCTTCGCAACGACCTCGCGGTGGAAGCGGCGTACATCGGCAACAAAGGCACACACGTGTTTGCCGGGTTCGGCGGCGACTACGATTTCAACCAGGCCACGATTGAAGGGTTCGGCACGCTCACCACCAACCAGCGGAAGCCGTTCTTCAACAAGTTCGGCTGGAGTCAGAACTTCCGCTATTACGGCAGCGACGCGGACAGCAACTATCACGGCATGCAGCTCAAGGCCGAAAAACGGTTTTCCGGCGGTTACTCGCTGCTGAGTCATTACACGTGGTCGCGAGCGTTCAACTACACGAACACGTACTACAACATCGATCGCCGCCTGGCATATGGCCCGAACGACAATCACCGGCGGCATGTGTTCGGGCTCAACGGAGTCTGGGAGCTGCCATTCGGCAGCGGCCGGCGTTATCTGGCTCACGCGGGAGGAGCATTGGACGCCCTCGTCGGTGGATGGCAGGTGAGCACGGTCTACACCTGGCAGAGTGGGCTGCCCTTCACTCCATCGTACCGCGACTGCAACGCGGATCGCGATACGGGCTGGTGCCGGCCGGACCTCGTGGGCGAGTGGAAGCCGGAGCACCAGACCGCCGACGCCTGGTTCGTCACCACGCCGTTGGCGGCAGACGGCCGCGTGACGCCGCTCACTACGAACGGGCAGACGCTCGGCCCCTGGCGCCGGCCTCAACGCGGCACGTTCGGCACCGTGGGACGTAACCGGCTAGATGGTCCGGCGTTCTCTCAATGGGATGTCTCATTCTTCAAGAACATCGTTGCAAACCAAAGCTTCCGCGCTCAGTTCCGTGCCGAAGCGTTCAACATCCTCAACCAAGTCAACCTTGCGAACCCGAATACGTGTGTGGATTGTCCGGGCACTGCGGGGCGCATTACAAACATCTTCCAGCTGGCGACCATGCGTCAGTGGCAGTTCGGCTTGCGACTGGAGTTCTGAGCTCACGATGAACAAGTCGCCGAACCTGTTCGTGACCGCGCAAAGGCGTCACCGTCCGCGGGCACCTTGAGAGACGAGGTATCACAGACGCTCGCGCGTTCTTTCCGCGTAACGAGTTCGCCGGGCGTCATTCATCCCTCCACCCATCACCTCATTCATCACGATCCTCGTCACTCAATCCGCCGCAATGGATTCGACGATCCGTTTCGTTGATTCGTGTGTCTTGAGACCTTTCGAAAATCGCTCCTGGCACCAGTACAGATCCATTCGAGTGTTGGCATCCAGATTGGTATTGCTGTTCGTCACGGAACATCGCGATGCGCCGTTCGTCACGCAAATCGTCACGGGCCACTGCGAGTGTTCTCTACGACGAAGTGCATTTCACAATCAGGAGGAGATATTCATGTACGCACGTATCAGCGCGTGGCTTCTCGTGCTGGTGGTGGTGCTCGGCACACACGTCAGCGCACAGGAGCGCTTCGGCACTCTGCAAGGGCGGGTGAACGATCAACAAGGGGCCGCCATGCCGGGGGTAACGGTCTCGGTGACGAGCCTCTCGTCAGGAGAGACTCGCACGTTCGTCACGGACGCGAACGGACAGTTCTTCGCGTCGGACCTGAACCCCGGCCGCTACAAGGTCGTTTTCGAACTGAGCGGGTTCACGCCCGTCGAGCGTCCCGACGTCAGCGTCGTCCTCGGACGCGCGTTCGAAGTGAATACTGAGATGAGGGTCAGCGGAGTAACTGAAACGGTGCAGGTTACGGCGGAGTCTTCGCCGCTGGTCGACAATCGCAGCACCCTCATCGCCCACAACGTCAGCGCTGAGGAATTCGATCGTCTCCCGAAAGGACGGTCCTTTCAGTCCATCGCGCTCACCGCGCCGTCGGTGAACGCCGGCGAAGTGGAAGGCGGCTTTCAGGTGAACGGCGCGAGCGGGGCCGAGAACGGCTTCACCGTCGACGGCATCACGACGAACTCGTTGATCAACGGCCAGTCGCGTCAGAACACCGTCTTCGAGTACCTGCAGGAAGTCCAGGTCAAGACGAGCGGCATCTCCGCCGAATACGGTGGCGCGTTGGGAGGCGTGATCAGTGCCGTGACCAAGAGCGGCGGCAACGTGTTCAAAGGCGAGGGACACTACTACTACGAGGGCAGCGCGCTCGCAGTGGCCCCGGTCGAACGGCTGGTGCTGGAACCGACCACCGAGCGCAGCGCGTTCTACGTGCAGGACCAAGAGAACGAGAACCGCCAGAACGAGTTCGGCGGATCCATTGGCGGCCCGATCGTCCGCGATCGTCTGTTCTTCTACGGGTCGTATTCGCCGCGCGTGGAGAACCGCGACAATCTGTACAACTTCACCGACGGGAGCGGCACCTTCAGCAACAAGATCTGGCGACAGCAGGCATTCGGCAAATTGACGTACGCGAACCAGCGCCTGACGGCCAACTGGTCGACGCTGTGGACGCCGACGAAGTCCGACGGCAGCATCTTCGGCTACACAGGCGAGACGCCGAACAGCAACAGCACGACACTCGCGTCGTACGAGCCGAACCGCGTGAGAGGCTACGAGATCAATCAGGTGAACACGAGCGGCGTGGTGGACGTGCGCGTGTCGCCCTCGGCGTATTTCAGCGTGCGCGGTGGCTATTTCCACGATCGCTATAGTGACACCGGCATCTCGCAGACGACCAACTATCGCTACGGCACGGCGGCGACCGCCGACCTCGGCGTTCCAGCGAATCTGCAGGGGCCGCTCAACTTCGAGAACACGCCTCGAGCGCTCATCACCGACTTCGACACGACGAAGCGCTCGAACCTCAACGTCGATTACACCCAGTTTTTCAGCGGCCTCGGGACGCACTCGCTCAGGGCAGGCTACGGGTTCCAGCACGTCGTCAACGATATCAACTCCTACTACCCGAGCGGCTACGTCGACCTCCTGTTCGGCCGTTCGTTCACCTTCGGTGGCGTCACCACCGGCACGGGCACCTACGGCTACTACGCCGTACACGACCGGCGTATCACGAACCAGGCCGGCAGCGACATCCACTCGCTGTACGTCCAGGATCAGTGGATGCTCGGCGATCGTCTGACGTTGAACCTCGGCATTCGCACGGAGGACGAGACCATCCCAGACTTCCGTCCGGAGGCGAACGGGGCATCGGCGATCAAGTTCAGCATGAAGGACAAGATTGCGCCGCGACTCGGTGCTGCCTACGACGTTTGGGGCAACGGCCGCATGAAGGTCTTCGGGAGCTGGGGCCTCTACTACGACTGGACCAAGTACGAGCTGCCACGCGGGTCGTTCGGCGCCGAGACGTGGTGCACGTACTATCGGTCGCTCGATACCCTGGATTTCGGCAGCCTGAATCTGAACAACATGCCAGGACAGGACCTGTGGATTACTCCGGGTACGTGTCGTGACCGACGATTCCAGGCCGAGATCGATCCAGACCTCAAGCCGATGCGGCAGTCGAGCGTCAGCGGCGGCGTCGAATATCAATTGGGCCGCAACGGGGTGTTGACTGCCCATTACATTCACAATGATCTGCTGGAGACGATCGAGGACATCGGCTTCCTGACGCCGGCGGGCGACGAGGGATACGTGATCGGAAACCCGGGCAGGGGTTTGACTGCGCTGCAGTACCCGACCGGTGCCACACCAGCGGGTTTCACAACACCCCGTCCAAAACGTCAATACGATGCGCTGGAAGTCGGGTACAACCGGCGCTTCGCCAACAACTGGTTCTTCAGTGCGAACTACACGCTAAGCCGGCTGTATGGCAATTACTCCGGCCTCGCCTCGTCCGACGAGATTACGACGCCGACGACCGGCGGCAGCTCCGCGACCGCACAGCAGCAGGCCGGCAGTATTGCCAGGCCTGGAGGCAATACGAACCGCGCATGGGACCTCGACGAGCTGCTGTGGGATTCGAAGGGCGACCTCGGTCTGCTCGGGCGTCTCGCGACAGACCGTCCGCACGTCGTGAAGCTGTATGGCGCGTACGATTTCCCCTTCGGCACGCAGGTGGGAGCGTTCTTCTACGGTGGAACCGGAACACCGGTCTACACGTACGTGACGTCCACTAACAGTGCGGACCTGTTCGTCGAAGGACGAAACGGCTTCTACGACAATGGACAGGTGACGCGAGACAGACGTACGCCGGCTCTGTACCGGACGGACCTGCTCCTGAGCCACGACGTCGCGGTCGGAGGGCAGAAGCGCCTGAGATTCGAGCTGACCGTGCTGAACCTCTTCAACCAGCAGACGGCGCGGCACATCTTCAATTACTTGAACAAAGGAGCGATCATCCCCGATCGCCAGTCGTCGTTCATCGATCTGCACGATGTCGACCTGTCCAAGGGTTATGACTACATTGCGCTGATCAACGCAACCACCGACGGGGCGGCCGGCGCATACGATCCGCGCTACACCATGGCCGATCTCTTCGACCCTGGCCGACGCGCGTATGCAACGGTGAAGTTCCTGTTTTAGACGGGCACTACGCGGGCCCATCGCGGCCTCCAAGACGACGCCGGCCGGGCAGACCGGCCGGCGTGCTTGGCCGAGAACCTATCGACCGGAACGACTGCGTCACCCGCTCCTGGCTTTACTCGCGCCCTACACTATCAGGCCGCTGAAAAGGCGGCCTGATGGAAAATGGCAAATGGGAAACCCTAACATTTTGCCATCTCCCATTTTCCATTTATTCTGAGGTCGCGATGAAGAACGGGCCGAATCTGTTCGTTCCCCTCGCCACGGCGTCAGCAGTCGCGCGCATCCTGAGTCGAAGCGTCATCAAGACCCTGAGCGGTTTGGTGGGCGCGCTTGTCATCCTGGGCACCTCTTCGATTCCCGCCGCCCAGTCTGGAAGATCCGCAGCAACACCCCCGAACATCGTCGTTATTTTTGCCGACGATCTGGGCTATGGCGACCTGGGCGCGTTCGGGGCCCCGAACATTCGTACGCCGCGGATCGATGCGATGGCGGCGGAAGGCCAGAAGTGGACGAACTTTTACGTGCAGCCGGTCTGTTCGCCCAGCCGCTCGGCGTTGCTCACCGGCAGGCTGCCGATCAGGAACGGTATGTTCGGTACACCCGAGGGCACGTCGCCGAAGGTTTTCTTCGACAACGCGGCCGAAGGGCTCGCCCCCGAAGAGATCACGGTTGCCGAGATCCTCAAGTCGCGCGGATACGCGACGGAAATCGTCGGGAAATGGCATCTGGGTCACCTCCCTCAATTCCTGCCGACGCGACAAGGCTTCGATACGTGGTTCGGCTTGCCGTTCTCGCACGACATGCGGATGACGGTCCCGCGCGACAACGGGTGGCAGACGCAGGCCTACTACGAGCCGAAGCCGGAGTACTGGGATGTCCCGTTGATGCGCAATGGCGAGATCGTCGAGCATCCGGTGGACCATCGCACGCTGACCAAGCGTTACACAGAAGAGGCCGTTCGTTTCATCAACGCTACGAAGAGTCGCCCGTTCTTCCTGTATCTCGCCCACAACCTGCCGCACATTCCGCTCGCGCGCTCGGCTGCGTTCGTCGATCACAGCCACACCGGCCTGTACGGCGACGTGGTGGAGGAGATCGACTGGAGCACCGGGCAGGTGATCGACGCGCTGCGCGCCGCCGGGATCGATCGGAAGACGCTGGTCCTCTTCACCAGCGACAACGGCCCGTGGCTGCCGTTTCGGACCCACGCCGGATCGGCTGGTCCGCTGCGCTCGGGCAAGGGAACCACCTGGGAAGGCGGAGTGCGCACGCCGGCGATTTTCTGGTGGCCTGGAACCATCCGTCCCGGTATGGTGAGCGACCTCGCGTCGGGACTGGACTTCATGCCCACGTCCGCGGCGCTCGCGGGCGCCACGCTTCCGTCCGATCGAATTCTCGACGGCGTCGATCTCAGCGCCGCGCTTCGGGGGACGCGTCCGAGCCCGCGGGACAAGATCTTCTACTACTGGGACAGTGAGCTCAGGGCGGTCCGGAAAGGCCGCTACAAGGCGCACTTCATCACGAGCGGCTCGTACGACGATGGAGAGCCGCGGCGCGAGCACGACCCGCCGTTGTTGTTCGATCTCGCGGCAGATCCGGGTGAACGGTTCGACATTTCAGCCGCCCATCCCGACGTCGTGGCCGATCTCGTGAAAGAAGCGGCCGAACATCGGCGCACGGTCGTGCCGACGCGGCCGCTCTTTGATGTCCGTCTCCCGCCGGGCTCCGCTCTGCGGCCGTAGCGAGCTCGAATCTCACTCTCTCCGCCAGTTTTTGTAGCCTCACGAAGCTGCTTCAGGAACGCCGCTGGTCCAAAGTCGCGATGCGACGAACGCCGTGGCGAACATCGCGTGGCCCCTTTTCCGCTCAATTTGCACGTGATCAGCCGGAGGCTGATCGGGCAGGAGCGCCGAGGCATCGTCCTCCCCCTTGGAACAGACATGCGAACGTCCTACGCACGCGTCGCGCTCGTCATGGTGCCGTTGTGGTGCGCGTGTGCCTCGACGGCGGCAGCGCAGCCTGGCATCAATGTGGCGGGATTCTCCTACCTTCCGACGGCAGTGCGCACACCTCGCCGATGATGTTGTGACGGTCGTCGTCCGACTAGTCGGGCCGTCAGCGGAGCTCAGGGACAACGCCGCCCGCTCCAGAATCGAGATGCAGCATGGGTCACTTACATTGGCCGACGTCAGGCTCGGGATCATCGAGCCGAGATATCTCGCACACGAAATCGAGTACCTGGTGGAACAGCTCGACGGAGTCGATCTTCGGGCGGCCGCGGCCGACCGGGTGAACGGTGTGCGGGGTACCAGGTCAGGACCGTTCGAGACCGCCAGGGCCCTCAGTGTCGAAGCCCAGGTCGCGCGCGAAGTTGCTATGTACTCGGAGCGGCACAATGACCCGCAGGGCACGTCGTCGCCCTCTCGAGGTGAGGGACCTCGAAGGAGGTGATCAGTGGCCCGTCGGACCTGGCGCACTGTGTTCATTCTGTCGTGCGGGTCCGCTACGCTTGTGCCACTCCGTTCTGCTGAACATCAGCTCGTACTTCGTCAGGGCATCCCGGCCTCGGAATCCGCGATCGCGGCATATGCGAGCTCTCTCAGCAGCGATGGCCACTTCGTCGCATTCGTTTCGATGGCCGAATTGCTGGCAGCAGACACGAGCCGCGCCGCGGATGTGTACGTGATCGACCGTGAGAGCTCCACGCTGAGGCTGGAGACGCCCTCGGTGAATCCCGCGTCGAGCCACCGCTCCAGCAGCCATCCGCGATTGAGCGGCGATGGAAGATATCTCGCCTTCGAATCCGAGGCCGCTGATCTGGTGAACGGCCTCAGGAGCAGCCAGATGACGCAAATCTTCGTGCGCGATCGACTCCTTGGCACAACTACCCGACTCACCAGTCCGGACGCGAACCAGACGAGTAACGCCCCCGCTATTAGCGACGATGGGCGCGTCATTGCATTCGAGTCGCACGCGACGAACTTGGTCGCAGGGTTGGACGCCAACGGGTTTATGCGCGACGTGTATCTCGTGAGGCTCGGGACGAATGTCATGATCCGAGCGAGCGTTCGGAGCGACGGGCGGCAGCCCTCAGACGGAGAAAGCTATTCGGCGAGCCTGAGTGGAGATGGACGACTCCTCGTATTCGCGTCCACCGCCGACCTGGGTGCCGACGCGTCTCAACCGCGCGACCGAGCGTCGCGTCGTGCTGCCATCTACGTTCGGGATATGGTGAGCGGGGACACGTCCTGCCTGAGTTGTATCGGCGCATTCGGCAAGGGACACGCGAGTCACCCGCACGTCAGCGCCGACGGCAGGTTCGTGGTGTTCGCCTGGCAGCCTGATCGGGGTCAGCATTCGGCCAGCACACGCACCGACATCGTCGTGCACGATCGAAACGCCGCAACGACGACCGTCATTACGAGCCGCGCCAACGCGAGCAGTACACGTCCGCGGATGTCCGCCAACGGGCGCTACGTCGCCTTCGAGTCGCTGGCGTCCAACCTCGCATGTGACAAGCGTTGTCGCCCGGGGACTGGCGACGAGAACCTGTTGACAGACATTTATCTTTTCGATCGAGGGTCTGAACAGTTCACACGGCTCAGCGGAGCGCCCGCCGAATGGTGGGTGCCGAGCGTCGGCGTGTCAGTCAATCGCGACGGGACAGTGGTCAGTTTTTCGTCACGACAGCCGCTCGACATTACCGACCCTACGACCGACCTCGACCTGGTCGTCAAGACGCTCCCAGGCCCCGACAGGGTTCTTCGCGTGTCATCGCTCGACCCCAGGGGCCCAGTTCAAGATTACCGTAATCGGCGGTGAAGCCGCCTCTTTGTCGACGGGCTTGATCATGACAAACCGACCATTGGGCGCCACATTCCATGAGGGGACGGTATACGGCGGGTGCGAATACGAGCTCTTGAATAAACGCACAGGAAGCTTGTTGAGCGGCGTTGAACCGGGCGCGATGGCGACAGCCATCATCTGGTCGTCTTCGAGGTAATACAGCTCACGCCCATCCCTCGCCCACACAGGGTTCCAGCCCCCATTGATGGATACGGGGACTGGATCGCCCGGCCCCGGATAGGCCTGGAGCCACACCTCGTGGGCTCCGGTCCGGTTGGAGCTGTACGCCAGCCAGCGACCGTCCGGCGAGAGCGCCGCACCCGTCAATCCCTCGACAAAGGGACTCGTCACCATCGCTTGCCGCTCGCCTTTGTCGCGAATCGGCAGCTTTACGATATCCCACGTGAAGCGCGGGTCATACGTGTTGATCACGGCAATCAGCTCGCGCCCGTCCGGCGACCAGCCGTGCGGATGATAGTGACCTTCGGGCCAAACCACACGAGGCGATTCGTTGCTGGCGTGTGCGGCGATCGACCAAAGTCCCATGGGAGGGTCGGTTCTGGCGTAGATGAGACGACCGCCATCCGGTGTCCACAGCGGCACATCGTTCACGCCATCGAAGGTCAATTTGATTGATCGTCCCGCGCGAAGGTCGTACACCCACAGGTCACCCGCGACAATCAGCGCCAGCCAATTTCAATCTGGCGATAGTCGCGGATCTTGCGGCGCTTCCAAGGGCGATCCAAGCACAGAACCCCGTTCATTGCCTGTCCGATCGACCCAAACAAGTGTGCTATGAGTTAATTGACGCTGGACGAGGGTGAGCACACCAGTGTCGGAAGCTGAAAAGTAACCGTACCGATTTGATGCGCTCGCATCTGCGGCAATCGGTTGATCGATCGAATCGCGGCGTCTCGGACCCAAGCGACTTGAAGCGCAAATTGTCGGGTCCGGTAGGCTGGCTCATGGCGACGTGTTGGGATTGGATCGGCTGAACTGATTTCACTCCGATCGCAAGGCCGTCATGGGATCGAGTCGTGTTGCGGATCGCGCCGGGATGTAGCACGCGATCAACGTGACTGTTATCAAGAGGGCGGCTGCCGTGCCGAGCGTGACAGGATCCGTCACGGTCACGCCGAACACCAGGCTCGCAAGGCTCGCTCCCGCAGCCACGGCGCCGGCCATCCCGGCGCCAATTCCAATCGCTACGACTATCAGCCCGTGTCGCAGGAACAATCGCAGGATTTGTTCATGCGTCGCGCCAAGCGCCATGCGCACGCCGATCTCCTGCCGGCGGTCGGTCACGCTCCGGGCGATGACTCCGTAGAGTCCGATTGCAGCCAGGAGCACGGCCGCGGCGGCGAAGACCGAGAGCACGATGGCCGCTACGCGCCGCCGGCTGCTTGCCTCTCTCATCACCTGTTCGACCGTGCGGTCGTTGAAGACAGGGACTGAGCGATCGAGATCGCGGATGGCTGTTTCGATCGCGGAAATGGCTACCATGCCTCTGGTGCGCGCAACCGCAAACACAGTCGGCCGCGTCTGCTGCACGACCGGCATGAAGATCTTTGCGGCGTCTGCTGACTGATGCCGTGCTGCTTCACGTCCCCGGCGATGTCGACGATGGTGCGCCACGGGCCGTAGCCGTCAGTCGGACGCGAGCCGGCCAGCCTGATCTGCTTGCCGATCGGATCCTCACCGGGGAAGTACAGCTTGACTAGACTGCTGTTGATGATGGCAACGGGCTCAGAGTCAGGCGTGTCGGACCGGTTGAACGAGCGCCCTTTGATGACGGGGATCCTCAGCGTTTCGAAGTAGGTCGCACTCACCGGCACCATTCCCGCGCTCGGTGGTATGGGCCTGCCGGCAATCGTGAACCAGTTCCACCAGTTCGATCCCAGTATGGGGAGCGAATAGGTGATCGTGGCATTCTCGACGCCGGGAACGGCTCGAAGCCGCTCGACCGCTTCAGCAAAGAACGCCTGCTTTCTCGGATCGGGCCACGCCGGCCCTGACAGCGAGAACATGATGGTCTGCAGGTTGTGCGGATCGAAACCCGGATCGACGCGCGACAGCCGGACCATCGTGTGGACCATCAGTCCGGATCCGCAGAGCAGCACGGTCACGACAGCCACTTCCCCGATTAAGAGGCTGCGGCGCGGCAGCGAATTCTGGCGGGTCGAGCCCCGGCCCGATCGGAGGACGGTCTCGTGACCGCCCGCACCGGCCTTCAGTGCGGGGAGGAGGCCGAACAGAAACGGACACGCACAACTGAACGGCGTCGTGGCAGACAGCACGACGAAGTCGAGGCGGATTTCGTCCAGGCGCGGCGTGTCCTCGGCGCAACGCTGACGAGACCGCTCAGGATAGCGGCCCCGGCGAGAGCGCCGAGCACACCACCAGCCGCAACGAGCAACGCATGCTCGACGAGTAGTTGGCGTATAAGACTCCACCGGCTGCCGCCGATGGCTGCGCGAACGCCGAACTCGTGCGCGCGTGATACGCTCTGTCGATTCCGAGCGAACGCCCACCGATCAGGGAGTAGGTCAGGCCACGCAACCGACGGGCCGCAGCAATGGCAACGGAGTGGGATCGGAGCCGGGAATAGACGACATCGTCGGCATGTCGCCGAAGGTCTTCGTGAACGGAATGCCGACCTGATCGACCGAGCCCGTTGCGTCTTCCTCTTTATGGCTGAGCCGTTCGTCCGTAACGTCTAACGGCTCGACTTCCCAGCTCCGCGGCGTTAGGCTGACGCTCGACCCAGGTTCGACTCGTGCAGTGTGGACCACGTGGATGTTGCCGTATCTCGAGGTAACACTCGCTCCAATAGTTCGATCTGCAGCAAAACTTGCCGCGTTGCCAACGAGCATGTTGGCACGACGACGTAGATGCCCAGGGTAAGACAGGTCGGCAACAGTTACCGAGTAAATCCAACCAGGAGGAACTTCGATGGCGATTACACGACATTACCGAATCGTCACGGGTCCCCGAGACTGGGTCACACTCGCGATCCTCCTATGGGGCGTTCTCAGCGCGGGCGCCGCTCGCGCGCAGGTGTCTGCCCCGGACCCGACCGACATCGGTCCGCTGGCAAGAACCAGTGCAGAATACCGTTTTCCTGCGGACGTTGATCCGGACGTGCTGGACGCGACCCCACCTCGCGCCGTGGAAATCTGGGCGCGTGTGTACCGCCCCGTGATCCTCTCCGGCCCGCACCCACTGATCATCTTCTTACATGGCAACCATGCAACCTGCGGGTTTGGAAGCAGCCCACGCGTGGACGATCGTACGGATTACACGACGACGGGCGTTTGTCCCGACGGCTACGTTGTGGCACCGAACCATCTGGGCTATGGCTATCTCGCCGATCGCCTCGCGTCGTGGGGCTACATCGTCGTCTCCATCAATGCCAATCGCGGGATCACCGCCGGGGCCGCCATTCCCGGCGATGCTGGTTTGAACCTCGCTCGCGGACGCCTGATCCTCAAGCATCTCCAACGTCTGAGCGAGTGGAATACGTTCGGTGGCACGGCGCCGTCGCTCGGCGTCGACCTGCAGGGTCAGCTGGACTTCACCAGCGTCGGGCTGCTCGGACACTCGCGAGGCGGCGAAGGTGTGCGGGCTGCCTATAACCTGTACCGAGATGCCGGAAGCCCGTGGCCAGCCCGCATTCCGAATGTCATCAACTTCCAGGGCATTTTCGAAATCGGCGCAGTCGATGGACAGACAAGCCGTGTGCTGAACGCGGACGGAACGAAATGGAATCAGCTCCTGCCGATGTGCGACGGCGACGTCTCCAACCTTCAAGGCGTGAGGCCGTTCGATCGCATGTTGCGCATATTCGACGAGTTTCCAAGCCAGAAGAGTACATTCACAGTTTGGGGTGCCAATCACAATTTCTACAACACCGAATGGCAGATCAGCGATTCTGCAGGCTGCCTGTTTCATTCGGCGCTGTTTTCCTTTGTGAACGGTTCACCCGAGCAACGGCAGACTGGATTGCTTCCTGTCATGGCGTTCTTTCGCGGGAACGTCGGTCCCTTCGCAGATCCAAGCTTCAATCAGAACTTCAATCCGCTGTTCGCGCTTCCGACCGTCTTAACTGACATCACGCGCATCGATCGCGGGTTCTCCCCGACGCCGAGCCCGTTGGCCACGGTTGTATTCGAAGACTTTGACCAACCCACCGGCGTGAACACCCATGGCGTTCCGAACGACGTCAATATCGCAAACATCACGCATGGGCCTGTTCCTCGGCATGACGTGGTCCAGCGCGGTGGCGCCATCTCGTGGTCGACGGCCGCCGAGGATGTGTATTTCCGAACAAATTGGACGGTTGCAGGTGTGGGCTTGGACATTGCGGGCTTTCAGACGCTCGATTTTCGCATCTCCCGCCAGAACAATCCGGCGCTGAACCCCAATCCGAACGTGCCAACGAACTTTTCAATCCGCCTGGTCCAGGCTGATGGCGCCATGTCGGCACCAGTCCAGCTGAACACGTACATCGATTTGCGGGGGCCGGTTGGTGGCGCGTTTGCCAATCTGCATCCGATTCTGCAGACGGTCCGGATCCCGATTGGGAACTTTGGTGATGCTGACTTGACGCAGGTTCGCGGGGTTCAGTTCACGTTCGACAGCACCGGGACGGGTGCGATATTTCTCGCTAACGTCCGCCTCTCAACGGTCACCGAGACTTTCCCACCGGTTGCTTGGTGGCCGGAAACAGGCAACGGACAGGCGTCACCACTTCAGGCCCCTGTCGGACCTCAGGTCGGCGCCGACCGTCTTATGGTCGAGCACACAGGAACGATCGTAAGCATCCGCTCCACTGGGGTCGCCGTCGTCCTGCAGGGACAACCCGGTGTCGAGATCGAGGTGGCAAGCGACGAGGGCTTCCCCGTCAGGAACGAGCTGGCGGTCTTGCGCATCGACGAACAAGAGTTCGTGCTCAGTCGATATCCGGACACAGGCGACACACACACTTTGATCTTCACAATGACAGCAGAGGAGTTCGCCGAATTACGCGACGGCGCCGCTGCCACGCTGCAATACGGCCGTGGGGATGCACCAGAGCGATGGGTCCTTGGAGATTTGAAGAAATAGCTCACGAGGGTTTCGGCGGTGTGTAGACCCGTGGGGCGTATAACAAACATCTTCCAGCTGGCGACCATGCGTCAGTGGCCGTTCGGCCTGCGACTGGAGTTCTGAGGTCCGACTGAAGAACGGTCGAGTCTCGAAGGTTCGGCCCGTTCTGTGCCTAGAGGGAGTGTGGCGTCAGTCCCGAGATCCTTCCATTCTGGCCTTGGTCATCTTGAGTGCGGACTCCATACCTGACTCGACCTCGTCGCGCACCTTACGTCGAACCAATGACCCACCGAATCCACTCAGGCCATCCGAGCGGCTGCGATTCACGCTCGTGAACCAAAAGCCCTCGCCACGCGTAGCATCCGGCACAAGGACTCGCAGCTCCAGCGCGGTCCAGAAGTAATGGCTCGCATACAGCATTTTGGACACAATTGCGACGTGTGTCGCTTGTTCGGTGAACGTGAGGTGGTTGATGCGAATCGTAGGTTTGAGGCCAAACGTGACCTCCTGCCAATACAGGAACGAGTCGATGTTCGGCAGGCTCGCGTTTGGGGACTCCAGCAGATATTTTTTCAAATCCGGGAGATATTCGGTCAACGGGGGCAAGCGGTCGATCATCGACGCGAACTCCTGCCCGACGAACGTCGGACGACTCGTGGAGTCGCGGTAGGCCGCCAGGCGCGCATTCCCGCTTTCCAGGTACCCATTTACATAGTCGAGCGCAAGCTGCCGGAGGAGCTGTTCCGCATCAGGGGTGGCGGTCGGCTTCGACCAGTCAATCTCCTTGCGAAAGCGTGCAAGACATCTTCACCCAGCTTCAGTTCAACAATCCCCGACTCTGCATGACTTGAGATCCTTCACGTCCTCGGGCGAAAGTTTCAGGGCTGCAAAGTCCTCCAGCCGTGGTGGCGGTCAGCTTCGCATAGCGGTGATGTAGTCCGCCAGGAGTGGAGGCAAGCCCGCCGGCTGTCCACCCGCATAGCGCGGAGCCGACGCGAAGAAGCCAACCAGTGTCACGATGGTCGCGGCTTGGATCCAGCGCACGGAGCTCAGCATCGCCTTCCACTCCTGGTCGTTCTTCCGTGTCGAGTGTGACTGACAATTCCTGATGATTTCACGGAACGTGGTCGGACCGAGCGGATTTGAATCGCCTTCGCGACGCCTCGGCGGGAGAGCCTCCTCATCCAGGTCCCGAACCGCCTCTTGCTGACGACCGGAGAACACGGCGCGAGCATGGTTGGCGAGCACAGCGTTTCCGAAGTCTTGTAGCGAACAGGTTTGTGCGGATTCGACTCGAGGTGCGGGATTTCACCGTTCGATGGGCATTTCTCCCCGGCGTTCCTGCAATTCACGTGTGCGCCCGCAGCTCGCTCCTGTCACTTCCATCGGCAAGATCTATGCGTCGTTGGAGCTTGCGCCAAACCCGAGAGGAGGTGACTGGCCATGCAAACCATCAAGCAAGCTGCGGCTGCGTTTTTAGCGAATAAGCGGATCGCAGTGACCGGAGTCTCCCGGAATCCCAAGGGCCACGGAGGCAATGTCGTGTTTCAGCGCTTGCGGAATCGGGGGTACGAGGTGTTCGCCATCAACCCGAACGCGGACATCGTCGAAGATACCTCCTGCTACCAAGACCTGAGATCGATACCCGGCGGGGTCAGTGCTGTCGTGATCGGAACGAGACCGGCAATCGCAGAGAAAACGATGCGCGAATGCGTCGACCTCGGCATCAAGCATGTGTGGATGCACCGATCCTTCGGCAAGGGCAGTGTGTCGACTGCGGCCACCGAATACGGCCGGGCGCACGGTATCAGCGTGATCGACGGAGGCTGCCCGCTAATGTTCGAGCCCACCGCGGATGCCGGACACAAAGTCATGCGATTCATGTTCACACTGACCGGCAAGGTTCCGAGGAAGGTGTGACCTGGGGTGGAGTTCAACATGACGATTGTCGCGTCCCACTCAGCACGGTGAACGGCAGACGAACACGCGAGACAGATCCGTTCGGAAGCGGTCGGACGATGAAAAGAAAAGGAGTTTCAAAGCTCTGGACCGCTGCACCTCGCGGCGTGCGCTGACGGGCGATTTTCGAGCGCGCGGATCGCAGTTGGTCTACTGCCTATCGCTGTCGCTGCAATTCCAGCACCCGTTCACGTGTCAAGGTAATCTCGACCACATCGCCTGGCTTGAGTCCCTCGATGAGGTGCGGGTCGGCGACGCCGCGGACGATGTGACGATTGTCCGCTGTCCTGTAAGCGATGATCTGCGCTTTCCGATCGATGTTGTCGATCGTAACGACCGCCTTGACCTGCTGGACCACTTCGGGCTCGCCCGCGCCTCCGCGTGGGTTCGCGGCATCTGCCGTCGTGTCGCTAGGGAGCTGCGGTTTCAGGCCGGGACGCGCTGACACGATGACGGACTCGCGAATGCGCGCCGAAACATGGTCACCCGTTTTCAGTTCGTCGAAGAGTTTGATCTCTGGCGGAACGTACACGCCCTGCGTGACGTTGCTGCCGACGCGCAACGTCAGGATGCGCGTGACCCGATCGATGCGGTCGACAGTCCCGGCGACCGTCACGAATTCGCGTACCGACATCTTCGGCTCCTGCGCGCCGGTGGGCATTGCGAGAAGCCACGCCGCGAGCAACCCGAAGACGGGTCCGGTTCTCGTCGTCAAGAGCACCTCCCGGGCATCAATTGCCGCTTCGACTATACGCTGGTGAGTGGTGTGTGCCAATCGGCGATGCGGCACTGACGAGAACATCAGACGCACGGACGGACCGTTGCTCGTGCGGACTGCGTTCAAGCCGCAATAGCCATGCGTCAGCGACACAGCCCATCAGAATGGTATTTCTGTAAGTCAGGCCTTAGTTCCGCCAGGCGCTCTCGTCCCGCCGGGCGGTCGCGTGCCAGCAGGCGCTCTGGTTCCCCCAGGTGCTCTGGTTCCGCCAGGAGCTTTCGTCCCACCCGGAGGTTTTGTCCCGCCGGGATACGTTGCGGCGTTGATCGTTTCCTCACTTGACTGGCCGGGGCCAAGTGGAGACAGTGGCTGCATGCGTCCTCCTCTTCGGGCCGCTTCGCCCTGAGATCCGGTGTAACGACTCGTCATTCATTGACTTTCCCGATCGACATCGCGCCGGAGTTCCTCACGACGAGAAGTTACCAGTCGTGGCCGAACCGTTCGAAAAACCAGTCATCGTCGTGACGCCGCTGCGCCGCCAGCGCCTTCCGGCGAGAAGTCACATCGCTGACGGCCATCAGCGCCAGACCGTCGGCGAACGAGGGATGCGCGCCCAGGGCCTCTCTCACACGGTCGACCCGCTCCGGACCGAAATGAACGAGCGCAAGCCGCATCTTGTTGTACAGCACCGTGCGCCAGAAAATCGGATACGGATGCTGATCGCGAAAGGCATGCAGCACGGTGACTTGGGGTACGACTCGGAGCGCGTATCCGAGCAGCCATAGCCTCATCGCCAACTCGTTATCGACGCCTCCGGACCGGATCATCCCATCGTCAAATCCACCAGTGGCATCGAACACGGCACGACGCATCGCGAGACAGCAGCCGGGAAGGATCGGCACGCCATACGGCGATGTTCCATGCGGCTCCAGCCACTCGATCTCGAGATCGGGCCCTTCGAAGCGCAGACCGAAGCCTTTTCGGTCCGGTTCGCCGGCCACAGCGATGGACGGGGCCACCGCTCCCACGGCAAGATCGTCGAGCGCGTCGAGCATGGGCGACCACCAGTCGTGCGGCAACTCGATGTGAGCATCCGCGAACACCACGACTTTGCCCGTCGTGTGCCTCGCACCGAAATTTCGTGCTCGCGCGACGCCAAGCTCAGAAGTGCGCAACAAGCGCGCGCGGTGTTGGCCGGCCGCCATGAAATCACTCGATCCGTCATCGGAGCCGTCGTCGACGACGACGATCTCTGTGTTCTCTGGCGTCGTCGCCGCGACGTTCTCGACCGTCTGACGCAGGCTGGCGCCTTCATTCAGCGACACGACCACGACACTAAGGCGCGGCGTCGACCCATTCTCTCTCACATGTGCCTACGGGAGGACAGATGCTATCTTACGTGAGCATTTATTGTCATTGAGAAAACTCACAAAGCTTCGCCTCAAGTCGCGAACGTACGATCCGCGGCACAGGCACTCAATCGAATCCGTATTCCGGATTCGGGGCTGATATGTCCTCTGCCATCGATGATCCACCGCCTGCCACGCACGAGTTGATCTCGTGCATCATGCCGACGCGCGACCGGCCGGGTTTCCTCGCGCAGGCGCTCCGATGTTTCGTCCGTCAGACGTACACGCGATCCGAGCTCCTCGTCATCGATGACGGAGAGCAGAATGTCGGTCCCTTGTGCGCAGAGATACCACGTGTCCGACATATTCGGCTCGAGCGTCCGACTCTCACTGGAACCAAAATGAACCTGGCCATCGACCTGGCACGAGGAACCATCCTGCAGAAGCTCGATGATGACGACTATTACCACCCGGAATTCCTGCAGCGGGCAGTGGCGTCGCTGCCACGCGACCGTGTCGGGCGTCAGCGAACGGTCGTGGCGTGGGACTGCTTTCTCGTTCTCATCGCCGGAGAAGGCGCTCTCCGCTTCTCCGGACATGGCTGGAACGCCGGCGGCACCCTCTGCTTCGCGAGAGAGATTTGGGAGCGCCAACCGTTTCGTGACGTGCGGACCGGATACGACAGCTGGTTCCTCGCGGATCATCAGCCCACGATTGTTCGCGTATGCGCGGCGGAGCGTTACGTTCTCGTCCGGCACGGCACCAATACCTGGACTCGTATGCACGACGGTATGGCTGCGGACGAATATCTCGGGTCGCTGCCGGTCTACGAAAAGCCTATCGGAACGATCGTGGAGGCCAGCGATTTGCCGTTCTACGCCGGGCTACAGTTCGCGACAGAACTCCCGCGCAGGCGCTGAGCTCACGTCGAGCACACCGCTGAAAGAGTTCCGGCCTGATCAGCATCGTGCTCGCCTTTCAGTCCAAACCGGGACATCAAACGCCCCGGCCGAGGATCAGTCTCTGGGCTGGCCGCTCTGTTCAGTGGCAAGCCAGATGTTGCCGGTAAGTTCGGGGATCCCGAAAAACATCCTGTTGGCCGACAACGACAGCTCGACGGCGGACGAACGAACGTCGCCCGTCGAGAGCGATCGTCGGGCGCTGTGAAAGTGTCGAACGGGGATTGCTGCGCCAAGGGGATGCTTGGTAGTGGGCTCCAGATGCTGCATCCACATGCACCGGAACCCGTCACGTTCAGAAAGGAAATACAGCGCGTTGCTGTCGGAGGACCAGTAGGGCTCCCGGTCCATCTGCGAGCCATCGGTTATCGGCACCCAGTCGGCATCGGTGATTCCGCCCGGCGTAGAGGCCCCATGCTCGCCCCGGAACGGGACAACGAAAATCTGTCTGGCTGTCGAGGATCCCATTGCCGCGTGGAACGCGATCCAGCGAGCGTCGGGAGAAAAACGTGCGTTGTAAAGGAGTGCTTCGGGATGCGCTTTCGAGACAACGGCGAGCAGCTGTTTTTTCGATACCGTGTTCGCAAGCACGATGCCTTCAGGTGGCCCGACAGACTCGAGCAGGACCAGAGACCCATCCGGAGAAACATCGGTCGCGGGCCCGCACTCATCGCACAATTTCCGGGTCACACCTGCCGAGGAGCTCGCGACGTAGACCGCTCGAATACTCTCGTCGCGCTGCCAGTAGGCCACATGCGAGCCAGTCGAATTGATTCTCGTTTGCATCAACGGAGATGGTCCCGACGCGAGGGTCGTCTCCGCCTTCGTCTCCATGTCTCGAAGTCGCACGTCCCAACCGCCCGGTCGTGACGCGACGTATGCCAGCCGCCGCCCATCGCGGGAGACATCTGGGTAGCCTTCAAAGGACACCGCGTCAGTGAGCCGTTCGTCAGGACCGGTGATTCGCCCCCGCGCCTGGTCGATCGGCGTACTCCAGATGTCCAGGTTCACCGTCAGGCTTGTGAACGCCACGGCGAGTGGCTCGCGCCGACCCGCAGTGGCCTGCCCTTCGATGGACGTTCCAAACGTAATCTGTCGTGGGCGTCCCACCACTTCGCCGCGCGAGGATAAATCGAGCTGCCAAATATTGGTGCTGTCACCGAGCGCTGCCGAAAACAGGACGCCCCGCCCGTCCGGCAGCACCTGATTTGGATTGATGGTGTAGTCACCTGACGGCGGCCTGAGGCGGCGTTCCTGGAGTGTCGGCAGCGCACCGGTTTTGATCACTGGTCCGCCATCGACCGGCGCGATCCACCAGTCCACATCGGCCTCCCAGCGACCGACGAAGAGCAGGCGTCCATCGGGCATCCAGGCTGGATGTCGAATGGCCGCGAACTCCGAGTGCACACGCTGCGCCTCGCCGCCGTCGGCATTGACGACGTACACGCTCGTGGATCCGGGCAGAAACGAATTTCCCATTCCGCCGGCCCAGAACGCAATCGACTTGGCGTCTTGCGAAAAGCGCGGGCGGCGCCCACCTTTGGCAATGAGCCTCGCAGGACCACCAAGTGCGGGAACGACGTAGATGCCTCCACCATCGCGATCCGACCGAAACGCGATCCTGGTGCCGTCGGGTGAGAAGGCGGGATCGTAGTCGTCACCCGGATCATTCGTCAGCCGGAGCGGCTGACTTTGACCCGTCTGCTGCACCCAGATATCCAGACTGCCGTCCCCGCCTCGATCCGAGGCAAACGCGAGCAGCGCACCATCCTGCGACAACGCCGGGTACGCACTGAGGCCCGCGTCTGCAGTAAGCCTCGTCAGAATCGGCGGAAGACGCGGCGCCACGTTTCGCGTCACTGCCCACAAGATTGATCCTGCGGCGACGATAACGAGAATGGCCCATGGGGCGAGTGCGCTCCAGGGAATACGTGGCGTGATTCTGGCGTCGGCGGGTTTCGCCGTAGCTTGCACCGAAACGTTGCTGGAGAGGGTCTGCGTCGACGGCCCGCGATTAGGTTCATCCACACTCGATTTGAGATCCTCGAGAAGCTCCTCGAGCGCAAGCTTCACGTCAACCATGTGTTGACTGCGGCGCTCGCGGTCCTTTCGCAAACAGCGATGGATGATCCGGTCCAGGTCCAACTGGACCCGCTCCGATGTGTCGCTGATCGGCGGAGCCTCTCGGCTCAGAATCGCGGACAGTGTCGAGATCGTCGTCTGGCCGGTGAACGGGCGGCGCCCCGTCGCCATCTCGTAGAGCACCGTGCCGAAGGAAAAGATGTCAGATCTGTGATCGATTGGCAGTCCTTCCGCCTGCTCTGGCGACATGTACGCCACTGTTCCGACGATGACTCCTTCGACCGTTGCTGGTGCTAGCTGCAACGTTTTCGTATCGAGGTTGGCCATGCCGCCTTCGACGAGCTTCGCCAGCCCGAAATCGAGCAGTTTCACGAGGCCTCGATCGGTCACTAGGACATTACCCGGCTTGAGATCTCGATGGATGATGCCTGCGGCGTGGGCCGCGGCGAGGGCGTCGCTGATCTGGATGCCGTACTTCAGCACCTCGGTGAGACGAAGCCCTCGCGCGATCAATTGGTTGAGCGGAACGCCGACGACGTGCTCCATCGCGATGTACGACAGTCCGTCGGCTGAATCGATATCGTAGATCGTGACGATGTTCGGGTGGTTCAGTGCGGATGCGGTGCGAGCTTCCTGGATGAAACGCCGCCTGCGGTCCGCATCGTGCACGGCCTCGGGTCGGAGGACTTTGAACGCGACGAATCGATCGAGCCGGGCATCACGCGCCCTATAGACCACGCCCATCCCACCTTCACCCAGCTTTTCCAGGATGGTGTAGCGCGCGACGGTTTGGCCGATCAGCTCAGAGTCGGGCATCAGGGTCGAAATGTGTTCAGCACAACGGTGTCGCAGTCACCGTAGTGGGTGGACCTTGCGGTCTTGACGCAAGGCGGTGCAAGCGATCCAGTCTGTGTCGGTGCTGATCGCGTGTCCAATCGAGCTACGGTTACCGCGTAGCGCGAAGGCGGACGAATCCTACTCTCTCCGCCAGCCTATCGGTTACGCACCCGCGCACCGAGAACAACGAGCGCGAGCGAGCGCTGCTGCTGAGCTAGTACTGAAAGTCTACTACAGGCGAGTCCGATGCGGCTGCGGCTTCCGAAGATGCGCCAATCGGCTTGCGCATCGCGCGTGCCTGAGATCGGATGGTCGGACAGCTGCCGCCCGCGCCGCATCTGTAGAGATTCGCAGCGAGCTGTACTCCGCGACGTCCCGGTCGTCCGTGACAGCGATGCCAGGTAGCGGGCCTCGCACTCGAAGGGCGCCCACCGTTCTGAACCGCACCGCGAATGATCCGGAAGCATCAGGCCGTCTTTTTCAGCGGCCTGTTCGTTTAGTGGCGACCGACGATCCGGAAGATTGTCCCGGTTTTCAGGGCATGATCTGTAAGATAGATTTCCCCGGCTTGATCTTCTCCGAACGTGCTGATCGCGTAAGGTGTGTCGAACAAATCCACACTGGTCCAGCGACCAGCCTCGTCGCGAAATGCCCCCCAGATGCGACCACTTCCGCAGTCGCCGTACAGATAGACGCCCGATAGTTCAGGGATGTCGTTCCTCGGTACACGTACCCGCCGGTGACGGCAAAGCCCGGCAAGAATTGTCCGTTCGCACGATCTGGATCGCGCTGAAGGATTGAAGCAGCTCGAACGAGCGTACGTAGAGGAGACTCTCAGCGCCGCCGGCGGCTCACGTTCTATCCCCTTGAACCTTGACGGCACCTGCTCCGCGCCGCCAGACCTGCCAGCCCAGTTCCAATCAGCAGACCCGTGACGGGTTCAGGAATTTGCGACGTCTCCAAGCTCACCGCGTCTACGCCGAGTTGAAAGGTGAAGACATTGTCCGTCTCCGCGAATCGGAGCCGCAGCATGTTTCCCGCGTTTGCAGCGAGCAACGCCGAGAGATCAGTGACGATGGTGTTATAGCCCGAGATGGCCGGGTTTCCCGGGTTCGTTCGATAGACGTTGAGAAGCACATCAGCCGGCAACAGGCTGAACGGATCAGTGCCGGCGCGGAGGATGTCGACCCGGGCCTGCTGATTGAGGGTGGGCGTGCTGAAATCGAGCGTGTTCGGGGTCACAAACATTCCCGCTCG
>Ga0114129_10002088_pt1 | contig 27476 bp, 26 predicted proteins | sample RhiMetdeltSRZDD1_FD_80071 | JGI IMG/M metagenome (GOLD analysis project Ga0114129, IMG submission 80071) | Populus rhizosphere microbial communities from Tennessee, USA - Rhizosphere MetaG P. deltoides SRZDD1 (version 2) (version 2) | ecosystem: Host-associated > Plants > Roots > Rhizosphere >... | reverse complement strand
GGCTCGACTTCACGCTCAAGTTCGGCAGGCCGCCCACGTTTGCTGCCGATTGCGCGTTCCTGCAGATCGACCCGGACGCGCAGGAGCTCGAGCGCAGCCGCAAAGCGGTCGGCACGCGAATGCAGATCGCTTGCGTCGCCGATACGTTGCCGGCGATCGACGTACTGTGCGCGCAGAGAACGGCAGCAAAGTCGAAAAGCGGATGGCTCGACGAAGTTCGTGCCGCAGTCGCGTACCGTCCTGCGGCCTGGGGCTCGGTGAAGGGACGCGATGGCCGGGTGCACCCGGTGCAACTGGCAAGGCCGCTGCAGTCGATCCTGGATGGCCACCCGGAGGCGGTGCTGGTCGCCGATGGCGGCGAGATCGGACAGTGGGCGCAGGCGTGTCTCAGCGCGCCGCACCGCGTAATCAACGGCGTAGGCGGCTCGATCGGCGGCGGCCTGCCTTTCGCGATGGGCGCCCGCTATGCGGATTCGAATGCGCCGATCGTCGCGGTGATGGGCGATGGCACATTCGGCTTCCACGTCGCCGAGCTCGACACCGCGGTCACGCACCGGCTTGCGTTCCTCGCAGTGATCGGCAACGACGCGCGCTGGAACGCGGAGTATCAGATCCAGCTGCGCGAATACGGCGCCGAGCGGGCACGCGGTTGCGAAATGCGGGAGTTGCGCTACGACGCGATCGCACAATCGTTTGGCGCGTGGGGAGAACGAGTTTCAACGCCGGAAGAAGTGCTGCCCGCGGCGCGCCGGGCGCTAGCTTCGGGGTTGCCGGCGTGCCTTGACGTGCTGATCGACGGGCTTGCCGCTCCGCAGATCGACCGGCTCGACCGCCCGAAGTAGCGGGGCCGGGCGGTTTGCGCCTTCTGCCTGCAGCGCAGCGATGCGTTCCTTGGCAAAGGCCGCAAAGCTGTGGATCAGCCGCGATTGCAGGCGTTCCTTCGGATACACCACCGAGAGCGGACGAAGCAGTCGCGGCGCGAGCGGCAGCCGGCGCAACTCACCCAGCTTGACTTCCTTCACCACGCTGGTCCACGACATGATCGAGTAGCCGACGCCGGCGGCAACCACACCCTTGATCGCGTCGACGCTGCTCAACTCCATCACCATCTGCAGCGCGCCCGGCGAGAGCCCGCAGTCCTGCATGTAACGGTCGACGGCCTGGCGAGTGCCCGAACCCGCTTCCCGCGTCACATACGAGTGGCGCGTCAGGATCTCCGCGGTCACGGACTCGATCCGCGCAATCGGATGCGAAGGAGCGCAGACGACCTGCAGCTCGTCGTCGCAGCACACATCGGAGTTCAGCGTTGGCTGCTGCGAGATTCCGTCGATGAAGCCGATATCGAACGCACGCTCGATCAGCCGCGCCTGCACGTGCTCGCTGTTGCCGATCGAGATTCGCGGCACCACGGCGGGGAACTTCGTCTTGAACTCGACCAGCACCCGCGGCAGCAGGAACGCGTACGCGGTGCTCGCGCCGATCGTCAGCTGTCCGCTGATACGGCCGCTCAGCTCCTTGAGGCGCGTTTTCAGCTCGACCGACATGCTGAGCAGTCGATCGGCGTACTCGAGCGCCACTGCTCCTGCCGGGGTAAGCGTTACGCCGCCGCGCGTGCGGTCAAACAGCCGCGTGTCGAGCTCGTCCTCAAGCTGGCGAATCTGGAACGTGACGGCAGGCTGAGACATGAACAGGATCTCGGCCGCCTTGGTGAACGAGAGATGCTTCGCGACCGCGTGAAACACCTGTATGCGCCTGTCTGACAAGGGGAGCCCTCTCTCCCCGGAGGATTCTACGCCAGCAGGTAGAGGTTGGGCTTCACCCCCATGTACCACTGGCCGACGGCCTGCACCCGGGCAATGCTGCCCTGCGCCTGCTGAGACACCGTATGCATGTCGCGCAGCCGCCGCTCGAACGAGTTGCTCTTGAAGATCGCGGTCGCTCCGGCCTCGAGGAACATCATGTCGACCGCCTCGCGCGCCTCCGTGATCTGGTGCGTGCAGGCGGCGCGCAGCTTGACGCGAACCGGAAAGCTGACTTCGCCGGCGGTCTCGCACTCGTGCCGCGCCTGGATCAGCAGTTTCTCGAGCCACGCGGCGGCGGCGCTGATTTTCGAGTCCGCCTGGGCCATGCGGGCATGGATCCAGGTATCGTCGCGCAGCGGGTTGATCGCGCTCGATGGGCTCTTCTTCTTGGCGAGCGCGATGAAATTGTCGTGCACGGCGCGCGCGATGCCGATCGCGACCGACGTCAGCCCCGCTTGCATGACCGCCTGGCTCGAGAAGCGATACAGGACGCCCTTCTCGCGCCGCTCCCGATCGGGCTCCGCCGCGCGTACGCCCTCGGGCAGCTGCTGGTCGCTCGCGATCGCGCGCGGAACGACCGAGTATTCGGTCGGAACGAACAGGTCGGTCACGGAATAGCTGTCGCTGCCGGTGCCGCAAAGGCCCATCACTTCCCAAAGATCTTCGCGCACCATTGCGGAAGCGCGCGGAAAGATCATTGTGCGCTCGACGAACTTGCCCTCGGGCGTCTTCAGGGGCGTGCCGCTCTCGTCCGTCACCTGGCAGTGACCGCCGAGCCATCTGCACAACCGGTTGCCGCTCGCGAACGTCCAGGCGCCGTTCACCTTCCAGCCTCCCTTCACCGGCACGGCGCGGCACGGTGGCTGTCCGCTGGTGAAGCCGTAGGTGAACACGGAGTCCGGCTCGCCGAAGATCTCCTTTGCCACACGCGGCTCGAGATACGCCGCCGCGATCGATGCACCGGCGGTCTGCCCGACGCACCAGGCGGCGCTCGCATCCCCCTCGGCGAGCGCCGACACGGCCTGTGCGTAGGTGGCGAGGTCGAGCTCGGCCCCGCCCAGCGAGCGCGGCAGCACCATCCGGAACATGCCCGCCTCGTGCATTGCCTCCCGCACGTCGGACGGCAGGTCCTTCGCTTGCTCGATACGCGGCGCGGCAGCATCCAGCAGCGGCCGCAAGCTGCGCGCGCGCTCTATCCAGGCCTGCGGGTGGGTTTCCATTTTCATGTCGTTAGCCTAGCGGTTCGGATCCGGCCACGCGGCTCAATATTTAGATTTGGGCATAGACGAAACAAATCTATCGGCGCCTGGTGAACCGCTCAGGGCGGGTGATGACGACCTGGGCGCCGTCGCGCAACGCGGCGACCATCGGCTGCGTCGACCCGATCACCCTGGCGATCGGGCGGGCGAAGGCTTTTTTGGATTACTCGATAACCAGAATGTATTAGAGCCGCGGAGCAAGTCGGCTAGGCTGGCCGCAGCATGGTGGAGGATCGTGCGGTGTTTGCGGAAGCGCGTCGTTAGCGGGGCGAATGGAAGCGTTCGCCGAAACCGAGGAACTCACCCCTCAGCTGCTGCGGCGTGCGCTGGGCGCATTCGCAACCGGAGTGGCCGTGATCGGCGCGCGCGGTCCCGACGGCGTTCTGGTCGGCATGACCGCCAATTCGTTCACGTCGGTCTCGCTCCATCCACCGCTGGTGCTGTTCTGTGCGGCGCGCTCGCTTTCGGCATTCGACGTCTACAGCAGCGCCTCGCATTTTTCCGCCAACGTCCTGCCGGTCCATGGCGAGGCGATGTCGGATCACTTTGCACGGCCCTGTAGCGCCAAGTGGCGAACCGTTCCGCATGCCATTGGCACGACGGGCGTTCCGCTGCTCGACTTCGCGATCGTCAGCTTCGAATGCCAGGTAGTCACTCGTCACGAGGCGGGCGATCACCTGATCGTGATCGGGCAGGCGGTGCGTCTCAGGATGGCCGATGGCGGCGAGCCGCTGGTCTTCTTTCGCAGCCGGTACCGCCAGCTGGATGTGACCACGATGCCGGTGGAGCCGCAGGCGGACCTGCCGTTCCTGGTGTGGGGTTGAAAAAGCGTTCATGGATTGCTTCGAGTCTGCCCATTTCGTAAACAAGGAGGAGTGATGCGCATCCCGCGGTCAACGAGGATTGTTCTTGCTGCCCTGGCCACATCGATCGGCGCGATTGCGCCCGTAGCCGCCCAGGAGAGCGTCAAGATCGGCGTGCTGACGATCCGCAGCGGTCCAGCGTCGCCGGTCGGCGATGATCTCGTGGCAGGCATCGAGACGGCGGCAAGAATGTACGGCCCGGTGCTCGGACGCCCGATCGAGCTCGTCATCGAGGACAGCCTGTGGAACCCGCAGCAGGCGGTGTCGAAAGCGACGAAGCTGGTGCAACAGAACAAGGTCGCCGCCATCCTCGGCACCAGCACGATCGAGACGCTGGCGCTCTCGCCGATGGCCGATCGCCTCAACGTGCCCATCATCACGTCGAACTCGGGCGGATCCGCGATCACGCGGCAGAACTGCAGCAAGTGGATCTTCCGCACCAATCCCGACGATCACATGTCGCTCGCGGCGCTCAAGCACCTGATCGACCAGAATCCGAAGCTGAAGAATGCGAAGTGGTTCGTGATGGGGCATGACTACCCGTACGCGCGGATCGTCACCGGCTCCGTCAAGGGAGTCGCCGGGGCCAATTACGTCGGCGAGACGTATGCGCCGATGGATACCACCGACTGGGCGCCTTTCATCGCACGCGCGCGCGCCAGCGGCGCCACCGCGGTGATGATGGCGGTCACGCTCGGGACGCCGTTCCTGCAGTTCGCGCAGCAGGCGCACGACTTCGGGCTGATGAAGGATGTGGCGTTCGTCGCGCCGCTCGGGCTTCCGGACTGGCTGGTTGCCAAGCTCGGGCCTTTGTCGACCAACATCATCTCGGCCGGATCCTGGGGCGCCTGGCGCTACGAGGATCAGGAGCCTGTCACCAAGGCATTCAACGAGCAGTTCCACAAGATGCACGGCCGTGTCGCCGGAATGCAATCGGTCCAGGTTGGCAGCGCCGCGATGATGCTGTTTACCGCCATCACGAAGGCGGGCTCGACCGAACCGGCCGCCGTGGTACGTGCGCTGGAGACGGTCGACGTGCGCACGCCGATCGGTCCGTTGAAGTTCCAGCCCGGCGGGCGGCAAGCGCTCTCGCCTCTGTTCCTCGGTCCCTACGAGGAGGTCAAGCCTCCGAAGTACGGCGCGCAGTACGCGCAGCGGGTCGTCGAAGCATTTCCGGCGGCGAAATCGCTACCGGAATCGGCCGAGCAAACGGGTTGCAAGCTCGCTAAGTAGCGACGCTCGCCGTGGACCTCTTCCTCGTCAGCCTGCTGAACGGCGTCCTCTACGGCGCCTTTCTGCTGCTGACGAGCCTCGGCGTGAGCCTGGTCTTCGGACTGGGCCGCGTAGTGAACTTCGCCCACGGCGCGCTTTTTGCACTCGGTGGCTACGCGCTCGTAGCCGTGATGAAGGCGGCCGGAGCGCCGTTCTGGGTGGCGCTGATCGTCGGGCCGCTGCTGGTGGTGCCGGTCGCGATCGTCATCGAGCGCGCGACGATCTATCCGATCCGCCACCGGCCCGAGATCTACACGCTGCTCGTCACGTTCGGGCTCACGTTCATCCTGGTGGGCGGCATCGAAATGATCTGGGGGTCGGGGACGACGCTGGTCACGAGCCCAACTGCGCTTTCTGGCAGTGTCAACATCCTTGGAGCGCCCTATCCGATCTATCGCTTGTTTGCCGCGGGCGTTTCGCTGCTCGTCTCGGCGGGGGTCTTCGCGTTCATCCTGCTGACGCCGATCGGCCTGCAGATTCGGGCCGTTACGGATGACGCGGAGATGGCAGAAGCGCTCGGCGTGAAAACCCGCTGGCTGCTGACGATGGTATTCGGCGCGGCCGCCGGCCTCGCGGGATTCGCCGGCGCGCTCGGTGCGCCGATCTTCGCGGTGAATCCCGAGATGGGATCGGGAATATTGATCGACTCTTTCCTCGCCGTCATTCTGGGCGGGCTCGGCAACCTGCCGGGCTCGGCACTGGGCGCGCTGGTCGTGGCCCTGACGAAATCGGTGGGGGGCAGCTTCATTGCCGAGTGGTCGATCGCGCTGCTCTTTCTCGTGGTCGCGCTCGCTCTGATCTTCCGGCCGACCGGGCTCTTCGGGCGCGGGCGGGTCGCGTAACCATGGGAATACGCAAGCCGGGCCAGGCCTGGGCCCGTGTTTCGCTCACGCTCGCCGCATTGCTTCTGATCGCGCTGCCGTTCGGCGGCGCTGCCCCGTTCACGATCACGCTCCTTACCGAGGCGCTCATTTGCGCGATCTGGGCGATGAGCCTGGACATCCTCGTCGGCTACACGGGGCTGGTCACTTTCGGGCATGCAGCCGCGTTCGGTTTCGCGGCGTACGTCGCCGGCTATTTCGCGCGCGAAGCGAATCCCGACTTTCTGCTCGCGCTGCTGGCCGCCGAGATCGCGACCATTGCCGTTGCGGTGGTCATCGGGTTTGTCGCGACCCGGGTATCGGGCGTTGCGTTCGCCATCATTTCGTTATGCATCGCGCAGGTGCTGTTTCAGATTGCCGTCGGGTGGCGCTCGGTCACGAACGGGATGGACGGCATGGTCGGTGTCCCGTTGCCGAAGATCCTCGGCATGAAGATCGGCGTCGGAACCGACTTCTATCTGCTCACCGTCGCGTGCGTAATCATCGTCTACGTCGCGCTCGCCCGGCTCGTCGACTCGCCGTTCGGCCGCACGCTGCAGGCGATTCGCACCAACGAAGAGCGGGCCGCCTCGATCGGCATCAACGTCCGCCTGCACAAGTGGCTTGCTTTCGTCATTTCGTGGGCGATCTCCGGGGTTGCCGGCACGCTGATGGTGTTCCTCAAAGCCGGGACGACGCCGATGACGCTGCATTGGTCCGAATCCGGCAACGTGCTGATCATGGGGATTTTCGGCGGCATCGGCACGCTGCTCGGCCCGGCCGTCGGTGCCGTGGTGTTCGTGTTCCTGCGCGACGAATTCACCACCACGTTCAAGCAGGCCTGGCAGCTCGCGTTCGGCCTCGTGTTCGTCATCGTGGTGCTCGCATTTCCGACCGGACTCGCCGGCATCGCCGAGCGGGCGTTGAACCTGCTGCGGCGAGCGCCTTTCCCGGGCACATGGCGGGCGCGCTCGTAGTCAAGGGATTGTCAAAATCGTTCGGCGACTTCCGCGCCGTGCAGGGGCTTGCGTTCGAGCTTTCGCCGGGCCAATTGCACTCGCTGATCGGCCCGAACGGCGCAGGCAAGACCACCGCGTTCAATTGCGTCTCCGGGTTTCTGCCGCCCGACGCCGGCACGGTGACGCTGAACGGCAGCGATGTCACCGGCTGGGCGCCGCATCGACTGGTGGCGGCGGGCCTCGCTCGCACGTTCCAGATCACGAAGATCTTTGGCGAGCTCAGCGTGCTGGAGAACGTCGCATTGGCGACCCGCTCGCGCGACCGCAGAAACCTGCAGGCGTGGCGCCCGGCGCACGCGGCGCGTGGCGCGGAGGCAAAGGCACAGGCGATCCTCGAGAACCTCGGGCTTGCCGACCGCGCCCAGGCCAATGCCGAGCACCTCGCGCACGGCGAGAAACGGGTGCTCGAGATCGCGATCGGGCTCGCGCTCGAGCCCTCGGTGCTGCTGCTCGATGAGCCCACCGCCGGCATGTCGAGCGGCGAGACCGAGCGCATCGCGCGGCTGATCCGCGGCCTGACGGCGCAGGCGAGCGTGCTGCTGGTCGAGCACGACATGGAGATCGTGCTGGGCATCTCGGATGTGATCACAGTGATGACGCAGGGCAGCGTCATCGCACACGGCACTCCGGCAGAGATCAGCCGCGATCCCCGCGTGCAGGAAGCGTATCTCGGCGCAGAGCACCTATGATGCTTGCGGTAGAGGGCCTGCAGGCGCACTACGGCTCGGCGCACGTGCTGCACGGCGTTACGCTCGAGGTCAAGGCCGGCGAGATCGCCTGCCTCATCGGTCGCAATGGCGTCGGAAAGAGCACCACGCTGAAGAGCATCATGGGCGTCGTGCGGCCGACCGGCGGCACGGTCACGTTCAAGGACGAACGGATCGACGGGCGGCCGCCGCACTGGATCGCGGAGCGCGGCCTGGCGTGGGTGCCCGAGGACCGCCGCGTGTTCCCGTCGCTCACCGTCGAGGAAAACGTGCGCGTCGCCGGCCAGGCAACCTCGCGCTACAGCCGCGACAACTTTGACCAGGCGATGAGCCTGTTTCCGGATCTCGCGGAAAGGCGCAAGCAGCGCGCGGGGAGTCTGAGCGGCGGCCAGCAGCAGATGCTTGCGATGGCGCGCGCAGTAGCCAGCCGCCCGGACCTGATCCTGCTCGATGAGCCGACCGAGGGCCTCTCGCCATTGATGGTGCGCACCATCCGCGCCGGCATCCTGGAGAGCCGCGCGCGCGGAGCCTCGATCCTGCTGGTCGAGCAGAACCTGCCGCTTGCGCTCGGCGTCGGCGACGTATTCTTTGTCCTCAGCCGCGGCACCGTGGTGTACCGGGGTACGCGGGAGGAGTTGAAAGCAGCACCCGAGGTGATCAACGAATTTCTCGGCGTCGGCAAGGCGCGGAGCCTGGCATGACCAAAAACTATCCTCTTACTCACCGCGTGCGACGACGGGCGTACTCAATCAGCGCCTTTAGTTTCGTCGGCTGGCCCGGATCAACGCGGACAGTGCATTGCGAATGGTTCTAATCAATGGCGGACGAGTAAATCCGGGAGCGGCGGTAGATAATGCTCGACAGCGCACATACGCCAGTTCAGCGAATGCGGCCTAATCCAAGCTACGCCACCTGGCCCCCTTTTTGGGCGGCCTGCCTTGCGGTCATGCAACGCATCCACGGGAGACCAGAATGATTTCATTGAACGTCAATGGCAAGTCCGTCCAGGTGGACGTCGACGGCGACACACCGCTGCTCTGGGTGCTGCGCGATCACCTGGACCTGACCGGAACGAAGTTCGGTTGCGGCATGGCGCTGTGCGGCGCGTGCACCGTGCACGTCGACGGCAAGCCAGCGCGAAGCTGTGTCACGCCGGTGTCCGCCGTCGCAGGCAAAAAAATCGCGACGGTGGAGAAGATCGGTGAAACCCGCGCGGGCAAGGCAGTGCAGGCGGCGTGGGCCGCGGAGAACGTTCCGCAGTGCGGCTACTGCCAATCCGGCCAGGTGATGGCAGCCACGGCGCTGCTCGCGGCCATCCCGGCGCCGAGCGACGGGGACATCGACGCCGCCATGAGCGGCAACATTTGCCGTTGCGCCACCTATCCTCGCATCCGCGCCGCGATCAAGCGAGCCGCGAAGGAGACAGGAATGAAAGCGAAGGAGCGGGCATGAACACCATCCTCAACTTGAGCCGCCGCGAATTCCTCAAGGCCTCGGGTGGCCTCGCCCTCGGTCTTTACCTTCCACAATCGTTGGCGCAGTCGGGACCGGGAAGAACCGTAAGCACAGATGTTGCGAGCCCGTTCTCGCCGAACGCATTCATTCGCATCAGCGCCGACAACACGGTCACCGTGATCGTGAAGCACCTCGAGATGGGCCAGGGCACCTACACCGGTCTGCCGACGCTGGTCGCCGAGGAACTGGATGCCGATTGGTCGCAGATCCGCGCCGAGGGCGCGCCTGCCGACGCGAAGCAATACAACAACCTCTTCTGGGGCGAGGCGCAGGGTACAGGTGGCAGCACCGCGCTCGCCAATTCCTACGAGCAGCTCCGCAAGGCCGGCGCAGCGGCGCGCGCCATGCTGGTCGCCGCGGCCGCTGAGAAATGGAAGGTGCCCGCGTCGGAAATCAAGGTTTCCAGAGGAATCATCTCTTCGAAGAACAACAAAGCGACCTTCGGCGAGCTCGCTGCGGACGCGGCGAAGCAATCCGTGCCAGCCGATGTGAAGCTAAAAGACCCGAAGGACTTCGTCCTCATCGGCAAGGCTGCGGCGCGTACCGACGCGCGCGCGAAGTCGAACGGCAGCGCGATCTTCACACAGGATGTGAAACTGCCCGGCATGCTGACGGCGGTCGTGCTGCATCCGCCGCGCTTCGGCGCGAAGCTGAAGAGCTTCGATGCCGCAAGAGCCAAGCAGATCAAGGGGGTCGAGCAGGTGGTGGCTTTTTCCACTCCGGTGACGAACGGCGTCGCGGTGCTGGCGAAGGACTACTGGTCGGCGAAGAAAGGTCGCGATGCGCTGACCGCGGAATGGGACGAGTCCGCTGCATTTCGGCTCGGCTCCGCGGAGATCATGAGTGAATACAAAGCGCTCGCGGCGAAGCCCGGCTTGAGCGCGCGCAAGGACGGCGACGTCGACGCAGCGCTGAAAGGCGCGGCGAAAACGCTCGAAGCAGCTTACGAATTCCCGTACCTCGCGCACGCTTGCATGGAGCCGATGAACTGCGTCGTGAAGCTCGACGGCGGCGGTTGCGAGATCTGGAACGGCGAGCAGTTCCAGACTGTCGACCAGGCGGTGGTGGCGAAGCTTCTGGGTCTGGACGCTCCAAAGGTCAGGATCCACCAGCTTTACGCCGGCGGCAGCTTCGGCCGCCGCGCCAACCCTCAATCGGACTTCGTGCTCGAGGCGGCCGCAATCGCCAAGGCGACCAACAGCGCGGCGCCGGTGAAACTGGTATGGGGACGCGAGGACGACATGCGCGCCGGCTTCTACCGGCCGATGTATTACCACACGCTCAAGGCGGGTCTCGACGCACAGGGGAACCTGGTTGCCTGGAAGCACGTCATCGTCGGCCAGTCGATCCTTACCGGTACGGCGTTCGAGCCGATGATGGTAAAGAACGGCATCGACGGCACCTCGGTCGAAGGCGCCAGCAACTTGCCCTACGCGATCCCGAACCTTGCGGTCGAGCTGCACACGCCGAAGATTGGCGTGCCGGTGCAGTGGTGGCGCTCGGTCGGCTCGACCCACACGGCATTCGCCACCGAGTGCTTCCTCGACGAGATCGCCCGCGAGACGAAGAAGGATCCGTTCGAGCTGCGCCGTGCGCTCCTCGGCAAGCATCTGCGCCACAAGGCCGCGCTCGAGCTCGCCGCGCAGAAGGCGGGCTGGGGCCATTCGAAGCAAGGTGTCACCCGCGGGATCGCCGTGCACGAATCCTTCAACACCGTCGTCGCCCAGGTGGTCGAAATTTCCACAAGGCAATCCGCCGTGAAGATCGAGAGAGTGATCTGCGCGGTGGATTGCGGCGTGGCGGTCAATCCGAACATCATCGCCATGCAGATGGAATCCGGCATCGGCTTCGGGCTCTCCGCCGCGCTCTCCGGTGCCATCACGCTGAAGGAAGGCATGGTCGAGCAGTCCAACTTCCACGACTATCCCGTGCTGCGCATGAACCAGATGCCGAAGATCGAAGTCTTCATCGTGCCTTCGAAGGAAAAGCCCACTGGAGTCGGCGAGCCCGGCACCCCGGTGATCGCACCCGCGCTCGCGAACGCGATCCTGGCGATGCGCGGCAAGCCCGTCCGCGCTCTGCCGATGTCCACGCAAGGAGTCACGTTCGTATGACGCTACGCGCACCCACCATCGCGCTCGCAGCTTGCGCGTCGATCGCCGCCTTCAGCGCGCAAGGCCAGGCGGTGCGCGCGTTCGAAACCGTCCGCGAAGTGCTGCAGCACCCGCGCTGCCAGAACTGCCACATACCAGGCAATGCTCCGCTCCAACACGACCAGGGACTGCCGCATGCGATGAACGTCCAGCGCGGCCGCGACGGCCGCGGCGCCGCGGCGATGAACTGCAGCAGCTGCCACCAGACTCGTAATCTTCCCGCCGAGTACGGCGCGAACGCGCCGCCCGGCGCGCCGAACTGGCACTTGCCGCCGGAGAACATGAAGATGGTGTTCATCAACCTGCCCGCGGCCGAGCTATGCCGCGTCCTCAAGGACCCCAAGCGCAATGGCGGTAAGTCGCCGGAGCAACTCGTCAAGCACGTCGCCGAGGACAAGCTCGTGCTGTGGGGCTGGGAGCCCGGCGGCTCGCGCGCGCCGGTGTCCGTCCCTCACGCGCAATTCGTTGGCGCGTTCAAGGACTGGGTCTCGGGCGGCATGCCTTGCCCCGCCCGCTAACCGGAGAGGACGGGCGTACCGCTGACGTCTCCCGCGACGCGGGGGAAATGTTCCTGCGCGCCGAGCAGGCCGGGCTCAAGCTCGCGATCATCGGCCGCACCGTCGCACTCGTACTGCTGGGTGTCTGGCTGGTGTCGACGCGCGCGAGGGACCCGGAGCGCGCGCTCGACTACCTGGTCGTCCTTTCCGTCTTTGCCGCCCTCGGCCTTGCCCACTACGCGCTGATCGGGACGCGCTTCGACAGGCGCTGGCTCAAGTACGTCTTCATCACGTTGGACATCGCCATCGTCTCGGTGATCGTCGCGACCCAGCCGCTTTTTCCGAGCGCACCCGAGCTTCCCGCGGTCATGGTTTTCCGAGGCCCCGTCTTCCCGTTCTATTTCATCATCCTCGGCGTCGCGGCCTTCAGCTTCTCCCCCCGCATGGTGCTATGGACCGGAATCGCCGGCGCGCTCGGTTGGCTCGGCGCATTCCTCAATGCGGCAAACGGTATCGACGGCTCGCTCAATTGGCGGGCGATCCCAGCGAGGCCGACGGCGGAGGAGGTCATCGCAATTGTGCTTGACCCGAATTTCGGAGGACTCAGCGCGCGGATCCAGGAGGCGGTCTCGCTCGTGGTCGTCGCGTTGCTGATCGCAGTCGTGATGTGGCGGGCGCGCACGACGCTCGAGCGGCAACTGGCAGCGGAACGGGACCACGCCACTCTCTCCGGCATGTTCGGGCGCTTCGTACCGCGGGCAATCGTGAACGCCATGATCGCCGGGCGCGGGGCACTCGCCCCGATCGAACGCGAGGCGACTGTGCTCTTCGCGGACATCGCCGGATTCACCGAGATGACCCAACGCGCGGGCGCGGTGCGCACGGTCGAGATCTTGAATGCCTATTTCGACGAGGTGACGCGGATCATCGGCGCGCACAACGGCATCGTCACGCAGTTCCAAGGGGACGCCGTGCTGGCGACGTTCAACGTGCCGCTCGAAGACGCAGCACACGCGAAGAACGCGTTTGACGCGGCGTGCGCGATTCTCGCTTGCGTCGCAGGGCGTGAATTCGCCGGCGAGCGCATCGGAGTACGCATCGGCATCAATACAGGCTCATTGGTTGCCGGCAATGTCGGCGGCGGCGGCCGCCAGAGCTACACGGTCCATGGGGACGCGGTGAACCTCGCCGCGCGGCTCGAGGGACTCTGCAAGGAACACGGAACCTCGCTGCTTCTGTCCGCCACCACGGCGAAGTCTCTGCCCGACGCGAAACTCGTCGCTGTCGGGCATATCGTCGTGCGCGGCCTCGCCGAATCGGTGACCGTCTTTTCGATACCGGCGTAAAGCGGGCGGTACGCAGCGAGCGCCAATACCGTTTCTCGGCAATTTGCTGAAGAACGCGGCAAATTCATGGAACATTGCGGTCCGGCGTAAAACCTAGCAGGAGACACCATGCCAAAGAACGTACTCATCACCGGCGCGGGAAGCGGCTTCGGCCGCGGTGCAGCGATTCAGCTCGCCGATCGCGGCCACAAAGTGATCGCCGCCGTTCTCAACGAACAGCAGGCTGCGGAGCTCGCCAACACGGCGCCCAAGCTGACCGTCGCCAAGCTGGACATCACGAAGCCCGACGACCTGGCCCAGCTCGACCAGTGGGACCTGGACGTCTTCGTCGCGAATGCCGCCATCGGTCAGACCGGGCCGCTGTCGTTGATTCCGCTCGAGCGCTTGCGCGCAGTGTTCGAGGTGAACGTCTTCGCGACTGTCGCGAGCGTGCAGCGCGCCGCACAGAAGATGCGCAAGAAACGCGCGGGCCGGATCGTCATCATGTCGTCCATCGGCGGTGTGCGCGCGGGCGTCGGCTCGGGTCCTTACACCATGACCAAGCACGCAATCCAGGCCTTCGGCACTGCGCTGCGCCAGGAGCTGAAGATGTTCGGCGTCGACGTCTGCCTGATCAACCCGGGGCCGTACGCCACCGGCTTCAACGACCGCATGGCGAACAACCCGGGCGAGTGGTTCGATCGCAAGACCGCAGCGCCTGAGGACCTGGCGGTCATGGACTCCCTCGTGCAGCGCATCACCGTCGGCCAGATGAACCCCGACGAAGTGGTGAAGCGCTACGTCGAGCTCGTGGAGGCTGAAAGCACCGAGCTGGTGAACTTCGTGCCGCCCGACATCGTCGAGCGCATGAGCAAATCGATGCCTGCGCGATAAGCGGCCCTTCCTGCCACCGTCACGCGATACTCAGCAATCGCCCGGGGTTATCGACGAGCACCTTGCGGCGCAACGCTTCGTCCGGGACCAGGCGCGCCAGCGCGTCGAGCAGAGCGCCATCGTCGGGAATCCGCGCGCGGTCGAAGACGCCGGTGTGCGGCCAGTCGGTACCCCACAGGAGACGCTCGGGAGCGATTCGCAGCAGATCGTGGGCGAACGGAACGACGTCGTCGTAGCTGCCGGGCTGGCGCGTCAGCCTGTCTGCGCCGCTCAGCTTGATCCAGACGTTGTCGCGGCGAGCGAGATCCAACAGCACGCGGAAAGGCTCCTGATCGACACCCAGCGATGGATCGATGCGTCCGAAATGATCGATCACTACGGCGGCCGGAATCGAAGCGAGCCAATCGCGCAGACTTGGCAGCGATGAACCCTCGAAATGAAATTCGACGAACCAGCCCAGGGCGCGGATGCAACCCAGCACATGCTCGAAGACCTCTCGATCGAGGTCGCCTCCGTGCTGCGGATTGAAAGCGAAGCGCACGCCACGGGCGCCCGCAGCGTGCAGCGCCTCGCAGCCTTCCGGTGTCGCGCCCGCATCCAGCCGGACGACCGCGAGGTATCGGCCGCCTGAACGGGCGACCGCATCCAGATCGACCGAGTTGTCGAAGCCGTGCGTGTTCGCGTGCACGACCCAGCCACGCGAAATGCCGAGCGCATCGTGCAGCGCGAGCGCGCTTGCAAGCGGAGCGTCGGGTGGCGTGTATTTGCGCTTGGGTGAGTACGGAAACCGCGCCTGCGGTCCGAGCACGTGGAAATGGGTATCCCAGGCACCTTCCGGCAGGCGGATGCGCGGCCTCGACGGTCGCGGCAGCGGCCCGAGGCAATCGCGAATCACGCGCTCACACCGAGAATACCGGCGTCTTCAGGTCGCTCAGCGCCTCGCGCGCCCACTCCTCCGCCTTCACGCCGCGGTCGAGCAGCACGGACGCGGCGCGCACCCGCTGGACGGATGGATCGAGCGCCGGCGGCTCGATGCCCTGCTCGAGCTCGCGCGCGACGCGCGCCAGCATTCGCCGCGCCATCGCGATCGGCTTGTCGGTGCTGACGAGATGCTCCCTCGAGTAATCCTGGATCGGGCCCATGCTTTCCTGCAGCGATGCGTCCTGGATCGAGAATCCCTCGACGCCGCTGAAGCTCTGCTCGTCTTTCTGCGCGCGCCGATCGATCAGCCAGTCGTTGCCCGGATTGGCGAGCGGGACGAACGTGCCGGGCACGTATTTCACGTGGATGCCCATGCCCTCCTTCATCGCCGACAGCTCTTCCTCGGGCAGCGGACGGTCGGGCAGGAAGTTGATGCTCCACGCCCAGCAGCTCTCGTCGTCGATCGGGATCCACATGTGCCCGCCGAGCGCGTGCGGGCCGAACGGCGGAATCAGCGTGAACCACGGGAAGATCCACTGCGTGATGCGCCAGTAGTGCGAGTTCTGCTCGCCCTGGCGCCGGCCGAAGATCGTCAGGCCGTGCGCCGACTCCTCGAGGTCGAACACCGCGTTGCGATCCGCCTTGATGTACTTGTTGGCCTTCGCGTGCTTGTGCATCGGGTCCCGGTCGAGCTCGAAGCGATGCACCCACGACGCGTGCGTCGTGTCGATTCCGCCTTCCATCGCCTGCAGCCACCCGGTCGCCTGGTAGCGCTTGCTGACGTACCGGTGGGCTGGCGGCAGCAGGCTCCACTCGAGTTCCGGCGGCGCCGGCTTTTTCTCCGGCGGCCCCAGGTACGCCCAGAGGATGTCGCCGCGCTCGATGCAGGGATACGCTTTGAGCTTCATCTTGCAGGCGAGTTGCGGCACCGACGGCAGCTCGATGCATTGCCCGGTCACGTCGTACTTCCAGCCGTGGTACGAGCAGCGGATGCCGCCCTCCTCGTTGCGCCCGAGGAACAGCGACACGCCGCGATGCGCGCAGAACTCGTCGATCAGACCTGGCCGGCCCTGCGTGTCGCGGAACGCAAGCAACCGCTCGCCGAGGATCTTCACCCGTACCGGCGGGCAATCCGGTGCGGCGATTTCCGACAGCAGCATCACCGGCACCCAGTAGCGTCGCATCAGCTTGCCCATCGGCGCTTGCGGCCCCGTGCGCACGAGAAGTTCGGCGGTTTCCTGGTCCATGGGTGCGCCTCCGGACTGCTCGTCAGCCGTCGACGAAAAACGGCGTCTCGCCTGGCCCGCGCAGCACGATGTCGAACCGATAGCGCGCACCCTCCGCGCTCGAGCCCTCGGCGCGCGCAATCAGCGACGCGCGTGCATCGAGATCTTCGATCCCGTTCAGGATCGGATCGATATCGTTTAGCGATTCCCCCGGAAAATAGAGCTGGGTGATGAGCCGCTGCATCAGCCCTGCGGCGAAAATCGAGTAGTGGATGTGCGGCGGACGCATCCAGTGGTCGTAGCCGGGATTCGGATAGGCACCGGGCTTGATCGATCGGAACTGGTAGCGACCTTCCGCGTCGGTCAGCATGCGGCCCCAACCCTTGAAGTTGGGATCGATGGGCGCATCCGTGATGTCGTCCGGGTGCTCGTACTTGCCCCAGCGGTTCGCCTGCCACACTTCGATCAAGGCTTTGCGCACCGGCCGGCCGGCCTCGTCGGTGACGCGCCCGGCGACGACGATGGGTTCGCCCCGCGCCGGCGCGCCGTTGGGATCGCGGCGGGCGACATCGGTCGTGCTGCCTTCGGCAAGACCGAGCGCGAAGAAAGGCCCGACGGTCTGCGAAGGCGTCACGACGCGCACTGCGCTGCCCGGTGTGCGCGACTCGTGCACTACGTAGCCCTTGATTCGTTGCAGGCGCTTCTCGCCCAGGAACACCGAGGGGTGCGGATGCGGCTTGTCTGCCATGGCGCTAGTTGGCTTTCGCGCCGGTGTCCTTGATGACCTTGGCCCAGCGCGGCGTCTCCCAGCGGATGTAGTCGCCGAACTGCTCCGGCGTGCTGGCGACGATCTCGAACTGAATGTCGAGCAACCGCTGCCTGACCTCCGGAATCGCCAGGATGCGCAGCAGCTCTGCGTGATAGGTGTCGATGATCGCGCGCGGCGTGCCGCCCGGCGCCATGAAGCCGATCCAGGCGACCGCCTCGAAGTCGGCGAAACCGGCTTCGATCAGCGTCGGAATTTCCGGCGTGGCGGCGAAACGCTTGCGGCCCGTGCTCGCCAGCACTTTCAGCTTGCCGGATTTCAGATGCGGCAGCACGTTGCCCGGCACCAGCATGGCGGCGTGCACCTGGCCCCCCAGCAGATCCGTGACCGCCGGCGCCGAGCCCTTGTACGGAACGTGCGTGAGATCAATCCCCGCCGCGGACTTCAGCATCTCCATCGTCAGGTGCGACGCGCTGCCGACCGACACCGAGGCGTAACTCAACTTGCCGGGGTTCTTCTTCGCGTAGGCAATGAAGTCACTTGCGCTCTCGGCCGGAATGCTCGGATGCACCGTAAGGAACTGGGGTGTGGTAACCGCGAGCGTGATGGGTGCGAGGTCCTTGAGCGGGTCGTACGGCAGTTTGCCGAACAGCGTTGGATTCACCGTGATCGGAGCCGTGAAAGCGACCAGGATCGTATGACCATCCGGCGGGCTCTTGGCGACGAACTCGGTGCCGATGTTGCCGCCGGCACCCGGCTTCGCCTCGATGACAACCGGCTGGCCCCACAGATCCTGCAACCGCTGCCCCGCAAGGCGCGCCAGGATGTCTACCGTGCCGCCCTGGATCGGGACGACGAACCGTACCGGACCGGTGGGCTTCCAGGCCTGCGCATTGGCGAATTGCACAAACGCGAACGCCAGAAGGGCGAGTGCTGCGCGAGTCATGCTTGTTCCCGACATGATTTTCGTAAGTACTTATTCTTGCATATTCAACGCGCGGCCTTCCCGCGCCTCGCAAGCAGTTTCGCCTCGTAGGCGACCCAGCGGTATTGGCGGCCGGCCTTGCCGCTCGCAGCCTTATGCAGCACGCGGTGGCAAGGCACGGCGAACGCGAAACAGCTGCGCGAGCACGAGCTCGCCACCGCGCGAATCGCTTTCGGAGCGCCGATCGCCGCGGCGATCTTCGTGTACGTCGAGCTGCCGCCGAGCGGAATCTTGCGCACTTCGTTCCAGACACGCTTCTGCAATTCCGTGCCGCGAACGTCGAGCGGGAGTGCGAAACGACCCGCCGGCGCGGCGATGTACTCGAGTACCCTCGCCACCACCGGGGCGCAACCCTTTTCGTCCTGCACCAGTTCGGCCTTCGGAAAGCGCGCCTTGAGATCGCCTGCAAGCTGCGCCGCCTGCTGCCGAATCATGATCGAGACGATGCCCTTGTCGCTCAGCGCGACGAGCACACGACCGAGCGCGCACTTGCCGGTGCCGTAGCGAATTTCTTCCGGCGGCCGGCGGCTGAGCGGTCCGTCTCTGAACACGGATTCAATATGTTCAGGAGAGCGTCGCCGCCGCCGCGGCAAGACGATCACATGCACGCTCGAGAAGCGCCTGCTCCGCGGCAAACGAGACGCGGAAATAGGGGGACAGTCCGTAGCCGGCGCCGTTGGGTAAGGCAAGGTGTCCAGTGTCGAGCAGGAAAGTAGTGACGTCGCCATCGCTTTCGAGCGTTTTTCCTTGCGGCGTGCGCTTGCCCAGCCACCCAGCGCAGGAGACGTAGACATAGAACGCGCCCTCGGGCGGCTCGCACGCGAGCCCTGGGATCGCCTTCAGGCGCTTCACCAGCGCGTCGCGTCGCGCCTGGAAGATCGCGCAGCGCTCACGCACGATCTCCTGCGGCCCATTCAGCGCCGCTACGGCGGCGGCCTGGCTCACCGAGGACGGATTCAGCGAGCTTTGCGCCTGCAATCGCGCCATCGCGCGCACGACTTCCGCCGGCCCGGCGCCATAGCCCAGGCGCCAGCCGGTCATCGCGTAGGTCTTCGAGCAACCGTTCACGGTGAATATGCGATCAGCGAGCTGCGGCGCCACCGCCGCCAGCGTCGCGAACGGGCGTCCATCGAAGACCACGTGCTCGTACATGTCGTCGGAAATCGTCCACACGCCGGGATGCCGCTCGAGGACCTCGGCTAGCGCCTGCAGCTCGCCGGCGGAGAAGACCGCGCCGGTCGGGTTGGAGGGCGAGTTCAACATCAGCCACTTGGTGCGCGGCGTGATCGCGCGCTCCAGCTCTTCGGGACGAAGCTTGAATCCGTTCTGCGGTTTTGTCGGTACCCAGACCGGCGTGCCTTCGGCGTAGTGCGTGATGTCCGCATAGGCCACCCACGAGGGCGCCGGGATCACGACCTCGTCGCCCGGGTTCAGCGTCGCCATCAGGATGTTGTGCAGGATCTGCTTGCCGCCCGCGCCCGCCGAAATATTCTCCGGCTTGTAGATGAGCCCGTTCTCGCGCTTGAACTTGTCGATGATCGCGGCCTTCAGCGCGGGCGTGCCGTCCACCTGCGTGTAGTGCGTCTGGCCGGCGCGCATGGCGCGCGTCGCGGCCTCGATCACATGGTCGGGGGTATTGAAATCCGGCTCGCCCTGCGCGAGCTCGATGATGTCGACGCCCGCCGCGCGCAGCTCGCGGGCGCGCTGCGCCGCTGCCGCCGAAGCTGAGATCCGCGTGCGCGCAACGCGCGCTGCAAGGAAGCTCCGGTCCGCCGGTCCCATGTCAGCTCACGACAATCAGTTGACGACGATGTTCCGTTCGCGCACGAGCCGGCCCCACTTCTCCCGCTCCCGGCGCACGTGGTCCGCGAACGCTTCCGGCGGGCCGCCCATGGCGTCGGCGCCCTGCTCGGCAAACTTCTGCTTCATCTCGGGGGTCGCAAGGATGGCTGCAGTCTCGCGGTTCAGGCGCTGCACCACTTCCTTTCGCGTGCCCGCCGGCACCGCAAAGCCGCTCCACGACAGCGACTCGTAGCCCGGCAGGCCGGCTTCCGCGATCGTCGGGACTTCGGGCAGCGCTGCGGAGCGCTTGAGTCCGGTCACGCCGAGCGCTCTCAGCTTGCCACCCTTGATGTGCGGCAGCGCCGACGGCATGTTGTCGAAGATCATCGAGACGCGCCCGGCCACGACATCGATCAGCGCCTGGCCGCTGCCCTTGAACGGCACGTGCACCACGTCGATGCCCGCCATGCTCTTGAAGAGCTCGGCCGAGAGATGCGTCGAGCTGCCCGCGCCGGAGGAAGCAAAGGTCAGCTTGCCTTCTTCCTTCTTCGCCAGCGCGATCAGCTCGGTCACGCTCTTCGCCGGGAGGTCGACCGGCACCGCCAGCACGTTGGTGATCGAAGCGATGAAGATCACCGGCTCCAAGTCCTTCGCCGCGTCATAGGTCATCGCCTTGAAGAGCGCGTTGTTGATGGCCATCACGCCCGTGGTGGCCATGAGAACCGTGTAGCCATCCGCAGGCGCTTTCGCCACCGCCTCGGCGCCGATGTTGCCCGAGGCACCAGCACGATTTTCCACCACCACCGGCTGGCCAAGCGACACGGCGAGCCGCTCTGCGATCAGACGCGCGAAAATATCGGTGGATCCCCCGGGCGCGAAAGGAACGACGACGCGCAACGGCCGCGACGGATAGCGGTCCTGGGCATGCACCTGCGCGACGAGCAGCGCGCCGAGGCAGATCAACAGCAGCCTGAGCATGGCGGTACGATACCACCCGGACGCTGGGCAGCAATCAACGAGCTCGGGATGCCTCGTTTACCGCTCATTCACGCCGCCCCCATCAAACTGGTGTCCGGTGTAGACCACCGGAAACCATAGCAAACTTAGGTTCTCACTCCTCGCCGAAGTAATCGGAATCGATGCGCTTCACTTCGAAGACCGTCTTGGGAGTAACACCTATGTTCAGGTCGATCATGTACTCGGCAAGTTCGTGGCCGTCGATAAGCACGACTAGAGGCTCGATGTGTGAGACGTAGTCCTTGGCTTCCGATGAGAAGGTACCGGTCGTAAGAAACACGTCCTTGCGCGCTCGCTTTCCATGCTGCTTGAATTCATCTTGTGCGCTCCTATCGACACAAAGAGGCAGCATCGGTTCTAAGTCTTCTCGTTCTCTATGGCAGAAGGACCGTTTGTTCACTAGCGAGCGCTTTTCATCAAACGCGTTCGCCGTTCGATTCCGTGTGCCAAGTGATCGATGAGGATGGCTACGTAAATCGTGATAGTCAATGGCTAGGGGGGAGCGCGCGGCCGCCGGGCACCTTCCCCTCGGTATGCGTCTCGCCGAGCCATTCATTCAGCGGCAGGTTGTCACGCGTGCCTGCTGCGAAGGCGACGATGAGGTAGAGGAAGAAGCCAGCCGCCAAGCCAATCCCATACCAGCCGAAGGCCTCGGATTCTTTCGGGAATAGGCCGATCACCGTGGCGCCGCCCACGGCGCCGATAACAGTGGCGATGTCGCTCAGGCCGTTGGGCTTGGTGCGACGCAGAGTCCTGTACGTGACCCAGCCAGTGACGATGCCGAATAAGGCTGCACCTACGAGATTTACGTTCATTATTCCTCCCTCTTTAGACCTACGTTAAACCGCGGCTGACTGCGTCCGCAGGTCAGCCATGGCATAAAGCGTGTAAGCGAGGCCAAGCAGATTTCCCTTGTTTGCGAGCGCCCAGCGCATCTCGCGCAAGGCTTGCCCAGCCGGCACCCCATGAAAGAGCTTCTCGAGAAAGATCTTCGCCGCTTCCGCCGCCACCGGTACTTTCACGCTCACCTCGGTGCCGATTACGCCGCTCGCCCGAGCATAGCTAAACCCGGTGACGAAGTTCAGGACCTGCTCCGGGCTGAGATTCGTGGTGTGGCAACCATTAATGAAGACGAAGGGGCGGCGCTTCGACCATTGCGAGAGATTCGGCATCGCCACCGCCTCCGCCCACCCCTGGACAGTGCGCACGTAGATCATGTGCTCGGCCTTTCCGTCGCGCAGGCCGATTCCGAGAAACGGCCGCGCCAGCGGCGGCGTGTGGTCGACGTCCCCATGGCAGAGGAAGTAGACCATGTCGGGGCTCGCCATCGCTTGGCACGCCGAACCCGTGTCGTCCGCCGGGCTGGGCGGGCACAGCTTGACGCGCGGAATGCTGCTCAAATCCGTAAGGTGTTTGTTGATCCTCGCCGAATCGAGCTCTGTATCCCTCGTGACGGCAACCGCGAAGTCAATGGCCGCGCTGCTGGCAAATTCGCGCACCACGTCGACGGGCTCCCAGCGTCCATCCTTCTTCATGGCGATCTGACTGAGCGGCTGCTCGATGATGTGCTTGAGGCCCCAGAATCCGTACGGGCAGTAGACGTTCTGCTGATGCCAGGGCTCGTCGGCATACCGACAGCAATTGCGCATCTCGGTGTCCGTTCTGGTGCCGTTCTCCCATTCCCGTACTACCTTACAGAAACTAGCAGGCCCCGGCATCGGGATGTCGTACATCAGAGCCCATGGAATCGTGTACTCGGCCCTGACGGTCCGGGCGACCTGGATGACGACCGACATCGCGAGCGCGGCCCTCAGGCTGCGTGTCCACTCAAGAGGTGCGGCGGAGCCGTCGCCCTCGACCCTGATCTGGCTGGTGACCATGCCGTAAAGCTCTGCGCCGACCTCGCACAGATTGAGCAAGTCGAAGCGGAATTGATCATAGGGCTTGTCGTTGTTGTCCCCCAAGCTGGTGCGCTCGCTAACGACGCCGCCGGCATCGCGCGTGAAGAAGCAGTTCAGGAGTTCCGTCCTCGCCGCCGTTAGGATCGGCACCGCCGCGTGCGGGTTGTACTGCGCCCAGCCAGGGGCGGGAACTTCGCTCCCGGCGCGGCCGGCGACGATGATGCGGTGTCCGCCCAGCCCGTCGTCATTCAACGCAATGTTTACGCTGACGGGATGACGCCGGCTTTTTTCCTTCGAATCGGTGAACGAAAGTTGCCGCGGCGCGCAACACGCTTCCACATCCGAGAGTGTGTTCGTCAGCGCGTAGTCGACGCGGATCTCGTTCTTGTCCGCGAGCTTGACGCCGTCGCGGCTGCCGGTGACGCGGATCTTGATCCTCGCGGACTGAAGCAGGTTGCCCTCGTAATACAGACACAAACGCCCGTAGACGAACTTCGGGGTGTTGTCTTCCGCGTCCGCGAGCTTTGGCGCGAGCACCGGAATGGCCACTGGCCCTGGCTTGCCGTCTTTCGGGCGTCCAGAGGGTGCGCTGTCAGACGGGATTTCCGCCGCGGCGTAGGGCACGCTTCGACCGGAGCTGCGCGGCACCCAGATCCACGCGGACGACATTCTCGGCGTGAAATCTTCGGCGATCAGCAGGACCTGTACGGGAAAGCCGTCGCCTTGCGCAGGCATGGCCTTCTCCGGGAAGCCGGCGTTACCCCGCACTATGGTCCGCGCCTTGGACCAGCGCGGCCCAACATCCACCAAGAGGTGGTAAGGCGTAGCGGCGACCATGGGTTCGCGAGGGCCAAGTAGCTCGCCCTTGAAAGGGTCGGCGAAATTCGCGTTGAGCACGCGCGGGCCGCGATGCGCACCGCTGCGCAGGCGGCTCTCGAAGGTCTTCAATTCCGGGTGGAGGTTTTCAGCGCGACCCTCGGCATCCGACAGCTCGCGCGCGAGCCGAACGAGCCGATATACGCCCTCGCTTTCGCGCGAGAAGTTCAGCGCGCGCGGCAGCCGTTGCATTTCGCTTGCCGCGGCGCCGACCCTTTCGCCGATGTCGCCAACCTCCGCGTCGAACGTGGCTTGGTGATAGTACGGCGCGAGCGAAGTCTTTTGCTCGCGCAACGCGTTGTAAAGCGCGGCGTGCCTGCTTTCGAGGCGCGCGACGCGGTTCTGCAGTTCCCGCACCCATCCGTCGAAGCTCAGGAGGTGATCGCCTCCTTCCCCGAGCCAGAGCTCCGCCTCGATCGCGTACGGCTTGCGCATGCGGGCGGCCTCGGACAGCGGCGTGTTGTGAATGATATCTGCATAGACATCGATGAGGTACTCGTTGATGGGAACGAACGCCTCGCCAGCGACGAGCAGGACAGCCGGGCCGCCTTGCTTAAGGGCATCCTCCGCGAACGCGCGTGCATCCCCGAGACGGTTAGCAGCGGTCTCCAGGATCAGAAGGCGCGTCTCGTCGTCGAAGGCCTGCAGCGCGGCTCGCCCACTCACCATGCCGGGCAGTCCGGATTTGGTCCAGGGAAGAAAGCGCGAATGCGCGCGCTCCGGCCGCCAGCCAAAGGCCTCGTGTCCGCCTTCCGCGTCGCGCCCGGCCGTGTAATGCCGGATCATAAAACGTCGGTACGGCATGCGGTCGGCTCCGACGAGCAGCTGCAGCAGCTCGTGCGAGCCGATGGGCTGGCCTCTCGGCGGAACGGGAGATGCGCAGAAGGACAGGAAACGTTCTTGGCTCCAGCCCGGCGCGAGAACCGTGGGCTCGAGGACCGTCCGGGCACGTTCCAGGGCGGGACCGCCGAGCAGCAGATTGATTGCCGCCGGAAGATTGAACAGCCCTGCAACCGACATCTTATCCGGCAGTTCCGGCAAGGCGAGCAGTACGCCGATCGGCAGCGTGACGTGCTTGCCGGCTAGAGCGTGCTTGGTCGAGAGTCGCTTGACGGTGTATGTCATCCAGGTTCCTGCGCCACAGTGCTACTTCACGTCGAAGTGCCTTTCGGATGCAGAACCATACTTGAAGCCGCCGCGCGCATAGACATGTTGCTGTCGCAGAAGGTTGTGGACGCCCGGCTCGTTATCGCCATGGGGCCGTGTCGGATTCGCTTCCGCTTGCTGCCATCCGACTCGCAGCAAAGGACCTGAAACGGTTCCACTGCGCATGGCGATGACGAATTCCATCGTTACCGCGGCGCCGTTCTTCTTGAATTGAACGGCAGTGCGATTCGCTGCCATCAGCCTTTCCCTGGCCGATCTGGAGATTACGCCTTACTGTTGGCGTCTTGATATGGGAAATTCACTGCCGTGATCCTTTTTCAAGCCCGCGCCAAGGCGTGCGGAAAAGGCCGCACAATACGCTTGTGGGTCTTATGTCCATGCGTGCTTCTCCTCCCCCTAGGAGGGGACCGCGATCCCGCGGTCGGGAGCGGGACCAGCACTTAATTTCCAACGAATCTATTCCAACCGCGACAGTGCGGCAAGCGCTTTCGTTCCGCGATTCCACGCCGTGGATCAGTTCCACACGCCCCTAAATCCCGCCGCGCCCGCTGGCCTCCGCGACTTTTTGGGTCCTCGAGCTCGCACCGGATGCAACGATCTGGGCCCGAGACACGAGGGTATCGTATTTCTACAGGTCGCATCTGTATCGCAGCTACCTGATGTAACGTAAAAAATAAGCGCATACTCCAAGTCCCGCCGCCATCTATAACTCAAGCGCAAATTGAGTTCGGGAATGCCCTCTTTCCACGAATCCATGCGCCGCGTCATCACCGGCGACAACGCCCGCGGCAAATCGGTCGTCATTCTCGATGGCGGCCCGTCTTCGATGTTCGGCGACCCGAATCTCGGCGGGCTTTTCGAGATCTGGGAAGACGCCGCGTCGGGCACGCTCGACACACGCGAGACGAAGGATCTCGGCGCGACCAAGCCGATCCTCGGCCCGCGCAAGGGCAACGTGCAGGTGCGCTGGTTCGTCGTAGCACCGCCGCCGCCCGGCGTGCCGAAGGACGTGCTCGACCAGGTGACGCGCGAGCGCTTCGCCGAGATGGGCGGCGCGCATCACATCAGGGATCAGACGCGCCACCCGGCAATGCACACGACGGAAACGATCGACGTGATCTGCCTGTTGCAGGGCGACGTGACGCTGATTCTCGACGAGGGCGAAACGCGCCTGAAGCCGGGCCAGGTCGTCATCCAGCGCGGCACGAACCACGCCTGGCAGGCGCACGGCGGGCCGGCGCTGCTGCTTGCGGTGCTGATCGATCGGCCGCTCGCGCGCTAGGCGCGCGCGGGAAGCGGGCACCACTTGCCGAGCAGTCGCGCCTTGCGCTCGACCGTGCCTCGCCACTCGGGATCGGAGGCTGCCTTGCGGTACCACTGCCGCGCCGCATCGAGGTTGGCGGGCCGCGCGACGCACTCGTTGAAGAGGCCGAGGTAATACTGCATCCCGGCTGCGCCGGCATCGGCGTTCGATTGCAGCGCCGGGACCAGGCGCACTGCCGCGTCGCGATCCTTCTGCTCTACGATCCGGTTGAGCATCACGGTGAGCCCGCGGGCCGCGGACTGACGGACCCTGATCGAAAGCTCGTCTGCACCGGCGGATGACGCCATCGCCTTCAGGTACGTTTCCACCGACCGCGCGCGGTCCTGCCGCATGCCGCGGCCGTGGCCGATTGCGAACGCCACATCGAGCATCGCAGGCCGGTCGCCGTGCTCCGCGAGCAGCTCGCCGTTCTCCACCCACGAGACTGCCTCCGCCGGCGGCTCGCCCTCGCCACGCAGCCACCACGCCGACTTGGCCAGGCTCGCCTTGGACACGTCGTACGATCTCTCGAACGCCGCCACACGGTGCGCGGCGAGCTCGTTGCCGGCTTTCGCCATCCAGATCAACCGGCCCAATGCGCGCGAGCGCATTTCGCGCGGGCTCGCCGATGCGAGCGCGGCTGCATATTCGGCCGTGATCGATTCGGCGATCGCTGCGCCGTTCGCCGGAATTTTTGCAAGGTTGCCGTAGGCAGCCTGAAATACCGAAGCGTCGCCGCTTCGCAGCAGCGCGAGGATCCGTGCAGGATCCTCCGCGGAGGCAGGCAGCGGGGGTTGCAGCTCCGGCGCCACCTTCTTGACGGGAACGGCGGTCGGCTCGGGCTGGGGCAATGCGGTGTCCGCCTCGCCCGCAACGAAGATGACCGCGGCGCCGGCGCACGCGCACAGCGCGGCGAGCAGCAGCGGAACCTTCAGTCTCGCTATGCCAATCGATCGACGCGGAGCGTTTGCGACCGGCAGCGAAACCGGCGTCGCCAGCGGCGAAGCCACGGGCGTCAGCGGTGTCGGGCGGCTCGCGCCGCGTCCCTGCGCCATTTCTTCCGCGCTCCACTCGCCGCCGACGTGGAACTGCAGCGACGCTGAAGGTCCGGCGGTCTCGACGAGCAGCTGGTCGATCTCCGCAATCAAGCCGTCGTGCGGCAACGGTCCGGCTTCCGACGTCGAATCGAAGGCCTTCAGTTTCTGCACCAGGCTGCGGATGTCTTCCAGCATCCGCGTATCGCCGGTTCCGGACGGGCAATCGAGCCCCGCCGCGCTGATCTTCTCCGCCATGTAGCCGAGGCTGAAGAGATCGACCCGGTAGTCGAGCTGCTGGACCGCGTTGGGGCAGCCGCTGCGCCGGTCGG